>Ga0207421_10000061_pt1 | contig 110371 bp, 95 predicted proteins | sample SodLakKL_010_SED_4_FD_187542 | JGI IMG/M metagenome (GOLD analysis project Ga0207421, IMG submission 187542) | Alkaline sediment microbial communities from Lake Tanatar, Kulunda Steppe, Russia - 8KL_010_SED (SPAdes) (version 2) | ecosystem: Environmental > Aquatic > Non-marine Saline and... | reverse complement strand
CCCCCAAGTAAAGAATCAAGTAAATTTATATTAAGATACAATGAGTATATTTATCTTATCCTCTGCACAGGTAGATAGTCCTCCGTCCAGGGGTCAATAAAGCGCTCCCGTGATAGTAGCGCAGCATGGCGTGCCACGAACGACGGCCGGCGGCTTAGCTGCCATTGCCAGGACATGCCTCGGTCCGCTCACGCGGTGGCGCTGCGCACCCTCACACGCGGAGCGTGCTGCTGGGGCGATCCCACGCGGAGCATGGGATCGAGAGAAAAATTTCCCTTCTCGCGCCGATGCTCTGCGTCGGCGCGCGCATTTGGACGGTCCCCCGTCTATTGTCACGGGATGCAGCGTAGGTGGCGTAGTGTTTCGCTGAGCGTAGTTCGGTGCGTTGCAGTGGTACTATCCCGGATCGTGACACGCGGAGCGTGCTGGGTTTGTGCTCCCACGCGGCGCATGGGAGCGAGGAGGGGTTCGCCTACCAAAGCCGGTGAACTTCTCTTGCGGAGCCCGTATCTTCTCGGTGCCCTCCCTACATGTCTGTAGCCAGATGCCGTCGACGTCCGTCCAACAGCAACGCCTCACGGAAACCCGCGCCCATGCGCTCGCCCTGATGAAAGAACTCGGGCAGCACGTGTTAGGCCACTCGCTGCAAGACATGGGCTGGCGCTTTGGGTTTGACAATGCAAAGCGCCGCCTGGGCGCCTGCCGCTATCGGCCCGGCACTCCGCCTACGAAGCGCATCACGCTGTCGCGGCATTACGTCCGCCTCAACGGCCTTGCCTACCGCGACTCGGCCGGGCTGCAGGTCATCGACGATGTGATCCGGCACGAGATTGCGCATGCCATCGACTACGAGCAGCGCGGGCGATCCGACCACAGCGCGCCGTGGCAGGCTATCTGCCGAGAGGTGAGGGCTGACCCCTCGCGGCTGTACGAGGGGCAGGACATAGAGCGGGTGCCGGGCACGTATGTCGTGGAGTGCCCGCAGTGTGGCCAGACCGGCGAGTTCTACGCGCGCCCGAAAAACGTCCGCTATTGCAAACCCTGCAGCCAGCAGGCCGGGCGGCGCTTCGATCCGTCGTGCCGCATGGTATTGCGCGAGCGGGCGACCGGCAAGGACGTGGCGTATGGCGATGAGCGAAAGACGCGCCAATCTGCTCCGGAGGCCTCAGGCGCCACGCCCGCCGAGCAGGGGTACAAATACACCGCCACGTGTCCTGCATGTGGACGGCAGACGGGTTTCAAACGGAAAGTGACGCGCACGTACGTCTGTGTTCCGTGCTGTAAGACGCACGCGAGCGGGCAGCCCGACCGGCGTTTCGTACTGAAGATCACGCAAAACTACTGACGCCTTCCGCTATTCCTGCCGCAGCGTCGTGGAGGAGGAAAAGGAGTGGCCCGTCCCTACGCCACGGCCGGGTTCAATTGCAGCTTCGCGATCGCGCTTCTGCAATTGCCAGCGCACCTTCAGCACAGTAGCGCCAATGCCGTAGGCGATCATCACCCCGATCACCACGTACACCCAGGCGGGCATATTTTCACCCACGGCAAGGACGTACAGGTAAGACGAGAGGAAGAAAAAGGAGGAGCACGTCGCCGGGGCAACAATGGACCGCCGGTTTCGCAGGGCGCGCACCAGCCAGGCGACCGACGCCAGAAAAAATGGAATCGCCACTACGTAAATGACACCAAACGTCACAGGGTCTACGCCATACGACTCTGCCGTATGAACGACGGTCTGCTGAAGCGCCTGAATATTCATACACGGAATTCCGTTAGGAAGAAGATATACGTTACCCGGTCGCTCTAACAGCGAGAGCATGTACACCATCAGCCGTAAATGCCGCGCGCGCGAAAACGTTCGCGGAGATGTGAAGGTCGCTTAAATAAAAACAGGCGCTTCCGTTAAAATCGACGGAAGCGCCTGGGATTATGTGGCCCGCAAACAGATGGGGCCGGTACAACGGGTGCGTAGAAGCTACGCGTGGTAGAAGCGCTCGTGAACGATCTGGCCGTCCTCCCAACGCTGCACCGATACCTGCTCGATCTGGATGCGGCCGGCATCTTTGAGGGTCACGTCCATAAACCATTCACTGAGGACAACACCGTCCTCTTCATTCACGGCGACGGCGGTCACGTTGCCATCGTGAAAGCCTTCTACGCTATTGACGAACTGCTCTTCGTACTTGCGGTTGGCCTCTTTGCCTTCCCGTGGCTCTTCGCTATCTTCCTGCATGACCACGTTGTCGGCGTAGTATTCTTCAAAGGCCTCCAGAATCTGACCGCTGAGTACTTTCTGGCTAAGATCGTCAAATTTCTGCTGTAAACTACTCAAGTGGATCACCTCCGTAATATTTGTTGGTAGGTCGCGATTAATGTCAGCCCCGTAAATGGGCCCGCCATATATTTGTTGCAACGAATATATGGTGCATAACCATTTTGTTGCAGGCCTGTCTGCGGTGGATCGCCAGGGGGCTACGACGCCGTGGCTTCGGCGGAGGTGACGCCCGAGAGCGGAGCGGCGGGGGGTTGCTGGCTCTCCAGCACGACGGCCGGCTCCAGCGGGCGCAGCGCCACGCGGTCGCCCGGCTGGAAGTTCATGCGGTTGTGCGTGTGGACGAGGTACTCGCTGCCGTCCATCTCAACGCGGAAGGTGATGTCGTGCCCCTTAAACTCGCGCGCCACGACGGAGGCGTGAGGGCGGTCGGGATAGGCGTCGGCAGCATCAAGGGTGACGTGCTCGGGACGGAGGGAGAGCAGGACGGGTCCGCTGGCGTCGCGGCTCAGGTGTACGCGCCCCAGCGGGGTGTCGGCTTCCGTGCCCTGCGCCTGCGAGAAGAGCAGGTTGGTGCGCCCCAGAAACTGCGCGACGAAGAGCGTGCGCGGCTGGTAGTAGACCTCCTCGGGCGTGCCCACCTGCTCAATCTGGCCGTGGCGCATGACGGCCACGCGGTCGGCAAAGGAGAGCGCCTCCTCCTGGTCGTGCGTCACGAGCACAGAGGTGATGCCCTCCTGCTTCAGCACCTCGCGGATTTCGGAGCGGGTGTTCTGGCGGAGCAGGGCATCGAGGTTGGAGAAAGGCTCATCGAGCAAGAGCAGGCGAGGGGAGGGCGCCAGCGAGCGGGCAATGGCCACGCGCTGCTGCTGCCCGCCCGACAGTTCATGCGGGGTGCGGTCTTCGAACCCTTGCAGCCCGACGAGGCGCAGGGCGCGGAGGGCACGCTCGCGGCGCTCGGACTTGGGCAGCTTGCGGAGGCCAAACGTGACATTGTCCACCACGCTCAGATGCGGGAAGAGCGCGTAATCCTGAAACACGAGCCCCATCCCACGCTGCTCCGGCGGCACGTGCGTGTTGGGGCCGCTGAGCACACGGTCGCCCAGCACGATGTGGCCGTCGTCTGCCTGCTCGAACCCCGCCATCAGCCGCAGCGAGGTGGTCTTGCCACAGCCGCTCGGGCCCAGCAGCGCAAAGATCTCGCCCCGCCGAACCGCAAACGTCAACCGGTCGATCACCGGTGGGCCGGCGCTGGAGAAGCGCTTCGTCAGACCAGTAACGGTTAGCAGGGCATCCATACTATGCGTGGGTGGAAGCGAGCAAATAGTGATGCAATAACGAGGGGAGGCCGTGCGGGGTTGAGGGGAGGGCGGGAATCACCAAGAATTTAGCGGTTTTCCTGGAGGAGCAGCAGGCCGACAAACGCGGCGGAGAAGAGCATCAGGGTGAGGGCGTACGGGGCGGCCGCGCCAAAAAGGGCTTCGTTGGTGAAGCTCCACACGCCCAGCGCCAGCGTCTCGAACCCGATGGGCGAGAGCAGAAACGTGATGGGCAGCTCCTTCATGGCGGAAAGGAAGACGAACGCGACGCTCACCAGCAGCCCGCGGCGTAGCAGTGGAAAGGTGGCCGAGAAGAAGGCGCCCAGCGGGGAGCGCCCGAGGACGCGGGCGGCCTCTTCCACGCGCGGCGGGGCCTGGTAGAGGGCGCTGCGCACCGGCCCGATGGCCTCGGCCAGAAAGTGAAACGTGTAGGCGATGACGAGCAGGGTCAGCGTCTGGTACAGGACGGGCGCTGTGCTCAGCGAAAAGAAGACGAGCGCCAGGGCGAAGGCGAGGGGGGGCGTGGCGTAGCCCAGGTAGGCGGCCCGCTCCAGCCCACGCGAGGCGGTGGACGGGTAGCGCACGCTCAGGTACGCCAGCGGCAGCGCCAGCGCGGCACACAGCAGCGCGGCGGGGGCCGAGGCCGAGACCGACGCCCAGAGCGCCTCTCCCAATTGGCCCCAGGGCTGCAGGTCTACGGCCTGCGTCATCCAGTAGCTGACCGTCAGCACCGGGATCGCGACGGACACCAGCAGGAGCCCCCCCACGAACGCATACGCGGCGTAGCGCCAGCGACCCAGCCGGGCGGCGGGCACCATGCGCTGGGTGCCCGACCCCGTCCGGTGAAACAGCACATCGCGTAGGAGGCGGGCCTCCAGCAGCAGCAGGCCTACCGTCAGCCCCAGCAGCATGAGGGCCAGCCAGGCAGCATACACCCGGTCAAACGACGACGCATACTGCAGGTACAGCGCATAGCTGAAGGTCTCAAATCGCATCAGCGAGACCACCCCGAAGTCGCCAATCACATGCAGCCCCACCAGCAGCGCGCCGGCGTAAAAGCCGGGCCGGAGCTGCGGCAAGACCACGCGCAGGAACGTGCGGCGCGGCCCGTAGCCCAGCGCTCGCGCCGACTCTTCCAGGCCGGGGTCCAGTCCCGCCATGGCCGAGCGCAGGTTCAGAAACAGGTACGGGAAGGTGTAGAGGGAAAGCGCGATGAGCGAACCCCAGAAGCCGCTAATGCGCGCCAGTTCGATCCCGAAAAGGTTGGCCATGGTGCCGTAGTTGCCGGTGGTGGCCAGCAGCACGTACGCCATCACGTAGCCCGGCACAGCCAGCGGCAGTACGCCCAGGAGCGTAAAGAAGCGCTTGCCCTGCAGGTCCGAGCGCGTCGTCAGCCACGCCAGCGGAAACGCCAGTGCGGAGGTCACAAGCATCACCCCTACGGTAAGGACGACCGTGTTGAGCAGCAGTTCGACGTTGCGCCACCGCCACAGCACGGCCGCAAGCTCGGCCGGCTCGGCGCTGAAGGCGCGGACGACAAGGTACACCAGCGGCACCAATACCCCGACCCCCACCAGTAGCGCCGGCACGACGAAGTACCAGGACGTCCGTTGGCGGTATGAGGTGAGCGTGTCGATGGGGCAGCAGAATTATATCATCAGAGGCGCGAGGTGGCGTAGCCGGTACACAGTTCGCCAGCCTACAATAAGCCTTCGGCCCGTAACATATCGAGCGTTTCCTGGAGGTCGCGGAGGTCGTCCAGGTCCAGCTGCGGCTGCAGGCCTTCCAGGTCCTCCAGTTGCACAACGGCATCAGCGGTCTCCACGCCCGCAATCACGGGGTACTCAAACACCTCCTCCACAATGTACCGCTGGGCCGCTGGCGACAGCAGGAAATCCACAAACCGCAGGGCGGCGTCCGTCCGCTCGCTGGTCGATAGCACCCCCACGCCTGCTACGTTGACGAGGTTACCGGCGTCACCGGGTGCGAAGAAGGCCTGCGCGACGGGAAAGTTGGGATCTTCTGAGAGAAAGCGGTAGAGGTAATAGTGATTGGCCAGGCCAAAGTCGACCTCCCCCGAGGCCACGGCCTGCACGATGGCAGAGTTGCGGGGGTAGCTCTGCGTGTTGGCGTCGGCCATGGCGCGGATCCAGGCGCGCGTGCTATCGTCCCCCGCCACGCGGCGCATGGCCGTCAGGTGCGACTGAAACGAGCCGTTGGTAGGCGCCCAGCCGACGCGGCCGCGGTAGGCCTCGTCCGTAAGGTCAAAGATGCTTTCGGGGAGCGCGGTGGTATCTACGCGGGAGGGGGCGTAGACGAGCGTTCGGGCGCGGCCACTGGCGGCCACCCACGTGCCGGCCTCGTTAGCGTAGGCGGCGTCCACCTGCTGCAGGATAGAGTCGGGGAGAGCGGCCAGCAGCCCTTCGGCATGCACTGCGCCAAGACCGCCGGCGTCTTGTCCCCAGAACACATCCGCCCGGGCCTGCTCGCCTTCCTCGGCCAGCGCCACCGCGAGCTGGGCGGTATCGCCGTAGCGCACGCCGACGCGGAGGCCGGTTTCATCCTCAAACTGGGCGATCAGCGGCGCCACCAGCGCCTGGCTGCGGCCAGAGTACAGCACGAGATCGTTCTCGGCGCCCCCACAGGCCGTCAGTAAAAAGAGCAGAGCGACGGGGAGAGCAAGCAGGCGGTTCATGAGCAGCGCGCGGCAGCAGCAGTTGTTATTTAGAATCAGTCTAAGCCAAAAGGGCGGTTGCTACGACCAACGGGGAGGCACGTTTCCCGTGCGGGGCCTGAGGGGCCTTGCGGGGTGGTGCGGGGTGCCCGGCATCGGATGTGACTTCCGCAGGCGGGTATCGTATGTTACAGGCAGCACACGCTACACCACCATCTCGATTCAAAATGCTCTCAGGAGAGCTTGTTGGTATGGAAACGACAGCGCAGGTCCACTACACATCGGCGGCTGACATGTCGGCTGTTGACGACGACTCGGTGCATCTGGTGGTGACATCGCCCCCATATCCCATGATCGAGATGTGGGATGCGATGTTCACCGCGCAGGACGCGGCTATCGGGGAGGCGTTGGATGCGGCGGATGGTGCCACAGCGTTCCGTCTGATGCATGAGCAGATGCGCCCGGTCTGGAACGAGTGCTTCCGGGTGCTCACGAACGGGGGTATTCTGTGCCTCAACATCGGCGATGCCACCCGCAACATCGGCGGGCAGTTCAAGCTGTACCCCAACCATGCGCATGTGGTGTCGCTGCTCACCGAGATCGGCTTCGACCAGCTGCCCGGAATCCTTTGGCGCAAGCCCACGAATAGCCCCTCAAAGTTTCTGGGGTCGGGTGCGCTGGGGCTCAACGCGTACGTGACACTGGAGCATGAGCATGTGCTGATCTTTCGGAAGGGCAGCAACCGCACGGTGTCCGGCGAGGCGCGGGAGGCGCGGTACGAGAGCGCCTACTTTTGGGAGGAGCGGAATCGGTGGTTCTCGGACGTGTGGATGGACCTGCGGGGGACGCGGCAGACTACCGGCAACGGCCACGCCGACCTGCGTGAGCGCAGTGCAGCGTTTCCGCTGGAGTTGCCGCTGCGCCTGATCGAGATGTACTCCATCTACGGCGACACGGTGCTGGATCCGTTCGTAGGCACCGGGACTACGTCCGTGGCGGCGGCCATGACGGCGCGTCATAGTATCGGGTACGAGATTGAGCCGGCCTTCCACCCGCTGCTTGCGGAGCAGATGACGCGCGTGCCACACCTCAGCCGCGAGCGCAACCGCACGCGCCTGAAGCAGCATCGCGACTTCGTGCGCCAGCGGAAACGCGACGGCAAAGCCTTCAAGCACCGCAATGCCTTCTACGAGATGGAGGTCATGATGGCCCAGGAGAAAGGCATCGTGTTCTACGACACCACCGACGTGACACCGGACGGTCAGCAATTCCTCGTCCAACACGCGCCGCATGTGGAGCAGAAGGAGTTATTCACGGGACTGTAAGGCAGAGCTAAGGTGCCTGTTCAAGAACTTCTGGATCGTACCAGATTGTCAGGTACTTCGACGTTTTGCGGTACAGGATGAGATGCCCACGGAGGGTTTGCTGCTTCACAGACGTCTTGCTTTCGTACGTGTGGGGCTTCACCGAAACGGGCACGTCGCCGAGATATCCGTCAATGCCTTTTGACTCCTCTGCAGGCGCTGCGGCTGTATATGCCACGCCATGCACTTCAGATAGGTAATCCAGGACGGCACGCTCGATGAGGAGGCCCTCGACCGTCTTGATCAACACGAGGTCCTTCACCCAGTTGCGAATCATGTTGCGGTCGATGGCTTGGATCGCCTGCCTGAGCTTTTCTACATGATTGGCAATTCGCTCCGTAGCGCGCTCTAAAGCGTCAGGATGCCGCTCCTCATACCACTGCTTCCACTCCCTAAAAGATGCCGGGTCTGCCTCCCGCACTAACTCAGACATCTGCCCGACGACTTCTGGGCGCGTGCCCTGTGCATTCTGATTGGCCAGATTCATGAGCTGCGTCGTGTACTTCGGGAAATCAGGAGGTTGAGCTCCCATCCGCGCGTAGATTTCCTCGACGGGTAGCTTTACCTCGGTCCGTGCATTGGGCATAGCGTCGCTTGCCAGTTAGGTGAGATGACAATACTGCGAGCCCAAGATACAAAACCAGAAGTCGCATGCCGTAACTGGCAGTTCCGCCATAGGACTACCGCGTGTTCAATGATTGCCGGACGCAATTGCCGATTTGCAGAACACGTGTGGAACGGTTCTTCAGGGTCCAGCTTAGCGGCTCGGATCCACTCATCCGAGATGGGCAAGGACGCCTTCTACCTGACGGCGGAACCGGTCGAAGACGGGGCGCACGTTCTGAATCCCTTCGACCATCCGCTCCCATTTGAGCTCAATGCCGTAGGCATGATGAACGACGTGCCTGAAGCGGCGGTACGCCTTCATCTCTGAAGCAAGCGGTTCGGGGAAGAGGACGGGAAGAGGGGGGCGATGCTCGTTTGCACGACAGAACCACCGGAAGAGCTCGACATGCCACTGCTCCGATTGCGGAAGCTCAACCTGGTGATAGCGAGCCATCCGCTTGAGCACGTTCTCGACGCCCATGTAGAAGGACGCCAGGAACTGCCCGGCGGCAGCCTCTTCGCGAAGTGTAGCCGGCCCCTCGCCTACGTCTGTGTCGAGTGCCTCCAACTCCTGGACGATGCGTTCCATCTGGCGAAGTTCGAAGCGGACTTCTTCGGTGAGCTCACTCGCGTTCAAAGAGTACCTCCCCCCGCTCTTCGATGCGCCGAGTAAACGGAGTAGATGGCTCGAGGGGAACGACGTCGAGCGGCCGGTCGATGGCTTCTTCGAGCTCAGCGGCCAGCTTCCAGATGGTCCAGCCGGGCACACCACCGATGGCAAGATCGAGATCACGAGCCGCTTCTGGATCAGTCTGTGCCCGCCCAAACAGGATTACTCGATTGGCCCCGTAGGATCGGGCAATCTTTTTAGCCTGCTCGATATGGGCTTCTGTGATGGCCATCCACAAATGAGGAACTGGTATCGGTCGAAAACAAAGAGAACAGACACGGGGATCGGTTTCGCGACAAATGATACGCAGGCCACAGCGTATTTGATGCTGCGGCCCAGTGACCTGCCTTTCTCGCGCCGATGCTCTGCGTCGGCGCGCGCTCGTGGATGGTCCCCCGTCCATGGTTACGGGATGCAGCGGTGGCGGCGTGGCGTTTCGGTGCGCGCAGCTCGGTGCGTTGTGGTGGTGCCATCCCGCATCCTCGCACGCGGAGCGTGCTGAATAGACGCTCCCACGCAGAGCATGGGAGCGAGGAAACAACTACTTTTCCGGCTACCAAGACGGATCTACTGACGTCCTGCCCGTCCCCCAACAAAAAAGCCCCACCTCCAAAGGGAGACGGGGCGTTCGGTGTACCCGGGGTGGGAGTCGAACCCACACGTCCTCGCGGACAACGGTGTTTGAGACCGTTGCGTCTACCAATTCCGCCACCCGGGCTGGGGGCTGGCGCGCCAGTCAGGCACACGGCAGTCAAGTTTTGCACAGCGCAGCCGATACTGTAACCTTGACGGATCTGTTTCATCAGCGACTGACCCTACCATGACGGCACGCGGCTATGTGTGGACTCTTCTTCTACTGCTCGCGCTGGGCGCCGGGTACTACGTTGAGCAAGACCGGGTAAACGCCTTCTTCGACCCTGAGGTGCGGGGCATCGGGGCCGCATCGCCGGTGCAGCTCCGGGCCATCTCTACCCGGCTGCATCAGGGAATGCGCATCCAGGATGCCTATACGCTCCGCTCCGATGTGCACGACGATGCCAGCTTTGTCGCGGCGCGCCTCTATGGCAAGCACTACAACGGCAGCATTGGCCTCTGGGTACTGGAGGGGCCGCGGCGGGGGCCGACGAGCCTGGTGGCCGGCAATGACGCGGCCCGCAATACCTCGCGCGTCGGCTACGAGCGCACCACCAGCGCCGACGGCCAACGGCTCATCCGGTACGTACAGGAGCGGTGAACAAGCCACGGGGCTGCGCCGGGCGGTGTAACTACACTGTATCGCTGCTGCTTTGCCACCGGCCATGAGGGCACGCTTGGCGATGCTATCCGTGTCATACGTGTCGTTATCTGGCACGAACAGCCGATGCTATGGTTATGCTCTCGCTTCTCGCCGCTCTCGTCGTTGCAGGTCTTGCCTTTGCCTCGTACATGTTCAAAGTGGTCAACGAGTACGAGCGGGGGGTGCGGTTTACCTTCGGGAAGTACGACCGTGTGATGGAGCCGGGCCTTCGCACGGTCATTCCGTTTGTGCAGAGCTGGCACCGCGTGGACATGCGCGTCAAGGCGGTGGACGTGCCCAAGCAGGAAAGCATCACGAAGGATAACGTGACGGTCAGTATCAATGCCGTTATCTACTACAAAGTGCGTGACGCGCGCAAGGCGGTCATTGAGGTGGAGCGCTACATGTACGCGGTGAAGCAACTGGCGCAGACCACCATGCGCAACGTGGTAGGGCGGGTGGATCTGGATGAGCTGCTCACCAAGCGCGATAAAATTGCAAAGCAAATCCGCGAGATCATCGATGAGCAGACGGACCCCTGGGGCATCGACGTGCACAGCGTGGAGCTGAAGGACATCATCCTGGCTGAGGACATGAAGCGCGTGCTGGCCCGGCAGGCGGAGGCGGAGCGGGAGCGCCGCGCCGTGACCATTCAGGCGGAGGGCGAGAAAGAGGCGGCACAAAACATGGCCGATGCGGCGGAGATCTTGAGCGAACGCAGCGGCGCGCTGCACCTGCGGACCCTGCAAACGCTGGGCAGCCTGAGCAGCGACCATTCCAACACGGTGGTCTTCACCGTGCCGATGGAAGTGCTCGAGGCCGTCAAAGGGGTAAGCAAGGCCACCGGGGAAGGGGCCGTCGCAGACCCTACGGCCAACGGTAAGGATTAGCGAGCCTGCTGGATGAGCTGGACGCCTGTGTGGGGCTATGGCTGCCGCGGGATGAGGTACAGCTCGGTCTGGCGGCCGTCGTGGTAGGTCACGTCCGTGCCGTCGAAAAAGGCCTGCTCCTCGGTGCGCATGAGGATCTGCTGGTCGTCCCACTCGGGGATGGTGACGGCCGCGTTCAGTTCGATCGCGTAGGCCGTGTTGGGATAGAGCGGATAGTCGCCCCAGCCGGGGACGCCGTCCTGCTGGTCCCACAGCCCAATAGCCGGCCCGGCGCCATGGCCGTGGTAGCCGATGGGATGGGTGTAGATGGTGGCGTCGATGCCTTCCGCTGCGGCCGCGTCCAGCGCCGCCTGTAGGATATCGTTGCCGGTGCGTCCGGTCTCAAATTCGTTCGTTAGCAGATCCTGGACGCGGTTGGCCGTGTGGAGGCCGTCCCGGAGCCCCTGCGGTGCCTCCGTCTCGCCCCGGCGCAGCACGTACGCATTGCGCTGGGTGTCGGTGTTGAGGCGCAGGTACGTGATGCCCAGGTCCATGTGCACAAGGTCCCCGGGCTGAATTACCGTTTCGCCCGAGGGGGCGGAGTAGTCGCCATCGTCGCTTAGGGCTGCTGCGCGCTGCACCGAGACGCTCGGGTGAAACCACGCGGTCAGGTTGAGGTCGCGGATGCGCTCGCGGTACCACCATTGCACGTCAGCCGTGGTGGTGATGCCCGGCTGGATCACAGCCTCCGATAGGCCTTCCGCAATGATCGTATGAGCCAGGCGGTTGATCTGGCGGTAGACCGTCATCTCCTCCTCTGTGCGCGTCTCCAGCCAGCCAATCGCCAGACGCTCGCCCGAAACGATGCGCTCCGGATACGGGGCGGGCAAGGCTTCCTTGAGCTGTTCAAGCTCGCTGGCGGTCATCCCGTCGGCGAGGGCAAAGGTGCGGGACGTGTTGAGGGCGATGCGGTCCGGGTCGCGCTCGGCGATAATCTCGGCCAGGCGCGCCCACTGGTCGGGCTGGGTGTCTGGGTCCCACGCTGCGGGAAAGGCTTCGCCCACCGCATACCGGCTAATGGCCAGGCGCTCGACGCCCTCTTCCGGTCCCTGATCGTAGAAGACCAGCATGGTGCGGCGGCGCGCAGCCATCCAGGTGGCGGGTAGCAGCGTCTCGATGATCGGGTCTTCGTTGTACTCTCGTGCGCTCACCACCCACAGGTCGATGGCCTCCCGTCGCATCAGGTCCGGCAGGACGGCGTCGAGGCGGTGGGTCAGCCACCGGTCGATGACCTCCGCCCGCTCGCGCATCGGCAAGATGGTAGGCGTGGCGGCGGTCTGGCCCGGCACGGGGTGCGGCAGCAGCAGACCGACGATCAGCAGCAGGACACAGCAAGCAGGCAGGCGAAACGGCATCGTAGGGTGGGGGCAGGCGGTGGGTGGGTAGCGGCGCCTCGGGGGCACGGCTACACGATACCACTCCGTAGCGAGAGACGCCACCCTGCCCAACCCCGTACCCGGTCCTTCGAGGCTGGTATATACCCTATGCATCGAACAAGCATGCAGATCGCCGCAAATCGCACCACGGCCTCGCTGGCTGTTACTGCCGTCAGCTGGGTGCACCAGAAGGGTCGATAGAAAATCCACCTTATCGACCGGACCGTGGCGCTACGACTGGACGAATCAGCCGTCTTGCATAACCACGGCGTAAGGGAGCTGAGCAGGCACCTAAGGCAAGCGACTTTACCAGTGAATGGATCCTCGATCAAGTCGAGGATGACTGGTTTGGTAGATCGTAGATATAATTGGACGATTGGCAACGCTGGACTGGCTGGTGCCTATATGTACGTCGCTGATCGTGCGCGTAGAGCCCGTGGCTATCCAAACGGTAAACAAAGCATAGCGCATCACACGATCTCCGCTCTTCCCCCGAAGTCATCCTCGACCCCAAACGAGGCCTCAGGCCGACTCACGCAGCGAAGCGGAGCTAATCGAGGATCCATACGATGTGGGCGTATGAGGCCATTTAGCACCTCAAAGGAGGTGATATCCAGCGTACCACCCCTTTGGCAACGCTCGTTGGAGAAGTTGGCTTAGGGGCCAAAGGCACTTATCAAACAGCCTCTTAGCCCATCTCAGCGTACGCCTGCTGAAACCGAATGATGGACTGGATGCCCTTGGCGTAGCGGTCAAGGCCAAAGCGCTCATTGGGCGAGTGGATGGCGTCGGAGTTGAGGCCAAACCCCATCAGCACGCTGTCCAGCCCCAACAACCGCTGGAACTCCGCCACGATGGGAATGGAGCCGCCCTCGCGCGTGAACACCGGCTCCTGGTCAAAGACCGCTGCGATGGCATCGGCAGCGGCCTGCATAGCCGGGTGTGAAGTGTCCACCAGCACGGGCTGTCCGCCGTGGAGCTCGGTGAAGGTGAGCGTGATGGTCTCGGGCACGTGCGCCTCAACGTGCCGCTGTAGCTTCTGGGCGATGTCCTTCGGGTCCTGCCCCGGCACCAGGCGGCAGGAGATTTTAGCGCCGGCTTTGGCGGGCAGCACCGTCTTGGCGCCCTCCCCCTGATAGCCACTCCAGAGGCCGTTCACATCCAGCGTGGGCCGCGCGCTGATGGCTTCCTTCACGCTGTACCCGGCCTCGGTGCGCGCGTCGTCCAAGCCAACCTCCCCGAGCCAGCCCTCTTCATCAAACGGCAAGGCCGCAAACGTCTCGCGCTCCTCCTCGGTGAGCGGAATCACGTCGTCGTAAAAGCCTTCGACGGTGATGCGGTGATCGTCGTCGTGGAGATCGGCAATGAGCTGGCTAAGCACGTTCGCGGGATTGTGCACTGCGCCCCCGTAGATGCCGGAGTGGAGATCGCGGTTGGGGCCGGTCAGCTCAACTTGCACATACGCCAGGCCGCGCAGCCCGTACGTGATGGAGGGGGTATCCTCGGCAAACATGGCGGTGTCGGAGATCGCCACCACATCGGCGTCGAGCTTCTCCTGGTGTGTTTTGATGAAGGGCGCCAGGCTGGGCGAGCCGCACTCTTCTTCTCCTTCAATCAAGAACTTGAGGTTGACGGGCGGCACGCTGCCGGAGGCCAGGTACGACTGTAGCGCCTTCACGTGCATCATCATCTGTCCCTTATCGTCGCAGGCGCCGCGGGCGTACAGGCTGCCGTTTTTGCGGGTGGGCTCAAAGGGCGGCGAATCCCACAGGTCGATGGGGTCTGGAGGCTGCACATCGTAGTGGCCGTAGACGAGCACAGTGGGCCGGTTGTCGTGCGGGAGGTGCTCGGCGTAGACGATGGGATGGCCTTCGGTGCGGACGACCTCTACGTGGTCGACGCCGATTTCGCGCAGATGGTCGGCCAGCCACTGGGCACCACGTGCGACATCATCGGCGTAGGCCGGATCGGTGCTTACCGTAGGGATACGCAGGAGCGCGATCAGGTCAGAGACAAAGTGGTCGAACTGTTCATCGGCGTACGCAAGCGCGGAGGTCATGGGCTGTGTGGAGCGTAAGGTGGTAGGGGTAAATGCTGAGGTGGGCCTAAACGGATCAGGATGCCGCGCGGGCGACCAACACGAGGCGGGGCGCGGCGGGGCTGTGCGGGCGGCCGTCGTAGTGGCCAAACGTCTGTTGGAGCTCTAATCCCGCGCGCTGGTAGAGCGTGGTGAAGTCCGCTTTGGTGAGCAGGCGAACGGATTCCCGAAACGTCCGGGTCCGGCCCTGCCGGGTGATGGTGATGTGTTTGTGGATGCGGCCGTCGGCAATCCACCGGCGCTGCGCGATGTGGGCCTCGCCTACCCGCCGCGCATCCTGAGGCACAAGGGTGGCGCGGACCTGCGGAGCGTTCAGGAAGTCCTGCACCAGCCAGCCGCCGGGCCGCAGCGCGGTAGCCATGGCACGGAGGGCGCGGGCATGGTCGGCGTCGTCTTGAAAATAGCCGAACGCGGTGAACAGGTTCACGACCCCATCAAAACAGGCGTCGCAGACGGGGTCGCGCATGTCGCCGTGTTGAAAGGTGATGGCGAGGTTCTCCTCTGCCGCACGAGCGCGCGCCTTTTCAAGGGAGGGCACTGACAGGTCCACGCCCGTCACGTTGTAGCCGCGCCGGGCCAGCACGCGGGCATGCCGGCCGCGGCCACAGCCCATATCCAAGATGTCGGCTCCGGGGGGCGGCGCTACCGCGTCCTCGATCAGGTTAATGCACTGACGGGCCTCTGATTCGTCACGGTTGCGATAGACCAGCTCGTACTCAGCCCGGTCAAACCACTCCGTGTACCAGGGGGCGGCCGATGCTGGCGGCTCAGACGACGCAGGCGAGGAGGAGGCAGCGGTCATAGGAAGGAGGCCAGACGAAAGGGGAGGCATTCGACCGGAAGCGGCGCGGTTGGTTCATCTCCATAGCCGCGCGCGGTGGTGGGAGTCGTCAGCGCACCCGCGTGACGGTCCGCGTCTCGTCGAAGGACTCGCCCGTGAAGCGTACGAAGTAGGTGCCACTGCCAAGGGCCTGCCCATCCAGGGTGCGCTCGTAGGTGCGTTCGGCTTCCAGGCGCTCGTTCAGCAGGGTGGTGATATGGCGCCCGGCTGCGTTCCAGACCTGCACCTGCACGTCTTGCGTCTCCTCTACCACCAGGGTGAAGGTAGTGGCGCCCTGGAAAGGGTTGGGACCGGGGCCCTTGATGAAGACCTGCGCGTCGGGTGTCAGAAAGGTAGTGATTTCGGCCGTCACGCAGGTCGGAAAGCCGTCCTCGGTGCCCGTGGTCGTGCAGCCGGTGTTGAGCTCCTCATCGGTGCGTGCGGCCACCTGTTTGATGCGAAAGTCGTAGCGGCCCGGCTCCAGGTCGCGCAGCACGAGGGAACGGTCGCGTCCGCTGAGGCGATCGACGACTTCGAATTCTTGCGGAAAGCCCAGCCCGTCGAAGCGCTGCTCCACGATGAACTCGCGGGCGATGCCCTCGGCGGCCCAGGAGAGCGTCAGGCGGCCGGCGTCCTGCGTACTCTGCGCGGCGTTCAGGTTGGTTACGAGGAGCGGCGGGCCATCCAGCAGTTCGAAGCAGTTAGCTCCCAGCGGCCAGCCTATATCTGCCAGGATGCCGCAGCCTACTGGGCCGGGCGTCGTGATGCGCTCAGCACGCGGCAGTTGCGGCCGCATAAGGGCGTTGTCAGTACCACTGAAGGTGAACTGGTCGACGTGCGAGAAGCTGGAGCCGCCGTTCCACTGCGAAGGGGCAAAGAGCGGGACGCGGTCGCCCAGGTTGCCGAAGAGCGCCAGCGGCCCGTTGAAGAAGACGCCCCCACGCTGCCCAGTCAGCGCATCCGCCAGCGCTGCCGATGGCGTATCGTAGAAGTCGGGATTGACGAGGCCGCGTCCGTTGCCGTCTTCGGCAAAGCGATCGTACGCCAGCACGCGTTCGTTGATGCCCCGGCTGCCGAGGCTACCGTCAACGTTCATCGAGCCAATGATGCCGATGCCGTGGCCCACCTCATGCAGCACTACGGTAAGAAAGTCGATCTCATCCGTGCCGGGATCGGAATCCACGGAAAAATGCCAGGCCGGCTGGTTGCAGCTAATGTTTATGTTGATGTCAAAGTCTTCCTCTGCGTCCGCCAGCGCGTCCTGCCCGCTCAGCGCATTGCCCAGCGCAACGGGGTACCAGGTGTCACCCACGATGCCCCGGGCAGGGTCGTCGTCTTGAAACGATACAATCTGGGCTGGCCCGGCGCTACCCAGCACGCGCGGCCCGAGCGCCCGCCAGCGCGCCCGTATCCGGATCGGGATATCCGATGCGAGATGCGTAGCCCAAATCTCCATGGCGGCCTCAAAAGCCTCAATGGCTTCGGCCGGCCACTCCTGTTGATCGCCGCAGGTGCCCACTGGCGCGTCGATGTAGTCCACGTCAAAGGTAGCTGTGGCCTCTTGGTCCGCTTGCAGATGTGGGCGGTGCCGGTGCGGTCCCACAATGTCCTCGTGGTGAAGGGAGATGTGGGTGTTGTGATCCATGGGCGCGAGCTCACAGAACTGCTCCGGTGGCGGCGCGGTGCGAACGTTCACCTGCTGGCCATCCGAGAGCCGGACCTGCTGCACGTCTTGGGCGGTGGAGACGTGAGGGAGCGCCAGTACCAAGGCGGCTATGAGGAGCCAGCCGAAGCGTGCCCGTGTCCAGTGGCATAAAGAGGAAGGGTCACGCAGAGCCATGGGGATACAGGTCATGGAGAAAGGAAATGAGAATGTGGCAGCTATCGCACCCGGACGGCCGTCTCGGTTGTGTCGAACTGTTCGCCGTAAAAGCGGAAGTAGTAAACGCCACTGGCCAGGCGGGGATCATCAAGCGTGCGCTCGATGGGCTGCCCGGCCTCGGCCTGGCCATCGAAGAGGGTCGCCACGCGCTGCCCGGCAGTGTTGTAGACGTAGACGGACACCGGCTGGGTTTCTTGCACGGTGAAGGACACGCGGGCTTCGCCCCGAAAGGGGCTGGGGGCGGGGCCGCGCACCACAATGGCGTCTTCCAGCCCCACGGTAAAGCGGGTGGAGCGGCGGCGCTCGGGGGCCTCTTGCGGCACGACGCGTACGGCATAGAGCCCGCCGGGTTGGTCACGTAGCGTGACGTCGAAAGGTGGGCCTTGCACGGTCGCCTGCCGCGAAAAGGAGGGGCGTCCGAGGCGGTCCAGCGCAGCCACATCCACGCGGTAGTTGGTCAGCCCATCTTCGGCATCCCAGGACACGGTAACGTCGCTACCGTTTACCGCCACGCTGAGATTCGCCAGCCCGGCCGGGAAGAATGGCGTACAGCCTTCCCCTACAGGCCAGCCCATATCCGAGAGCATGCCACAGAAGACGGGGCCAGGTGAATGCACGGACGCGCCAGAACTGATAAAGGGTACCATCAACGTGTTGGTCGTCCCGCGATAGGTCTCAAAGTCGAGATGTGAGAAGCTCGACCCGGAGCGCCAGGGGTTGGGGGCATAGAGCGGCGGGGGATCACCCACGGATAATCCCTGCCCGCCACCAAAATCTTCATTGACGAGGGCCGCATTCGGTCCATCGAAGAACACACCGCCGGATTGCCCTGTCAGGGCCTGATACAGCACCTCGGACGGGTTGGGATAGACCTCCGTATTAACGAGACGTTGCGCGTTGCCGTCTACGGAAAACCGCTCATACACGATGGGGAGTGGATCGGCCCCAGATCGCGGCAAAATGCCCCAGCCCCCGATCTCCTCCGTGACTTGCCGGCTGCCATCCACAGGTGCGGACATCGTCCCCACCGAGCCCAGCCCGTGGCCGATCTCATGCAGCACTACCGTGGCGAAGTCGAAACGCCCGGGTGGGGCGATGCGGTTCGTGTCGAAGTGCCAATCCGTGCGTCCGCAACTCATGCTAACGTTGATATCGAAGGATTCTCCATCGATCGTGTTTACGACGTTACGCCGGGAAAGGGCGCTGGCGAGCGCGACCGGATACCAGGTGTCGAGGATGGCATTGCTGCCTTCGGTAAACCGGACGACCCGCGTGGGGCCGGCAAACCCGAGAAAGCCTTCGCCGCCCGGGCGGTTGTCGAAATCCTCCCAGCGGGCGCGGACCCGGATGGGCACATTCGATGCCACGTGGTGCTCCCAGATGGCTACCGCAAACTCGAAGGCTTCGATCGCCGCCTCAGGCCAGGACCTCCCACCGCAATCATCGACATACGCCACCTCAATCGATGCGGTTGGCACGCTGAGGGGCGTCCCTGGCGATTCACTGTTCGGGTGCTCAGCGCCCCCCGGGTGAAGGCGCATGCTCTCAGGCCGAATAAACAGGCGCGTGTCGTCGAAGGTGGGCTCTAATGAGCAGATATGCTCAGGAGCCGCAGCCGGGCGTACTTCCAGCGCACCATCCAACACAAACTGCACGTCGCCTGAGGCTGCTGCCCAGGGCTGATGCTCGTGGGTGTGTTGGGCGGTAGCAAGCGTAGGGGCCCCGATGGCGAGCACCAGCCACACCATGCCTACCGCCCTCAGGAACTGACTGGAAAGGCGGTGCATCGAGCAGCAGTCAGACCACCGGTCGGAAAGATGCAAGGACATGAGCGTGTAGATCGAAAGCGTTGAGAAAGACCAAACTACCGTGCCCGGACGGCCGTCTCGGTCGTGTCGAATTGCTCGCCGTAAAAGCGGAAGTAGTAGACACCACTGGCCAGGCGGGGATCATCAAGCGTGCGCTCAATGGGCTGGCCAGCCTCGGCCTGGCCATCGAAGAGGGTCGCCACGCGCTGGCCGGCGGCGTTGTAGACGTAGACGGACACCGGCTGGGTCTCCTGCACGGTGAAGGACACGCGGGCTTCGCCCCGAAAGGGGCTGGGGGCGGGGCCGCGCACCACAATGGCGTCTTCCAGCCCCACGGTAAAGCTGGTGGAGCGGCGGCGCTCGGGAGCGTCCTGTGGCACGACGCGCACGGCGTAGGCGCCGCCAGGCTGATCGGGGAGGGTGACCTCAAACGGGGCGCCCTGCACGGTGGCCCGTGGCGAAAACGTGGCGCGGCCAAGCCCCTCCAGCGCGGCCACATCTACGCGGTAGTTGGTCAGCCCATCTTCAGGCTCCCAGGACACGGTAACGTCGCTACCGTCTACCGAGGCGTTCAGGTTGGCCAGCCCCGCCGGGAAGAACGGCGTGCAGCCTTCCCCCACAGGCCAGCCCATATCCGACAGAATGCCGCAGAAGACCGGGCCGGGCGAATGCACGGACTCGCCGGTGCTGACGGACGGGCGCATGAGCGCATTGACGGTCCCCGTGTACGTGGCCTGGTCGACGTGGGCGTAGCTGGAGCCGGCACGCCAGGGGTTGGGGCTAAAGAGCGGAGGCGCCTCGCCAATCACCGCAGGGTTGTTGGCGTCTTGGTTGGTCAGCGTGGCGTTGGGCCCATCAAAGAAAACCCCATCGACCTGCCCGGTAAGCGCCTCGTACAGCGCATCAGACGGGTTTGCGTAGATGGCGGTGTCGATCAGGCTGGTGGTGTTGCCGTCGATGCTGAACTGGTCATACACCAGGGGCAAGGGATCGGCGGCGGCTTCTGGAGCAATACCCCAGCTGGCAATTTCCTCTTCAACCTCGCGGTTCTCATCGATAGGCACGGACATGCTGCCGGTAAAGCCCAGGCCATGGCCAATCTCGTGGAGGACCACGGTCGCAAAGTCGATGCGCTGTGGGGGCGGCACGCGGCTGGTGTCGAAGTGCCACCGGGGCTGCTCGCAACTCAGGTTGGCCACGATGTCAAAGGATTCACCCTCAATGTCGTCCACGATGTTCTGCCCGGTGATGGCGCTCGCAATCGCTACGGGGTACCAGGTGTCGGCGAAGACGCCGTTGCCTTCGTTGAAACGCACGATGCGGGTCGGGCCCGCCGAGCCCAGGAGGTTCTCCGCGTCGGGCCGGTCGCCGAAGTTGCTCCACACGGCGCGCACCCGAATGGGCACCTCCGACTCCACGTGCTGCTCCCAGATTTCAGCCGCAAACGCGAAGGCGTCAATAGCTTCGTCAGGCCAGGTTTGCCCGCCACAGTCATTCACGTAGGTGACGTCCAGAAAGGCGGTAGGGATCGGGGCATCAAGCCCGGACTGCTCTCGCTCCAGCAGGCCCGCCGTGCCCGGGTGCAGCCGGGCATCATCAGGCTGAAGGAAAAAGCCCGTATCGTCGAAGGTGGGCTCCAGCTCGCAGATGTGTTCGGGGGCGGCTGCCGGGCGCACTTCAACCGCGCCGTCGAGGACCACTTGCACCTCATCGGCGGCCGCTGCATCCCACGGACTGTGCTGATGGACGTGCTGCGCGCCACCGGTTGAGGGAACGATGCCGATCAGAGCGACCGCGCCAGCAAGCACAGCAAGAAAAGACCGGATACTGCAACGGATACTCATGCAGAGAGACGACAAACGAAAGAGACGAAAACAACGGTACGGCGAAGACGCATCCGGTGGGTGGGGCCGCCTGGTTATGACGAAAGCGTGTTAAATATACACAAAGTGTACACGCTTGTCTACACCTTTCCTACATCCGGGGACGCCCCAGCCGTAAGATGCGCATGCAGGGCATCGGCACGCGCCTTCAGGCCTGGTGCGTCCTCAAGCCCCTCGTGCCATTCGTCGGGGAAGGCCGACCAGCCGTTCAGCCCACCGAGCAGCGCACCCAGCATGGCGCCCACGGTATCGGCGTCGCCGCCTACGTTGATCGCTGAGAGGAGGGTGGCCTCCGTCAGGTGTGGGTTGCGGGCAAACATGGCGACCACGAAGGGCCACGACTCATCGATCAGGCTACCCGTGCCATCACAGATTTCCTGCAGATCCAGGGGGAAGTCATCGAGGTGGCCGTCGAGCCTTGCCAGCCGCTGTGAGTTGCGCCGGGAGGTATCGCCTACCTCATCTTCCAGCCACGTGGTCATGGTGCAGAGATCGTCCCAGAAGGCCTCAGCGGCGAAGGTGTCAGCATCCGCCTGCAGCGCACAGCGGATGGCGTAGGCCTGGCCGAGGGCGCCGACCACGGCGGCGGGATCGCGGTGGGTAAAGGTGCACAATGGGGTGAGGGCGGCGATGGCGTCGGCACGGGGCGGGTCGATCATCGCCCACCACACGCCGAGGGGGGCTGCCCGCATGGCCGCCCCGTTGGTGGGGCGGTCCGGCACGCCGGCTTCCTGCCACGGCGTTCCCGCGGCCAGCGCCTCTACCGCCCCGGTCGTCGTCTGGCCCCAGCGGCGGGCCACCGGCTGCAGCGCGACAAAGGCTGCGGCGGCGCGCTCGGGGGCGTCGCTCAGCGTCCTGGGGGTCTCCGTGTGGGCCAGCACATCGGCGAGGGCAAACGCAAGCTGGGTGTCGTCCGTCCACTGCCCGGCGGCAAGGTCGCCGCGCTTCTCATCTGCCCGAAACTCCTTGATGCCCTTGTAATAGGTGCGTACGTTCTGGTGGCTCAGCATTTCAATGGGCATGCCGAGGGCGTCCCCGACAGCCGTACCAAGAAGGGCACCGCGCACATCGTCGTGGTCAATCATGCCGGAAACCGCCGGTTGGGCGGGTGATCGTGTTGAAAATGGCAAGGATAGAGGATAGAACATCGACAGGCCATCGTCAATAATGTATCTTCGATTGATCTATGGCTGAGGTATTGGAAATACGCGAGTGGCGCCGCGGACATGCATCCTTTTCACCGACCTTCTTCCCCTATGCTACGCTGGCTGCACGGCGCCTGGGCGGTGTTCGAAAAGGATATTAAGCTGGAACTGCGCAGCCGGTACGCGATCAATACCATGCTCTTGTTCGTGCTGTCTGCGCTGTTCCTGACGGCGTTTGCAGTAGGGCAAGAAACGCTCACGCCGCGCATTGAGTCGGCGCTGCTGTGGATCGTGATTGTGTTCGCCGCGGCGTTAGGCCTGGGGCGCTCGTTTGTGAGCGAGCAGGAGCGCGGAACGGTGCTGCTGTTGCTGTTGCATACGCAGGGCGGGATGGTGTACGCCGGGAAATTGTTGTTTAACTTCTTGTTCGTGTTGGGCTTGAACCTGCTGGCGGTGGGCACGTTCGTGCTGCTGCTGGGCGTGCAGGTAATGGCGCCCGGCTTACTGCTCACCACGCTGGTGCTGGGCGCGCTGGGCCTGGCGGGGGCCACGACGCTCCTGGCCGCCATCATTGCGCGCACGGCTACACGCGGCCCGCTGCTGCCGGTGCTGGTCTTTCCCATGCTGATTCCCCTCCTCCTTGCTGTTGTCACGGCCACGCGCCACGCCCTGCCGGATGGCCTGGGCTGGGCGGCTGTAGGCAACGAACTGCTGACGCTCGTGGGCTTTGCCGGCGTCGTCATCAGCGCTTCCATCATCTTGTTTGACTACGTGTGGTACGACTGACCCCACCCGGTCGGCGCACGCTTCGCTTATGCCTACGCTTACAGAACGGTTTACGAAGGGGGGCTCTCCCGGCGTCAATGTCGAGCGCTACCGAACGATACGCACGGTTGTATTGGTGGCCGTGACGGCGGTAGCGGTTGGTGGTTTTCTCATCGAAATCCCGCGCATCCAGATTCTGGAGCATACGGCCCGGAATCTGTATTTCCATGTGCCGATGTGGTTTACGCTGATGGCCGCGGTGGCGGTCTCTGCGTATCACTCGCTGCGTTTTTTGCAGACGGGCGACCTCCGGCGCGATGTCCGGGCCCGGGAGGCGGCGCTGGTGGGCGTGGTGTTCGGCATCCTCGGCTTGCTGACCGGCATGGTGTGGGCGCGGTTCACCTGGTATCAGGGCACCAACATCTGGTGGAATTTCGACCCGAAGCAGTCCATGGCGGCGGTGCAACTCCTCATCTACGGTGCTTACCTGGTCCTGCGCACAGCCTTCGACGAGCCGCAGAAACGCGGGCGCATCGCGGCGGTCTATAACCTGTTCGCTCTCGTGACCGTCCCCTTCCTGCTCTTCATCCTGCCGCGGCAGGCGCCGAGCCTCCATCCCGGCGCTGACGGCAACCCCGCGTTTAGCGACTTTACGGCGCCCTCCATGCGCTGGGTCTTGTATCCCGCCTTTGCTTCCTTCATCGGGCTCTTCTGGGTGATTTACACGCAGCGCGTCCGGGCCGCCTTCCTTAAACTCCGGCTGCACGGCGACACCGACTAACCCCGCCCTCGACCGATTTCCTCTACAGCGCGGCCTCGGGCCGCCGATACCCTATGCGTGAGCCACCCCCGCTTCGCGATGGCCGGCAGGAGATGCCCGCGGATACCGTCGAAGCTATTTACGATACCCTGTGGGCTACATCAGAAATTCCCACACGGGCGCCGGAAGGCATCGAACGCGTGATGCTGGCCGAAGACAAGCTATACGTGGTCCTGGCGGTGGTACTCATCATCTGGTTTGGCCTCATTTTCTTCCTGCTGCGGACGGATCGGCGCCTCGATACACTGGAACGCGAGCTTGAAGACCGCATTCCAGAAGACCATACGCCAGCGTAGTGCTGGCCAGATGTTAATGCTGTTAGCACGGTATGCCTTATGAAGCCTAAAACGACGATCGGCCTTGTCCTGATGCTGGGATTTGCCTCCCTGCTGTTCCTCAATTTCGGCCAGCAAGTGGGCGGCTACATGGATTTTGCCGAGGCTGAACGCACGGGCTCCAACGCCCACGTCATTGGCGACTGGGTGGCCGATCAGCCCATGCGGTACGACCGCGACGCCAACCGTTTCACCTTCCACATGAAGGACGAAGCCGGTAATGTGCGGCAGGTGGCGTACTTCAACCCGAAGCCCGAAAACTTCGAAGAGGCCGAACAACTGGTGATTGAGGGCCATCCGGGAGAGAACGGCGAGTTTATTGCCGAGCATATCCTGGTCAAATGCCCGTCGAAATACAACGACGACCGCAGCATCCGCGAAGCGCAGGCGACCTCGCTTCCGTAAGTTCACTTCTTTTCCTGCCGTATGGCCCGTGTTTCCTTTTTGCTCCTCATGATGGCGGGACTGCTGACGCTGATGGGCTGCAGCGAACCTGAGTTGCCTTCTGATAGAGAGGCTGAGGAGGTAAACCCGCTCGAGGCGTGCCCTGACTCGCCCAACTGCGTGCGCATCAGCCTTTTTTACGATGCGCCGCCGGAAGCCCTGTTTGAGGCTGCGCAGCAGGCAGTGCAAGAGGTCGGTGCTTCATCGATGGCGGCGGATGCCGACGCCCTGGAACTGGAGGCAACGTTTCGGGCCTTTGTTTTTACGGATGACGTGACCATGGCCGTGACGACCGCCGATGACCGCTCGATGCTCCATATCCGCAGCGCAAGCCGGGTGGGCCACGACGACCTGGGGGTGAACAGCCGCCGCGTGGATCGCTTGTTAGATGCGCTGGAGCTGTAGCAATAGGTTTGTAGAGATAAACCGGTAGAAATAGACCTGTAGCACGTCAGGTCCCCCTGCTTTTGTCTGGATAGAAGGCTGCCATGGCCGATACCCCGGAGCTCCCGTCTTGGAATCGTGCGGTCGTGAAGGTAGGCAGCAGCCTCGTAGCGCCGGCCGCGTCCGGCTGTAGTCGTCGCTACACCGAAGCCATCGCGCAGTTTGTGACCACCAGCCGCGCCGCGGGGCGGGACGTGATCCTGGTGTCCTCCGGCGCCGTAGCAGCCGGCCGGTCCACCCAGCCTGGCGCCCCGTCCCCCCGCACGATCCCCGAGCGGCAGGCCCTGGCGGCCCTCGGGCAGCCCCTCCTGATGCAGCACTGGCAGGCGCTCCTGGAGGCCCCCTGCGCCCAGCTCCTGTTAACCTACGACGACCTGTACCACCGCCGCCGGTTTGTAAACGCCAAAAACACGCTGGCCGAGTTGCTGGCACAGGGCACGGTGCCCATCATCAACGAAAACGACACCGTGGCGGTGGAGGAGCTAAAGGTGGGCGACAACGATAACCTGTCGGCGCATGCCGCCGTGCTGGCGGAAGCCGACGTGCTGATCATCTGCAGCGACGTGGATGGGCTCTACACCGCCGATCCGCAGGTGGTGCCCGAGGCTGAGCGGCTGGACGTGGTTGCGCAGGTAGAGGCGCGGCACTACGCCCTCGCAGGCGGGACGCGTTCGGCGGTGGGCACGGGCGGGATGGTCACCAAGCTGGAGGCCGCCGAAAAGGCTACCGCCCGCGGCATTCCCACGGCGATCGTGAATGGCACCCGGGCCGACCACCTGCAGGCCCTAACCGACGGCACCTCGCCCGGTACGCTGTTTCGCGCGGCCTCATCGCCCATCTCCGCGCGTCGCTACTGGATGCTGCATGCGGTGCCGGCGCGTGGGCGCATCTGGGTGGATGCGGGCGCCGCACGGGCCTTGCAGAAAGACGGGGCCTCGCTGTTGCCCGCGGGCGTAACAGGCGCTGACGGCACCTTTCGCGCGGGGGACGCGGTAGAGGTGGCGGTGGCAACCGATGCAGGAGCTACGGTCGTGGCGAAGGGGCTGACGCAATACGGCCTGCGCGATGTGCGGGCCATCCAGGGCTGCCAGAGCTACGAAGTGCGCGACCGGCTCCCCGAGGCCCACAGCACGCTCGTCATCCACCGCGACGAACTCGTGCTGTTGGAGCGCTAATCACGCCCTCGTGAAACCGCGCCCGCCGGTTGTGCATGTGACGATACCCACGCCCCGCTCCTGACTCTATTGTGCCCATGCCCAACGCCCCCCGCACCACGACGCTCGCTGAAGAGGTCTCCACGGAAGCGCTCGCCCAAGGCTGCAAGCAAGCAGCGCGCGTGGTCGCCCAGTGCTCCACTGCTGCCAAAAACCGTGCGCTTCATGCGATGGCTGAGGCGCTCCGTGCGCACGAGGACGCAATTCTGGCCGCCAACGCTGAGGATTTGCAGCAAGCCCGGGCGGCGGATACGCCCCCGGCGCTGCTGGATCGCCTCGAACTTACGCCCGACCGCATCGCGCAGATGGCGGCGGCCCTACAGGAGGTCGCGTCGTTTGCGGATCCGGTGGGCGCGATCGACGCCACGCGCCGCCGCCCGAGCGGTATTGAGGTCGGACGGATGCGGGTGCCGCTGGGCGTCATCGCGATGATCTACGAGGCCCGCCCCAACGTTACCTCCGATGCCGCGGGGCTCTGCTTCAAAGCGGGCAATGGCGTCATCCTGCGGGGCGGCTCGAACGCGTTTCGGTCGAACCACGCGGTGGCCGATGCCCTCCACGACGCCCTCCGAAGCGAAGACCTGCCGCCAGAGGCTGTCACGCTCCTGCCCACCACCGACCGGAAGGCGATTACGGAGCTCATCCAGCTCAACAACCACGTGGATCTGGTCATCCCCAGAGGTGGGGAGGGGCTGATCCGGTTTGTGGATGAAAACAGCCGGATCCCCGTCATCAAGCATTACAAAGGGGTGTGCCATCTGTATGTGGACCGGGCGGCCAATCTGGACATCGCGCGCGACCTGCTGATGGACGGAAAACTCTCGCGCCCGGCCGTGTGCAATGCGCTCGAAACCCTGCTGGTGCACGAGGACGTGGCGGCGGACTTTCTGCCGATGGCGCAGGAGGCGCTTGCCGGAGTGGAACTGCGCGGCGGCGCCCGGACGCGCGCGATCCTGCCTGAAGCTTCCGAGGTTACGGAAGAGGATTATCATGCTGAGTTTCTCGGCCCGATCCTCGCCGTGAAGGTAGTGGCGGACTACGATGAGGCGACCGATCACATCGTCACCTATGGCTCGAACCACACCGAGGTCATCGTGACCGACCACCTGCCCACGGCCCAGCGCTTCACGCGGGAAGTGGATGCATCGGTGGTGCTGGTGAATGCGTCGTCGCGGTTTTCCGATGGTGGCGAGCTGGGGCTGGGCGCCGAAATCGGCATTTCGACGACCAAGCTGCACGCCTATGGTCCGATGGGGCTGGAAGCCCTCACCACACAGAAATTTGTAGTGCAGGGCGCTGGCGAAACGCGTCACGACGTGGATACCCTTTGAGGATGGGCTACCTTTACGTCATTCTGGCCGCGCTCTGCTGGGCCACTATCGGTCCGGTGGCTCGCTTTGCATTTGATGCCGGCGTGACGCCCCTGGAGGTGGGGTTCTGGCGGGCGATGCTCGGGGGCGTGCTCTTCGCCGCTCACAGGGCGGCGTTTCGGAGCGAGAGACTCCGGCGGAAGCATCTGGCGCCCCTGCTTGCCTTTGCCGTGATAGGCGTGGGGGTGTTCTTCGGTGCCTACATGATGGCGGTAGAGGCCGGGGGCGCAGCGCTGGCCGCGGTCCTGCTGTACACCGCTCCGGCCTGGGTGGCGGTGATGAGCGTGCTCCTTCTTGGCGAGCGCATGACCACGGTCAAGCTGCTGGCTGTAGGGCTGACGCTCCTCGGTGTGGTAGGCGTGGCGATGGGGGGCGACGGGGCGATTCGGTTTTCGGTAGCGGCCATCGTGTGGGGCCTCATCGCGGGACTCAGCTACGCCTGCTACTATCCGTTCGGCAAGTGGTACTTCCACGAGCGGACGCCCGCCACCTGGTACGCCTATGCGTTTCCGATCGGCGCGCTGCTGCTCCTGCCCTTCGTAACGTTTGCAGCCAAGTCGTTGGTGGCGTGGGGCGCCATCGCCTGGGTAGCCGTCATCTCCACCTATGTGGCCTACCTGGCGTACGGCGCCGGCCTGCAGCGCATGGAGGCCACGCGGGCCAGCATTGTAGCCACGCTGGAGCCGGTGTTTGCCGGGGCCTTGGCGTTCTGGTGGTGGAGTGAGCAGTTTGGTTGGGTCGGGTACTTGGGTGCGGCGCTCATCCTGACGGCGGTGGTGCTCGCTGCGGTGGATCCTGCACGTACCCGCACGGAAGTGAACGAACGAGCCAGGTCGGACGGATCGGCCTGACACGTCCATGAACAAGTAAACCCATATAAAACCGGCACCGCAGTGGTACGGTGCCGGGTGAATGGCGTCTGTATGTGCCCCATTTAGAAACTTACTGCATCGATGCGCAGCCCATTGGATGCCGGGCCCTGAAATATTTAATCTGACCAGGAGACATCGCAGCCCAATCCGTCAGATCTGACGATATCGTGCCAACGAAGACCACTGTGATAAACCTCCTGGGTGCAATTATGGGTTACAATCCAGCCGAAGCCAGCAGGGTGTCGACCGCGTCGAGCGCCATGTCGAAAGCGTTGGCGAGGGCTGGCATGATGGTGTCGCGGGAGAAACCCGCATCGCTGAGCCGCTGGGCCACCTGTAGCGCTGTGGCGTTCGCTTTGTCCCGGAACGCCTCGGCAACCTGCGTGGCGGAATAGCCGGCGTCCTTCAGTAGCTCAGCCATCATCTCCGTAGGCGGGGTGCCAATGGCGATGAGCACATCCCAGGCCTGCTGTGCATTGGCGGCCAGCCCATCGTAGAGGGCCGTAGCTATCTGCTTGGCCGTGTAGCCCGCGTGTTGCAGTGCCAGGCCGATGGTGCCGTGCGGATCGCCGTAGATTTCCTGTAAGGCGCTGGCCACCACGGACGCACCGTACCCAAGCTGTCGCATGGCGCCCGCGGCCTGTTCGAGGGCGATGCCGGCGTGGTGTAATCCCTCGCTGATCAGCTCAGCCGTTGCAAAGCCGGCAGAGTGCAGGGCCTGGGCCATGGCTGCCACGCTTACGTTCATGCCCTTCAGGGCCAGCGCAATCGACTTCACGCCGAACCCCTGCGCCTGCAGATAAATGGCCAGCGGCACGGCCGCAATACCGTAGTTCTCGACAAGCGCGAACCCGAGCTCCGACATCTCAGCGTTGAGCTCAAGAAGCATGTCGACCGCCTGTTGCCAGCTTGCGCCCAGCTCCAGCAATCCCTGGGTAAATATCATGGGCGTACAGGCGGAGGGGTTTTGCATCCGCAGGTAGTTACAGAGCTCTCGCAGGGGGTCGAGCATCGTCGCTACCGACACGCCGAGCTCCGACAGGGCGTCTGCGATCACGAGCAATCCGGCGCCAGCGTCATGCAGAAGGAAGGCAACCTCATCCACCGCAATACCAACGCCCTCATAGAGCGCCTGCGCCACCTGGCGATAGGTGTAGCCCGCGTTCAGGAGCGCTTCCGCAATCGCCTGAGCACCTATTCCCATCGCGTGCGATGCTTCGGCCACCAGAATAACGGAATACCCGGCCCCTTTAAGCGTGAGCGCCAGCCCGTCGGCGGCCAGTCCGTACTGCCCCATCAGCGCCTCAGCGATCTCAACGATCGCATACCCGGCTTCCTTGAGCGCGATGGCGGCTTCCTGCGCGGTGGCGCCCGCCTCTTTGAGGTCGCCCGCCGCTTTGTTGGCCTCGCTCCGCATTTCGTGAAGCGCACTTCCGAGGTCGCCGAATCCGAAGCCGGCACTGGCCGCGCCAACGACCGATTCCGTTTGCTCGTACCCGGCCGCGGTCATGTTCGAAATGACCTCAATGGCAACCAGCATAAGCGACGATTTACCTACGTCGGCGGCGTCCCTGGCAGAGGCGCGATTGCTTCGCAGGGCGCCGAAGGCCTCGTTAGGAGCAACGCGGTGATCCCGCAATCCATCGCCCACCTCACGCCACTCAAACCCGGCACTTCGAAGAGAGCGGACGGTCTCGTCAAGCGAAGCCCGGGCAGCTCCTCGCAAAACGGGTACGGTTTCACGCGCGGCAAAGCCTGTCTGCCGGAAGATGCGCGCCAGGTCGTCCGTGGTTACGCGGTGGTCGCGAATGAGCGCCTCCGCCACATCACTGGCGCTCTCTCCCCGCTCGCGCATTTCGTGCGCTCGCTCCTCAGGCGTCTCATTGCGATCACCGTTGTCCGGCGAGCGCTGTGCAGACGCATCGGGTGTGGCGAACAGGCTGAAGCAGAAAAATAACAGGAGGCCTGCAATGGTAATCGGGGTGCTCTTCGTTCGTAAATTCATGGCTTTAATGTTTCGGTAGTGTGGAAGAAGCTATTCAGGGCGAATGCGGAAGGTGCGCCAGACCGTCTTGTCGACGATCGTGCCTTCGGCGTCGAGCGCGACGATGCGCCAGCGAAAGACTCCGTCGTCCGTGCGGTCACGCATCCATGGAGGAGCGACGTATTGTCCCTGGCTTGCAGGAAGCGTTGTGGAGAGCACCGACCCTCCGGAGCGATCGGTGACATCGAGGCGGTAGTGGGCCGCGGCGGGGCTGGCCGTCCAGGCGAAGGATACGCGAGCGTCGTGCGCCATGGTGATGCGATGGCCGGGACGCAGGAGCTCCAGCGCGCCTGCCCCGGGAATCGGAGCGGAGTGCGAGCTGCCGACAAAGTAGCGCAGAGGCGGCAGCGGGAAACCTGCCACGCCGCCGCTGTTCACCACGCCGAGTCCCGCTCCGGCAGCGCCAAGATCGGAGTCGCCCTCCTTGTCGTCGGTAGCCTCCACGCGGAGGAGCACCTGATACAGGCCTTCTACATCGGTTGGAAGGTCTTGCGGATCGGGACCCGGCAGCACAACCGGCTGCCCGGTAGAGGGCGGGAGAAAGACGCTAAACTGCCCGACCTCCGTGTAGCGGCGCTGTAGGGCGCGCTCTTCGACAGGTAGCGTCGCTTCGGTCAATAGGTCACGCTCGCTGGGAGGGGCGTCGCCGGGTCTCACAACCTCCCAGCGGCCCTGCAGCTGGCCCGTGCCGCTGTAGGCGATGGTGGCATGCAGACGCGGAAGCGTTGAGCCGCGCCGGACCGACTGTACTTCCGCTTCGGAGTCGAAGCCCAGCGCCACGTCCAGCAGCGCAAACGGGGTGCGGGCGCCGCCGCCCGCCATGCGGCAGGTAACCGGTACGAACACATCCGGGGCGCCGGATCGACTTTCGAATCGGCGCACGTAGAAGAAATCCGACCGCGCCCCGCGTTGTGCACGCTGATAGGCGCGGCGGGCGACCGACGGGGGGAGGGTCATGATATCGGTAAACCCGCGCTGCCCGCTCGCCGAACCGAGTTCAAAGGCAATCGGCTGCTGGCCGAAGATCGTATCCGGACGGCAGCGCAGTCCGCTTGCCGGAAAGGCGTCCTCCAGTTCCGCACACCACAGCGCCTCTACGGGCTCATAATCATCCAGTCCGCCATAGGTCAGGAATACGACCGTCGACCCGGTAGCATTGACGTTCACGCCCGTCGGATGCACGCGGATGTCGGCCGCTACGGGGTCGGGCAGCGGAACGACCTGCTGCGCAAAGATCGGCGCTCCGAGTGAGCAGCTGATCAGCAAGGCGACTGCGAGTATGATTACGCGGTTGGTCATGGTCAAAGGAGGGTCAGCGATACACCAGTGTTGATCGTCCAGCTGCGCTGCTCATCATCGGTCTCCCGCAGGAAGTCACGGCTGCGGGTCGATTGCTGAGCGGCGCGAATGAACAGCTGCGCGCGTTGCGTCCCGAGGTCGAGGGTGTAGGTAGCCTCCAGGGAGGCCCGCAGGCTGGTGCGCAGCCGCTGGTCCAGGTTGTCGTGGGTGCGCGTGGGCGACCAGGCGCCGGAGAAGCTGAGCGAGCGGTGCGGTCTCAACTGGGCGCGTGTCCCAACCCGGCGGTTGTAGGTGATGGTACCATCCTCCTTGCGCTCGTTGCGGTCCCAGTTCAGGTCTACCGACACGTTCAGCAGCTGGCCGGACCGGTAGCGGGCGCCCACCGTGTGGGTCTGGTTGAGAAAGTCGGCCGCCTCGCGCCCTTCCTGCCGGTTATCCTGAAAAGAGGTGTTGAACCGGTAATTCAATCCCCAGCTGCTGCCCTGCCAGGCTGCGCCGATCGTGTGCGAGTCGTTGGTCTGATCCGGCACGTGGGACGGGTCGAAACCACCGTCGACAGGGACATCGGCCCCAAACTGGTGGGTGTGCTGATAGGCGTACGACGCCGTGGGCCAGAAGGGGGAAGGAGGCGCGCCCAGGCTTTGCAGGAGGTCGCCCAGGGGGAGGTCGGCCTGCCCCCGATACTCTCGTGTTTTCGTGGTGAGGATGGAGGGAATCTCGTCAAGATTGTCGCGGGTGCGCACGTGGCCACCGCGCAGTTGTACGGTGCCCAGCCGGCTGTTTAGCTCCAGCGCATCCTGCACCATATCCGAGCGCACAAACGTGCCGATGGTCCGGTACAGCGGTGCGACCCGCTCCCGCCGGTAGGCTGTTTGAAGGGATCCCTGGCCGAGCGCTCCGAGGTCCAGGCTACGGATAAGGGTTGAGCCCACGTCCAGGTAATGGGCCGCATGGGTGGTCGTCTCCACCGCCACCAGCTCGTTGCCCTGGCTCAGGTTGGGGTCCTCAGGGTTGGTGAATCGGCTGATGGCATAGCCACCCTCCAGCTGAATCCGCCGATTCAGGGCATCGGCTTCCACCTTCAGCGCGCCGCCCCGGCTGCGTTCGGCGTCCGGCAGGCTGCTTCTGTTGAAGCTGTTGCGCGGCAGGACGCTGCCTTCCATAAGGGTGCCTTCAAGGCGCAAGGCCGCCTGTGGGCTGCTCACGAGATCGGCGCTTGCCGTGGCACTAAACACCCGGTGGTCGGGCTCGGTGATGCCGCTGAGATCCCGCCAGCCGACCACGCGTGACCCGCCTGAGAGGGCGAGCGTCAGGTCGGCGACGTCACCAATGGCCAGGTCGCTACGCACACCGCGGCTGCGGAAGGAGCGGATCAGGTGCCGGTGGTTGCCATGTTGCAGATGGCCGAACCGGGTTTCTACCGGGCCGGCGGTCAGGTCGACGTGGAAGTCGGAGAGGTCGATACGGGGGGCATCATCGGCGAGATCGCGAAAGCGAAGCGCCTCCTCGCGATTGCTCACGCCCACAAGCGTTCCGTTCACCGACGCTGCCCATCGGGCGTGCCGCAGTTCGGTGTGGAGGGACGCCTGGCCCGAGAAGTCCTGATAGAGCTCGCCTCCGCCGCTGGGCTCGGGCGTCGTATCGTGCAGCACCTGTCCCTTGTTGTTGACGGTTAGCCCGGGATCGATCGAAGCCTCCTCGAAGCCGGCCCACGAGCGCACGCGCAGCACGTCTTCACGCAGGATTTCCCAGGAGCCATTCCTGCTCACGAAGTACAGCGTTAGCTGTCGCTCGCCGCCCGGCAGGCGAAATCGCTCGGGCACGTAGGTGACCGACGAGCTGTCGGTGCGCAGCAGCGGCGTCAGGTCATGCGTGTCGATAAATAGCGCGAGGTGCCCTGCGTCGGGCGACACCGGTTCCGAGAGCTCGAAGCGGAGCGGATCGGTTGGATCGATGAAGGCATCCAGCGAGAAGGCGGGCTCGGCCGACAGATGCTGTCCCTGCGTCGACGGTGAAACGAAAACGCCGACGGTAAGGAATCCGCAGAGGGTCAGTATGAGAACGCGCGAGCACACGGGTCAGCGACGGTTGGTCTCCGTTGCGATTTAGAGAAGCAGCCGCAGGGGGCTGTACTTACTCTATCGCATCTTGCCCGAGGATCGGCTCACACGCGTGAGACATCGTCTCGATTTTGACCAGAGCGGCCGCAGAGGCTTGAAAAGGTGGCGCCTTCGTATGACGTGCTTCGCTGGATTTGCTATAGCACAGCATCCAAGCGCGAATACCGCCACTTTCTGGATGAGGACCCGACCCTGAGGACCCTGGAGATGTCGCGGGAGGATCTCCTCACGGGTGCCGGACATCGCGGGCCTGCAGCTACTCAGGCGTTCGTTTCGTTGTCCTTCATCAACCGGTAGAGGTAGGTGCGCGCGCGGGCCCAGTCGCGCTTGAGTGTGCTTACGGACAGGCCGGTCACATCGGCGATCTCCTCGTAGGTGAGGCCGGCAAAGAAGCGGTACTCAACGAGCGACGCCAGGCGGTCGTCATGATGTGCAAGCCGTTCCAGGGCATCGTCGAGCGCCAGGACGTCGTGGGCGCGCTCGCGGGCTGCCACCTGCACGGCTTCCAGGCGCACGACGGAGGCATCGCCCCCGCGCTTGGCAGCGAGGTTGCGCCGGGCGTAATCCACCAGGATGAACCGCATGGCTTTGGAAGCGACGGCAAAGAAGTGGCTGCGGTCGCTCCATGCCACCGACGCACCGTCGAACAGCTTCAGGTAGGCCTCGTGCACCAGGGCGGTGGTGCTGAGCGTGTCCCCCGGGCGGTGCCGGTTGAGCCGTTGCCGGGCGATCACGCGGAGGGTTTCGTACACGCGCTCATACACCGCGTCCATCGCAGCGTCATCGCCGTTGGCGGCGTTCTGGAGGAGGGCGGTGATGGTGTGTGAGGTGGGCATGGGCTAACCACTCGCTACATGTTGGTCCGGTGAGGCGTCTTGTATCAGGCTGCCGAGTTCCTCCAGCGCAGAAGCGGCGCGGCGCGTGCGTCGGTCGTCTTCTCCGAGTGCTCGAAGCAGGTAGTTGTGTCCATCTTCAAGCAGCGGCCTTGCGATGTCGAGGTCCCCCATTCGCATGCGGCAGATGCCAAGACCAATCTGGATCCCTGCGATACGAATATGGCCGTCCGGCCAGATCTCCTGCATGAGCTGGTAGCTTTGCTCGTACCGTGCGGCTGCAGCGGCATAGCGAGACTCGGTACGGAGGACGTCGCCGATGAGGCCGATCGTAATTGGGACGCCGATCGGATTGGCTTCAGGCTGATGCTGGAGTATAGCAAGTGCCTCCTCATAGGTGGCGAGGGCCTCATCGCTGGCATCGGTTGCTTGAAGCAGGGCACCAAGATTCAACAGACCGATCGCAAGCACTTCGCTATCGTCGCCATGTAACTCGCGCTGAATGGCGACCGTCTGCCGAAGGGTTTGCTCGGCCTCCGTGTGATCACCACGCTCGCGCTGTGCTGCGGCAATGACGTGCAGGTTGGAGACGGTTCGCGCGTGCGCTTCACCATAATGGGCCCGGTTAATTTCCAGTGCCTGAAGGGCATACCGCTCCGCCCGCTCCCAGTCTTCAATCGTACGGTAGGAGGACGCCAGGTTTTGTAGATCAACAGCAGTCAGCGGATGGTCCTCCCCGTGCACGCGTCTGCGCGTTTCCATTACGCGGTACTGCAGGTCGATGGCCTCGCCATACGCTCCCTGATCGTGGAGGGATCGGGCATAGTTGTGGATGGTTGTCAGAACATTCGGGTGGTCCGGTCCGAGGTACTCCTCCTGAATCGCAATTGCCTCCTCAAAATAGGCCCGTGCTGCCGTGTAGTCCGCCGTCTGTACCAGTCGGGTGGCCAGGTTGGTTAAACGGTCGGCTACACGCGGATGAATAGCGCCGTATACGGCGCGGTCGATGGCGAGCGCTTCCTCGAAGAGTTCACGCGTGCCTTCCGCCCGGTACATTTCAAAGGCCCTGAGCCCGGCCCAATCGGTCAGGGCCTGTGCCACGTCCGGGTGGGGCTCCGGATGCGCATCGCGGAAGAGGTCAACAGCCTGAGCGAAGAGGGACTCGGCCTGGACGTAGTGTCCTCGTTGCCGATGGGCACGGCCCTGAAGGCGGTGTCCCTCGGCGATGAGTTGACTGTCGGCCAGCGCAAGCGACCGGAACAGTTGCAGGCCCTCGGCGGCTTTCGCAAGCGACTCGTCACCCTCGCCAAGCGCGTGCAATACGTCGGCGAGGCGGTAGGCCGTCGCCCCCCTCTCCTGGGGGGAAGCCCGGTCTGTTTGAGCGAAGGCCTGCTCTGCTTCCAGAAGAAGCCGGTGGGCCTCAGCTGGGATTCCGATCTGTTTGTATACGCCCCCGAGCACATGATAGAGCCGGGCACGAATGAGCGGTTGATCATCCAGCGTTGTGGCGAGCTGCGTTGTGCCGAGATCCAGTAGTTCACGAACCGTAAGGGTATCCGTCCGAACCTCCGCCACGCCATAGGGATCGGCCGCTCCGAACAGATCCTCCAGAAAACCAGCGACCTGCACGGCGGTGTCGCGTTCGTTGAGGGTTTCCTGATACTGCATCGCCAACCGCTGACCGAAGTAACCGATCGTTAGCAGGATAGCCACTACGGCGACACCGACGATGCTAAGTGAGGTTCGATTTCGCTGCGCAAACCGCGTGATCCGGTACCAGCGGGCATCGCCGCGGGCGCGCACAGGCTCACGGCGCAGGTGCCGGTTGAGGTCGTCGGCCAGGGCTTCCACCGAGGCGAAGCGCTCCTCCGGTGCTGGACGGAGGGCTTTCTGGATGATGGCGTCAAGGTCGCCTCGCAGGCGCCGCCGGAGAGTCGGGGCATCAAGGCGGCAGGAGGGCAGGGCGTCTGCACGTACGGCCGTGCTTGCGCGCACCGGCTCCGTATCCGCCGTGGCTTCTGGAGGTCGCTGCCCGGTAAGCAACTCGTGCAGAATTACGCCGAGGGCGTACACATCGGCGGCGGTGGTCAGGGGCGCGCCCGCATGCTGCTCGGGAGCGGCATAGGCCGGCGTCAGCAGGCGCTGCTCCGGCTGCGTCTCCTCAGCGCTCGGCGCCTCCCCCAGATGCTTCGCAATGCCGAAGTCAAGCAGCTTCACCTTACCCGCGTCCGTCACGAGAATGTTTGACGGCTTGAGGTCGCGGTGGATGACGAGGTTTTGGTGCGCGTGGTGCACCGCCTCGCAGACCGCCCCGAACAGGGCAAGCCGCTCGTCGACGGAGCAGCGCTGCGCGTCGGCATACGCGGTGAGGGGCGTGCCGGCGACTTCCTCCATCACAAGGTAGGGCGCGCCGGCCGTGGTCATGCCGGCGTCGTACACCCGGGCGATGTGCGGATGCTCAAGCCCGGCCAGGATGCGCTGCTCCTCGGCAAAGCGCTGCATGAGCGAGGGCATGCGCCGGTGCATCAGCTTGAGCGCCACCGGTCGGGGAAGGTCCTCGCGCTCGGCCCGGTACACTATTCCGAAACCGCCACGGCCAAGCACCGCCCGGAGCGTGTACGGACCGATCTGTTCGCCGACGCGCGAGGCGGCATCATCATCCAGATCAACAGACGGATCCGGCACATCAAGGATTGGCGCAGCGAATCCACTTACCGACGTGCCGAGATGCGCACGCGCCTCCTCGTGCTGGGCGAGCAACGACAGCACCACGCTGGCAACCGCTCCATCACCGGCGCATTCGGTCCGGATAAAATCGACACGCTCTTCCACCGGTCGCTCCAGGCTCGCCGCAAAAAGGGCGTCCATGCGTTGCCACTCGGCCTCGGTAAAGGTGCGATCGAAAAACGACATGAGGCGGTCAAGTCGGTGGCGTAAGGTCGGAAGTCGGCCAGCAGTCCACTGGTACACCACGGAAGCGATACATCACAACTGCTATCCTCATTCTTAGAATCTAAGGCGCCGTCAGAGACCGGGCTGGCTTTTTATGCCACTGTATGATGTGACAAATGACCAGCATGGCACCGGACGGGTGGCCAACGTATCGGCGAATTGATACGCCAGAGAGAGGCGGCTCCTCAATCCATTTGGCGCATGGATCGGCAGGCCTCATGGCGTGGCGAGGTCCAGCAGATGGAGTTTGTGCGCTTCCTCCAGCTCCCCGCTGAAGGAGTCGTTGAAGGAAAGGTTGTAGAGCATCCAGTCATCTGCCGGCCGGTAAAACATGAAGTGAAAACGGAGGGGCTGCCGGTCGTACAGAAACAGGTAGGTGTAAAACACGAGACTCGATCCTGCCTGCGTAACGGCCAGCTGTTCCTTGTCGTGGTACGCACCCACCATGGGCAGGACCTGCGACAGCTGATGGACCATATTGTCGCGCGCGTCACGGTTGCCACGCATCCACTCGTTTGTAGCAAACAGCTGGTCGACAGCCGAGGCCGGACCCTCCGTCGCGAGCTGCTGGGCAAACTGCTCCACGTACTCTACGGGCGATGACTGGGCTGATGCTGCTGGTGCAATCATCAGGCAGACGGCAATGACGCAGAGGTGGAAGCTCGCATAAATTGAGACTCTCATTTCGACAGTATCGATAACCAAAAGAATAGACCCCGCCTTGCGCGACCGCGGGGTAGCCGGTTTGCGTGAGTCATCTATCCATACTATCGGAAAAACCATGGTGCACGTGTCACCAAAAATGAACTGTGGCACCTGGGCTTCAATTTCCGACGAGCAGGGTAGAGCTGCCCTCGATAATATTGCCGCTCGCTAATATCGTACCCCCGCCAACTAAAGGTACGGTAACCTGCACTCGATCTCCAACACGAGCGACTGGTAGATCCGATCCATTCATGCTGATCACGTTACCGACAAGCTGCAGATGTCCTCCGCCCCCGATTGAAACGCCTGAGCCGGCGTTCAAAGCAACATTCAGGGCACCGTCGATCGATATACCGCTGTCGGAAATCTCGAGAGTAGAACCGCCAGCACTGATACGGTACCCGCCGCCGATCTGCTCAAAGCCGTGGATCCCGTCCACGGTGGACTCCAGCTGTGTGATGTGGCGGCGCATCCGTACCATGGTTTCCTCCATGGTGGCCCGGTCGCGTTCGAGCTGCTCCACGCGTTGCTTGAGATCGCTTCCGTTCGCCGGCAATAAAGGGTTCGATAGCAAGGAGGAGAACGCGAGTACAGAGGTGAGCATCAGGCTCGCGATCAGAACGGAGGGCGTATGCGGGTGGCTAAGCACGTATGGCATGGCGATGAGGTGCTGTTTAAGGGATGGCTCTTTTTCTCTTTATCGAAAGGGCGCAGGCGCGGGTGTCACGCATGGGTGTGAGCCGAACCGGTGACGGATTGCGATAGAGAAGGAAAGCCCCGGACTTCACCTCAAAAACAAACCACCCCGCCATGTACGAGCTTACGATAGTCTCCTTCGCATTCGTGCTTTCGCTCTCGCTCATCTCGCATCCATCAAAAGCGCAGGACGACCCGTTTGCGGGCATGTACGTGGGCAATCACTGGAGCGGCCCGGTCTTCGTTGAGGTTACAGCCCACGACGGTGACTACACGCTAAGCTTTTCATCGCTTGGCGCCGAGCCGCTTGCAGCCGAGGCGGCTATCACAGATGAACATACGCTGAGCGGCGCGTTCACCTTCCGCATGCTCGGCTTTCGGCGCAGTGACGACTTCAGCCTTACGCGGACGGAGGACGGGTACCACTTCCGGACGAAAGGCGTGAACGTGGCGGTAGAGCCGCATAGCATCGCCGATGAAACGCCTCTCGCGCAGGAGTGGGCACAGGGGCTGGCCGGGCACCGCATCATTTACTCCGATTCCGGTAGCAACACGGGCGGGAGCAGCAGTCATTTCAGCAGTGACCGGGGTCACGCCGAGTTGTGCGCGGACGGACGCTTCGACTACGCCTTCCGCAGCTCCTTTTCGGCCAACGTCCCGGGAATGTCCGCCTACAGCAATGATCAGGATGCGGGGCAGGGCCTCTGGCGTGTGCTCCATCACATGGGGCAGCCCGTGCTGGAATTCCGCTTCTTCGATGGTCGGCAGATGCACTTCCAGCTGGCCCCGCACCCCGACGGCGTGATGATCGACGGGCGTCGCTGCTTTGTGCAGCCGGCGCAGGGCTGCTGGTAACAATGCGTGCGAACGGTTGGCGAAGGGAACGCGCAGGCGCGATGGATCGTGAAGAGATCACGCGTTGTATTTCATCAGCCTGTCTCTATCTTATGCGATCCTTTGCAGCTACGCCCATCGCGGCCCTTGCCGCCCTTGTGTTTCTGACCGGAGTGGCCTGCTCCGGCGACGTGCTCACCGACGTGACGGACGAAGTCGTAATTGAGCGTATTGAGTCGGAGGAAGCCACCTTCCGCGTGGTACAGATGGCTGAGGGGCTGGAGCATCCGTGGGCGGTAACGTGGTTGCCGGATGGCGCCATGCTCATCACCGAGCGTCCGGGCCGGCTGAATCTGATGCAAAATGGCGAGATTACGGAGATCAGCGGGCTGCCGGCGATTGAGGCACGCGGCCAGGGGGGCATGCTGGATGTAGCGCTGCATCCGGAGTATGACGACAACGGCTGGATCTACTTCACGTACTCGGCGCCGGGCGATGGCGGCACCAGCACCGCACTCGCCCGGGCCCAGCTCAGCGGCACGGAGCTGACGGACCTGGAGGTGCTGTACGAGCAAACGCCGGCCCTGCGCCCCGGCCGGCACTACGGCTCCCGCATCGGATTCATGCACGATGGCACCGTGGTCTTCTCCATTGGCGACCGTGGCCAACGCGACCTTGCCCAGCAGACCGATGACGTCTCGGGCAGCACCATTCGCCTGAACGCCGACGGCTCCATCCCAGACGATAACCCGTGGGTGGGAGATGATAACTACCGTCCGGAGCTCTACACCATTGGCAACCGCAATGCGCAGGGGCTGATCGTCCACCCCGAGACCGGGCAGATCTGGCACCACGAACACGGCCCGCGCGGCGGCGATGAGCTGAACCTGATCGAAGCCGGGCAAAACTACGGCTGGCCAGAAGCCACCTATGGCAATGAGTACCGCTCCAACAACCCCATCGGCGTCGATCCCGATGAAACCGACGAGTTTGTGCATCCCGTTACGCACTGGACGCCCTCCATCGCGCCCTCCGGCCTGGCCTACTACGATGGCGACGCCTTCCCCGGCTGGCAGGGTAACCTGTTCGTAGGCGCGCTCGCCTATCAGCAGATCAACCGGGTGGTGCTGGACGGCGAGGAAGTCGTCCACCAAGAAGTGCTGCTCGACAACGAACTCGGCCGGATTCGCGACGTGCGCATGGGCCCTGACGGCTTTCTCTACGTGCTGACGGATGCCACCGACGGGGGGCTCTTCCGCATCGAACCTGCGGAGTAATCCATCGTCCCTGACGTACCGGATCTTCCTTCGATTGTATGCAGATCGACCTTTCTGATCAGAATATCCTGGTGACGGGCGCCAGCCGGGGTATCGGTCGGGCCATCGCTCAGCATCTGGCCGCTGCAGGCGCTACCGTCGCGGTGCATTACGCCCACAGCGCCGACGCTGCGGCGGAGGTGGCCACGGCGTGCGGCCATGGCGCGCAGGTCTTTCAGGCGGACCTTGCGGCGCTCGACGCTACGGAACAGCTATTCGTGGACGTCGCCGACGCGTATGGCCGGATCCACACACTGGTGAACAACGCAGGTGTGGCGCTGGCGGCCCCCATGGAGGCCTCAACAGAAGAATGGAATGAGGCCTGGACCCGCACCATGCAGGTCAACCTGCGCGCGCCGTCGCTCCTGTGCCGGCTGGCCGTCGCGCACTTTCAGCAGCACGGCGGCGGGCGCATTATCAATGTAGCCTCGCGGGCGGCCTTTCGTGGGGATACGCCGGAGTACATGGCGTATGCGGCCTCGAAGGGTGGCCTGGTGGCGCTCACCCGGTCGCTGGCCCGCGGTTTTGGGAAGGATGGCATCTGCGCGTTTACGCTGGCGCCCGGATTCACACGCACGGACATGGCGCAGGACTTCATTGACGCGTACGGCGAGGACTACGCCACCAGCGACCTGGCGCTCGATACGCTGACGGCGCCAAAGGACATCGCCCCGACGGCAGTCTTCCTGGCCAGCGGCTTTGCCGACCACGCGACCGGGGCTACCATTGACCTCAATGCCGGGAGCTACGTGCATTGAGTGGTGCGTTCCTCCCTTTGATCTGGTGCCTGATGGCCAGCACCACGGCATTCCGGCACATGGGAGATCCTTCGCTCACAAGCTCGCTCAGGATGACAGGGTGGGGAGGCCGCCGCCCTGCCTACAGCCTATGTCATCCTGACGACCATCGGGAGGAAGGATCTCCCGTCTGACAAGATGCATCGAAGTCCCCAGCAGATGGGGGCTACCGGGTTGGGCGGTGCTTCAGGTCCACTTGGTTGGCCGCTTTTCCGGGACTACTGCGCGTACTTGGTGTTCACGCTATCCCCACCACCGGGGCGTTCGCCGTCGCCTCGCTTAACATACCGCTCATGGAGGGTTTTCTCATACTTGGCATTCTTCTCTTCGGAGGTTTGCTTCTTGCAGCATGCAGCATTGTCCCGATTGCTTATCTCCTGGCCTCGCTCATCGGACGCGGGACAGCGTGGCTGACCTCGGTGTTTCGCCGCGTGTTCATCTATGGGGCGCTCCTTGCGCTGATAATGACGGGGTGCGGAGCCAGTGGCACCAGCCTCAATGATATCCAGTCGATGCGTCAGGCCGAACGGACGCCCGATGTGGAGATCGCCTCCCTCATTTCAGGAGAGGTGGCCGTTACCGGCGTCATCCTGTCTGGCAGCGATCTGCTACGTGCTCCCCACACGGGCGATGAAGCGGTCTACTACCGCTATCTGATTCAGGCTCGGGACGGTGACTCATGGACCACCGTCGAATCCCGCTCAGAGCGGGTGGAAGACTTCGTGATCGAAGATGCTACCGGACGAATTCAGGTGGTGCCCGCTGGCGCATCGATCAACGCATCCGTTAAGCACCGTCATGTAGAGGGGCAGATGCGTTACACCGAGTACCGCCTTGACCCGGGCGACACGGTGTACATGATGGGGTATGCGGCGGAATCGGATGGCGCGTACACCATCGGGTTTCGGGAAAGGGGCGATTACCGTCCCCGGATTTCGTCCTTCGAGACATCCGCTGATTTCTATCGTGAAAATAAGGCCGGGCAGAGTCGCTTCTTGATGGCGTTTGGTGTGGGCTGTCTGCTTCTTGTGGCCTTCTTCCTGTTCGGACGTTTACTGATACACGGTACAGCCTTTTACCTTGTGGGGGCTACGGCTGTCGTGGTTGGCGTCATGGGTGTGCAGGGTATTTGGATGCTCAAAAGCGACATAGAATTGGCCCACCGGTCGGCAACACATGTGGTTACCCAGGGGGAGCAGGCCATTCAGCAGATTCTGCGTCACCACACCATCGAAGTGAGCGCGGTAAACGATATTGGGTCGCTGCACGAGCCTCCATTCGACAGGCTGTCAGATGCGGAGCGGCAGCGCGTTGCCGGCGTTCGCTTTCGAATGGCGCAGGCGGTGGCGCACACAGACCCCTCGCGCATGCCGTTCATCGATCGTGCGGTTGCGCGCACGATGGGCCTCTCGCCCCTGCCTACAATTCAGCTACCACGAGATGAGGAAGAGCGCCTTACTACGCTGGCCTCTGTGGCACCGCCGCGCCCCAACAGGGTAACGGCGACCCTTGCGTTGCTACTTGGCGGGGCTGGCATCTATTTCGGCACGTATTGGGGCTTTCGGCGGATTCGCAGGCGTCGCATCATCGAAAACGTACCACCGTCCTCTGCCAGCGGAGTAGCGTACGGGCTCACCGAAGTGGAGGGAACCGTCGAGGCCATTGACTCGAACCTGCTGATCTCACCCATCTCAAGGACCCCCTGCGTATGCTACACGCACGTTGTGATGCATTCTGAAAATAGAAAGTCGGATGGCAAGCGACGAACGCAGGAGGGCAACGACTTTTGGTGCCGCGACGAGAGCGGCCGGATACGGGTTTCGCCTAAAAACGCAGAGATCTACGGCACGCAGCAAACCAAGAAGAAGATCGGCAAAGAGATGCACGTCGAGACGGTCATTACGCCGGGTGAGACGCTGTATGTGATGGGTACTGCGCAGATCGATCCCCAAACGCACGATGCGCTGTTCATTGGTGCTGACACCACCGACGACGCGGTGCCCTTCGTGGTCAGCACGCAGTCTGCCGATGCGCTGAAGCAGCAGTTTTCTGTGGCGGGCGTGGGGCTCCTCAGCGTTGGCGTCTGGGCCACAACCGTAGCAGGCATCTGGGGCACGAGTCTCGTGCTGCCTGTCGGCCCATCGATGTACCTGACGATCGCCGGTCTCTCGATGGCCTATCTCTTTGTGGTGATGGGAATTATCTACTACAACGACTTTGTATTTCTGAAGCAGCGGGCGATGCGCAATGCATCGAATATCGAGGCGGCACTGAAGAAGCGATACGACCTCATTCAGCGCCTCGCTACAACGGTGCAGGAGTACCTTGGGTATGAGCAGTCAATTCAAGAGACCCTGGCTCAACTACGGACGGTGCAGACTGCTGATGTGACGCAGGAGGCAGCGTTGGAGACCGGGACCGAGGCCCGCAAGAAGCTGCAACTTAGGATTGAGGACACCCCGGCGCTAAAAGGACACGCGTTGACCGGAGAGCTCATGGAGGCGCTCGTTCACGTGGAGAATGACGTTGCGTTCATGCGCACGGGATACAACGACGCGGTGGAACGCTACAACAACCGCATCCATCAGGTACCCGAAGTGCTGGTTGCGAAGGCGTTCCGATTTAAATCACTTTCGTGGTTGTGACAAACGTGGTGTGGGGTATCCGTTTGGCCATCTTTCGATGGTGTACGGCCGAGTGCTTTGGTCAATGGCTGCCACAGTGCGAAGCACGCGCAACGAAAAAAGAGGCCCACGGCATGCACCGCGGGCCCCTCGGATATCACACAAATGTGCGACGCGTGTTTACGGCGCGCTTGGCCCCGCCAGCACGGCGTTCAGGAAGAGGCGGTTGCCGCCCCGGTAGTACGCGCGGAAGTTGATGTCTTCAGCAAACGCAATCACCCGGCCGCTGCCCACCCGCTCCTCGTAGGCGAAGACCGCGCCGGGAAGCCGCTCTTCCGACTCCTGCCACATGTGCCCGCTGTAGGCAAAGTCGTTGCCGGAGGCGTAGGTTACGCCGGCGCGCTGCCGCGGTGAGGGGGCACCCTCCGGCGCGAGGTACAGCCGGTTCGAGTTGGTCAGACCGCGGAAGCCCTCCGGCACGCCGGCCGTCAGCCAGTGGTTGCGGTCGAGCGAGGTGGCGACCATCGCCCCGGGCACCGACACGCGAAGGCTGTCCGCGTGCTCCTCCTCGTCGTACCAGGAGCGGAGCGCAATAAGCTCAAGGTGGCGCGCCACCTCGGTGCCAGAGCCAAGTGTCACGAGCGTACCGCCATCGCGCACCCAGCGGGCGAGGCGTTCGAGGCCATCCGCACCGGCCAGCCGCTCCATGGCGCCGGTGCCGTAGATCTCCGGCACAATGATCGTGTCGTACTCGCTCAGGTTGGCGGAGCGGAGGGACGGCACACGCAGCATACTCACCGGCAGCTCGTACTGCTGGTCGAGCGTAAACCAGGCCCAGCCAAACGAATAGGGCTGGATGGGCTCCTCGGCCAGCATCGCGATTGACGGCTCCTTCAGGTAGATGACATCACCGGAGCCGAGCGAGGGACGATCGCCCTCTGCCAGGCCGGTGTTGACGCCGCTAACGCTCAGGGCGTACCGGTCGGCCACGTCACGCACGTCGTCGTGCACGCTATCCTCCGCCTGGCCAGCGTACACAATCCCCGTGCCCGCCGCATAGTCTTGGCCCTGGATGCGGGTGCCATGCTGGAGCAGCGCCACGCGGTAGCCCTGCTTCTTCAGATGGATCAGCGCCGGGAGCCCGGCGGCCTGCGTGCCATCGATCAGGTAAGCGTACTGGGCGCGCGCGAAGGTCGGCTGCTCGGGCGTGACGGGTTCCTCCACGCGCTGGGAGGCCAGGCCGCGTCCATCGGTGCTGCTAAAGCCTTCAATGCCATACAAGAGGGGCAGTGACCAGGCCGTGATGTCGTAGAAGCGCGGGTTTTCCGCCCGGTCGACGCGGGCACGGGCCTCTTCCAGGAAGTCCTGCGGCACGGGCACTTCCGGCTCCAGCATAACGCGGATGAAGCGGTTACGCGGCTGGGCGGCATCGATCACGTAGCTGCCGGCGGCAAAGGCGCGGTTGCCCACGGAGTCGCCATTGCGATCGGTAACGCCCCGTAGCGAAGCCTCCGCTGTTAGCCTGTTGACTTCCACCCCACTGCGCTGCAGCAGATTGACGACCTCCGCGATCATGAGTGGATCCCCGCCATCAGCCGGGAGCACATAGCGCCGCGTGCCCTGCTCACCGTCGGCAATAGCGTCGCGGTGAGCCGCCACGTAGTCGCGCAGGAGGGCCTCCCGCTCATTGGCCGTCAGCACCAGCGCCGCCTCAAACGCGGTGTACTGGTTCATGAGCGCATCTTCGAGCGTGCGCACCGTACCATCGGGGCGCGTGAGGGCCAGTCCGCGGCTGCTGCCCTGCTCGTAGAGCATGCCCACGGCTCCCTGATAGCTCAGGTAGGACGTGGTGTAGGCCGGGTAAAAGTAGTTGAAACGTTCGCGCGTCATGTAATCCACGCCACGAGCGTCAAAGCCCTGCGCATGCGCCTCGCCAAAGCGCTCAAACCACTCCGTTGCGTAGTTCGGAAAGAACGGCCCGACCGGGTCGGTGGGCGGATCCACGTAGAACTCCACATTGGCGCCCATCTCGTGGGCATCTATGCCAGCCTGGGGGCGCCATTCCTGTAGCACCGGCACGCGGGCCTGCGTCTCGCGGTGCGTGTGGGCGAACCAGTCGCGGTTGATATCGAAGAAGTAATGGCTGGTGCGGTATTTCAGGGCCTCCCAGGAGGTAAAGTCGTTCGACCAGTCTTGATTATCCGGGTTGGCCTCCTGTCCCACGCGGTCATGGTTATGGTAGGCGAAGGCATCGCGGCCGTCCGGGTTAAGGATCGGGTCGATAATGACGACCGTATTTTCGAGGATCCGCTGCGTGTCGGCATCATCCTGAGTGGTGAGGCGCTCCAGCATCTTGAGGCCGCCCTCCGTGCCGGAGAGCTCAAAGCCGTGGATGGAGCCGCCGTACCAGAAGATAGCCGGCTGCTCGTTGAAGAGGCGCTCGGCATCGGTATCGGAGAGGCCGCGCGGATCGCCGAGGCGCTGCGCGTTGGCCTTGATGGCGTCCAGCCGGGCGTGGTTCTCGGGGGAGGTGACGATGGCGTGCATCAGCGGGCGGCCCTGCCATGAGGTACCGATCTGCTCAACGACCACGCGGTCGGAGGCGTCGGCTACCGCCTGCAGGTACTGCTGCATCTGGTAGGCCTGCGTGATGCGCTCGCCAAAGGCGTGGCCTGCGACTTCTTCAAAGGTCGGGACCTGCGCCTCAGCAGCCAGCGGAGCTGCCAGAAAGAGAAGGGAAAGAAGGAGAATACGGTATCGCTGCATCATGAACGGGAGGTGGGGTCAATGATAAAGTCCTTCGCGGCAGTGTACGGCATAGGATAGCGACTTCGCGCGGCGTGCGCAAGCCATCTGGACAAGCAACCACGCATCGTAACAGGTACCGCCGGCCTCTGCTGCTGAATCTCGTAACGTGCGCGCTTCCATTGACACAAAAGAAATTGCGATCACTATCTTTTTATTGACCTCTCTTGTCTGTGCGTATGCCTGCGTTGCCATGCTCCTGCTGGACCCGTTCTGCTCCGCTACTACTCGTCTTTCTTCTTGCACTGGCAGCATGTGAATCGCCGGAGGCGCCCACCGAAGAAGCGCAGGTCGCCGGGGCCATTGAGCAGCAGGTGGCAGAGGCCACCGAGCGCCTCAGTCAAAGCGAGGGGGGCGAGCTGGTGCAGCGCGTGATTGATGCACATGGTGGGTTGGAAGCCTGGTACCGCGCCCCCACGAGTTCCTATACGTGGGAGTATGCCAATGCGGATGCCGATCTGCGCTTCACCTCATTCCTTGTAGCAGACAACCAGACGCGGGATGTGTACCACGACCTGCTGGTGACGGGATCGTACGAGGATCCAGACACGGTCGAGGCCCGGTTTGCCTGGGATGGGCAGGAGGCCTGGATCTACCCGGAAGACATCGAGCGGCCGAATCCTGCATTCTGGGGGATTTCGGGGTACTACTTTCAGCAAATCCCTTTCGTGCTGGCTGACCCGGGCGTAAACTATGAGCTTCTGCCAGATGAAGAGCTGAACGGCACCACCTATGAGATGGTGCGGACCTATTTCGGAGCGGACGTAGGCGCTTCGCCGGGCGACTCCTACACGCTGTATGTTCACCCAGAAACGGGACAGGTGGATGCGATTCGCTACACGGTCTCGTATGGCCGCGATGTGCCGCCGAATGCGGATCTCCCGGAAACGCTACTCTTCTACGAGGATTTGGTGACGGTGGACGGGCTTATGACGGCGACCACCTACCGAGGGTATGACTTCACCGCGGATGGGGAGCGGGGAGCATTCAAAAACGAGGCTTTCGCCGACAGCCTCTCCTTCACGCGGCCCTTTGATCGCGCCCGGCTGGAAGCACCGGAAGGCGCCCGATTCGTGCGTCCGGAGTAGCGTAGCAAGGACCGCTCCCTCAGGATTCCTCCACCAGCATGGTGCCTTGCATCATGCTGGCATGCCCGGGGAAGGTGCAGAAATAGCGATACGCGCCGGGCTCCTGTGGGGCCGTAAACGTGATGCTGACCGTTTCGCCCGGCTGCGCGAGCGGCGTGGCTGCATGGATGGCATCGTCCTCGGGAACGTAATCGCTGTCTACGCCGGCTTGCATACCCGCCTGCGACACACGCTGAAGGTCAGCGTCGTCATCGGTCGTCAGAAGGACCACGTTGTGCACCATCGCCGAACTGGTGGCCGTGTTCTCGAACGTCAGGGTGACAGTGGAACCTGCCTTGACGCTAAACGCCGTCTGGGCATATTGCATCGTGTTACCATCCGGCGTCAGGTGGACGTCCTGCGCGCGGTGCGTGGCAGCGTAGTCGTCGTCGGAGGTGGCTTCGGCGCAGGCTGCAAGCAGAAGTGCGAGGGTCAGGACGGAAGCGAGTACACGATAGGGCATGAAAGCAGTGGGCTGAAGCGTGAGCAGGGACGTGTAGCTCTTTGGTTGCGCTCGGCAGGCACGCCGTTACGCTTCTTGGCCCCAGGCCCCTGCCGCATCCTGTTCTACACCGTCGCTTCTTCCGTTCGAGACGCCAGCACGTGTTCGGAGGCCGGCGGCCGCAGGTTGTAGTGTGAGCTCATCACGCGCCCGTAAGCGCCAGCGGTAGCCACCAGCAGCACGTCGCCCTCGTCGGTCGGGGGCAGGCGGCGGCTGTGGCCCAGCACGTCGCCGGTCTCGCAAATCGGTCCAACCACCTCCGCGGTCAGGGTAGGCGCCTCGTCCAGCTTCGTCAGGTTGAGGATCTGGTGGTACGCACCGTAGAGGGCCGGGCGGATCAGCGAGTTCATGCCCGTCTCGACGCCCACATAGCGCACCTCGCCCTTCCGCTTGGTCTGTGTTACGCGGGCGAGCAGGACACCGGCCTCCGACACCAGAAAGCGCCCGGGTTCGATCCACAGCTCATAGTCGGGATAGGCGCGGGAGAAGCTATCGAGTTGCGCGCTGAATGCCTTAAGGTCCAGCGGAAGTGCGCCGGGCCGCTCCGGCACGCTTAGTCCGCCGCCCAGGTTGAGGATGCGCGCTGTAGGGATCTGCTCTGCAATGGATGCCAGAAAGAGGGCCGTATCCGACCATGCTTCCGGGGTGCGAATGCCGCTGCCCAGGTGCGCGTGCAGGCCCACCACGCGGACGTTCAGCGCCTCCGCACGCGCCAGCATGCGGTCCAGGTCGGGCGGGGATACGCCAAACTTCGACTGAGCGCCGGCGGTGCGCACGTGCCGATGGTGCCCATGGCCACGGCCCGGATCTACACGGATAAAGATGTCCTGCCCTTCAAACACCGCGCCCCACGATTCGAGCGCGTGCACGTTATCCAGGGTGACGTGGATGCCTCGCGCAAACGCCGCGGCATATTCTTCACGTGCGGCAAAGTTAGGCGTGAACAGCACCCGCCCCGGGTCAATGTCGGGAAACAGCGCGAAGACGTGGTCCACTTCCCCCGGCGAGACGCACTCAAACCCGAGGCCGCGCTGCTCAAACAGGCGCAGCACGTCGGGGTGGGCGTTCGCCTTGATGGCATAGAAGCGGCGGCCGATGAGGCTCAGGTCTTCAAGTGTATCGACGGCAGCGTGCAGCGTATCTGTGTCGTAGACATAGCACGGGCTCTCGTGGGCGGCCAGCGTGAGGAGCTCCTCGCGCCGTTCGCGCCACCAGCGGGCGGGGCCGGTGGCGGCATCGGGCAGCTCGCCAAACAGCTCGCGCCAGGAGGGCCCCAGCAGGTCGTCGGGCCCGCGCGTGTCGAACAGCTGCGCGTGTAGCTTGCGCAGGAGGCGAGGCGCCTGATCCTCGTTCACGGTAAAGGTAAGGTTGAGGTCGCTTGCGGCCTGCGAGACGAGATAGACCTGCTGCTCGTCAAACGCCTCAAACACGGGCGCCAGTTCATTCAGCAGCGAGCGAATATTCCGGCCCACCAGGCTGAGTACAGCACAAGGCCCAATCTCCCTTGCGGTGCAAAACGTGTTGAGGTCATCCAGCAGGGCCTGGATGGTGCCCGGGTCGAGCGCGTTCGCCGACGGATCGAGCGATACCGTCACGTTCGTTTCGGAGGTGGCTACCAGGTCGACCGACAGCCCGTGCTCTTTGAAGACGGCGAAGGCATCGGCCAGGAAGCCGACCTGCTGCCACATGCCGAGCGTGTCCATGGCGATAAGCGTCACGCCTGACTTCACAGACAGGGCCTTTACCTGTGCGCCGACGTCCGGCACGTCGGGCGCGATAATGGTGCCCTGCGTGTCGGGCGCTGCGGTGGAGCGGATGTGGAGCGGAATCTGGTGACGGCGGACGGGGTCTACGGAGCGGGGGTGCAGCACCTTGGCGCCCATGGTTGCCAGCTCCTGCGCTTCGTCGTACCCCAGCGAGCGCAGCAGGCGTGCAGAGGGGATCTGGTGCGGGTTGGCGGTGAAGAGGCCGGGCACGTCCGTCCAGATCTCCAGGCGTTCGGCCTGGACGCGGGCAGCCAGATAGGCCGCCGAGGTGTCCGAGCCGCCGCGCCCGAGCAGGACCGTATCATCGTTGGCGTCCCGCGCGATGAAGCCCTGCGTCAGCACCACGTCCGTACCATGGGCCTCAAGGTGGGCCTGTAGGTCGGGATCCGCGGCTGTTCCACAGCGAGCGTTGAGGTAGTGCCGCACCGGCACGTCTTGGTCGCTCGGCTGGGCCTGCAGCAGGGCGCGGGCGTCTTCCCAGGTGGTGGTCAAGGCTTGCTGCTCAAGAAATGCTGCGCCGAGCGTGGTCGACATCAACTCGCCCATGGCCATTACGCGGGCCTTCAGGCGGGGGCTCGTCTCGCGGATGAGCGAGGCGCCGTGCGCCAGCCGCTCCAGCAACGCGAAGTGGTCGGCCAGCAGCCGGCCGCTGTCCACGCCGAGGGCTTGCGCCAGCTCCCGGTGCTGGCGTTCGATATCGGCAAGCAGCGGCTCGTGTCCCCCGTCGAGGCTGGCCTCCAGCAGGGCCTCCAGCTTATCCGAAATGCCGGCCAGCGCCGAGCAGACCATCAGCACGCGGTGGCCGCGATCACGGTGATCACGGGCTACTTCCGCGATGGTGTCCCAGCGGTCGCGCGTCGACACGCTGGTGCCGCCAAACTTGAGGGTAATCCAAGAAGCCATAGTATCCTACAAGATCAAAAGAAAACAATACTACGCGATGCAGGCAGCGCGCCGCAGCGCACGGCAACCTTTGCCCGTGGTTTCCATTGGCTCGGGGCGCCTGCTCAATTTCGCTGTACCTCAACCAATCCTTGCCGTTTCTATGCCTGCACGCGCTGTCTGGTCGCTATTTGAAGAACAGCTCTTCCAAACCCCTTCTACAAACGAACTGTTCAACCCGTATCGCGATCGTCACCCCGACCTCGACCGCCCCGATGCGCCCGCCACGCGCCGCGCTAACCTGAAGCGCTACGTGGACGCCTACACCGCGCCTCCCAAGCTGCTTCTGCTGATGGAGGCGCCTGGCCCCTGGGGCTGCCGGTTTTCTGGTATTCCCGTAACGAGCGAGGCCCAGCTGGTGGAACCCACGTTCCCCATCAGCGGCGCGCCCACCAGTCTGGAAGAGGAACCCCATAACGAGTATAGCGCCAACATCTTCTGGCGCGTGCTGCAGCCGCACTTCCCGCACTTTTTCGTGTGGAATAGCGTGCCTTTCCACCCGCACGACGAAGGCGCGCCCCTCACCATCCGCACGCCGCGCCGCAGCGAAGTTACCGCGCACGGTGACCTGCTTACAGGCTTGGTGGAGGCCCTCCAGCCGACCAAGCTGGTAGCCATTGGGCGTAAAGCCGAGCAGGCCTACAAGAAGCTGGACCTGAAGAGCACGTACGTGCGCCATCCCTCGCACGGCGGCGCTAAAAAGTTTGAGCGCGGCATCCGCGAGCTACTTGCTGAAACGGGTGTGGCGGTGGACGGCTAAGGCTGGCGCACAGTGGCTCGCAATGCACCGTGCCCAGCCTCAGTGGCAGCAGGGCAAGAAGCCTCCATTCGCGTCACGTCCGCATCGTGCGGTCCATGGCCGACTCAAAAATACCCATGACGAAGCCGAAGCCCACCAGCGTAAAGAGCAGAATGACGACCAGAATGACTAATAGATACAGCACCCCTGTAATCACAAAGTAGGTTTTGAGCTTGTGTAGCAGGCGCGGCACATCCTGTGCGCCCGCAGTGCTGGCCGCATCGCCGGCCTGGTAGAGGAGCACGCCCAGCCAGATGTACAGGAAACCCACCAGTACAATCATGTTCGGAATACCGATGAGGATGTTCATCACCCCGATGAACTTGAGCCAGCCGGACATGCCGGCCGCTGGCGTTGCGATCGCGGGATCGAGTGCGACATCGGAGGAGGTAGCCATGAAGCTGTGTGGTGGGTGAAGAGAGCCAGCACCTCTCAGCATACGAAAATGTGTGTTTGAATGCTACGGTCCTGTGACCACCCATCTGTTGAACTGCCGGAATCGCCCTGCGTACCTGTGCCGCCCACTGCCTGATGGATCTTTTCCCCACACCGCCATGCCCGACCTCTCGCCCACGGAACGCCGGCAGGCCATCGTCACGGCGCTGCGCTCGGAGCAGTGGCAGCGCGCCGAGGACCTGGCCGAAACCCTGAGCGTGAGCCGCCGCACCATCTACCGTGATGTGCAGGAGCTGCTGGAGACTGGGCTGCCCATTGCCGGTGTGCCCGGCACGGGGTACCGGCTCGACCTCGGCCTACGCTGTGCGCCGCCCGAGGCACTGACGCCGGAAGCGGGAACCGCGGTGGCGCATCCGCTGCGGGAGGCACTGGCCGAGCAACACACCGTGCGCTTCGCGTATCGTCGAGGCACGCAGGCATCGGTCTCTGAAACAGTGGATCCGTACGGCCTCGTGCAGCACGGATCACGCGGGGGACACCTTGTGGGGTGGTGCCACGGGCAACAGCGCGTCCGGCAATTTCGCCTGCGGGCGATCGGGGCAGTGGAAGTGCTGGACGATACCTTTAGCCGGCCGGCAAGCTATGCTGGCACGGCGCCAAACGGACGCGCCTCCCAGGATGTGCGGGTGCGTGTCTGGTTTAGCGCGGAGGTGGCTCCCCGGGTCCGCAGTGGCGACGGCCTGCCCCCGGTAGGAATGGAAGAAGTCGACGACGGCCTCATCGCCACGCTGCGGGTGCCGCGCCCTACCGACCTCTTGCCGTGGATCTTGAGCTGGGGCGGGCAAGCGCGGGTGCTGGAGCCGACCCTCCTGCAGCAGCGGGTGGCGCGGGAGGCCCGTAGCATCGCGGCCCGGTACCGCGAAGAGCAGCGGCTGCTTTGAGCGTCCAGCTATGCCCCTTCGCGGTTGGTACCACAGCGGCGGCGCGGACGCCACGTGAAGGGTCGCCATGGCTGGCTCGCGGCATTACGTGAGACAGTTGGCTACTTCATCCCTTCCAGAGCGCGCAGGTTGATGCCTTCTATGCTCGCCAAAATGGTTTCCATGGGTACATTGCGGCCTTCTGCCTTTACGGCGAAGCGGCGTTCGACGAGCACGGTAACCTCGCCCCGTTCGCGCTGCCCGTCCCATTTCTCATGCATGCGGTGCCCCTGGTAGTCGCGTGTGCGCTCGTACCCCTGCATGGATTCCCGGTCGACCTCCATCATGAGCATCCCCATGCCAAGGGCCGCAAGACCGCCTACGCCACCCATGTCCGTGACTTCCACCGTCAGCCGGCCGCGGTTTTCACTCTGAAACGTAGCCTTGGCGTTCGCCACCGAGATGCCGCCCATCGTCTGGCGCGCGCCCTCCAGGTCGACGCGTTCCATGCCCGGGAGGGTTTCCGGCAGGAGGGACTGCAGTTCACGGAAGTCAACCGTTTCCACCGGCTCCCGGTCGGTGCTATCCATCTCCTCGATGGTGCGGGTCATCTCTTGCAGGCCCGTGGTGAGTTGCTCGCTGTTCTGCACCGCGCTCTGCAGTTCCTGGAAAGCTGTGCGGGTTTCCTCGTCACAGGCCGAGAAAAGGAAAACCAGGCAGAGGCACAACGGGACTATCAATAGGCGTTTCATAACATCGTCGCTACGGTGGGAAAAGGATAGGTGGGGGGCTTGAGGCCCGTCACCTTATAGAGCGAAAAATCAGGCATGAAGCGGACATGCTGCGGATTGCGGCGGTGCGGCTAAACCGTTCGGCATGCTGCGTGTAGGCGTTGGGCCTCCCGTCATTGTCACGCACGCCTATGTCTGATCTTTTTCGCGAAGCCGCTGCCCGTGAGCAAGCCGCCAACGCACCCCTGGCCGACCGCATGCGGCCCCGCACGCTACGTGAGTTCATCGGGCAGGACCATATTCTGGGCGAAGGCAAGCTGCTGCGCCGGGCCATCAAAGCCGACCGGGTGACCTCTGTGCTGTTTTTTGGGCCGCCGGGCACGGGCAAAACAACGCTCGCCCGCATCATCGCCAACACGACAGAAGCCCACTTCACGTCGATGAACGCAGTGCTCTCCGGCGTAAAGGATATCCGCGAGGCGATCGCCGCGGCCGAGCGGCGGCTGGCCCATCATCAGCAGCGAACGATCCTGTTTGTGGATGAGGTGCACCGCTTCAACAAAGCGCAGCAGGATGCCCTCTTGCCGCATGTGGAAAACGGCACCGTCGTGTTCATTGGCGCGACTACGGAGAACCCGTACTTCGAGGTCAACAAAGCACTCGTCAGCCGGAGCCGGGTGTTCGAGTTTCGGACGCTGGAAGAGGATGACCTCCGTGCCGTAGCGGAGCAGGCGCTGGCCGATCCCGAGCGCGGCTACGGCGATTTGGATGTGCAGATCGACGACGAGGCGCTGGTCCATCTCGTAAGCACGGCCAATGGGGACGCGCGCTCCCTCCTCAACGCGCTGGAACTGGCCGTCGAAACCACCGAAGCCACGCCAGAGGGCACCATCCACATCCCGCTGCGCGTGGCCGAGGACTCCATCCAGCAGCGTGCCGTGCTGTACGATAAGGAGGGCGATGCGCATTTCGATACCATCAGCGCTTTCATCAAGAGCATGCGGGGCTCCGATCCCGATGCGGCGCTTTACTGGATGGCCCGGATGATCTACGCCGGCGAGGACCCACGCTTTATCATCCGGCGCATGCTTATCTTTGCTGCGGAAGACATCGGGCTGGCGGATCCCCGCGCGCTACAGATCGCCCAATCGACCGCCACGGGGTTCGACTACATTGGCATGCCGGAGGGGCAGTTTCTGCTGGCGGAATGCTGCCTCTACCTGGCCACTGCGCCCAAGTCGAACAGCGCGTTTGCGTATTTCGACGCGCTGAAGCACGTGCGGGAAGAGCAAACCGGTGACGTGCCCAACCAGCTCAAAGATGCCAGCCGTGACAAAGAGGGGCTTGGGCACGGCAAAGGCTACAAGTACCCGCATGCCTACCGCGAAGGGTACGTGCCGGAGCAATACCTGCCCGACGGGATGCAGGGCCTGTACTTCTATGCGCCGCGAGAGCAGGGGTATGAGCAGGCAATTGCCGAACGGCTGGCCGATCTCCGGGCGCGGGACGCTGAGGAATCTGTTGAGAAACGAGCCATGCGGTATGCTGAGGAAGCGCGGGAAGACGCCTAAGCTACCCTGCGTCGGGGGGCGGGCCCGCAATCGCTTGGGGGAAAGAGATCAGGACGTGAGCGGGTTTTCGGCAGATGATGGGGTGCGGGTATGGGGCGCTACCGCCGCGCCCGCCTTCCGCACGAGATCGCCGAACGGGTTGATCGCCTGGTCCAGCCGCTCGCGCCAGGCCGGATCGGGCTCCACGCCCTCGGTGGCGTGGTGAAAGGCCAGCAGCGTAGCCGCCAGGGAGAACGCGTCGGACACCGCCACCTTCAGCATATAGGCGATGATGAAGGCGGCCACCGCGAAACCGATGGTGACGGGAAGGGAGGCCACGGTCGATAGGGCCAGTACTGGAATGGCGAGCAACACCAGCAGCACGATGAATTCAACAAGGCCCAGTACACTCAGCGCAAGGGCATTGGCAAACACCGGCTTCCACGCCTGAGCGTAGAGCACCATCCCATCCCGGGCCACCACCCAGGGGTCGTCGTCCGTCTGCACATAGGCCCGCGACAGGATCGCCTGGTCGATGTGCTGGGTCATCATTCGGGAGAACTTGCCTACCACGCTATGGAGGAGCTTGGCGCCAGGAATCGGGAGCCGGTTGACCCCGCGAGTAAACTGCCTATTAAAGCGCCGAACGGTGCGCGAGAGCTTGCGGTCGACGCGGTAGAGGGCCTCTGGGCTGCCAAAGCGCTCCCGCACGCGCTGCTTCCCGAACGACACCTGCAGCCCCTCAGGCGCCTTCCCGTGGCGGATGCGGTAGGTAAGGACGGCCGCATGGGCGGCTTTAAGCATGTACAGATGGTTGATGTGGGCCCAGCGCACCAGAAACCCAAACCCAATGACGGCGGGGATGCCCACAATGAAGCCGAGCGGCTCCCAGAGCGCCGCCCCACCCACCGCAAGAGCGAGGCCCACCACAACGTACGCGATGAGTCCAAGCGCTACGAGTCCGCCGGTAATCAGCCGGGCGCCAAGCACCGGCAGGGTTTGAAAAACAAGTTTAAAGGCTTGACCCAAGTAAAGCTTTGCAGGCATGGCAGGAGCAGGGCACGGGAATAGGGAGGGTAGAAAGAGGCTGACCAGCCCCTTCGTTTACTCCTATGCGCAAAACCGGCTTGTGCCCGGCCATACAGGCGGACCAGAAAGCGTGTCACAGGGCGTGCTACGCGGGATGCTACAAGGCCACGCCAAGCGATACGGACAGCGCGCGGTTGCTGATGCCGGAGGGACGGCCTAACTCGGTAGAGAGGTTGCTGGCCAGCCCATACACATACCGAATGTCGAGTATCGGCTTAACAAGCCCAAGATCGAACGTTATATCGCCGCCCAAGGCCGCGCCAAAGTCCACGTTGTTGAAGAACTGATCGGTCTGTGCTCCGCGCTGCAAGGTCACGGGCTCGTCCTCCAGGGGAAGGTTAATGTCCCACTCACTCGGGGAGAAAGAGACATCCTCGCTGAGGCGTAGGGACACAGCCGGGCCGACAAACAGGTGGACGTCCACGCGGGGAGCGACGTCGAGGGGCACCTTTGCCAGCAGTGGGATTTCGAGGTAGGAGGCTCGAAACTGATCTCGGATTACGGTGTCGTTTTCAAGCGTGGCTTCACGCCCTTCCTCGTCACGGCTGAGCACCGCCCCGGCGTTCAACCGCAGGTCCTGGTCGCCGCCCTTCTGAGTAAACAGCACTTCCAACTGCAAATCGAAGGGTACCCGGGGCATCAGCAGTGTAGTAAAGACCCCTGCGTTTAGCCCCTGCCGTGCATCCGTATCGAAGTCTGAATCAAGGTTGGTCGAGTTCAGGCCGGCGCGCACGCCAACGTCAAAGCTGGCCTGCGCCTGGGCCTGTACGGGTACGAAAACGAGCAGGGCGCCTAAGAGAAAAGGGAGCAGACGAAGCATGTGCACAGTAGCGCTTGATGTACAAAAGGAATAGGTACGAATACCCTCAAGGTAGCAAGAATGGCCGGCACATGAAAGAGGATGCCTTTTCAGGCCAAGGGGCGGTTGGTGCGAGGGGCAGCACGGGTAGCACGAGCGGCATGTCTATAAGGCCGCGTGTGCTACAGCCGAAACCCGGCCATGATGGTAATCGAGCGGTTCTGGAGTTGGTCGCCGGCGCGGTCGTTGTCAGAGAAGCCCGCGTAGAGGCGGGCCTCCATCAGGAGGTGTCCGAAGCCAACATCCACCGCACCCCCCGCGCCAATGTTTACGCCATAGTCCCGTCCGGAAAAGGCCTGATCTGGGACGTCCACGCTACTGGGTGGGGGCTGGCCAGGGAACTGCATGTCGTCGGGCCGTTGTGGTGTGAAGGGCGGCTGGGCAACGGAGATGCGTTCCCGCACGCGGAAGGATACCGACGGCCCGCCATATACGTACGGCGTAACGATAGCCGTCCCGGCAAAGTCGTAGCGCAGCAGCAGAGGGACGTCGATGTAGCCCACCACGAAGTCGATGCCGCGGCGTACACCCTCTACAGCCTCGCTCTCGTCGCGTACGCCCCGCTGGTTGTAGAGCATCTCCGTCTGCAGCGCCCAGCGCTCCGAGAGGCGGTGCCCCAGCGTCAGTCCCCCCATGGAGCCGCTGAGGGCCGCGGGGTCCACGTCGCCGTCCACGGCTGCGGTGCTGACGGTGAACCCGCCTTTCAGCCCGAGCTCAAACGGCAGGGTCTGGGCTTCAGAGACCTGGGGCGCAGCAACGAAAAATACAGCGACCAGTACAGCACAACACACGCGACACATGACGATGCAGGACAGGCGAAAAGGACATGCGGACCCGACATCTTGCGATGGAAGGCGCTCTGTTAGGCGTACGATGCACGCAGCCGTTACAGCGGCGTTCCTCTGTTCTTCATAATTTGGATATATGGCTACGTTTTCCTCCACCATCGACTACCGAGCACAGCCCGAATGCTATCCGTACCGATCTGGGGAGCAGGGCGTTTTTCAGGTGGAGCCCTACAAGAGCGAGCTGTTGCCGCATTGGCAGTTTAAGAATGAAGCCGTGGCCCGGGAGGCGCGCGATGCGCTGCTGGAGCACTACCGGAGCTACCGTGCTCAGGAGGACTTCGTAGGCATGGACATGGCCCGTAAGTTTTTGCAGATGGGCTTCACGCGTGCCATGCGCTATGCCAAGTACCCCGGAGGACGGAAGTACACCGACGACGGCACTGAGCGCGCGCCACAGGAGTGGGCCGACGCGGAGAAGCGCCGGGCGGCCGTGGTCTTTCGCAACGCCTGGCAAGATGTGCTGGCCGACCCTGCCTACGAGCGTCTGAAGGAAGCCCATCAGGAGCGCCGCTCGGACGCCGATGCGCCGGAGGGGTGATCGGCCACGCGCTGCAACACCTGGGGACGGATCACATGCCCGCCATCGTAGCGATGCACGGCGTAGGCCACCTCGGCGACGGTCAGGCGGCGTTCCTCTTGGGCAACGCGCTCAGCGGTCAGGTAGCGGTCAGTGGCTCCGAGGACGAGCTCCACGCGATCTGCGGGCGGCTGAGCGGCCCACGCTGCGAGGTCCAGGTCGTGCGCCAGCGTGCCGCCCCATAGCACCAGCCGGCCAAGAGATGTTTCGGTATGAGCCGCCCAGCGGCTGGCTGTAGCCGCCCCCTGCGAGAAGCCCAGCACATGCCACGTCGCATCGGGCGCGAGGCGCGGGGTAAGGGTATCGCGTAGGCGATCAAGGTAGGCGAGGTAATCAGCAATCTCATCGTCACGTTCTGCCGAGGTCATCCACGAAGCGCCGATCGCGCCGTCTGTGCCCCGGCGGTAAAAGCGGGAGAGGGCCTCGGGCGCGATAAGCAGCGTATCCTCAGCAGCCAGCGGCATCAGGTCGTCCAGCAGTTCAGCGGCGCGTTGCGCATACCCATGGAGCCCCATCCACACCGTGTCTGCCGTACCGTCCAGCGGGCCGTGGGTCCAGTAGTGCGCCGTCCGTTCGACGGCGAGGGCATGCGCGGCGGGCATAAGGGGAAAAAGAGGTGCGGGGGATCAGTCGAGGTGCCGCGTAATATCGCGCATGATGCGATGGTGATGCTCCGCGTGCAGGCGTGCCACCCGGAACCACTGCTGCGGGGTAAGGGCGCCCATGACTGGATGCGGCAACCGCTGGGCCGATCGGCGTAGCATTGGCAGGTGGGGCTCTACACGCTCCAGCGCTCGGCGGCTCTGGTTGAGCACTGGCCCGAGCTGGCTGGCATCCAGACCCTCCGGTGGCACAAACGCCCGCGGCGAGCGGCCCTTGCCGCGGGGCATGCGCTGCAGGGTGAGCACCAGCCAGGCTACGGCGTTGGACCGGCCTTGAGCAGCAAGGGCCGTATCGCCCTCTGCCAGTTCGCGCGCTGCGGCCATCATCTTGGTGTTGACGTGGGCCGCATGATGGGCATGCTGCGCCACCGACCATCCGGAAACAGCCGGCACGTCGGTGAAGGCGGCTGGAGTGTCTGCGGCCACCTCCAGGAAATCCTGCGCGCGGCACAGGCGCTGATACTCTGTCAGCAGGTTAATCCAAAACATGGGCAGTGAGGGAAGCGAGGTCAGGCATCGCGGGAGGCCCGGGACGGATCGATAGCCGCGCGGGAGCGGTCAGCCACGCGGGCGAAGCGGGCGCATCACCACCTCAGAGATGAGGTAGTTGTCGGGCCCTTCAATCACGTGGAGCACCGTCCCGGCTACGTCCTCTGGCTGCATGGGATTAGGGGCAATGCTGCTGCCCGCGACGTTGGAGAAGTTGGTCTCGGTAGAGCCGGGGTAGATGCAGGTCACCTTGATGCCGTCGTCGCGCAACTCCTTCATCAAGGCCTGGCTGAATCCACGCACAGCGTACTTGCTCGTGTTATACGCGCTAATGTTCGGGTTGCCCACAAGCCCGGCGATGGAGGCGATGTTTACGATGTGGCCGCCAAACCCCTCGGCTTTGTTTTGTGCCTTCATGGGGGCTACTGCGGCCCGTGAGCAAAGAAAAACGCCGCGGACGTTGGTGGCCTGCTGCTGGTCCCATGCCTCAGTTGATAGCTCATCGACCGCGCCAAACTGGCCAAAGCCGGCGTTGTTGATCAAGACATCGAGCTGGCCGGCGGTATCCGTTACATGCGTGAATGCGTCGGTCACCGCCTGCTCATTGGTGACATCGCACACAACCGGGTGGAAGCGTTCGCCCAGTTCATCGTGCAGGTCATTGAGGGCGTCCTGACTGCGGGCGAGGCCAAAGACGTGCGCCCCGCGGTCGATGAGTTGGTGGGCAAAGTGGGCGCCGAGGCCGCGGCTGGCACCGGTGACAACGGCTACCTTGTCGTGAAGCATCATAGGGAGAAGGGGAATGTGTGACGTAGAACGATTCGTCTCTCCAACGAGTGATGCTAAGGGCTGATCGCACGGGCTTCCCACATTGTTGTGAAAACCTGCGTTGTGAAAACCTGCGTTGTGAAAACCTGCGTTGTGAAAACCTGCCGCTCGGGAGCCGGGGCCTCCCCAAACCGGTCACTACTGCCTGCGTATCGATCCTTCCCGCTTCTTTTCGTCCTGCTTATCCGTTCCATGCCTGACCCCTCCGACGCCACCCGCGAGATGCAGCGCCTGCTCCGCCGTGCCCAGTCCACCCCCGATGCCGCGGACGCGTCCGATCTGCCCGCAGCGGACATCGTGCGCCACCTGCAGCCGTTCCTGACCGAGCGTCGGCAGGCGCGCATTGAGGCCGTGCTGGAAGAGCGGACCACGACCGTCGTGCCCGTTGTGGAGGGTATCGTCAATACGGGCAACGTCAGCGCCGTGATGCGCTCGGCGGAGGCGCTGGGGTTTCATCAGTTTCACGTCATCATGAACGCGGCGGCTGAGGACACGCAGTTCAAGACCTCGCGGCGTACCAGCCAGGGGGCGGAGAAGTGGCTGGATGTGCAGGTGTGGGAAACGCCGGCCGCCTGCGCCCGCCGCCTCCGGGAGCGTGGGTACCGGGTGGTCGTCACGCACCTCGATGACGCCGCCGTGCCGCTCGGCACCCTCGACTTCACCGAGCCCACGGCTATCGTATTTGGCAACGAGCGCGACGGCGCGTCGGAGGCGCTGCTGGCAGAGGCCGACGCGACGTGCATCGTGCCGATGAGCGGCTTCACGCAGAGCTTTAACATTTCCGTGGCTGCGGCTGTGGTGCTCTATCATGCCCGCGAAGACCGGCTGCGGCGCCAGGGGCACCACGGCGACCTGCCGGCAGACGCCAAAGAGGCCCTACGCGCACACTACTTCCTGCAGAGCGTGAACCGGGCGGCGGACATCCTGGCGCGGGCGCAGGAAGAAGTGTAGGGCATGCCGCGTAGGGCCGCGTAACGCAGCGCGTTATCCCCACAGCTGCCAGAGCATCAGCAGGGCGCCCAGCAGGGCCAGGTTCTTCATGAAGTGCAGCTGCTCCTCCTGGCGCCGGTGGGGGTCTTCCATCCGCCAGTAGCTATGGATCCAGGGCGTGACGACCGTCAAGAAGAGGATCAGGCCGCCCAGGCCCCAGCGTACCCAGAAGCCGCCCAAGACGGACACCCCGCCCACGATAAGCAGCAGTCCGGTAGCGGCGACGGCCACGCGTGCCAGCGGCACCCCGCGCCCCTCCGCAAAGTCGCTCATCTGCTGAAAGACGGTAAAGTGGTTCAGCCCGCTGAAGATGAAGAAGAGGCCGAGCAGGGTGCGGCCCACGAAAAAGAGCACGTCTTCTGGCATGGGGAAGGATATCAGACAATAGGGTCAAGCAGCGCGCGCTTGGGGCTTCCTGGTCAGCAGGCTGGTGCCAATGAGTACAGCCAGCGCCAGCGGCCACACGAGGATGGGGAAGAGGTCCGGGAAGAGGTAGAGGTTGCCGATGGTGCCGATGAGTCCTATGGCAACGGTGGCCAGGACAGCCGGGCCGGTAGTACGGGGCCAGATCATGAGCGCGGCCAGCGGAAGGCCCACCGTCACCCCGAGGCCCACAAACGCAAACTCGATGATGTCGAAGATCGTCCCGGGTCGCCAGAGCGCCAGCCCAATCCCGAGGGCCGCAACGACGCCCACGATCAGGCGGCCAAGGCGCAGGAGGGTACCTTCGCTCACGTGGGCACGGAGTTGCGTCCGGTAGAGCTTGGTGAGGTCGGCCGAAGCGACGATCATCATGGAGTCGGAGGTGGAGAGGATCGCCCCGATGATGCCGGCCAGCAGCACGCCGGCCAGCCACGGCGGGAAGAGGTCGGCCAGCATCAGCATGGCGGCCGATTCTGGCTCTGCCCCCTCGCCATAGAGCACGCGTCCAGCGATGCCGATGAAGAGTGGGACCGTAAGGCGCAGCGCCTGAAAACTAAGCGCGATGACCGCAGCTTTGGAAATAAGTGTGTCTGAGCGGATCGCTTGAAAGCGCATCAGCGCGTGGGGCTGGCCAATGGCGCCCATGGCAAACGTAAACCACGCCAGCAAGGCGAGCACCAACGCGCCCCCGCCCATGCCTCCCGTACCGGAGAGGAGCGTCGGGTCGATGGCCGTGGCCTCCGCCATAAACGCGCTCCAGCCGCCGACCGATGCGATGGCGGCCACAGGCAGCAGGAGGGCGGCAATAAGCACCAGCACGCCCTGCACCACGTCCGTCCACACCGACGCGCTAAACCCGCCGAGGGTGGTGTACACGGCTACCGCGATGCCGCCCGTCAGTACAGCCGCTACGTATGGTAACTCCAGCGCGGTGTCGAGCGCCTCGCCCACAGCAATGAGTTGGGCACCCACGTAGGAAATCATAAACACGACCACCGCGATGGTGCTGACCCACCGGATGGCGGTGCCGGTGGCGGTGCTGTGAAACGTCAGCGCGAGGTGGTCCACCACGGTTTGGCTGTTCAGCGTCTGCGAGGTGCGCCGAAAAGGCGGCCCCACATAGCGGTACATGAACAGGACCACGAGCAGCATCGCGAGCGAAAACCACAGCCCGTGCAGGCCGGTGGTAAAGCCCACGCCCACCCAGGCAAAGAACGTCCATCCGCTGGCCACGGAGGCCACTTCGGAAATGGCAATGGGCCAGACGCCGACGTCTCGCCCAGCCAGCATGTAATCGGCCAGGCGACGGGTATCGGTAGTGCGGTAAAAATACGCCCCGATGCCGAGGAGCACCAGCAGGAAAAGCCCAAATGTAAGGTGGAGGCCCGTCATGTCAGGCGTCAGGGGCTGGGTCATCTGGCGATGAGCGCCGGGCTGCATCTAACCGGTAGAGCGCATAGCCCAGCAGGGGCACCACGAGAATACCGAGCAGGAGGAGCCACGTCTCTGGAGGAAGGCTGTTCATGGCAGCACACAGGCAGGTGGAGGGGACTACTTAGAATAGGCGATGCCACGGGCGGGCGCAAGCGGCACCTACAGGGCGCGCCGGGGGCATCTTTCCGTACGCTATTGAACCCTTGCCCGCAGTGGTCATTTTGTTTACCATCATACCCCTCGCAAATTTCCCTTTACACCATGGACTTCACCCATGCAGGCGTTACCCTTGAGCTGCACCAGGGCGACATCACCAACCAGCCTGATATTGATGCCATCGTCAACGCTGCCAACGCGGAGTTGCGGACCGGGGGCGGGGTCGCCGGCGCCATTCACCGGGCGGCAGGGCCGGAGCTGGAAGAGGAATGCCAGCCGCTGGCGCCCATCAGGCCGGGCGAGGCCGTCATTACGAGCGGGCAGCAGCTACCCAACCCGCACGTGATCCATTGCCTCGGGCCGGTCTATGGCCAGGACGAGCCTTCAGACGAGCTGTTGGCGGATGCGTACCGGAACGGCCTGGCGCGGGCAGAAGAGGCCGGGCTGTCGTCGATTGCGTTTCCCGCGCTGTCGACGGGCGCGTTCGGCTATCCGATGGAGGCTGCTGCAAAGGTGGCGTTCCGCACGGTGCTTGAAGCGATGCCCTCGCTCGAAAACGTCGAAACGATTCGCTTTGTGCTCTTCGGCGACCGCGCCTATGAGGTGCACGAGCAGATCTTAGCGGGGCTGAAGACGCAGCAGATCCTTAACGAGTGAAGGGAGGCTGGTCAGCCGATCCCACTGGTGCCTTGCGTGTAGGGTCGCGCCAGCGAGCTGAAGTCGAAGGGGAGCCAACGTCGGAAGCTAAGGTGTCTCCGCTCACGATGCGCACGGCGCTCCACATAAAGGCGCGGGTGGCATGTGATGATGTGCACGTCTGGATCCCATCTTGCCCGGCAGTGGTGACTGCCTCACCGCTGATTCACCACCGCCAGCGTGCAGCGGCTGATGCAGATGAGGCGCTCGCGTTCGTCGCGGATCTTAATCTCCCAGATCTGCGTCGTCCGGCCTGTATGGAGCGGCATGCCGGTAGCCGTCAGCAGGCCCTCTTTTACCGAGCGCACGTGGTTGGCGTTAATCTCCAATCCCATCGCAGCTTTGCCCTCCGGCGCTCGGAGGTAACCGCCCACCGAGGCCACCGACTCCGCCAGCACCACGCTCACGCCGCCATGCAGGTACCCGAACGGCTGGTGGTGGTCGGGCGTGACCTCCATGGAGGCCACCACACGGTCGGCCGATGCTTCTTTCATTTCAATGCCAAGCAGGCGGCCCACACCGGCGTTGGGGATCTGGTCTATGGATTTGGGCATGACGGTCGGTAAGAAAAAGGTAAGCAAAAGAAAAAGCGCGATGCCGTGCTGGCACCGCGCTCTACGACAGGGGCCGGGGTCGGTTCAGGCCTGGGTTTTAGTTATTGCGCATGTCGAACACGATGCGGGGCTGCTCCATACGGCTATGCAGTACGTCGTCAAATGACTCGTTGACGGTGTCGAGGGTACGGGTTTCACGCAATACGTTCGTATATCCATCCGCGTGCAACTGAAAAACCTCCTCCAGGTCGCGGCGGGTGCCCACGATGGAGCCTTTGATGGTGATGCCCTGCAGCACCGTCTCGAAGATCGGCAGCTGAATGTGGTTGTCGGCTGGCAGGCCAACAAACACAAGGCGTCCGCCGCGACGCAGCGACTGGTAGGCCTGTTCGAAGGCTTTCGGCGAGACGGCTGTGCTGATGGCCGCGTGTGCACCACCCATCTTCTGCAGTTCCTCTACAACATCATCGTTCTTCGGGTTGAACGTGTAGTTGGCCCCCAGTTCGCGGGCAAGGTCCAGCTTCTTGTCCACCAGGTCAACAGCAGCCACCGTTGCCCCGGCGATGCGCGCATACTGGATGGCCAGGTGCCCCAGCCCACCAATACCAAACACCACCACGAGCTCCGACGGGCGGGCCTTCGACTCTTTGACGGCTTTGTATGTCGTAACGCCGGCGCAGGTGAGCGGGGCGGCATCGATCGGGTCTACGGCATCAGGCACCTTGGTGACATACTTGCCATAGCCAAGCGCGTACTCGGCATAGGAGCCGTCCACGGAGTAGCCCGCATTTTCTTGCTGGTGGCAGAGCGTTTCGTAGCCCGAGACGCAGTGCTCGCAGGCACCACAGGCATACGCCAGCCAGGGGAGCGCCACGCGGTCGCCTTCTTTGACCTCCTTGACGTCTTTTCCTGTCTCAGCCACGAGCCCTACCCCTTCATGCCCGGGGATCAACGGCATCTTGGGCTTGGCCGGCCAGTCCCCATGCACGGCATGGATGTCCGTATGGCAGAGCCCGGCGGTTTCAATCTGAATACTGACCTGGTTAGGCTCAGGTGTGGGCCGGTCGATCTCCTCCAACGATAGTTTCTCGCCAAAGGAATGGACGATTGCAGCTTGCATCGTGTTACACATAGTAAACACCGTATAGTGGTGAGTATAGATAGCGTGCAGCTCCTCCTCGTTGAGGAACCGTGAGAGGGGACTTGGGGCGACAGGCGTGCAGCACACTCAGGCTTCCACCGCCTCCGGGGGGGCCAGCGCTTCAATCTCTTCATCGGTGAAGATGCGCGACTTCGTGATGAAACGCACGCCGAGCGGGATCTCAATGGAGAAGCTGGCGCCGCGCCCCTCGCGCACGTCGATGGTGAGTTGCATGTGCTTCCAGTACTCGTACTGGTCGCGGGCAATGTAGAACGGGCAGCCGTCGATCTCCCCCAGCTTGATGTCGCTATTGCCCACCCGAAACTCGCCATTCGGATAGCACATGGGCTGGGAGCCGTCGCAGCAGCCACCACTCTGGTGAAACATCAGCGGGCCGTGTTCCTCCCGCAGTTGGTTGATGATTTCCTTCGCTTCGTCGGTTACGGTGACGCGGGGTACAGACATGGTCGATGCTCGTCAATGGAGAAAGACAGCAAGAGATACAGAACAGCTAAAGGGAAAACCCCTGTAAACCACCAACGGGGGTGGAGGCGGAGCGCAAAAGCGGATGGGCTCCGCCGTGCTCCGAGACTCCACCCCCGCAGGATCACATCAGCAGCCTGTCAGCAGGCTGCGCACATGCGTCGCCGCTTAGAAAAAGCCCATCGCTTTCTTATCGTAGGAGATGAGCATGTTCTTCGTCTGGCGGTAGTGGTCAAGCGCCATCTTGTGCGTCTCACGCCCAAAGCCCGACTTCTTGTAGCCGCCGAACGGCGCGTGCGCCGGGTAGGTGTGATAGCAGTTGACCCAGACGCGGCCCGCCTTGATGGCGCGCGGTACGCGGTACATCTCGTGTGCATCGCGCGTCCAAACGCCCGCACCGAGGCCATACAGCGTGTCGTTGGAGATCTCGATGGCTTCGTCCATGTCCTTGAACGTCGTGGCCGACGTCACCGGACCGAAGATCTCTTCCTGGAAGACCCGCATCTTATTGTGGCCCCTGAAGATCGTCGGCTCGATGTAGTAGCCCGACGCTTCACCGTCGCCACCGATGTTGAACGCATTGCCACCGGTGAGCACCTCAGCGCCTTCGTCCTTCCCGATCTGCAGGTAGTTGAGGATCTTCTCGTATTGATCGTTGGAGGCCTGCGCCCCGACCATCGTCTCGGGATCGAGCGGATGGCCCACCTTGATTTTCTTCGTCCGCTCCACGACGCGAGCGAGGAAGTCATCGGCAATGGACTCCTGCACGAGGATGCGGCTCGGACAGGTGCAGACTTCGCCTTGGTTGAGCGCAAACATCGCGGCGCCTTCAAGGCACTTGTCGAAGAAGTCGTCGTCGGCGTCCATCACGCTCTCGAAGAACACGTTCGGGCTCTTACCGCCCAGTTCCATCGTGGAGCGCGTGATGTTTTCGGAGGCGTACTGCAGGATGAGGCGGCCTGTGGTGGTCTCGCCCGTGAACGCAATCTTAGCGATGCGCGGCGACTGCGCGAGCGGCTTACCGGCTTCCGGCCCGAAGCCCTGCACGATGTTGACGACACCCGGCGGAAGGATATCCTGGATGAGCTCGGCCCAGAACATGATGCCCACGGGCGTCTGCTCGGCCGGCTTCAGGACCACCGTATTGCCGGCAGCCAAGGCTGGGCATAGCTTCCAGGCGGCCATCAGCAGCGGGAAGTTCCACGGGATGATCTGCCCGACCACGCCGAGCGGTTCTTTGATTTGCATGCTTACCGTATCTGTATCGTGCTCCGATACGGTCCCTTCCTCCGAGCGAATGACACCGGCGAAGTAGCGGAAGTGATCGATCGCGAGCGGCAGGTCGGCTGCCATCGTCTCGCGGATCGGCTTGCCGTTATCGACGGTTTCCACCCGGGCCAGCAGCTCCATGTTTTCCTCCATCACGTCGGCAATCTTCAACATGATGTTGCTGCGTTCCCCGGCCGACGAGTGATTCCATGTTTTCGCCGCTTCGTGCGCCGCATCCAGCGCCTTTTCGATGTCGGCCTTTTTGGAGCGGGCGACCCGGCAGAAGGGTTGCCCGTCAATAGGGGAGGAGTTCTCGAAGTACTCCCCTCCTTCAGGGGGCACGAATTTACCGCCGATAAAGTTGTTGTACGTGTCCTTGAAGGTGGGGCGCTCGTACACGCGTTTTTTCTGAGTTGCTGTAGCCATGGTGCGACACCGTTGACAATGAGTAAGGTTGACTGTGCCAAACAAAGCGCGTAAGCGCTTCCAGCGGCTGATGCGCAGCAGGAGGGGAGGAAAATCAGGGGGCGCATTGAAACCGCTTTTTTACACTATATCAAAAAGCGGTAAAGCCCTGATTGTTTCTCGCGGAATAAGTTCAAAAAGTGGCCGGATCCTGCAAGGCCGCCGCTGGCTACTATCGGAAGGCAGCATCACGGCAGCGGCACCTGTAGGTAGACAGTAGATCACGTGGCTATCTACGGAAAGAGGAGCGGGGCGCGCAGAAAAACAGAACGCCCACGCCCAATGGGCACAGGCGTCATGGGGGGCTGCGTATGTTGTCGGGATTAGGCTGTAGCCGGCGCCGGCTGCGATTCCCCAGCTGCGAGTGCGCGTAGCCGTTGTGCGCCTACCGGCTCCTCGGCCATCCAGGGTGCCAGCACGGTGCGCGTCGCATACCTGTCGCGGACGGCCTCGATCTGCGGGACCTCCGCGTGGGCACGGGCTACCAGCAGCGGATCTGCCGGTCCGGCCGCAGCCAGGCTCTGGTTGACGATCCAGGCGTATGGCGTGATGCCGGCGCGCTTTAGGTCGTCCTGCAGATGCGCGGCTTCGAGGACCGGCGTGGTTTCGGGTAGTGTCACCAGCAGCATCTTTGTATAGTCGGGATCTTGCAAGCGCATCAGTGGCGTGGTGATGCGGCTCTCGTCTATGCTTGAGGTCCGGAGCACCTCGCGATGGTAGGAGCCGGTGGTGTCGAGCAGCAGCAGCGTATGGCCGGTGGGTGCGGTGTCGACCACCACAAACTGACGGCTGGCCTTGCTCACCACGCGGGAGAACGCCTGAAACACGGCGACCTCCTGCGTGCAGGGTGAACGCAGGTCCTCTTGCAGCAGCTGCCGTTCTTCATCCGACAGGCCCTTGCCTTTGGTGCGCAGCACGCGCTCCTGGTACCGCTTGCTTTCCGCCTTCGGGTCGATGCGGTCGACCGTCAGGTGCGCCAGCTCGCCGGCGATGGCATCGCTGATGTGCGCGGCCGGATCGGTGGTGGTCAGGTGCACGTCGTGTCCGCGGGCCGCCAGTTCGGTGGCCACGGCGGCAGCCATCGTAGTTTTGCCTACGCCGCCCTTGCCCATCACCATGACGAGCCCTTTGCCGTCGGCTTCAAGGTCGTCGACCAGATTGGTGAGGTGAGGCAGGTCGATGCGGGGCGGGGCCGTGGCGCCGTTGCTGGGCGTGTCGGCGGTATCCTGCAGCAGGGTCCGCAGGGCGTCGAGGCCCACGAGGTTGTGGCGCTGCAAGGGCACGATGTCGCGCGGCAGGTCGCGCAGCTCGGGCGGCATACTGTCCAGCGCCTCGTCGGCGCGCTGCTCCATGGCCGCCGCGAGCGGGTCGGACGCGTCCTGTGCTTCAAAGACGCCATTTACCACAAGCTGCTGATTCGTGATGCCCAGGTCCCGCAGTTCCTGGCTCGACCGCGCCGCTTCCTTCAGCGTGGAGCGCTCCGGGCGGGTAACCAGGACGAGCGTCGTGCGGTCGGCGTTGTTCAGCGCAGCCACCGCTTCGGTGTACCGCTCCTGCTGTGCTTCCAGTCCGGAGACCGGCCCAAGGCACGAAGCGCCTTCCGGGTTTTCTTCGATAAAGGAGCTCCAGGCTGCCGGCAGCTCCAGGAGCCGCAGCGTGTGTCCGGTAGGCGCGGTGTCAAACACCACGTGGTCGAATGCACCGATGCGCTCAGGATCGGTCAGTAGTTGCGTAAACTTGTCAAAGGCGGCAATCTCGGTGGTGCACGCCCCGGAGAGCTGCTCCTCAATACGCGCAATGGCATCGTCGGGCAGCACGTCCATCATCGGGTCAAGGACGCGCCTGCGGTAAGCATCGGCGGCTGCCTCGGGGTCGATGTTGAGGGCCGAGAGGTTGTCGACCGATGCTACCGGTGCGACGTCATCGCCGATGGGGGCCTCGAGCACCTCGCTGAGATTGGAAGCCGGATCGGTGCTGACGAGCAGCACGCGCTTGCCCTCCTCGGCCAGGGTGACGGCGGAAGCGCATGCCAGCGAGGTTTTGCCTACACCGCCTTTACCGGTGAAGAAGAGGTGGCGGTTGGGAGTGTCGAGGTAGGATAGCATGCGATTGCGGTATGTAATAAAGCGACGTAACGATCGTGTGGGGCACTGCGGGCGATTGCGGCGACCCCGTCAGGCTGAGCGCAAGGAGCACCGCGAACGTGGACGAAGTAGAGCGTTTTCGTTACCTCGCCGGTGTGGACTTGCACTCAGGAGGGCGAGGTGCGTCAGCAACAGCCGGAGCCCGGGGCGCAGCCGGCCTGCTCGGGCAGGAGGTCCTGCTGCACGTGGCCGGCGATATCCTGTGTGGTTTGCTGCCGCACGCCAAGCCCCGTGTTCGCCGCCTGAAGGAGCATCTCCTTTGGGATACCAAGCGCTTCAGCTTTTTCGCGGAAACGCGTGTACGCAGCAGAATTCCCCGCGGCAAGGGCTGCACCAATGCCGACGAGCACCGCCGTCTGGCTCGTAAACTGAGCGGGATCGGCCGGCGCAGCGGCTTGATGGGCGCCGTCGCCGGAGAGCCCGACCCACGCCATCAGTTGCTCGCGGGACGGATAACTTCCCGCATGGATCACCTCGCCCTCTACCACAAAGGCCGGCAGCACATCCGCGCCCTCCTCGTTGATGAGCTGATAAACGGCCGGCGTATCCACAAACATTTGCGGCTCCTGGCTCAGATTGAAGCGCCGCACCGTCACGTCCTGCGCTTTCAAGAACTTGACGTCGGCAGCAAAGCGGGTAAGGGCCGGGTCGATGTCTTCGCCACAGACGCCGGTAGAGCAGCACATCGCTGGATCGAAAACCTGAAGAGCAGGCATGAGCACAGGAGGTTGGTGAGAAAACCATCATCGCACTATTGCGATAATGCAACCTCTTCTACTGCTGGCACGGGGTGCGTTCCAGCCGCCGGTTTACTTCATTCCCTATTCATCGCATGTATGCGATGAAGGTCCCGCGCCTATCCGGCGGGCTGCACGTTGGGATCGAACTGGCGCTCGATCCAGTCGTCGATTTCATTTCGTACGCGCCGGAAGGCCTCCATTTTTTCGTCGTCCGAGCCCTCTACCCGCGAGGGGTCGTCAAAGCTGTGATGGACGTTAGCGCGCCGCGCCGGCACGTAGGGGCAGTTGTCGCGGGCGTTGTCGCAGACGGTGACCACGTAGTCGAAGGTCTCCACATCAAGGTCATCTACCGTCTTGGACGAGTGGTTCGAGATGTCGATGCCCTGTTCCTTCAGCGCAGCGATGGCATGGGGCCGGACGTGGGTGCGCTCGGTGCCGGCGCTGTAGACCTGGTACTGATCGCCCCAGCGGTCGCGCAGCAGCCCCTCAGCCATCTGGGACCGGGCCGAGTTGTGGGTGCAGACAAACAGCACGGACGGCTTTTCTTGCGAAGGAGCGGAAGCGGAAGTGCTCATGGGAATGGGGTCAGCAGTCGATGGAAGTGGGGGCCTGCGCCAGTACGTCGTCGAAGAAATCGCCGAGATGATCGGAGAGGGCGGCTACGGCTTCTGTGTTGAGGCAGTAGCACACCCGGGGGCCTTCCACAGTGCCTTCGACCAGCCCGGCTTCCTTTAGCACCTTCAGGTGGCGGGAGACCGTAGCCTGCGCCAGCGGCAAGTCGTCCACGACCTCGCCGCAGATGCAGGAGGAGCGCTCGGCCAAGATCTGCAAAATAGACAGGCGCGCCGGGTGGGATAGGGCCTTCAACTGATCGGCAAGCTGGGCAAGGGCAGGGTCAAACAGGCGGGCCTTGGTAGGCATAAACGTATCGAGTCTGTACGATAAACAGGCAGGGCCTTGTACGCGAGGCCACAGGGAGGTTTCAGGCGGCCTGTCGGCATCGGCTTCGGTGTCTGCTGTGGATACATGGACCTCCCACGGCGTATGATGAAGCTGTAGGGTATTACAGCATTATGCATACGCCCAGTGTCTTTTTGCCATCCGGTTATCGTCATGCAATCGACATCCTCCCCCGAGGCAACGGCACTCCCCGTCCCAGAAAAGGAGCGCTACACGTACGCCGATTACGCCCAACTCCCCGAGGGCGCCCCCTACGAACTCATCGCGGGTGACCTCGTCATGGCCCCTTCGCCTTCTTCCCTTCATCAACGAATCTTGCTGCGTCTGGCTGTGTCGATGCAGCACCATATCGACCAAGAGAACAACGGGGAGGTGCTTATTGCGCCGATGGACGTGTACCTCTCGGACGCCACCACCGTGCAGCCCGACGTTCTCTATATTGCGGAGGCGCGGCGGGAGATTATCGGGGCGCAGCGCATCAACGGCGCGCCGGATGTGGTAGCGGAGATTTTCTCGCCATCCACCGGCCACCGGGACGTCGGTATCAAAAAACGGCTGTACGAACAGCACGGGGTGCGGGAGTATTGGACGATCGACCCGGAGACGCAGGCGGTGGAAGTGCATACCAACACAGACGCAGGCTTTCAGCAGCAGGCCCGTGTGGTGGAGACGGGCACGGCACTGTCGGCAGTGATCGAAGGATTCAGCCTGGAGATCGCGACGTTGTTTTAGGTTGTGCGGGCTGTGCGCTTTTATCCGTGCTGTGGACGTGCGGATGTGGGGAACGGGGCCGGCTGCCGGTACCGAATGCAATGACCGTGTAATCACCGGGTCGCAGCATCCCGCATGGTTGACAGGTCTTGCGCTGCACACTATTGTGGGTGTAAACAACATTGTTCTCGCTAAGGCTGTGCTGTCGTGGCGCAGCGGCCGGCGCTGCGAAAGAAGCTGTTTTCGCATCTGGCGTCTCAGGGGAAGCCCGGTGGAACTCCGGCACTGTCGCGCAACGGTAACAGTCCGCATGCCTGCTTAGCGAGCGATCACTCACGGACAGCCCCTGGTTATTCATCGCGCCCCACGCGCTCCTGGGACGCACGATCTGAATGGCCCGCTATACACACGTCTTCCGATGGCCCGATGCCACGGCAGATGCGTCAGTGGCTCATTCGCTCGCGTGTTAGTCTCCTGCGCATGTCGGCGCATGGACATCAATCGCCTGACTGATACGCACGCTATGGCCATCGCTTCTGCACCGCCCGTTCCATACGTCGCTTCCTAATGATGCGGCATCCCCCCGCGCGCCATCCGGGCGGCTGCCTGCGTCAGGCTGCCCCAGATCCGCATCATCTTCTTGTGTCCTCTACTGCACGCTTTACCGCTACGCTCTATGATTACGACCTCAACCCTTGGTTTTCCACGCATTGGTGCCCACCGCGAGCTGAAGAAGGCCGTCGAGGCGTACTGGGCAGGCGATGCCTCTCGGGCTGATCTGCACGAGACGGCGCGCACGTTACGTTTACGCCATTGGACGCAACAGCAGCAGGCCGGGATTGACTACGTCCCGTCCAACGACTTTTCGTTCTACGATCAGGTGCTCGACACCATTGCGATGGTTGGTGCGGTGCCGCCGCGTTTTGGATGGGAGGGCGACATGGTAGACCTCGACACCTACTTCGCCATGGCTCGGGGCCTGCAGGAGCGGGAGATCGACGCTGAGGGCATCGACGGCACGGGGGTGCCGGCGATGGAGATGACCAAGTGGTACGATACAAACTATCACTACATCGTGCCCGAGTTTGAGGCAGGGCAGACGTTTGCACTGTCCACGACCAAGGCGGTGGATGCGTACACCGAGGCCCGCGAGGCCGGCATCGGCACGCGTCCGGTACTGCTGGGGCCCGTGTCGTTTCTGCTGCTGGGCAAGATGCACCAGCCCGAGGCTGAGGTGCTCGACCTGCTGGACGCGCTACTGCCGGTTTACGCTGAGGTGCTGCAGCAACTGGCAGATGCGGGGGCCACGGCCGTTCAGTTGGATGAGCCGCATCTGGTGATGGACCTGTCGGATGGAGAACGCGCAGCCTTCCGCACGGCGTATGAGGTGCTTTCGGATGCCGCTGAGATCGACCTGGCGCTGACGACGTACTTCGGGCCGCTGGGCGAAAACATGGCAACGGCGTTCGACCTGCCCGTGCAGTCGGTGCATCTGGATCTGGTGCGGGCGCCGGAGCAGCTCGCGGATGCGCTGGCTCACGTTCCGGAGACCATGCAGCTCTCCCTCGGGTTGATCGACGGCCGCAACGTATGGCGGGCGGACCTGGATGCGCTACACGACACGGTACAGCAGGCAGTGGATGCGCTGGGCGTGGATCGCGTGCAAGTGGGTCCGTCGTGTGCGCTTCTGCACGTGCCCGTCGACCTTCAGACCGAATCAACCCTCGACGATGAGATGCGTCCGTGGCTGGCCTTCGCGGTACAGAAGCTGGAAGAGGTGGCTGCGTTGGCGGCCATGGGGAATGGCGAGACGCCCGCGGTGCAGGAGCTGGTGGACGCCAGCCGGGCCACGCGGGCCAGCCGGGCCTCCTCTGACCGCATCCACAATCCGACAGTGCAGCAGCGCCTGGCTGGCATCACGCCCGCGATGAAGCGCCGGGACCATCCGCACGCAAAGCGCCGGGTGCTGCAGCAAGAGCATCTGGACCTGCCGCTGCTGCCGACCACCACCATCGGCTCGTTTCCGCAGACCAGCGAGGTCCGGAAGAAGCGCGCCGCCCACAACCGCGGCGATCTATCGACAGCGGCGTACGAGGCGTTCCTGGAGAACACCATCGCCGACACGCTGGCGGTGCAAGAAGAGATCGGGCTGGACGTGTTGGTGCATGGCGAGCCAGAGCGGAGCGACATGGTCGAGTACTTCGGCCAGCAGATGACCGGCATCCTGTTCACCGAGCACGGCTGGGTGCAAAGCTATGGCACCCGCTGCGTGCGGCCGCCTGTGATCTACGGCGACGTAGCGCGTCCTGAGCCCATGACCGTGCGGTGGCTGGCGTATGCGCAGTCGTGCACCGAGCAGCCGGTGAAGGGCATGCTAACAGGCCCCGTGACGATTCTGCAGTGGTCGTTTGTGCGCGACGATCAGCCGCGGGCCGCCACCTGCCGGCAGATCGCGCTCGCCATCCGCGATGAGGTAGCCGACCTCGAAGCCGCGGGGATCCGAGCCATTCAGATTGATGAGCCGGCCTTCCGCGAAGGACTACCGCTACGGGAGGCTGACGCAGGCGCGTACCTCGACTGGGCCGTGGAGTGTTTCCGGCTGGCCTCAGCAGGCGCCGCCGATGCCACGCAGATCCACACGCACATGTGCTACTCGGCCTTCAACGAGACCATCGAATCCATTGCCGCAATGGATGCCGACGTGATCTCCATCGAAGCCTCGCGCTCTGATATGGAGCTGCTGGACGCGTTTGATGCGTTCGACTACCCAAATGAAATCGGGCCGGGCGTCTACGATATCCACTCGCCGCGCGTACCCTCCGTAGAGGAGATCGAGACGCTCCTCCGGAAGGCGCTCGACGTGCTGGATGCCGAGCAGCTCTGGGTCAACCCTGACTGTGGCCTCAAGACCCGCCGCTGGGTGGAGGTGAAGCCTGCGCTGACCAACATGGTGCAGGCGGCCCGCAATCTGCGCGAGCCCATTGCAGCGTAAGTTGCCGTGCGTGTTACGGCAAGGGAAGCGCCACGCGTCCCCAGCCTCTGCTCACGTCTTCTGCCCGTTTGTCATCTGGCTGCGGACGTCGCCCACCGCTACACGCGTCACCGCATCAGTCATCCAGCAATCTGTGTAAGGCGCTTCGGTCTGCTTTGACAGGCGAAACAGATAGCCCACCCGGTCGCCTTCGGCGGTGGTGAGCAGTACCCCCATCTGCGCAACACGGCCATCCACCTGCACGGTGCTATACGTGGCGCCTGCATGGTCAATCATCGGGGCGTAGGCTGCTGTGTCGAACAACGTCCGGAAGCGCTCCAGTGGGCCGGTGGCGCGCTTATTCGCGGGGGAGGCGAAGTTAAATGCAGCCTCGATCCCGGCATCTGCGTACGGCTCGTCATTGGCCGCGAGAGCTTCCACTTGCACCTGCACGACCTCACGGGGTGACCACTCAGGAGACGGCGCCGGCAGTGAATCAGAAGGCAAAGACATGGCAGCAGGGATAGTCGAGGTAGATGGAGGCGGTTCCAGGGCGCCCAGGTATAGCACAAGGATCACTGCAGCGGGGAAGACGCGGAGGCAACGCATGGGTCGCAACGGGGACGGAGGACTGTGGCCTGAGCACTTCTATATCGCTTAACCTGCGTACCCCAGGTTCGTTTGGGTAGACCGGCGATTTAGCCAATACGTGACAGTGGCCGGCTGTTGGGTAGCGGATGCCTATCGGAAGCCTCTTGGGCACGTCCAGGCGTGCATGGGCCCCATGGACGCCCCTGCGGCTGATGCGTACCATCCTGCTCCGTTTGCTCGTTTTCGCCTTCAGGCAACAGATGGGACCTCCGGAATCCATGCCTGAGCAACGGTTCGCCATGCAACGCCGCCCGCGTCGCAGCGTAGATACGGGCGCAACAGCGGATTACCGCTCCATCTTCCGCTTTTCTCCGTCCTTGCTGCCGCATGCCCGCTTCGGCTGACACATCCGCTGAGTCTGAGCTTGATGCCTCTTCGCCCGAGGAGAGCCCGTTCTCCGGGTTCACGCGTCGGACGTGGATTGTGGTCGCTACCGTGGTGTCGGTCGTGCTCCTGCTGATCCTGCTCTGGCAGCTCATGCAGGTGCTGCTTGTGGTGTTTGCCGGCCTGCTGTTTGCGATCTTCCTGCGTGGGGTCGCCCGTCCGCTCCGGTCGCGGTTTCAGCTCGGCGATGGGATATCGGTAACGCTCGTGCTGGTGGGCATCTTTGCGCTACTCGGCGGCTTGGGGGCACTCATTGCCCCCAGCGTCGGACCGCAAATTGAGGAGATGGCTGCGCGCCTGCCCGGGGCTACCGAACGGGCTATCGAGTCGATTCGCGCACAACCGTGGGGGCCGTGGATCATTGAGCAGACGCCCGACCCTGAGCAACTGGTAGACCGGGCCGGCGACCTCGCGGCCAACTTTTTCGGTGCCTTCGCTACCACCATCGGCGCGCTGGTCAACACCCTCTTCGCTCTTGTACTCGGCGTCTACCTGGCCATCAATCCAGGGCTGTACCGGCAGGGCATTGTGCTGCTGGTGCCGAAGGGCCGCCGCGAGCGCGCGGAGGAAATCGTGCAGGCCGTCACCTCCAACCTGTGGCAGTGGCTGCTGGGGCAGTTTATCATGATGGTGATGGTAGGCGTGCTCACGGGTATCGGGCTGGCCATTGCCGGCGTGCCGCTGGCCGGCGGCCTTGCCCTCATCGCCGGCCTGTTTGAGTTTGTGCCCATTGTGGGCCCTTTAGCCGCAGCCGTCCCCGGTATTCTCATCGCGTTTACCCTGGGGCCGCTGATGGCGCTGTACGCGCTCATCGTGTACGTGGTGGTGCAGCAGCTGGAGAGCAACGTGATGGTGCCCGTCATCATGAAAAAGATGGTATCCCTGCCGCCGGCGCTTACGCTGTCGGCCACCGTCATCTTTGGTGTGCTGTTTGGACTGCCCGGCGTCATCTTGGCGACCCCGCTGGCGCTGGTCGGGGTCATCCTCGTACGGATGATCTATGTGAATGACGTGCTGGGCGACAACGTCCCGCCTGTGCCGGCCAAGAAACCCCGCAAGATGGCCGAGCTGCTTCCCGAGTCGGCCCGCGAGCACATCGCCGACCGGATGCGCGGGCGGGACCGGTCCTCGGCAGCATCGGAAACTGCGATCGAGGACGCCCCAAGCGACGCGCCGGCTGAAGGCGACGGGGCGCCAGCCGATGCGACGTCGGATGCTACCCCCGACGCTACGGACGCTTCTCGTTCTTCCCACCCATAGCTCCTTCTTTCCATGCTTCAACGTATTCGGATGCTTGGCCTCGCCGTGCTCCCTTTGCTACTGCTCGCGGCCTGCGAGACGGAGGAGGCCTCGGTGGAGACGCCGGCGGAGGCCACCACGGCTCCGTTGCTACCCGTGGTGCAGAACGGACAGTGGGGCTACATTGACCGGCAGGGGCGGGTGCAAGTGGAGCCTCAGTTCGATGGCGCCTGGAGCTTCTCAGAAAACCTTGCCCTGGTCCGGGTAGACGACCAGTATGGCTACATCAACACGGCCGGGGAGATGGTCATCGCGCCTCAATTCGACGATGCCTGGCACTTTTCAGGTGGACTTGCGCCGGTGCAGCGGGATGAGCAGTGGCTGTACATTGACCCGCGTGGTGAAACGGTTGTGGAAACGACCTTCCGGCTGAGCCCAGGCGTGCTGGAGGCGCAGCAGGAGCAGCGCCCACAGCCGTTTGAGCTGGTGCGTACCGACGGGCAGTACGGCTATACAGATGAGGCGGGGGAGGTGGTCATCGATCCCCAGTTCGACCGCGCCTGGCACTTCCACGACGACCGCGCCCGGGTCCGCCTCGATGGCCAGTGGGGCTACATCGACACCAGTGGCGACTGGGTGGTCGAGCCTCAGTTTGACCGCGCCTGGGACTTCCGGGGCGGTATCGCCCTCGTGCAGATCGACGACCGCTACGGCTACATCGACCGTGATGGCGCGTACGTCTGGGAGCCGACCCGATAACCCCCTCTACTCGTTTTGCCATGCGCTACAAACTGCTGTTCGCTGCTGCCTTTGCTTGCTTTGTGCTGGGCACCGTTGCCTTACTGCAGGCCACGCTGCTGCGCGCGGCTACGATGGGGGCCATGACGGGCTACTTCATGACGCTGGCGATGCAGCGCCGGCGTGAGGCTGCAGATCAGCCGGTGCCGGCTGTGCTGCAACGCTGGGTGTGGGTCTTCGCAGGGCTCTCGGTGGTGCTCGTGGCGGCTACGCTGGCGCTTCGGGTCTGATCAACACATCTAAAGCCTTAGCCATGCAACCAATCCTGTGGCGTATTGCCGGTGGCGTCTGCCTCGTGCTGGGCCTGGGGCTGCTCGTCGTAGTCCTCCGTGAGGTGCTGCACGGGCGGTGGCTGTCTGCGGCGAGGGGTGTGGCGCTCTCCGGGTGGTTCATCGTGGGCGTCACGGTGTGCAGATACAAAGTGGCGAACGCGCCCACTCCCGCACCGCTGAAACAGGGGCACTGGGGACTCACTGTGCTTTTTATCATGCTCACACTTGTAACGATAGCTTTCGGGGCCTGACGTAGCCGCACTGCAGGTGCAACGCTTTCCTAAACGGACCCGTTACCGTCTGCATGCTGGCCTGTGATGCCGGCGCCCACCACACCGTACCTGCTTGTTGCGTCTATTTATGATTATCCCCACTCCCTATGGCCACCCGTCCACATATCCTCTGGGTCGATGACGAGATCGACCTCCTGAAGCCGCATATCCTCCTGCTCGAAACCAAAGGCTACGACGTCGACAGCGTATCGAACGGCTCTGATGCCGTGGAGAAGGTAAAAGAGCGCGCCTACGACATCATCCTGTTGGATGAGCAGATGCCGGGCATGGGCGGGTTGGACACGCTCGCTGCCATCAAAGACGTCTCGCCCGAGGTGCCTGTGGTGATGGTCACGAAAAGCGAGGAGGAGGACCTGATGGAAGAGGCCCTCGGAGGGCAGATCTCTGACTACCTCACCAAGCCGGTCAATCCCAGTCAGATCCTGCTGACGTGCAAGCGCCTCCTGGAGCGCAGCCGCCTGCAGTCGGAAAAGACCTCCCAGCGCTACATGCAGCGCTTTGCGCAGATCTCGCAAGAGCTCAACCGCCGGCTCTCGCACACGGAGTGGATCGACGTCTACACCGAGCTGATGCGCTACGACATGGAGCTGGAGGGCGACGAGGGCGCGCGGCAGATCCTGACCGACCAGTTCGCAGAGGCCAACCGCACCTTCGGGGCGTACATCGAACGGGAGTACCCGTACTGGATTGAAGCGGCGGATAACGGGGACGCTGAGGATCGGCCTGTGCTTTCGCACGAAGTCATCCCGACGTACGTGGCCCCGCAGATGAAGAAAGACCATCCGGTGATCTTCTTCCTGATCGACTGCATGCGGTACGATCAGTGGCTGGCCTTTGAGGAGATCCTCTTCCCGTATTTCGGGATGGAGAAGAGCTTTCACTACGGGATTCTGCCCACGGCCACCCCCTACGCGCGTAACGCGATCTTCAGTGGGATGCTTCCCCGGGACATCGCCGCGCAGCATCCGCGCATCTGGGAAGAAGGCGAAGACGACGAGCACAGCCGAAACCGCCACGAAGCGGAGTTTCTGGAGCAGCTCATGAGGCGCGAGTTTCGGGGCGAGGTGCGTACCCGCTACAGCAAGCTGATCGGCAAAGAGCAAGGGCAGGAATTTGCCGGCAACGTGGGGGCGCTACTGCAGCACGACCTGAACGCCGTTGTCATCAACTTTGTCGACATCCTTGCGCACAGCCGCTCGGAGTCGGACGTGCTGAAAGAGCTGGCGCCGGACGAGCGGGCCTACCGTGCCCTCACCCGCACCTGGTTTGAGCACTCGTGGCTGTTGGAAGCCTTCAAGGAGCTCGCGGAGAAGGACTGCACAATCGTCCTGACCACCGACCACGGCATTATCCGCAGTTTGCACCCCACCAAGGTGATCGGCGACCGGCACACGTCCACCGCCCTCCGCTACAAGTACGGCCGCAACCTGAAAGCTGACGACCGCCACGCCATCTTCGTGGAAGATCCAGAGCCGTTCGGCCTGCCGAAGACATCGATGATGACGAATTACATCATCGCCAAGGAGGACTACTACTTCGTCTACCCGACGAACTACCACAAGTATGTGGATCTCTACAACGACACGCTTCAGCACGGGGGCGTGTCGATGGAGGAGATGATTCTGCCCGTTGTCACGATGACGCCCAAAGGCTAACGTTTTACCCTTGCGGCCTGCTCATGAGTCCTCCTTCGCTCCCGATGCTACCGGCTACAACCACCTCTGAGGCGGAGACGCGCGCACTCGGGGAGCGGCTGGCCGCATCGTTGGCGCCGGGCGCGGTGGTGGCGCTGCATGGCGACCTCGGGGCGGGCAAGACGCAGCTTGCGAAGGGCGTTGCTGCCGGGCTGGGCGTAGATCCAGCCACGGTGAGTAGCCCCACGTTTACGCTGATCCACGAATATGCAGGGGCGCTGCCCGTCTATCATATGGACGGCTACCGCACGAAGCGGCCGGAGGAATTCCTGGCGCTGGGCGTAGAGGAGTACCTGTATGGCGACGGCGTCTGCCTCATCGAGTGGCCGCAGCGCCTGGGCAATCTGCTACCCCCCGATACGGTTCACCTGGAACTGACGCACGCAGGCGGCGACACGCGGCACATCCGGCTGCGCGGCGCTAACGGAGGACCGTAGCGCGGATACTGTTGGGCGTGGGCCGCGCTCCCGGTCATCCTGTGGTGCAGGGTCTTTCAAACGAGAGGGATCCTTCGCCTGAACTACGCACTTGACCACCATGCTGGGAGAAACCGGCCGGCCTGATGGTTGCTACACTACGCCGGCCAGGAAGCGGAAGCGCCGGGCGTCGATGTGGTGGCGGTCCGGCTGTACCGGATCCAGGTTGTACGCCCACTGAGGGTGCGCGCGCCCGACCATGGACCGCTCGCTGTAGAAGTGACGTGTCTCTTTGGAAAAGGGACGTAGGTCGTCCGGGGCATGCCGCACGTGAAAGGCGATGCTGAGGGTGCGCCGCCAGCCATCCGCCTGTCCGTAGGGCGACAGGTTCAGATAGTAGGCGCGGCGCGGGTGATTCGGGTTGAAGCCACTAAACTGATAAGGGTCCAGCACCACGCCGCGGTAGGTGCTGCGTCCGCGATAGTTGGTTTCGACGCGGTTTCGAATCGTCCAGGCTACCAACTCCTGCTCGGCCGGCTGCTTCGATTCAGAATAGATGGCCCGGGCCAGCCACAACGTCTCCTCGTCAATATGCTCTGGACGGATGTAGGAGATCGCCTCCGGGTTGGCCAGCGCATCTTGCATCAGCACGCGCATGATAGCGGAAGAGTCGGCCTTCGAAAGGGCGTCTGGCTCGTACGCCATGCGCTCTTGCAGCGCACGTTCAGCTGCACGCTCAGCCTCTGTTGGGGTGTTGGACTGATACAGAAATAAGCCGGCGGAGAGCACGAGGGCCGCCAAAGGCCCAACGCCTGCTATGCGTAGTTTCGTGCTCGTTGTAGCGTTGATCTTCATGCAACATACCATCTGTTCGACAACCTGTGAGCGGCTCAGAGGCTCTGCCATAACCGTACAAGCAGGCGCGTGCGCCGTGGACAAAACGTTTCATACCTGCACATCTTGTCCGTTTGTTATTTAGTCCGCACTACTGCACATTGTGATGGAAGTTGTAGAAACACTGCAACTTGCTAATTTACACACCATTTCTTCGTGTCCCATTTGCCTGCAGTTCATCGTACCTTAGAAAGACGCTCCCAATTCCATCCGCGTAACATATAAGCAGGTTCCTAACTACCCGATGCACCTTTTAATTGACGAAAACATTCCGTGTGCGGCGGATGCCTTTGGGCCATTGGGAACGGTACGTACCATGCCTGGGCGAGATATTACGTCGGCAGCTGTGCGTGAGGCCGATGTGTTGCTGGTGCGAAGTGTGACGCCCGTGGGGCCAGCGTTGCTGGCTGGTAGCCGGGTGCAGTTCGTAGGGTCAGCAACAATTGGTACGGACCACATCGATCAAGCATATCTGCGGCAGCGCGGCATTGCGTTTGCCCATGCGCCGGGCTCGAACGCGCGGTCGGTGGTGGAATACGTGTTGGCAGCGGTGGTGTACCTCACTACCATAAGCGAGATGCCACTGCGGGGCCGGACAGTGGGCATCGTCGGATGTGGCAACATCGGGCAGCGGCTGGCCGACCGCCTCCCGGCGCTGGGCGTCCGCGTCCTCCGCAACGACCCGCCGCGCGCTGCCGCTGAGGGCGTGGGGGACTTCGTGGGGCTGGAGGAGGTGCTGCGGACCGCCGACATCGTGACGCTGCACGTGCCCCTCACCACCACAGGCGCGCATCCCACGCACCACCTGTTCAATACCGATACCCTCGCCGCCCTCCAACCTGGCGCATGGCTAATCAACAGCGCGCGCGGGGCGGTGGTGGACAACGCTGTCCTGGAGGCTGCCCTGCCTGGCGGCCCGCCCGCCCGCGCGGTGTTGGACGTGTGGGAGGGAGAACCGACGCCGCGCCTGCCGCTGCTTGCGCAGGCCGCTCTCGCCACGCCCCACATCGCAGGCTACTCCTACGACGGGAAAGTGCGGGGCACGCAGATGCTCCACGATGCGCTCTGTGCCCACCTGGGCCGCTCGTCGGTGTGGTCGAAGGAAGCGGTGCTGGCAGTAGACCCAGAGGCATTCGCCCTCACCCCGCCTGATCCGTCGCTGCCCCAGGCTGCATACCTGCACGCGCTCGTCCGGCAGATGTACGACATCACTGCCGACGATGCCGCCCTGCGTGAAGTTACCTCACTACCGCCCGACGAGCGGGGACCCCACTTCGTCAACCTGCGCAAGATGTACCGCCGCCGGCGCAGCTTCGGGCGGTACACGATAGCCGCAGCGGCCGTCCTGCACGCCTACCGTACGGCTGTGGCCGACGGCCTGGGCGTGCAGCTGGTATAGCAGGCGCCGTGCGGTTACGTCCGGTAGCCATACGACCGCAGATAAGAGGAGCGGTCGCGCCAGTTTTCGCGCACCTTCACATGGAGTTTCAGAAAGACCGGGCGCCCCAGAAACTCCTCAATATCCTTGCGCGCCGCGGTGCCGACGCCTTTCAATGCGCGGCCGCCCTTCCCGATCAAGATGCCTTTCTGCGACTTTCTTGAGACCACGATATCAGCGTGGATCAGGTCTTTATCGTCGCTATCCGGCCGGGCTTCGTGGGAAATCACATTGACCTGCACCGAGTACGGAATCTCCTCCTGGTATTGCTGCAGGATCTTCTCGCGTACCATTTCCGCCACAAAGAAGCGCTCCGGATGCTCGCTGATCACATCCGGCGGGTAGAACGGTGGGCCCTCCGGCAGGCGTTTATCGATCTCCTGCATGAGCAGGTCCAGGTTGTCGCCTTCCAATGCCGAGATGGGAATAATCTCCTCGAACGCGCGGGTCTCCGCGTATGCGCTGACGAGAGGGATGGCCTGCTCCTGCTCAATCAAGTCCATCTTGTTGATGGCCAAGATAGCTTCCTTGTTTTTGATCTGCTCCAGGCTCAGCGTGTCTGGGACCCCCTGTGTGGCATCGGCCATGAAGATGGTCACGTCGGCATCGCGCACAGCGCCTCGCACCGCGTGCATCATCGACTCCTGCAGTTTGTAGCGGGGCTGGATGATGCCGGGGGTGTCCAGAAAGATGATCTGTCGCTCCTCGTCGGAGAGGATGCCGAGCACGCGGTGCCGGGTGGTTTGCGGCTTATGTGTGACGATCGACAGCTTTCGCCCCATGAGGGCGTTCAGGAGGGTGCTTTTGCCCACATTGGGTTTGCCGATGAGGGCGACATAGCCACTGCGGTAGCCATCGGGAATTTGCAGGGGAGTGGAGGTCATGAGCGAGCGGCAGGAGTAGGAAGGGCAGAAGGAGTCTTAACGATATGGCGCATGTCACGCACGGCTTGCTCCATCCCCACAAGGATAGCCCGGGCCACGATGGCGAAGCCTATGGAGACTTCAGCGACGTGTGGGACGGTGTCGCGAAACAGGGCGTAGTTTGTGTAATCGAGGCCGTGCCCGGCGTGGACCTTAAGGCCGGTATCATGAGCGATGCGGGCGCCTTCGGCCAGACGCTCGGCTTCGCGCTGGCGCGCGGCGTAGGTGGGCGCATTGGCATAGTCGCCCGTGTGCAGCTCGATAGTGTTCGCGCCCACTTCAGCAGCCGCTGTAATCTGTGCCGGATCGGGGTCTACAAAGAGCGCCACTTCTTCGATCTCCGCCTCCAGCAGCTGCGTTACAACGGGCCGGATGCGGTCGCGGTGCCCCACCACGTTCATGCCGCCTTCGGTCGTGATCTCTTCGCGGCGTTCGGGTACCAGCGTGGCCAGGGGAGGCTGCAGCTCGCAGCAAAGCGCCACAATTTCTGGGTCTACCGAAAGCTCAAAGTCGAGCTTCGACTGCACCGTCTCGTGTAGCAGCCGCACGTCGCGGTCGGTGATGTGGCGGCGGTCCTCCCGCAGGTGGAACACGATGCCATCGGCGCCGCCCAGTTCGCAGAGAGCGGCTGCCTGGATGGGGTCGGGCATGGTCTCGCGCCGGGCGTTGCGGAGGGTAGCGACGTGGTCGATGTTGATGAGCAGGTTGGTCACGACGGAAACAGGCAACAGGTGGTCGGGAAAGGGTAACAGCGAAGGATACGGAAAGTAAGAGCAACTCGTGCGGACGCGGGGTGTCTTAGCTAATACGTGGCGTGCATGTGCCTGGAGTACAGGCCGTAGCCACCTTCGTTGATCACAATTGATCCTGTGAACACGCAGAGCTTCTGAACTACTGCACCTTCGGGCCTTTGTTTTGCCCGTCCCGCGTAGGTCTCCCGGCGCTCGTGCGTGTTGCTGCACAGTTGCAATTCGCTGGGGCGCGCTGTACCTTCGTTGCGTTGAACGCCTGTACAGGGGCGCCCGGCCCAACCCTTTTCCCCACAACCTACCTGACGTGCACCTCCATGGCATCCAGTAGCGATTACAAGCAGCTCGCCATCCAGTCTGTCCTGTTAGTCATCATTGTGCTGCTTTCCGTGTGGCTCTACCAGTCCATTACGGCGCCTTACGAGGCCGTGGAGCGCGCGGAGCGGCTGACGGAGGAGACGCGCGAGCGCCTCGTTGATGTTCGTACGGTGCTCGATAACTACGCTCGGCGCCACGACGACCAGTTTCCCCCCACGCTCGATTCGCTCATGCGCTGGGTAGAAAATGACTCGCTTTTCCAGGCTCAGAAAGATAGCATCTTGCGCGAAGGCTACAACCTGGACTCGCTGATCTTCTCGCCCCGCTCGGGCGAGCCATTCATGTACGCGGTGAATGATACGGCCCGCGTGCCGACGTATCTGTTGGAAGACCCGGATACCCGCGATCATATCGGAACGCTGATGCAAGACGTTACGGAACGCGGGGCAACCAGCTGGGAATAAGTCTTGCGCGTGCGTCGTTTTTTGTCGTAGGGTGCGGGGCTGCTGCCAAGCGGTAGACGGCCCCGCCGCTCTCTCTTTTTCAGGTTTCTGAGGTTATGGCTTCTACTCATGCCGTCATTGAATTGGAGGCGCGGACGCTGCGGTACGTAGCTTACGCGGATGCCACCGAGGGGCCGGTACTGGAACGCCTCGGCAGCTTCGACTTCGCGTTTGACGTCGACGCGGTGCTCACGGGCGAGGACGACAGCGCTTCATCGGAGGTCATCACGGAGGCGGTAGAGGCTGCCTTTGGCGACCTCGCGTTGGGCACAGCACAGTTGGTGCTGCACCCCCCCGTGGCGCATACCTTCTTTGTCCCCGTGCCGGCGTCTGCGCGGGAGGACACGCGCACGCGGCACCTACGGCAAGAAGCAGGCCTGCTACTGGGGGCCTCCAGTGGCCACGGGCCGGTGCATGTGGAAGCCACGCGGGCGTACCGCACCGTGCAGCAAACGAAGGACCCCAGCCTCGACTGGCTGCACGCGGTGGCCCTCCGGCAGCACGTATACGAGCGGCTTATGCCCGTTCAAAACACGTTGGACGTGCCGATTCATGTGCGCGAGGCGGGCTCCGGGGTGGCGCACCTACTGCTGGCGGCGCGGCAGGCGTCGGGCCAGGCATCGGAGGCCCCGCCCGAGCCATGGGTGGCTGTGGGCTGGTATCCGACGCACCTCACCTGTGTGGTATCGCGGCCAGAGGGCGGCTACTTTGCACAGCATACGGAGGCGGTGCCTCGTGCCGACGCTGGATTCCTGGCTTCTACGCTCGTGCAGCGCCTTGGCCTTTCGCCAGAAGCGGTAGCACATACGTATCTGTTTGGTCAGGTAGAGGATAGCGCGTCCTTCGAAACACTGGAGGTTGCCTTTGGGATTGCGCCGCGCCTCCTGAATCCTTTACCCCTGCTGGCGCTACCCGAGGCGGACGCTGCGCCCGCCTTCAATCGCGCGCTTTATGCACCGGCGCTCGGGCGTGCCGCGCATGCAGCCGCGGAGGCGACCGAGGAGGCGCAAGTGACGTCGGGGTAAGCAAAGCCACTTTGGCAGGCCGTTACGACACTGCCTCTACAACCGGTGTTGCAGTTGCGGAACGGTCGCCCGGCGCCAGGCCGCGAAGCGGTCTTCCTGAATGGCAGCCCGCGCTTCCCGCATCACCCAGCGATACAGCGCCAGGTTTTGTAGCGTGGCAAGCTGCAGCGCCAGGATCTCATTCGCTTTGAAGAGGTGCCGCAGGTACGCCTTGCTAAACCGCTGTGAGGCATAGCCGTCCAGCCCCGGGTCGATCGGCGAGAGGTCCTCCGTCCACTGCGCATTGAGAATATTCATACGGCCCTGCGTAGTGAAGAGGGTGCCGTTGCGCGCGTTGCGGGTGGGCATCACGCAGTCAAACATATCGACGCCCCGCGCGATATTTTCGATGAGGTTGGCCGGCGTACCCACGCCCATCAGGTAGCGGGGCTTATCGGCCGGCAAGATCTCGTTGACGACCTCCACCATGGCGTACATCTGCGCGGCCGGTTCGCCCACCGAGAGGCCGCCGATGGCGTAACCAGGGAAGTCCAGGTCAACCAGCCGCCGGGCCGATTCGCGCCGGATCTCCGGGTACACCACGCCCTGTACAATACCGAAGAGCGCCTGCTCATAGCCGTACAGCGGGGCGGTAGCCTCGAACCGCTCCTTCGCCCGCGCCGCCCAGCGCAGCGTCAGCTCATGCGACTGGCGCGCGTACTCCTCAGACGCATCCCCCGGCGGGCACTCGTCCAGTACCATCATAATGTCCGAGCCGATCGCCCGCTGAATATCCACCACCGACTCCGGCGTAAAGCTATGCGAGGAGCCGTCGATGTGGCTCTGGAAGGTGACGCCCTCCTCGCTCAGGTCGCGGAGGTCGGACAGCGAGAACACCTGGTAGCCGCCCGAGTCGGTCAGAATGGGCCGGGGCCACTGCATAAACTGGTGGAGGCCGCCGGCTGCCTGCAGCAGGTCAGTGCCGGGGCGCAGGTAGAGGTGGTACGTGTTGCCCAGGATGATGGGCGCATCGATGTCGTCGATGAGTTCGCGGGGCTGGACCGCCTTTACGCTGCCGACCGTGCCTACGGGCATAAACACGGGCGTGTCGATGGGGCCATGGGCGGTGTGCACCTGGCCGGCCCGGGCGTCGGAGGTGGCGTCGGTATGCTGAAGGGTAAAGGTCATGCAGACAGAAGGAAGAACAAGGGTACGTCGCCACGTAGCGCTGGCCTCGGGCAGAGGCGGATCGCCCACTGGCGGGTCCGCAACCAACCTCCTCAGCCGCTCAGGCGGTGCCGTTGGAGAGGTCCAACTGCAGCTCTTTGCGGTAGGCTTTGTAGTAGGTCACGAGCAGCGCCGTGGTGGGCACGGCAATGAGCAAGCCGAAGATACCCAGAAAGAACCCAAACACAAAGAGGGACAGCAAGATGAGCACCGGATGGAGCCCCACCTGATGGCCCAGGATGTTCGGCGTGAGGATGCTTTGCTCCAGCAGGTTTTGCCCGAGGAGCACGACCACCACCACGATGGTTTGGGCCAGCCAGGGATCACCAAAAATGAGAGTGAGGAAGATCCCCACGATAAAGGTGAGGATGGCGCCCAGGGTGGGAATCAGGTTGAGGAGCCCGGCCAGTACGCCGATGAGCAGGGCAAACGGGATGTTGAAGAGCGTCAGCAGGATCGACACGTTTGCAAAGGCGATGGCCCCGATCAGGAGCTGTCCGCGCAGGTAGCGTCCGGCAATGCTGCCCGTTTGCACAAGGTAGTCGCGCCGGCCCCCAAACGTAGGGAAGAGGCCTACCACCGACCGTTTGATGATCGGGTAATCCTTCAGAATGTAAAACAGCAGGACGGGGGTGACGGCCACCGTCGTAACAACGCCCAGGATAGAGCCGAGCTGCCGCAGGAAGCCCTGCGCGGCAGCAGGGATGCGGTTGGTGAGCCAGGCCGCCTGCGCCTGGATAATCGACGTAAGCTCCTGTATGAGGTCCTCCCGGTTGACCATGTTGGCCTCTTCAAGACGGTCGATCAGGGGCGAGGTCTCTATCCACAGGCGGAGGTCGCCGACGCTGCGCACAATGCGACGGCCGAGCGTTTCCAGCTCGCCCACGATGGTGGGTACCAAGAGTAAGATAACGAGAGAGACCGCCCCGACGACGAGGGCCGTCACTCCCAGCGAAGAGGCCCAGCGGGGAATGCGGTAGTGGCTTTTGAGGTACCCCACCGCCGGGTCAAACAGGTACGCCAGGAGGTACGTCACCACAAACGGCAACAGCACAATGCTGAGTTTGTCCAGAAACCAGACGCCCAAGAGTAGCCCCCCGGCGGTGAGGATGGCGCGCACAGCAGCGTACGACCGAAGCGGCCACAGCATGCACAGGCCGGCCGCTGCCAGGAGGGGGGGCGTCAGCACCTCGCGCATCTCGTACATCAGCACGAGAAAAACTACCACGCCGGCCGCAATCAGGGCCGTTTCGAACGCCGTCAGTCGCTGAAAAAAGCCGGCCTCCTGCGCTTCCCTTGCCTCAGCGGATCGGGCAGGGGCGTCCGCAGCGGGATCGGGCGCGCCCGCGTCAGGCGGGCGATGGGGCGGGGACGTCTTTTCTTGTGAAGCGCGAGCCACGGGCGAAGGCAATACGTGAACAGAGAAGGGGGATGGGGCCGCACCACGGAGCACAACCGCAGCGCCACCTACCCCTATGCGTCAATACGAATACTCCCAAATGAAGTTGACCCGGAGGCCCGTTTCCTCCCGGGCCAGCCGCGCCAGCAGCCAGTCGAACAGGGCGTACTCCAGCTGAACGGAGGGCTCGTACGACTGTGTTTGGGCGGCGCCGCTGGTGCGGGTGGTACTGCCCAGGCCGATCGGTTGCGTCACAGCGACGAAGAAGCGCCGGGTCACAAACTTGCCTGCGGTGATGACCGTGCCCTGGCCGCGCGTCTGGTCAATCTCGATCACATCCAGCCCAAACTCGGCCCCGGCAAAGTTCTCGATCAGGTTGGCGACCTGCCCGATGGCAAACCCGACGCCCTCGCCCACCAGGCCGTTCTCGCCGGGCCCCCCGCCGCCGCCCAGGAGAAACGATTCGCTGGCCGGCTGCCCCGTCACGATGTACGAGATGATATCGGTCGTTTCCATCTGGGGGTCCGAGCCCAGCGTGAGCTCCAGGCGCTCCAACTGCCCTTCCACGCGCAGGGTGATGGTCGCTTCCGGCTCCTGGCCCCGGCGCGAGCGGACGCGATACACTGCCTCCACGTCGAGGGTGGGGTCGGTGGCCAGGCCGCTGAAGGTGAGGGTGCCCCGTTCGATGTTGAACCGCCGCCCAAACTGGTCGATGTAGCTGCGCTGCTCCACCACGTCGATGGTGCCAAAGGCCAGCGGCTCGCCAAAGGGCTCCTTCTCAAAGTCGAGGCTCCCCGTAAACTGGATATTCATCTCCGGATTGCGGCGCGACCGTATCCACACGTTGCGGTCGAAGGTCACATCGAGCGCAATGTCGGCGGCTTCGTAGAAGTCGAACGTGTCGACGTCGCGCTCGTCAATGCGAAGGCCAAAGCGCTGGTTGATGATCTGGATATCGCGCTCGCTTAGCTCGACGACCTCCAGGTCGGCCGCTGCCGCCTGGTCCGCAAAGATTTCGGCGCTCAGCACGCGCACCGAGCCCCGCACAACGGGCTCCTGCGTGGTACCGCGGAGCTCGATATCCGCGTTGGTGGTCGCGCGGTACTCGCGGGTGTCGATGGCGCGCAGCTCGCGGGCCTGCAGGTCCAGGTCGAAGGTACCGAGGGTGAGCTCCGCCAGGTCGATGGTGCCGGTGCCGGTGAGGCGGCCGCTGCGGCCGGTGCGGGCTTCGAGGGTTTCGACGGTTGCTTCGGTGCCTTCAAACGACAGATGGGATCGGATGCCGGTGTACGTGACCCCGAGGGCCGGGAGGCGCATGCGCCCATCGGCCAGTTCAACCGCGCCCTCAAAGACGGGCGCTTCGCGCGTTCCTTCAATAGCGACGTTGGCCGTAAACGCACCTTCCAGGTTCTCTACGGTCTCCGGGTCCAGGAACGGTTGCAGCCAGTCGATAGAAAAAGTATCGGCTTGAAGGGCGAGCTCAAGCGGGGCATCTTCGGGTGTGAAGGGGCTGGTGGCGTCCAGTCGGAGGTCCAGCGGCACGGAGCCCTCAAGGGTCAGGGTGCTGCCATCGTCGTGCGCCAGGCGGCTGTCGAGTGCCAGCACGAGGTCGTCATAGGCGAGGTCCACCTGCAGATCGCCCACGGGGTCACCCGCGGATTCGACTGCGGCCGCCAGGCGGCCGTCCAGGCGCGGCGCGTCAGCGGGGCCGGTCAGGTCGATGGCGCCATTGAGGGTGCCTCCGAGACCGGGGTAGCCCACCAGGTCAGCAAACGCGTCGATGCGGACGTCCTCAAGCGTGAGGACGAGGTTCTGGGTGCCCGTGAAGTCAATGACGCCATCGAGCGCCACCTGCTGATCGTCACTGAAGAGAAGGAAGTTGCGCACGCGGTACTGCTCCCCGATGCGCACGGTGGCCGGCAGGAGGAGCTCCCAGCGGTCGCGGTCCAGGCGAAGATCAAGCTGCTCCAGGCGAAGCTCCAGGTCGTCGTCGCCAACGGTCAGGGCGCCCCCGAGGGAGGCATCGCGGCGGCGGTCGAGGTCAATCTCCACGGCGTACTGCACGCGGTCCTCGGTGTAGGCGAAGGTAGCATCGGTGCCATTGATGGTGAGGGCAGCGCGCGAGGTGGGGCCGATGGTCAGGCGGCCATTCCCATCGCGGATGCCGTCCAGCCCGTCGAGCGCGCCCTCAAAGGCAAACGACGCCGAGGCCACCCGAGTGATGTCGTACAGCAGCGTCTCGATCTCCGCATCAGCTTGCACCTGAACGTCGCCGGGCGGACCGAACACCCGTACATTCAGCGTACCGCGGTCCAGTGCCAGCGGTACGTCCAGCAGGGCCCCAACGGGTTGAAGCGTGCGCGTTTCGCCGGTCAGGCTGAAATTGGAGGTATGGCGGCGCTCCTCATCCACCAGGGCAATGCTGCCGCCCCCGTCCATCGTGGCTACATTGGAGCGCACGTGCAGGCTATCGACCGTCAGCAGGCCGTCCGCCATACGAAAGCCCGTCTGCAGCGTATCCATCCTGACGGCCCCGTAGCGTGCATTACTGATGTCGGCCGTCCCGTTCAGGTTAAGGGTGGCCAGGTCAAGGCCCTCGCCCTCCACCTCAACGCGGGCTGAGAGCTGGGCGGGGAGGTCCTCCAGGTCCAGCAGCCCAGCCACATCGAGCGTATCGAGTGCGGCCCTAAGCTGGTAGGACGGCACGTCGTCCAGGAACCGGCCACGTCCGGAAAGGGACAGGTTGCCTTCCGCAAAGGTAAAGAGGCCCGAGAGCTGCGCTTCGCCACCGGCAACTGCGAGCGCCCCCTGGCCGGACTGGAGCGTGGCCTGGTTGAGCATTGAGGGCTGCATGACAAGATCGCTGTCCAGCGTCAGCGTGGCGGGGTCCGTGCCGGTGCCCTCGAGCGTAAAGGTGCCGTTGAGTTGGGTGGCCAGCGCCTCCAATCCAAGGAACGCGCCAACGTCGATGCGCTCAAAGGTACCTTCGGTGATGGAGTAGGTCGGCTCGGTGCGGAAGGGCTCCGCCGTGCCGGCAAGCTCCAGCCCGCCGCCGGGTAGCTCCAGCGACAGGTTGGTGGTGAGGCTGCCCCGGGCGAGCGCGAGGGTGGCATCTGCGGAGGTAACCTCTTGCTCGTTTACGCGGGAGGCGTCAAGCGTGACGGTAGAGCGCAGCTGAAGCGTCTCGGGGGTGAAGCCCGTCAGGGTCAGGGCAAAGCCGCCGTTCAGGTCACTGGACTGGTCAGGGAGCTGCGCCAGCGGGCCGATGTCGACAGCAGAAAACCGTCCGTCCGAGAGGGTGAGGCGGGGCTCCTCGGCGAAGGGGGTGCCTTCAAGAGCCGTTTCAAAGCGACCGCCTTCGAGGGCGGCTTCAAGGGTGGCGGTGAGGCGGCCGTTAGCGAGGGCTGCCGCGACGTCGGCGGTCTCCAGCACGTTGGCGCCGTAGGTGGAACGGCCGAGCGAGAGGGTAAAAGACTCCAGCGTGAGCGTCTCGGGATCGGTCCCTTCGCCCGTCAGGGCCAATTGGCCGCTGAAGCTGCTGGCCGTTGTGTCGGCGGCGAGGGCGGCCAGGTTGAGGTTCTGAAAGGTAAGTTCTGGGACCTCGTACCGGATCGCGTCGCGCAGGTCTACCCGGCCGCGCCCCTGCAACTGCCCCGGCCCGAATCGGAGCCCGGTCTGCCACTCGGCCTGCCCCTCCGCCAGCGTCAGGTTGATGTCGCCCTCCCGCAGCCGGATGTTGTTGAGCGTGGACGGGGCTGCGTCGAAGCGAAGGGTGGCCTCGGCGGTTTGCAGGTCGACGCCCGAGCCGGTCAGCCGGGCAGTACCGCCCAGGAGCCCCGTCAGCGGCTCGCCATCCAGAAAGCGTTCCGGAGCCAGGTCGCCGATGGTAGCCGTGAGGTCGTACGTGGGCACCTCGTCGAGCGGGCGGGTGGTGCCTTCAAGGGCGAGGGTCAGGCCGCGCAGTCCGCTCTGCAGGTCGATGGCGGCCTCGCCGTCGTCAAAATCCGCGGTGAGGGTAGTGCGCGCCGGAGCGAAGGAGCCCACCTCCGAATCGAAGACATCGGCCGCGAGGGTGCCGCCGAGGCGGTTCAGCGCCGGCCCGCGGAGGTCGGCGGACCAGTCAGCGTTGACGCGGCCCGCGGCGGCGGGCGTGTCCCGGGCAACCGCCGCTGGGTTCAGGTTGCGAATCGCCCCTGTGAGGTCGTAGCGCAGGGGTTCATCGTCCACAGGGGTGAGCGTAGGCGAGGCATCGGCGGCCAGCGTAAACGTGGCCCCGTCATCCAGGGTACCTTCTACATCGGCGAGGAGACGTCCGCTGGCGCCGTCCAACCGCACGTCCAGGTCCAGCATACGCGCCAGATCCAGCGAGGGCGCGTAGGGGTGCAGGTCGGCAAACGCCAGCGGCGCCGTCGTTAGGCTGAAGTCGGTAGCGGTGAGGTTGTCGAAGGTGAGGGGTAGGATGCCCTCGGCCACCACGTAGCTTCGCCGGGAGAGCAGGCTGCCCACATCTACCGTAAACGACTCATGGGTGAGCGCCCCGCGCAGGGTGGCAGTGACGCCCCCGCCCAACCCCGGGGGGGCGGAGTAGGCGGTAAACTGCGGGATCTCTGCGGCCAGCGCATCGGCGCTGTACTGTACATCGCGGAGTAGCAGGCGGACGTCCGCGACCTCAAGGGTGGAGTCCTGCTCGGGATGAAAGAAGCGCGCCGTCGCCCGTCCGTCGGTTAGCTGAAAAGCCGCCAGCGCAACGGTGTAGGCAAAGGGCTCGTCGTCGGTGGCGTCCGGGTCCAGGGGTAGCGCCTCCACCAAGTCCCATGCCCCGTCTGCGTCCTGTGTCATGGTCACCACGGGCCGCGTGATGGACACCTCATGCAGCGCGATGTGCCCGCGCAGCAGCGGGGCAAGGCGATACCGCGCGTGCAGCGAATCGACCCGGGCCATCGTCTGTCCTTCCGCGTCCACGAGGGCGACGTCCGTTAGGGTCAGCGACCGCAGCAGCGATCCGCTCAGGCGGCCGACCTGCAGTTCGGCATCCTCAAACACCTGCGCTTGTGCCACCACCACGCGCTTCAGCCGCTCGGCGCCCCATTCCGTTTGGAGGATCCCCCACAGCCCCGTCAGCAGCAGCACCCCCACGAGCAGGCCCACGCCGAGGGCGCGTAGCAGCCGCTGCCACCAGGCGCGGCGCGGCGCCGGCGCGGGTGCGTCGTTGGGCTGATCTGTAGGGGCGGAAGGCATAAGCAGTAGAGGGTGCAGGAGCGCGCAAGCAGGGGCGAGCGAGGGGTCAGAACGTCTGCCCAATACTCAGGTGAACATTGAAGCGCCGGAGGTTGCGCCGTGGCGGCGGCCCGGGGTCGAACCCGGCCTCCTGCAGTTCTTCGTTATCTCGGTTTTCGAAGAGGAAGACATCGCGCGGGTCTTGCAGGTCCCGGTCGCTGGGATTCAGTTTGTAGCCAAGATCGAGCCGCACCAAAAATCCAACCGGCGTCTGGTACCGCACCCCCACCCCGGTACCGTACTTGAAGGCTTGGGGGTTTAGCGTGAGCACGCCGCTATCTACGATGCGGCCGTCGTCCCGCAGGCGCACCGAAACCTGGCCGGCATCCAGAAAGCCGGCCAGTTGCCAGGCATCGCCCAGGCCGGGGAACGGCACCCGTAGTTCCGCACTAAGGGACAGCTTCGCGAGGGCGCCATTCAGGTCGAAGCGGTTGTTAAGGGTCTGCGGGATGAGGTCGCCGTCCTCGTCCTCTTCGAACACAATATCGCCCTCGCCATCCCGTGCAAACGATACACGATCGGTAGTCTTCGGCCCCACCAGCGCATTGCTCCAGCCGCGGACATCATTGGCGCCGCCCGCAAAGAGAAAGACCGGGCGGAAGCGATCACGAAAGCGGCTGACGCGCGCCGGGTCGTCGCCGCCCAGCGCGTCGCGGCTGACGCCCCGTGGCCAGATGCGGCCTGTGGAGAGGCGCAGGCCGACCTTCAGGCGTTCGCGCAGCGGGATGAAGCTGTTGATGTCACCGCTGAGTTTGTAATATTGTACGCCGCTGAGCCCGGCAGGCAGCAGCCCGGCCAGCGAGCCGGCGGCCTCTGCGGTGGGACGGATGATGAAGCCCTGCGTGGGGTTCAGGAAGTCGTCTGTACGGCCCAGGAGTCCGCTCAGGCTGAGGACGTTGCGCCCAAACACGTCCGATGCGCCCAGAAAACCTGGGAGGTCGTCATCAATCGGCTCGTCCCCCGGCATTCCGTTGTCTGGAGCGTCCACGGCGTCGTCAATGCGGGCGCTTCGCCGTTCGGCTGTAAACTGGGAGGTGTTGGCGAGGGTGTGGGTCAGGCGGAGGGGGCGGTTCGGCAGGACGTCATAGATGAGCGTGTTGGTAAGCCCAAACTCGGCCCGGTTGAGGTCCAGCGAGCTGAGCAGGGGGATCCCTTCAGGCAGGAGCGGATCACGGGGCAAGAGCGGATCGCGAAGGACGCGCCCGAACGGGTTGATGATGAGGGAGAACTGAGGCGAGAACACGTAGGGCAAGCGGAGCGAGGGCGAAAGCTCCGCCAGGAAGGGGGCATCGATATCGCCCAATACGCCAGAGGGTTGCGCCAGCAGGCCGGTTTGCACCTCGGCACTCAGCTCCAGGTTGCGGGCGGCACCACGAAAGTTGCGGTGCCGCCAGCTGCCCTGCAAGCCAATGCCCGGCTGGCGCGCATACCCGGTTTCGGCAGAGATGGAGCGCATGCGGCTCTCGCGCACCCGGTAGCGCACATTGACGAGCGTATCTGAGGGCTGCGGCGGGACGTCGGCCAGCACCGTCCGAAACGTGCCCAGTGCAAACAGAGCGCTTTGGCCGCGGCCGAGCAGTTGGTTCGAGAACACATCGCCCGGCGCGAACGGCAGTTGCCGGATGATGGCGCGGTCGCTGACGCGCTCGTTCCCCTCCACAATGACCTCCCCGAAGCGGGCGCGGGGACCCGGGTCGAGTGTAAAGGCAATGTCAGCCAGCGATCGGGTCGAGTCCACTTCGGCCTCGCCGAACACGTCTGCAAAGGCAAACCCCCGGTTTCGTAACCAGTTCAGCACCCGGTCCTGAATGGTGAGGCGTTCGCCCTCAGTGTAACGCTCGCCTGCCCGAAACGCGATTTCGTTACGAAGGCGGGCCCATCGCTCACGTTCCTCGCCCTCGAACAAGCTGGAGGCATAACCGCCCTGCGCTGCAAAAAAGTTCACATCCTGGATGATGATGGGCGGCCCTTCCGTAATCTCAAAAATCACATGAATCGTGTTACGGGTGGTATCCACGCGGGAGTTGGGATAGTCGACCTCCGGCCGGAGAAACCCGTTGCGCTGGTAAAAGCGCTCCAAGCGCCGTACATCGCGCTGCAGCTCAATGGGGTTGAGGCGCTGCCGCGAGGTGCTAAGCAGGGGTAGCGCCCCCTGTACCCGTTGGAAAAAGCTCGGGCCGCGGGTGGCAATCTGCTCCTGCAGCCGCTCGGGCTCAAACGTCCGCGTGTCATTATATACAAAGGAGACACGGTCGACGGTCGTCCGGTCGTTGACCTCCATCAGGTTCGACTGGGCCACCGCTGGCACAGGGCTCAGGAAGGGGAGGCTACACAGAAGAGCCAGGAGATACCCGATCCGTCCGATGGAGCGGGCAGGCCCGCACGACGCTCTGCCGATCCGACCGCGCAGCAGCGTATGCACAAAGCAGGGGCAATACGTCATGCAGAGCGGGGAGGAGTAGGAGAAGAGGGGGAGCCGCTGGAAGCCTCCGACGAAGGTACGCCCTGGCCGTTTCCGGTTGCGGACGGGGAATCGCCTGCGGTCGGGCGGGCTGCTGGATCGTTGGCGCGCCCTTCAGCTCTCGGGGGCTTGGTTTTAAGGGCCGCAGTTTCCAAGGCCTCGGCTTCTGGCGCGCCGGCGTCGGTGGGTACGGGGGCAGCGGGGTCTGCAGCGTCTTCCGGCCGAGCGGGCCCCTCTTTAGTGTAATGCTGCTTCTCGTATTCCAGCGCAATCATGGCGCCGACGATGAAGACAACCCCGGAGTAGTACACCCAGAATACAAAAAAGAGGACCAGCCCGAAGGCTTCGCCAAGGGAGCCCAGGCCACCGCCGCCGTTAGTGTATCGCTCAAACTGGCCCACGTAGCTGGCATACAGGGTAAACCCAGCTTTGGCTATCTCCCAGAGAATGGCGGCGGTCAGCGCGCCCACGGTAACACCTTTGAGGGCCGGCCGTGGGATAGGCAAGAAGTAGTAGAGTTGTCCAAACATGAGCGTGCTGAGTACCAGCGGCAGCGACAGCCCAACCAGCCAGATGGTCCGGCGCCAGCCAATTTCCAGCAGATCGAACTCCAGCCCCAGGGTGCGCAGCACATCCATCCCGATCCCGTCCAGGTTCGAGACCAGCACGGTGAGCCCGATACTCAACACAAAGAACACACCGGTCTGCAGCACCATGCGGGCATCCATCAGGTAGCCAAACAGGAGGGAGCGTCGGGAATGCCAGTCCTGATCAAAAATAAACATGATGACCAGGCGCATGGTGGTCATCAGTGTAATGGCTGAAATGAACAGGCCCAGGACACCAATGCCCAGCAGCGCGTCTCCAGCGCCTTGCAATTGGCGCATAAACAGGATGAGTTGGTCGCTCTGGTAGGCGGGCAGGAATTCTCGCAGAAACGAGGCGACCCGGTCAAACGGCTCCTCCTGCGCCAGCAGCCGTGCCACACCGGCCGTTACCAGAATAAGGATCGGCACAATGGTGACGAGCACCTTAAACGCGATCGCTTGCGCCAGGAGGAACACCTCTTTTTCCTGAAACTCAGCGATGAGCCCCTTGGCATAGCGCAGCAACGTGCGGGGCACGCGAAGCAGTACGGAGGTAAGACGCCGCATACGCGTGAGCGAGACGAGAGGACATAAGCAACAACCTACGGTACCCGCCCTTTAGGGCTGTGGTCCCAGTCGCAGCGGGCAGACGCGCGCCCGTCATGCGGGTAAAGCCGGTGTCACGGCTGCTCCGCCGTCTGCAGCAGCGCCTCGGGCGGAACGACGAAGGCCTCCTCCAACAGCTCCACGTGGGCCAGCATGGTATCATACAGTGCCCGGCTGCGGTCTACCACCGCGTCCTCTTGGTCAGCCCAGTCGCTTGCGCGTGCAAAGGCGGTTCCGGTGCGGTAGGCGTTAGCCGCGGCCGTCACGAACATGCCCATAGGAGCGGCCCCGCGGCGGTCGTCTACCACCTCGCCGGTCTCCATAGACAGAGACGCCACGAGGTGGCCATTAGCATCGAGGCCGTAGTTCAGCGCGCCTTCGAGTGCCATGTCGGTAAAGTCGCCGATCGCATCCATGAGCTCCGGCGTATTGCGCGTCAGAAACTCCGAAGTGCCTTCGCGTTCACGGGCGTAGGAAAAGCCGCCGGTGAGGGCGTTCACAAAGGTCCAGAGGGCCTCAGCGTCCATTGTGTCGGTGGCGGCCACAGCGCCGTCCTCCGTGAATGTAAGCGATGCCGGCAGCCCATACGGCTCGGCCGTCGCAAGAATCGCACGCAGGATCTCAGTACTCTGGTCAAACAGCGTCTCCGCACGTGCCTGGTCCTCTTCGCCATTGCCAAACATATAGAGCGTCTCGTACAGGACCTTGTGCCCCCGCAGCAGCGCGCTGAGGGTTTCGAGTTCAACTGTAGGGGCGCCCTCCTCCATTACATACATCTGGCGGTCGGCATCCCAGGCGTCGTTCAGCACCTCAGCGATGTCACGCGCGATCGCCGCAAGGTCATCCGGGCTGTGTTGCAGCCAGCCTTCCAGTTGCTCCTGCGTGAGCTGTCCCATATCCTCCGCGCCTCCGGGTTTCTGCCAGCGAACGTAGGCGTAGACGTGGCCCCGGAGCCCATCCATGCCGTAGCTCATGTGCTGCAGATCATGGGCCTGCTGCGTCGGGTCCTGGTAGAAGCGGCCGTTGCTGTAGTGGGCCTCCAGCAGGTACGTGCCCGGTTGGGTGAGGAAGGCGGTGGGGACGTACGTCATGCCATCGTACAGCCCGACATGCGAAAAGCGATCCGCGCGGTGGTGCACATGGTACGCGTACACGCCATGGGGATAGTCGCGGAGGTCGGTGCCGTAGAGGATCTGCCAGCCCGTCTCGTCGGGCGTCAGGTCCAGCCGGGGAATAAAGGCCCCGCCGTCAAAGAACACACGTTGCAGCAGCTGCACCTGATCGATCCAGTGCTGCCCGCGGCTGCGCATGGGCTCCTCGGTGAGCGAGGCATCATAAGCCGCGTGGCCCATCTCCGACGAACGGTGGAGCGAGCCCACCACGCCGATGCCATTCATCCGATGGTTGTAATCGCGGAAGCGGATGCCGTCGTCGTCAAAAAGCGGGGTATCGTCGGCATCAATCCAGCGGGGCACCAGAAACGGTGGGGTCTCTTGAGCAGGGGTGCCCTCCATGGCAGGCGAGGGGTCGTCGGGATCTCCGCAGGCCACGGTAAGCCAGAGGAGGGGCAAGAGCAGGAGAAGGTGGAGGGGCTTAAGGCGGGCAGGCATAGCACGGGATCGATAGAGTGGGAGGCATACGCGTAGCCTATCCGGGCCGCGGGGGGACGTTCCTCACGCCGGAGCGCAGGACCCGTCCATACGAAGAGCAGCCCTTTTCCCTCGGCTGCCTTGCAAAGCGATCCGATGCTTCCGATCTTGCCGATTCACGCTCCTCCTCATTAGTATACGCCTTCATGTCGAAACGAAAACGCGTAGGCCTTCTGACCGGTGGTGGCGATTGCCCCGGCCTCAATGCCGTCATCCGCGCCGTCACCAAAAGTCTGCTGCAGCAGCACGATGTCGACGTGGTCGGGTTTGAGGATGGCTTCCTCGGCCTTATTGAGCGCCGCACGCGGACCCTCTCTTTTCCAGAAGTAAGCGGTATCCTGACGCAGGGCGGGACCATCTTGGGGGCCAGCAATAAAGCCAACCCGTTTAACTACTACCGGCGGGGGGGCGCTGACGTCTCGGCGCAGGTTGTGAAGTACTGCAAGGACCTGCGCCTGAGCGCTGTGGTTGCCCTTGGAGGGGACGGTACCATGTCCATCGCGCACCGCTTTCAGGAGATGGGGCTGCCCATGGTGGGGGTGCCGAAGACCATCGACAACGACCTCGTAGGCACCGACCGGACGTTCGGGTTCGACTCGGCCGTGACGATCGCCACCGAAGCTATCGACCGTATCCATACGACCGCTCAGAGCCATCACCGCATCATGATTGTGGAGACGATGGGGCGGTATGCCGGGTGGATCGCACTCTACGCCGGGGTGGCCAGTGGGTCGGATGTCATCCTGATCCCCGAAATCCCGTATTCGGTGGACGCTATTGCCGAAGCCTGCAATCAGCGCGCTCGGGCCGGGCAGCAGTTCACTATCATTGCTGTAGCGGAGGGGGCAAAGCCAGAGGGGGGCGAGCAGACGGTGGAGCAGACGGTGGAGGACAGCCCTGATCCGGTGCGTCTGGGCGGCGTAGGCCATGTGCTGGCGAACGAATTGCGCGATCTGGTATCGTCTGAAGTGCGCACCACCGTGCTCGGCCACATGCAGCGGGGGGGCACACCCACCCCGTTCGACCGGACGCTATCTACAGCGTTTGGCGCCTACGCGGCTGCTATGGTATCCGCCGAGGAAACCGGCCGTATGGTGGCGCTTCAGGGCGGCCGGCTGACGAGCGTGCCCCTGGACGAGGTGGCCAACAAGACCCGGACGATACCGCTGGATCACCCCATGCTGGCTACGGCCCAGGCCGTTAATACGTCCTTTGGCACCAGTGACTTTGCGCTGGAGTTTTCGGGAACGGAGCCGACCGGCCGTATGTGTTAACGCCTGGCCAGTTTTTCTGCGTTATCCTCCCCTCGTTCCTCCGTCTCCGTGATGTTTTCTGCCGAGGGCTTGCTACTGGTGCTCTGCGCCCGCAACAGCGACGACCTGGACGATGCTACGCTGGCACGCCGCATCCGCGATGGGGATGGCGAGGCCTTTCGTCACTTCTTCAACCGCTACCACGACGGCCTCTACCGTTACCTTCGCTCCCGCAAGGTGCCCCCACAGGTGGCAGAGGACCTGGTGCAGAAGGCCTTTGTGATGATCTGGGAGAAGCGCGACAACATCGACCCGGATAAGTCGCTGCGCGCATATCTCTTTCGGATTGGTTACACGCGGGCCCTCAACCATTTCCGGGACACGGCCAAGTATAGCTACGAGGCCGACCTCACGCGCGAGAGCGGCACCGTAGGGATGGACAACCGGCGCGACCGCGCCCTCATCCGGGAGACCTTTGACGAGGCCGTCCGCAACCTGCCCGAGCGCCGCCGAGCCGTGTTTGAGCTGTGCTTCCTGCACGACCTTACGTACAAGGAGACGGCGCAGGCCATGGGCATCAGTCCCAAGACCGTCGAAAACCAGATGGGCCACGCCTTGAAAGCCCTGCGGAAGGCGCTGAAGGTTTTTCGAGAAGAGGAGCCGGACGAATAGGGGCGCCCCGCAGCGCTCTGTGTACTGTTAGTGTACGATCGTTAAACACCTACGCTTGCATCTTTTTTATCTGCGTGCCGATGCCCACGGTTTCGTTCTCATACCCCGCGACGGTCCTTGCCAGTTGCCTGGCGCTGGTCGCTTTGCTGGCGGCCTGTGATACAGCCGTAGACGGGGAGGACCGCGCATTGACGACGGAAGATGCCACCGTGCTGGCCAGCCTGACCGCACAGGCGCTGGGCGACCGGACGGGAGGGTTCGTGATGGGGCTGCATGACCTGACGGCTGAGATACAGCCGGACACGCTACGGCATGCGCCGAGCATAGCGCGTCCCGATCCGGTGATGCAGCGGCCCCGGGCCTGGCGTGGACGGGTGGAGGACTACACCGCAACGTATGACCAAGATCGATCGCTTCACCGCATTGCCTTCGAGCGTACCGGGGCGGAAGGTAACCTTGCCGTTGCGCTGGCTGTGGAAGCTCGCCATGTGTTGGAGGGCGAGAATCGAGAGCGTCTGCAGTTTCCCGATGCCGCAGCCGTCGTTCGCACCTCCACGGAGGCGCGGTACGAAGGCACGGCCACGCAGCAGGCGCCCGGGGGCGCGGTGGGAAGCATACACACCTTTGACCGTGAGGACACCGTATCGCTGCAGCACCGCAAGGACCCCATGGAACTGGAGGCAGTGCTCCGGCAGCGTGGCAGGTGGCAGTTTCCTGCCTCGGAGGATGTGGTGTCCTACACCTTAACCCTCAGGGCCGTTGACGTGACGATCAATCGCACCGACCGCCACATAGGGCCGGGTACGTTGGTGGCCCGCCTCTCGGGGGTGATGGAAATGGAAATGCGCGCTACGCTTCCGTTTGACGGCGACGAGCGCACGTTGACAACCACTGGAAGGGTCATGTTTGAACCCGAAGGCACAACGGTGTTGCAGTTCGAGGATGTACCCCACACTGTCCCCTTAGACCTGGACGCTGGTATAGCCCTACCTCTTCGTTAGCAAACGTTTAAACCCCCACCGCTTGCCTTACCGCTTTGCTACTATCGATGCACACAACCAATAACGCCTCAGATGAGATGCCCGCGCGCGATGCCGCGCTGGCCCGCCGCATTGGGGCCTTCCTGCGTGGCGACGCGCCGCTGCAGCCGCGCGACGGTGCCTCCGACGAAGCCCTCGTCGAAGCGCTCCAGGACTATCGCACGGACCGCCAGATGGCTACGGACGGGCTTTCGTCTGAGGCCTCCGACCGGCTCTGGCAGCGCGTGGCCCGGGAGGCGGGCGTCCACGCGCCCGAGCAGAACGCGCACATCTTCTCGCTCGCATCGGCGCGCACCGCCATGGCTGTGGCCGCCAGCCTGCTGATAGCTGGCGTGCTGGCCTTCCTGCTGCTCCAGCCGTCCGCGCCCGAGGTGCTGGCTACCGCCGAGGATGCCGCTGTGACGTACACGGCCGACGATGGCACCCGCATCACCCTGCGCCCCCATGCTACGCTTGTGCAACGTGCGGACGAGGAGGAATGGGTGCGCTACGGGCTGGAGGGGGAGGCCTTCTTTGAGGTCCCGCCCACCGACCGCGCCATTGAGGTAGATGCGCACGACGGGCGGGTGCGGGTGCTGGGGACCTCGTTCACGGTGCGTACCTGGGGCCCTGCGGTGGCGGTGTATCTGGTGGAGGGCCGCCTGCAGTTTCTGCATACGCCCTCTGGTGCCGCCCGCGAAGTGGCCCCGGGGCAGCGCGTGGCCCTCACGCAAGAGGGCATACTCTCTGAACCCGAATCCGCCGATCCTGCGTACTACACCGCGTGGATGCAAAACGAGCTCCAGTTCGAAGAGCGCACAGCCGGCGCCGTGGCTGAGGAACTGGAGTATCATCACAACATCCACATCACGCTGCCCGAGGACGTGCGGGAAGAGACTCTCACCGGTCGCATCTTGCTCGATAGCGTAGAGCAAAGCCTGCAGGACCTGGAGCTGGTGCTGGGCGGAACGTTTGAAGAAACCGACGACCGACACTATCACTTTCGCATGCCCTGATGATGCGTACGACCGCGCTGCTCATCGTTCGTGTTGCTGTGCTGGCCGGGCTGCTGCTCGGTCTCGGGCCGCTGTGGGGTACGACGGCGATGGCGGAGGGCGAGCCGCACCTGGAGCAAGCGGCTGGCGATGAGTCGCTGCGGACTGTTCTCGCGCAGGTGGCACAGACGACAGGCTATGAGTTTCTGTACCGCGATGCGCTGATCAGCGACAAGCACGCCGCCCCCCTTCCGGCGCAGCGCGGTTCGGCAGAAGAAACGCTCGCGGCGCTGGCAACGGTGCTGGCCGCCCACGGCATCGGGATGCACGTGGATCACGATCGCCGGCAGGTGCTTCTGTATCCGGAGACGGGTGCTGCTACCGGCCCCCGACGGGTGAGCGGCTACGTGGTTGACGCCGAGCGCGGCTTCCGGCTACCGTTTGCAACGCTGGTATGGGAAGAGGATGGGCGCATGCGGGGCGTCGTGACAAACGAAGATGGTGCGTTTCAGGCGCAGGTGGCCCCGGGCACGCGGCTGCGGGCGTCCTACGTGGGGTACGAGGCCCGCGCCGTCCGCGTGCCGCTGGGCGCGGCCCGCACCGAGTTGACCCTGCGCCTTTCACCGTCTGTGGAGCGGGCGCCCGAGGTGGTGGTCAACAGCAGCATCCTGGATACGGATGTCGACACGACGTGGCAAAACCTGATTCAGCCCTCGCTGGCCGCGCCCTTCGGTGAGCAGAGCGTGCTGCGGGCGCTGCAGCCGCTGCCCGCGGTATCCATCTCCGGCGCTTTCTCCGACGGCCTCAACGTCCGCGGTAGCCGAGCCGATGGCTTTCAGGTCCTACTCGACGGGGCGCCCATCTACAACCAGAGCCACTTCTTCGGCCTCTTCGACGCATTCAACGAGGACGCCCTGCAGACGGTGGCCTTCTACTACGGCATCGCCCCGGCCACGTTTTCCGCGCCGCCGGGGGGGACGCTCTCGTTCGTGACCCGGCCCGGGTCGCAGCGCGGCTTCCGGCAGCAGGTGGGCGTGAGCAGTGCTGCCACCCGCGCCACCGCCGAAGGCCCACTCCTGGGCGGACGCGGCAGCTGGCTCATCTCCGGGCGGCACTCCTATCTGAACCAGGTCTCCTGGTTTAACAACGACCGCCTGGTGGCGCATGGCCTCGACATCGACCGCCCCAGCCGCGTGGTGAGCACCGGAGCCACCGGTCCGATGGCACTCTCCCTTCAGCAGGCCGAGCCTTCGGTCCGCTTCTTTGATCTGCATGGGAAGGTGCAACTGGAATGGGATGGCGGCCATCGCCTGATGGCCAGCGGATACGTGGGCGGTGACCGCACCTCGCAGCAGGGGCAGCAGGGAGCGGGCCTGCTGCAGCCCGGCGATCTGGACGCCTTCATCGGCAGCGGCAGTACGTCCCTACAGCATCTGCTGCGGGCCCGCACCCAGAACGCGTGGGGCAATGAAGCCCTCAGCCTGCAGTGGCAGCAACCCCTGCCGCGCGGCCTATTCGGGCGCACCACGGTAGCGGCCAGCCGGTATTACAACACGTTTGAGAAGAATGACTTTGTGTACACGCGCATGGTGCAGCCCGACGGGACGCCCGCCTCGGCCCAGGCACGCCATTTCCTGGCGCCATTCCAGTCAGAAAACCGCCTGCTCAACCTGAAAGCCGAGCATCTGGTGGAAGGGGGGCTGGGCCGCGTGAGCAGTTGGAGTGGGGGCGCGACGGTCCAGTATTTTGATGTGTCGTACCAGGAAGAAACCGCGCCGCGCCCGCGTTTCAACGACCGGCAGGAAAGCACAAAGGTAGACCTCTTCGGGCAGGTGGAGTGGAAGGAGGCCTCGTGGCTAAACGCCCGGGTTGGGCTGCGCTCGCACTATGCCACCGGCGGCCACTTCTGGCGCCTCTCGCCACGCCTCCATGCGCGTCTCTTTCCGGAGCGACGGCTCTCGCTGAGCGCAGGGTACAGCACCAATCATCAGTTTTTGCACCGGCTGTCATTGGAGCGCAACGCCACAGGTAACATCTGGGTGATGAGCAGCGCCGAGCAGCCGCCCACGCAGGTGCATCATACCACCGCGGGGGTCCACTTTAAGGCCACCCCGCATACGCTGCTTCAGGTCGAGGGCTACCTCAAGTCGTACGACAACTTGCGCCAGCACGAGTCGCTCACGCCGCCAACTACGATGCAGACGAGCGTGCTGCTCTCGCCGTGGCGCTTCACCAACACGGCCGATGCGCGCGGCATTGAGGTGATGGGCCGGCAGCGCCTGGGGCCGGTCGACTGGACCACGAGCTACACCCTTGGGCGGGTGGATCTGCGGAGCGCGGACGTGAACGAGGGGCAGCCGTTTGCCGCAAGCTGGGACCGCCGCCACGAGCTTACCACGCACCTGAAGGTGGCCCCGGCGGAGGCTTGGACGGTACACCTCAACTGGATGTGGGCCTCGGGAGCGCCCAATACGCTTGCCTTTACGGACGCTACCCAGCCGGAGCGCCTCGGGCCGTACCACCGGCTGGATGCCAGCCTGCAGTACCGCCGGCCCCTCTTCGGCGCGTTGCTCGACGCCCGCCTTGGCCTGTTCAACCTGTACGACCGGAGCAACCCCTGGTACCGGGCGCCCCTGCCGCAGGTCGCCATGGACAGCAGCGGCCGCCCGGAGGTTGCGTTTGAGACGATTGAGGTGTTCGATCTGGGCTTCCACCCGTCGCTTGAGTTTACCGTCTCGTTCTGAGCAAGGGCGGCGACGGCTCGCCCATGCGCTACACGTCGGCGTAGCGCGCGTAACAGATCACCCGGGAGCAGACACGTAGGTACTGCAGGTCTTTCGTGTCCCTCGCACAACGCCCGCGATGCTATGTCTGCCACGCACGAATCATCCACGCCTCCCTCCTCGCAGGAGGTTGCCCTGGACAACGGGTTGCCGATGCCGCCCCTGAAGCCGGAGCACCGCCCGCCCCGCGGTGCTTCCGTCACTGTCAACCAGACGTGTAGTTGTGGCAACGACCTGGATCATCCACGGGTGACGGCGGAGCCCAAGTATGGCCTGTTCGCCAGTCTGTTCTTTCTGATAGGCATCTCTGCACCCGTCAAAGAGGTGGTGTTCTGGTGTGAAGCCTGCGGCACCGTCATGAAGCGAAGCCGCGATCCGGAGGTCTTGAAAAAGTACCGGTGGCACACGTCGTAACACCACCGCCCGCCGGATGTAACGAATCCGATGGCTGATAGACACACGGGTGTGCGCTTTGTACGTTGGTCCTCGGCCTTACCCTGCTACTGTGCCTGTGCTCTTTATGGCCGCCTCGTCTGCTGCTCCACGTACGGCAATTCTGCTGTTCACCCACGCGCCTGCGCGGGAGTGGGAGAACAAGCGGTTGGTGCCGGGCGACATTGCCCGTAGCCGTGATGTAGCAGTGTCGCTTGTGGCGCATGCGCGGTCCGTTGTGCAGGCTTCAGGCTTGCCCGTCCGCGTCATCAGCAGCGATCGTCAGCGCGGCACCTCATTTGGCGAGCGCTTCGTCAACGCACTGGCCGACGTGTTCGCCGAAGGCTTCGATCAGGTCATCGCGGTGGGAAACGATTGCCCGCAACTGGGGGAGGTGGATTTTGCCGCGGTGGAACGAACGCTGCAGAACGGCCGCCCCGTGGTGGGGCCGACGCCGAAGGGGGGCACCTACCTGATCGGCCTTCGCCGTGCGCACTTCGATCCCCATCGCTTGCAGCAGCTGCCCTATCAGACGGCCGCCTTCTGCGATGCGCTGATGGAGCATCTCACGCGGCAGGCCGCGATGGCGCCCGTTCAGTTGGCCGCGCGAACCGACCTCAACAGCCTGGCCGACCTTCAGCAATTGCTGGCAGACCGGCCGCAGGGCACCGCCGCGCACTTGGCAGCGCAACTACAGCAGCTGTTCGAACCGAACGAGCCACCCCGCGAGCGTTCGCGTCATCGCCCGCCGCAGTATGTAGCCCATCCCGAAAGCGGCCGTGGCCCGCCGCTTCTGTACAAGTAACTTCACCGCCGTGTCTGCACGGCCCCGCGTCTCGGGATCGCTCCGGGCGCTTCGTTACTGTACACCTTTTCTGGGATTCCTACGTCTATGCGACTGTATTGGGCTACAATTGTCATTTTGTTTTTTTCTGTTCACCTCGCCACCGCGCAGGAAGCGGCGCTAACGGTTTCGGTGGTGGATAACCGGAGCTACGAACGCGTGGCTGATTATGAGGTGACGCTCTCAAACGAGGCTACCGGCTTCAGCGCGACCCGCACCACCGACAGCAACGGGCAGGTCACCTTTCGCGGGCTCAGCACGTCCGGCACCTACATCGCTGAAGCCCCTGACACGGACGCCTTCCTGGGCACGGCGAGCCGACCCATCCGGTTGGTCTCCGGCCAGCGCTCCAGTGTGATCCTGACGCTCTTCTCCGCCGAGATGGTGGAAATGGAAGGGGTGGAGGTGCGCGCCCGCTCCACGCAGATCAACACGGTGGATGGCCGGGTGTCCTCCGAGCTCAGCGCCATGGAACTGGAGACGCTTCCGGTAGAAGGGCGGGACATCACCCGGGCGCTCTACCGCCTGCCTAACATCTCCCAGGCCACCGGTTTTTTTAACGAGGCCAACCCCATCTCCATCAACGGAGCCAACTCGCTGTTTATCAACTTTCAGCTGGATGGCTTCGACAACAACGAGAACTTCCTCGGGCAGCAGGCCTTCCGTACGCCGGTCGGGGTGACGCAGAATATCACCACGCTGACGAACAATTTTAGCGCCGAGCACGGGGAGACCGCCAACGGCATTGTCAACATCACCACGCGCTCGGGGAGTAACGAATTTGAGGGCGAGGGCTTCTTCGTCACCCGGCCCGGCCCCCCGCTCGATAGCTCGTCCCCGTTTGCGCAGCGCGACCTCTCGGGTAATCAGGTGCAGGATGGCTTTAGCCGCTATCAGGGTGGTTTCTCGCTGGGCGGCCCTATCATCCGCGACCGCACCACGTTTTTCGTGAGCGCGG
>Ga0207421_10000060_pt1 | contig 110877 bp, 111 predicted proteins | sample SodLakKL_010_SED_4_FD_187542 | JGI IMG/M metagenome (GOLD analysis project Ga0207421, IMG submission 187542) | Alkaline sediment microbial communities from Lake Tanatar, Kulunda Steppe, Russia - 8KL_010_SED (SPAdes) (version 2) | ecosystem: Environmental > Aquatic > Non-marine Saline and... | reverse complement strand
CACCTGCATTAAAAGGCCTGACCCCGATGCAATATCGGAATCAGGCCTTGGCATCTGTTTAATTATTTCCACTGTCTACTTGACGGGGAGCGGTTCACAAGCGGGACCCTTTTTTCATGCCGGAAGGGGAATGGCATATGGTATAATAAAAATAGGAGAACTTGATATAGGGAGGGATGGCATGCGATTGTTCATCGCCGTCGAATTCGACAGCCACGTTCATGAAGCGCTAGGAGAGATCGCACACCATGTCAGGAGTCATGCCAAGAGCGGGAAGTTCGTCGAGAAAGAGAACTACCATCTGACGCTTGCATTTTTAGGTGAGCGGGACGAAAGTGACATTGAAGACCTCAAAAACATTCTCGATGGCATACAGGCGAATCCCCTGCCGCTGCGGTTCGAACGCATCGGCACCTTCGATCCGCCCCGTCCCGGTCGGATCTACTGGGTGGGCATCGAGCCGAACCGCAATCTGACGAAGCTGCACAAACAACTCGTCTCCGCCCTTGAAGATGCGGGCTACGAGCTCGATCGCAAGCCGTTCCGCCCGCATGTGACCCTCGCGAGACGCGTGCACGTCCCCGATACACAACGGCAGCGGATTTCTGAGCAGTTCACGCCGTTTTCGACCATCGTCAAGCGGATTTCCCTGATGGAATCGCAGCGGGGCGAAAAGGGACCCATCTACAAAGCGCTGCACACGAAGAGGCTTGAAGGATGAAGCCCGCTTTCTCCAAGACACGGGTGCTGGCGTTTCTGCGTGTGGGGGCGATTTATCTCGTGGCGTTTTTGGCCGCGTTTGGAACCTATCATGGCGTCGATGTTGAATCGTTCCTGCTGCGGATCTTCCTTGCGGACCTTGCCGCGACGCTGTTCGTCTTCACGATGAGCACGCTGCATCACAACACGTCGATCTACGACCCTTATTGGAGCGTTGCGCCGATGGTGCTCGTGTTGGTCTATGTGGATTCGTGGAACCCGGCCAGTGCGCTGATGGTCTTCATCATCTTCGCCTGGGGTATAAGGCTGACTATCAACTGGGCCCGCGGCTGGTCGGGACTCGCCGATGAGGATTGGCGCTACGCGATGTTCCGCAGGCGCTACCCCCGGGTGTTCGTGTTCATCAATCTGTTCGGACTGCACGTGATGCCGACGCTAGTCGTCTTCTTGGTGATGCTGCCGGCATACGCATTCCTGCAGGCCGAGCCGGGCCTGTCCCTGCTTGTCGTGCTGGGCGCGGCCCTCTCGCTTGGTGCAACCGGCATCCAGCTCTTGAGCGATGAGCAGCTGCGCCGTTTCCACCGGAGACAGCCGGGTGTCATCTGTCGGGAGGGGCTTTGGCGGTTCAGCCGTCATCCCAACTACTTCGGCGAGATTCTGATGTGGTTCGGCGTGTATGTGATGATGCTGGGCGTCGCGGGGGATGCCTATCTCCTCGTCATCGGTCCGATTGTCAATCTGCTGATGTTCCTCTCGATCAGTCTTCCGCTAATGGAACGTCGGCTGTCTTCGTATGAAGGCTATGCACAGTACGAAGAAGAAGTCTCGCTGCTGATTCCGCTGCCGGAAGGCAGGAAAATCACGCAGCTTTTCACCCGCAGGAGCGGTTGATTCTAAAAACGGCCCCGGCGAGCGTCCTTCATGGACGCGCCCGGGGCTGTTTGTTCTTGTTTTTTATTTAAAGGAAGGCATCGATGCGATCACGGATTGTCCGCACGGCGTCGACGAGGATGGCATGCGAGGTGTTGTTGAGGATTTCAAGTTCTGCATTCTCCCCGATAGCGGCTCGTGTTGTTTCCGCTTCGTGGGCCGGGAAGACCCGGTCCGAATCCCCATGGAGCATCAGCACGGGGCATTTGATTGAAGCGGCTTCTTTCGTTCCTTCTCGCAACCCGTTATGCCGGTCGGTGATGTTGAAGCGGGCGAGGGCGAGGTTCACCTCCGGTAGGTTCTGCTGTTTGAGGAGCGCGTCGATGTAGGCGTCGTAACGACGGTCATGAGGTTTGTCCTTGGTGTAGATTGAAGCGTTGAGGACTCGCTTTAAGCCGGAGGGGTTGCCTTGGTTGCGTAGGCGTTCGAGGGGTTTGACGTGTTTGCGCATGTCTTGCAGTGAATCAATGGGCGGATTCCCTCGGAGCATTCCGAGAAGACGCCGCTTACGGATGATGCGTCCATGCGCCGGCGCCGAGGCGAGCAGTATCAGTTTGTCGACTCGCTTTGGTACATCGAGGGTGACACGCATCGCCACCGCTGCGCCAATGGAAAGACCGGCCAGATGGAATGTCTGTAGGCCGAGCGCATCGACGAACAGCCGGACGTCCTCGGCGAAATCTTCCATGGTTTCAATCGGGGATTCGTAGGAGGACTCGCCGAATCCTCGGAGGTCAGGAGCGTAGAGCGTGAATCTTTCATCAAGATGCTCGAAGAGCAGGTCCCACTGTACGGAGGCGTTCAGATTGCCATGCAGAAGCACAAGCGGGACGCTTCCCCCTTCTCGGTGACGATAAGCCAGGGTTTCGCCGTTTTCAAGTTCAATCCTTCTGGGTTGCTCCATTGCCATTCACTCCATTCCAAGGACCATTCAATCATCCTGTTTTCATTATAACCCTTTCGTAAGGAACACGCAAAGAAAACCGCCTGACGATGCCCACAAAGTGAAACCGGACCACTCAAGGAGGCCGAATCATATGAAGAAAATCCGTCGGAAGATTTCCAACGCCCGCAGCGCGCTGAGCGTCACGACCCATCGACACCCGAGATTGACGATCATCCTCATGGTGCTGGCATTGAATGTCGTCATTTTGTTGGTTGCGGCATGGATCGCGCTGCTCATTGATGATTCGTTCGCTGGATTCCTCGATGCCTTTGCGCTGGGCAGTGTGACGTGGATGCTGACGCCCAACGCCATCCTGGAGATCGATCAGCCTCAGACTCTCTTCCTCGCCGTGCTGGTGCTGATCATCGGACTGGTGCTGTTCAGCGGGACCATCATCGCCCTGACGACCAATGCACTCAAAGATTATTTCGAGATGAAACGGACAACGTCCGGAAAGGTGCATTTGAAGAACCACATCCTCGTGTTGAACTGGAACAGCAAAGTCCCCGAGCTGCTCGCCGACCTGCTCCATGTCAAGAGCCGCCGGGTGGATGTGCTGATTCTTGCTGAAACGGACAAACGGGAGGCGGAACGAGCGATTCGCCAAGTCCTGGAGGCCGTTCCGGAGACCGAGCATCGCCCGCGGCTGAATGTGCTTTACAAGCAGGGGGACCCTCTGTCCGGCTCGGAGCTCGCAGACTGCAGCATCACTTCTGCGGAAAGCATTCTGGTCATGAACAAGGAACTCGAGGAGACGGCCGTCGAATCCTATGAGCGAAGCGACCTGAATGTCATCAAGCTCACGCTTGCCTTAGCGAGGCTGCGCTTGCCCAAGAAACCAAAGGTCATCGTTGAGATTGGCGATTACAGCACCCGCAGCAAGATTGATACCATCGCCAGCCGTTTTGTGACGAGCGGCGTGGAAGTGCTCGCCATCTGTTTCGACCGACGGCTGGGACAGATCATGGCCCAGACCATCATCGAGAAGGCGATGGAGGATGTCTATCTGGAGCTTTTCTCTTTCGAGAATTCCGAAGTCTACGCGCTTGAGGATGTTTCCTTCGAAGCTTGTCTGCATCGCCATTCCCACGCCCTGCCGCTTGAACGGAAAGGAAATTCGCTTTTTGTCCTGGCCCCGGACAACACAAGCAAGCACACGCTCGCTACTGAAGCCATCCAGGCTGAAACCTTGTCCTTCACGCCGGACAGCGAACGTGTGGCGCGACATGTCTTCCTCGTCGGGGAGAACAACAAAAAACGGTTTATCGAGGAGACATTCCAGCTCTACGCGGATCTGCACGGCAGCGAATTTACCGCCGAGACTCTCTCGGACGCCCGCGACCGGGACTTCGTTGAAAAGCTGAATGCGCTGGATACGCCGGCGACGGTCCTGTTGCTCAGCGAGCCCAATGCACAGTCCGATGCGCTGGATGCGAACGTCATCGACAGTTTGCTGTTCCTTGAAGCGCACATCGACAATCCCAACGTCCACATCATTGTCGAACTGCTTGATCCGAAGAACGACACGCTCATCAAGCGTTTCAACGTCGACAACACCATCATCAGCAACCGTCTGATTTCTTTACTGCTCGGCAAGCTGGTGCTCTTTCCTGAAACGCATCCATTCTATGAGGATTTGCTCACCATTGACCCGTCCGGGAGCCACACGGATGCTGTCGCGATCCACACCGCCAAGGTCCGCGAGGTCCTCGGCATGGAGACAAAACGGACCTTCAGCAGCATCAAGGCGTTCGTCGCCGGACTCATCGAAGCTTCCGGAGGAGCGTTCACCTGTCTTGGGGTCCTGGGCAACGATTCCCTCGAGATGTTCACAGGAAACCTGCATGAACAGCCGCTCGCACTCGATGCGGAGGATTCCCTCGTGTTGCTCAGATTATGACCTTCACAGGCGGGTGGGAATCTGCTAAAATTGAAACATCGAGGTGACTGGATGCTAGTACTCATCGGTGCAAGTGCAAGCGGCAAGACAGAAATTGCGAAAATCATTATCCATCGCTACGGCTTTCAAAAGCTCGTGACCTGTACGACCCGGGAGCGACGCGCAGGGGAACTCGACGGCGTGGATTATCATTTCCTCACCGTCGGGGATTTTTTACGTCGCCGCGCCGAAGGGTATTTCATCGAGACCGCGACCTACGGCGGCAATTACTATGGAACGCCGAGGGAGGAGATTCGTTCCGACCGGGTGCTGATCGTCGACACGAAAGGTGCGAACGTCCTCAATGCGAAACTCGGTCGACGGCTGACTATCTTTTTCCTAGAAGCACCGAAGTCCGTCCGGGCGCAGAGGATGATTGCCAGAGGCGACGCCCTTGATGACATTGAACACCGGCTCGAGGTCGACGATGAGCGTTTCGACCCTGCCAGACTGGATCGTCTCGACCATCTCGTGCGGACCCGGAACAAGACACTCGAAGAACTAGCCAGCGAGATTCACAATCTGTATCGAAAACATTTTCCCGAAGGCACGCGATAGACGTGCCCTTTTTTATAATCGGTGCAGGATGCGGCATTGACATAGCTGTCATACAGGCCTTATAATGTAGGATGGATATTTAGGAAGCGCTTAACATGCGTCTGCACGGACGCTTTCATCAAACGAAGGAGGAAACGGTATGCTGGAAAACATCCTCAAGGAATACCCCAGGCAGGAGGACTATCTGATTGAAGTGCTCCTCGAATACCAGAAACAAAAAGCCGACCGCCATATCGGTGAAGACGAAATCCGACGCATCGCTGAATATCTTGGCGTTACCGAAAGCAAGGTCTGGAGCGTGATCACGTTCTACACGTTCTTTTCGACGCGCCCCAGGGGGGAGAACATCATCCAGATCTGCAAGGACGTGCCTTGCTATCTCAACGACGGGAACACGGTCCAGCGCACGCTCGAGCAGCTGCTTGGAGTACAGGTGGGCGAGACGACCAAAAATCAGAAATTCACACTCGAACACACCAGCTGTCTCGGACATTGCGATGGTGCGCCTGCCATCCGCATCAACGACAAGACCTACACGAACCTCAGTGTGGACAAGCTAAAGGCCATCATCTCTGAATATCGGGGGAATACGTAATGCTAGAACACAAACTGCTGACCGAACGCATCGACCGGATCAATCCGCTCTCGATTGATGATTACCTGCAGGCCGGCGGCTACGAGATGCTCAAGAAGGCCATCGGCATGGAGCGCATCGCCATCATCGAGGAAATCGAGAAATCCAAGCTCCGCGGCCGGGGCGGCGCGGCCTTCCCCGCCCACATCAAGCTCATGGGGATCGCCAAGGAAGAGGAGACGGTGCGCTATGTCGTGTGCAACGCGGACGAAGGCGAGCCCGGGAATTTCAAGGACCGCTATCTGATGGAGCATGATCCCCATCAGATGATTGAAGGGATGGTCATCGCCGCCTACGCCACCCGTGCGACAAAAGGGTATATCTATCTTCGCGGCGAGTACGACACCGCCCACAGCATCCTCAGCTGGACGCTCGACGAGGCCCGCAAACACAATTATCTGGGCGAGAACATATTGGGCAGCGGCTTCGATTTCGACATCGAGATTCGCTCCGGCGCGGGTTCGTACGTCTGCGGCGAGGAGTTCGCCCTCATCGAGTCGATCGAAGGCAAGCCCGGACGCACACGGGTCAAGCCCCCCTTCCCCACGCAGGTCGGGCTGTATGGCAAGCCCACGTTGATCAACAACGTCGAGACGTTCTCGAACTTCCCTCATATCCTCAGGATGGGCGGCGAAGCCTTCGCCGATATCGGAACGGACTCTTCAAGCGGCACCAAGCTGGTGTCGCTTTCGGGGAATGTCGCCAATCCCGGCGTCTACGAAGTGCCCTTCGGCGTCCCCATCCGGGACGTCATCGAGAAGCTGGGCGGCGGGACCGCCGATGGACGCAAGATCAAGATGGTCCAGCTCGGCGGCGCAAGCGGACCGATCATCCCCGAATACATGCTCGATCTGACCATCGATTTCGACCGGTTCGAGAACTTCGATTCCAAGACCGGCGCCGGCGCGATCATCGTCATGGACGAGCGAGTCGACGTCTTTGATGTGCTCAAGCGCATCGGCGAGTTCTTCGAACATGAATCCTGCGGCAAATGCACGCCTTGCAGGGAGGGGAACCTTCAGCTTCTGAAACTTGTCGAACGTTTTGTCGAGCGCCGGGCCAGTGAAAAAGACCTGCTCAACATCGAGACGCTCTCACGGGTCATGCACCAGACCTCCCTGTGCGGTCTCGGCCAAAGCGCCCCGACAGCGATATTCTCGACGCTGCAGTATTTCCGCGACCACTACATCGATGTCATCGAGCATCCGCAATCCTAAAAAGAAGGAGAATGTAACCATGCCAAACATAAAGATCAACGGCAAGCCGCTGACGGTCGAAGAGGGCACGACGATTCTTGAAGCCGCGAAAGCGAACAATATCAAGATCCCCACCCTGTGCTATTATCCGGATCTGGACATCAAGTCCGACTGCCGGGTCTGCTCGGTGGAGATCGTCGGTCAGAAAGGGTTGAAAACCGCCTGTTCAGAACCCGTCTGGGACGGAATGGAGATCCGCACGAACTCCCCGCGGGTTCTCAACGCCCGTAAAGTCCTCACGGAGCTGATTCTTGCGAACCACGATGCGAACTGCACAGCCTGCGAAAAGAACATGAACTGCGAACTGCAGACGCTCGCGAACACACTGGGGATTGATGAGAACCGTTTCGAGAACGTGCTTGAAGAGCGCCCGCTCGACACGGCGAATCCATCCATCACCCGCAATCCCAACCGCTGCATCAAGTGCGGCCGCTGCGTGGACGTCTGCAAGAACGTGCAAGGCATCCATGTCCTCGACAACATGGGCCGCAGCAACGAAATGGAGATTACGCCCGCCTATGGGAAATACCTCTCCGATCAAGAGTGCACCTTCTGCGGACAGTGCTCAAGCGTCTGCCCGGTCGCCTCGATCACGGAAAAAGACAAGTCGGATGAAGTCTGGGAGGCTCTGCATGACGAAGACAAGCACGTCATCGTCCAGGTCGCCCCGGCTGTGCGCGTCTCGCTCGGGGAAGAGATGGGCGCGCGCCCCGGCGCGATCGTGACGGAGAAGATGGTCTCCGCGCTTCGCAGCCTCGGATTCGACCGCGTCTTCGATACCGATTTCACCGCGGACCTCACCATCCTCGAGGAAGGGCACGAGCTCCTCGAGCGCGTGAAGGAGGGCGGTACGCTGCCGATGTTCACTTCCTGCTGCCCGGGCTGGATCAGTTTCGCCGAGCAGCAGTATCCGGAACTGCTTGATAATCTCTCCACCTGCAAGTCTCCGCAGCAGATGTTCGGCTCGCTCGCGAAGACCTATTATGCGAAGAAGGAAGACATCGACCCCGAAAAACTGCATGTCGTCTCCGTCATGCCCTGCACCGCGAAGAAATACGAAGCATCCCGTGAAGAGATGCGCGTCGACGGAGAGAACCCTGATGTCGACACGGTGCTCACCACCCGTGAGCTGGGCAAGATGGTCCGACAGATGGGCATCGACTTCGATGAGCTCGAACCCTCGAGCTTCGACGACCCCTTCGGCATCACGAGCGGCGCCGCCGCCATCTTCGGTGCTTCCGGCGGTGTCATGGAAGCGGCGCTACGGACGGTCAGCGAAGTCGTCAATGAGGAACCGCTCAAGCAGCTCGACTTCGAGGACGTCCGCGGTCTTGAGGGCATCAAGGAGGCCGAGGTCGAGCTCGGTGGCAACACGGTGCGCGTCGCCGTCGCCCATTCGCTTTCCAACGCCCGCAAGCTTGCGGAAGAAGTCAAGCAAGGCGACTCCCCCTATGCGTTCATTGAAATCATGGCCTGCCCCGGCGGCTGCATCGGCGGCGGCGGACAGCCCTACAACACGACGAACGCCACCCGCCAGGAGCGAATAGACGCCACTTATCGTGTCGATTCCAGGATGGAGATCCGCCAATCCCACAAGAACCCCGTAATCACGACCTTGTATGAAGAATATCTCGAAGCTCCCCTCGGGGAACGTTCGCATAAGCTTCTGCACACGCACTATCAGAAACGCAACTGACATTCCTCCCCGGAGCTAAGGCTCCGGGGTTTTCATGTCCGCTTCCCTTGTAGGGAGGGTGCAGAGTAGATATAATAGTTATGAAAGCCGAGGTGCATGCCATGGATGTCATGTATTACGATCATCCGTTGATTCAGAACAAGCTGGCGATGCTCCGTGATGAACGGACGTCGATGCAGACCTTCCGCGAAGTCATGAGCGAGCTCTCCGGTCTGATGAGCTATGAAGCGACCAAGGATCTGCGCACGCGGGAGGCGTCGGTAACGACGCCTTTCGGCGAGGCAGATGTGCGCGTGCTTGACCAGGAAGTCGTCATCGTCCCGATTCTGCGAGCGGGACTGGGGATGGTCTCGACCATCCATTCCCTCATCCCCCATGCCCGTGTGGGTCATATCGGGCTCTATCGCGCGGAGGATGCGAAACCGAGACAATATTATGCCAAGCTGCCGGACGATCTCTCCGACAAGGTCGTGCTGCTGCTCGATCCGATGCTGGCGACCGGCGGCACCTTGAAGGAATCCGTCGAGATTCTTCTCACGAAGGACGCTTCCGACATCCGCTATATCGGTATCGTGGGCTGCCCGGAAGGACTGGATTACATCCGTCGTCACTGCCCGCAGCTGAAAGTGTATCTGGCCGCGTTGGATGAACGGTTGAGCGAAGAGAAATTCATCGTTCCCGGTCTCGGCGACGCCGGCGACCGGCTCTTCGGGACGAAATGAAGGAGGAGATGCAGTGGCTGGCTACCTCGTGACCCCTCAGGAGATGCGTCGCCTCGACGCCCTCACCTGCGAACGCGAAGCGATTGACGGTTTCGCGCTCATGCAGCGGGCCGCTTCTCGGCTGGGCCGAACAGCTCTCGAGAAGGGCCTGATGCAAAGCAGCGACCGTGTGATTTGTCTATGCGGACCCGGCAACAACGGCGGGGATGGTCTCGGCATCGCCGCACATCTCAGGGAAGCCGGGTACGAGACGCAGGCGTACATCATCGGCGACCCCGCACGGCTCTCGAAAGAGAGCGGGCGGATGCTTGAAAAGATTGAAGCGGATGTTCCGGTACAGTTTTTAGATTCCACGGACGTTGAGACACAGCTTCGCCCGGCGCTTGAACATGCCGACGTCGTGGTCGATGCGTTGCTGGGTATCGGCCTTGAAAGCCCCCTTGAAGGCGCGATGGCAAAGGCGGTCCGGTCCGTCAATAAAGCCAGGGTCCGGGTAGTGAGCATCGATCTGCCCAGCGGACTTCATGCGGGAAACGGTCTGGCGCTTGGTGATGCCATCAAGGCCGACCACACCCTGATCGTGCAGCATTTTAAGGGTGGAAATCTTCTCGGAGATGCGTTAGACTATCAGGGTGAGCGCTCCGTGGTTGATGTCGGCATTCTTCATGAGGACGTCCCGCTTCGTCAGTATGTCGATGTCAAGACATTCAAGGGAAGTATCCCGCCGCGGCGCCGCAACACCCACAAGTACCACTACGGCTCCATCCTCGTCGCCGGCGGGGCGGAAGGCATGCGCGGAGCCGTGACGCTTGCCGCCTCGGCCGCCCTCAGAAGCGGCGCCGGGCTGGTCCGTGCCGCCTATTTCAAGGGCGTCGAGCCATTCCCGTCGCCACCGGAGGTCATGGCATCCAGCTACCGGGCCGCTGAGGAACTCCCCCTCGAAGGCGTGCACAGCGTCTGTTTCGGGGTCGGCGCGGGCCTGGACGCTGAGCAGCGCAAGACACTCAAGCGGCTTCTCGAAGCCGACGTGCCGCTGCTGGTCGACGCCGATGGGCTTTCGCACCTCCGCGCGCTTGAGAAGGGGTCGGCTTCGCACCGCACCGTCCTGACCCCGCACGCCGGGGAGCTTTCAAGGCTGCTCGACACGGATGCGGGAAGCATCGTCGAAGACCCGCTTGGCGCGCTTGAAAAAGCGATTCAAAAGACCCATTCGACCATCCTGCTCAAGGGGCCGGTGACGCTCATCGCTCAGAAAGGACGCTTCTATGCGGTCGAGACCGGCCATCCCGGCATGGCGACGGCCGGCAGCGGCGATGTGCTCAGCGGTGTGATTACAAGCTTGATGGGGAGCGGACGAGAACCTTTCGAGGCGGCCGCCCTCGGAGCGATCGTGCACGGAGAGGCCGGCAGGCTGGCCGTCAAGGAAGTCGGCGAGGAAGGAATGCTTTCCGGCGACATCATCCGCATGATCCCGACGGTTCTTGAGACGTTCAAGGCAGAAGCCGGCGACAAGACATCAGCGGACGGCTGAACTATACGGAGGGGTACCCAAGTGGCTGAAGGGGCCGGCTTGGAAAGCTGGTAGGACGTGAAAGCGTCGCGGGGGTTCGAATCCCCTCCCCTCCGCCATCCTGGCATGAAAGCCGTCCGTCGATGTCCGGTTAGAAAAAACCCGCGACCAAGTCGCGGGTAAATTTTTCCTTGTAGGCGTTTGTTCATGAGCATTAATCGTAGGAGAATCCTTCGGCCGTCGAAGGCGCGGTCGCATCCTCCAAGGGTGCGGCCTTTTTCTTAGCCTTCGTTCGGATATTGTCATACAGCAGGGCGTGCAGCATGTGGTACCAGGGAAGGATGATCAGGAACGTGAGGGGGATGGTAATGAAATAGATGGCGATGAACGGACCGGTGATTGAAAACTCTCCTCCGAATACGGCTGCGACGAAGAGGACCGCAGCTAACAGGGCGCCGCCACCAAGCCAGATGAACCAAAGCAGAAAAGTGAAACGAAGCAGATAGAGCTTCAAATAGCTGCCGATCAGCATGCGGGCGCTTTGTTTGAGGGCACTCCCGCGTTCAGGGTCGAATTCCGGGTCTGCAAGTAGAAAGGGCGTCATCGAGAGAGGCGTTAGAAAGAGGTACCACGGCAATAAGTAGATGAGGGGAATAAGCGCGAAGACACCGATTATGTTTTCAAACGGCCGCCACGCGATATCCGGAATCCACTCTTGACCAGCCACCCAGTAGGCCGGGGTCGTCCAGTCGGTGTACCAGAACACCAGGCCCAGAAAAGGGAAGATGATGTAAGGGATGCCGAGGTTCAACACGTTTCGAAGCAACGTGTCGCCTCGATAGCCGATCATGTGGGGAAGTCCGGGATAATCCTCCCTTGTTTTGGCGACATGGGTGAAAAGCGAAGCGACTCCGACTAGCAGCGGCAAGGCGATGATTCCGCCGAGCAGCGGGATTGCGCCGAAAACAGCAAGAAAGATGAACATGGCGATGAGATAGTGCGGCATGATTTCCAGATAGTGCACGATAACCAGTTTGAGAGATCTTGCCAGAATAAACATCTTGCCCTCCAGATGTTTGTCTTATGAATTTTCACAAGTAATTATTATACCATGAATACTTGGAAGACAAACTGAATATTTCATTTAAGGAGCGAGTCCGCCGGGAAACCATATAGAAATATACCGCTGGATATGTTATTATAAAGGGAAATGCAAATATATGAATGCGGTTACAAAAAAAGGAGCGTCGGAACTGCATGCCTCATGGAATAATCCTGGCTGGCGGCTATTCGTCGCGAGCCAAACAAAATAAAATGCTGTTCGACATCGACGGGATTCCGTTGCTCGAACACACCGTCAACAGCATGCGTCCTCATGTCGACCGATTGGTGGTTGTCAGCGGCCGCTACCATAAGGAGGTTGAACGCCTCTTCGAGGACGCGGCTGATGTCGTGATTGTGCACAACCCGCGTTTCGAGGCAGGCATGTTCACCTCCGTACAGTGTGGTGTCCGGCAGATGGGGGACGATTTTTTCATGCTTCCCGGAGATATTCCCTTCGTTAGGTTTTCTACCTACCGGGCGCTCCTGGAAGCGCAAGGACCGATCCGGGTGCCAAAACACGGAAAAAGAAGAGGCCACCCCCTCTTCATTGAAAAAGCGCTGGCCCCTGACATTCTCGCACTCTCAGAAACGGCGAATCTGAAGACCTTCAGGAAGAATCACCCGCTCACAGAAGTAACGGTGGAAGACCCCGGTGTGCTCTTCGACGTCGATACACCGGAAGACTACCGCAAAGCCTTAAATTGGCAGAAAGGGGACCATACATGAAATTCAAGACGTACCGCAGGGTTGAATCCCTGGACGAGGCCTACCAACTGCTGCAGGAAGACCGGAAGAACATGGTCGTGGCAGGAGGCGGCTGGTTGAAGATGTCGAGCCGGACACTCGAGACGGCCATCGACTTGAGCGCGCTCGGTCTCGATCGGATTGTCGCCGGCGAGGATACCATCGAAATCGGCAGCATGACCCCATTATCCGCGATCGAAGCGGACTCCGGCATCGCCGCGCTCGCAAGCGGCATCCTCTCGCAAGCGGCCGGCGCCGTCATGGGACTTTCATTCCGTAACCTCGCCACCGTGGGCGGCAGTGTTGTCGGCAAATACGGATTCTCGGATGTGCTCACTCCCCTGCTGGCCATGGGGGCGGAGCTTGATTTCTATGGAGAAGGCCGTATCTCGCTGGAAGCTTTTCTCAAGAAGAAAGGACGCACGGCGGACATCCTGAAAAGTGTGATTGTTCCCCGTTCGCTCGGTCCGGGCTACTTCAAGAAGGTTCGCAAGACGCGTTTGGACTTCGCCGCCTTGAACCTCGCCGTTGTTACTACACAGCGAGGATATCGCATCGCCGTGGGGTCAAGACCGAGCGCGGCGACGCTGGGGGAAGAGGCGATGGAAATCCTCAACTCAGCTGATACCATTGATGAAGCGACTATCGAAAAGGCGGCGCGCGCGGTCGCTTCACTGAAGTACGGGGACAACCCCCGGGCCTCGAAGGCCTACCGCGAGCACGTTGCTTATGTCTATACGAAACGAGCGATTGAAGAGGTGAGAGATTGTGAAGATTGAATTGACTGTGAACGCGCGTCGACGCAGTGTCGAGGTCAGCCCCGACGATTATCTTGTCGACACTTTGAAAAAACTCGGATACAAAAGCGTCCGCCGCGGCTGCGACACCACGAGCTGCGGTGTCTGCACCGTGCTTGTCGATGGCGACCCGATACCTTCCTGCGCCTTTCTCAGCGTCCGCGCCGACCAGCGCGCCGTCACGACCGTCGAAGGCATCCCCGAGACGGCCTCCGCTTTGGCCGAGGAATTCGGACAGACCGGCGCGGATCAGTGCGGCTTCTGCAACCCCGGCATCGCGCTCACTGTCCACGCCATGCAGGAAAAAGAGTCCGATACGGATGATGAGACCATCCGCCGCCATCTTGTGGGGCATTTGTGCCGCTGTACCGGTTATCAATCCCAGCACGAAGCAATCAAGGCCTATCTAGGTGATGAAAAATGAAGAAGAAGACGTTCAAGACGGTCAACACCCAGTTTCCCTCCGTCGACGGCAAGGGTATCATGATGGGACGACCGGCCTATACCGATGATTTCGCTCCGGTTGACGCCCTGACCATCAAGGTTTTAAGAAGCCCGCATCCTTTCGCCCGCATCGCCTCCATCGACACCTCGGCCGCAGAGGCCATGGAAGGGGTCGAAATCGTCCTGACCCACAAGGATTTCAAGCGGAACCCCTTCACCCGCGCCGGTCAGGGTTATCCTGAACCTTCGCCGCACGATAAGTTCGTGCTCGATGAATACGTCCGCTACGTCGGTGACGAAGTCGCCGCCGTCGCCGCCGTCGATGAAGAGACGGCCCTCTCCGCTTTGGATGCGATCGATGTCGAATACGAAGTCTACGAACCCGTGCTGGATTTCGAATCCGCCAAGGGCCACGACTCCATCATCCATCCGGAAAAAGAAGTCTATGAGATGTTCCCCATCGGCTTCGACCCCGAGCGGAATGTCGCGGCGAGCTATCACATGGAGATCGGGGATGTGGAGCAGACGCTCGCGCAAAGCGACGTTGTTGTGGAAGAGACCTTCTATACGCAGGCTCAGGCTCACACCATGCTCGAACCGCACACTGTCAACGCCCACATCGATTATCAGGACCGGCTGGTGCTTTTCAGCGCGACGCAGACCCCTTTCCACGTCCGTCGCATCCTCTCGCAGACGCTGGAAGTCCCCATCAGCCGCATCCGTGTCATCAAACCGCGAGTGGGCGGCGGCTTCGGCGGCAAGCAGGCGATTCATGGTGAGATGCTGGCCGCAGCCGTCACGCTCCGCACCGGACGCCCCAGCAAACTCACCTATACGCGTCAGGAAGTGTTCGAATCCTCCTATACACGTCATCCGATGCGTCTCAATATCCGCATCGGATCCACGAAGGACGGACGTCTGACGGCCCTCGACCTCCAGGGGCTCTCCGATACCGGTGCATACGGTGAACATGCGCTCACCGTCTACATGGTCACCGGCTCGAAAGTGCTCCCGCTTTACAACAAGGTCGACGCCGTGCGGTTCGCCGGCGATGTCGTCTACACGAATCATGTCTCCTCCGGCGCTTTCCGCGGCTACGGGGCGGTGCAAGGGAACTTCGCGCTGGAAAGCGCCATCGACAAGGTCGCGGACAAGCTCGGCATGGACCCCATGGCTCTGCGGCAGAAGAACATGATCCTCGAAGGGGAGACCTCGCCCATCTTCGAAGTCATGGGCGAAGGCACCGAGGGCACCGCGATGGACATGGAATCCTGCAAGCTCGACTATTGCGTCAAGCGGGGGATGGAACTCATCGGCTACGAGGAGAAATACCCCCGCCGCGAAGTCTCGGAACATAAAATCCGCAGCATCGGCGGGGCGATTGCAATGCAGGGCAGCGGCATCCCCTATATCGACATGGGGGCCGCGACCTTGAAGCTCAACGACGACGGTTTCTTCAACCTCACCGTCGGCGCGACCGACATCGGACAGGGCAGTGATACCATCCTCGCGCAGATTGCGGCGGAACAGCTCGAAGTGCCGCTTGAGAAGATGGTGGTCTACTCCTCCGATACGGATCTGACTCCCTTCGACGTCGGCGCCTATGCCTCGAGCACGACCTACGTCTCGGGCAACGCCGTGCTCAAGGCCGCACAGCAGATGCGCAGCCGGCTCGTCGAGGAAGCCGCCCGCTCGATGCAGACCTCCCCGGAGGCGATCATCTACGAAGACGGCCGCTTTGAAGCGGAGGATGGCTCGCCCGGCATCGACCTCGGCGAGCTCGCGACGAAGCTGTATTACAACGAAGACCAGAAACAGCTGACCACGACCGGCAGTTATTACGGGACTAAGTCCCCGCCGCCGTTCATGGTGGGGTTCGTCGAGATTGAAATCGACCGTGAGACGGGAGAACTCGACATCCTCGATTATGTCAGCGTCGTAGATTGTGGAACGACCATCAACCCGGCCCTCGCCCGCGGCCAGATTGAAGGCGGCATCGTCCAGGGCATCGGCATGGCCTTGACGGAGGATGAACACTACAGCAAGAAAGGCAAGCTCATCAGCAAGGATTTCCTCAACTACAAGATCCCCGATAATTATACCGTCAAGAAACTGACGACGGAATTCGCCGACAGCTATGAAGATAGCGGGCCGTATGGTGCGAAGTCCGTCGCCGAGATCGGCATCGACACGCCCCCGGCGGCACTCGCCAACGCCGTCGAGAACGCGCTGGGCGTCCGCATCCGTTCATTGCCGATCACGCCCGAGAAGATTGTTGCTGCATTAAAAGAGTCCAGGACCGATACGTGATCCAGGAGGCGGGAAGGAAAAGAACTCCTGCATCGACAGGACGTTCGCTTTCCGTCGCTTTGTAAAACCGGGCGATGCCCGAAGTGTGGAAGGGTGAATTACAATGGACAAGCAGGCCCTGCACCAGCGGCTGGTCGAATACGAACAAGCCGGCAAGGACGCCGTGCTCATCACCGCGGTGGACAAGCGTGGCGAAGGCCCCGTCAAGATCGGCATCAAGCTGCTTGTCGGGGAAGACGGCGAGCTCATCGGCACGGTCGGCGGCGGTGCGCTCGAACATCATGCGATCGAGGAGGCGCGCCGCATTCTCAAGACACGCGAGAACAAGATGGAAACGTATTTGTTGAACGAGGACGCCGTCACGGTTGAAAGAGCGAAGGAAAAATCGCTGCCGATGGTCTGCGGCGGCAAGGTGACGCTGTTCTATGAGTTCATCGGGGCGATGTCCCGGGTCTACCTCTACGGAGCGGGGCACGTCTCCCGCGCGCTCGGCAGGGTGCTCAAGACGATGCCTTTCCATCTGAGCGTCATCGACGACCGGGAAGCGATTCTCGAGGATTATCCCTACGCCGACGAGAAGCACGCGCTCGCCTTCGCCGAGCATATCGAGCGTGAAGGAATCCGGGAAGGATCTTTCGTCGTCGTGTGCACACCGAACCATAAACAGGACTACCACGTCATCAACAAGATTCTCGAACTCGACCTTGCGCCCCGCTACATCGGGTTGCTCTGTTCGCCGACGAAACTCAAGGATTATCTGAAAAAGACCTATGAGACCTTCGGCGAGGATGTCGACCTGACAAACCTCTACGCGCCCGTCGGGTTAGATACAGGCGGAGGCAGCCCCGAGGAGATCGCCATCTCGGTGGCCGCCGAGATGCTCGCCATCCATTACGACAAGCCGGGGCATCGCCATCTCAGGGAGACGCTCGATGATCCATATCGTTACTGGGAGGATTGACAGCGGCAAGACCACCCGCATGCTCACGCTGCATGAACAGCTCGGCGGCGATGGGTTCGTCTCCATCAAGCACATGGGTGCGGACGGCCCGCTTCGCTACGAGTGTCAGCGGCTCAGCAGCGGCGAACGTTTCACGCTGGCTGTGCGCACTGCTTCAAACGAACCCTCCCCGGCGGCTTCGACCCTCGGTCCTTATCGATTCTTCCTCGAGGCGACAAAGCGGGTCGAAAATGTGATGTCCGCTTTGGTCGAACGCCGTATCGAGCCGCTCTTCCTTGACGAAGTGGGTCCGCTCGAACTTCGTGGTGACGGGTTCGATGCGGTCGTTAGCCTGCTGGTCGACAGTCGTCTTGACGTGTATCTGAGCGTGCGGCAGTCAGCGCTTGAGCAAGTAATCGAACAATATGGCATCACCAACTACCGAATCGTTCCTCAGGAGGCATGAGCATGGACCTTGCCATCAAGCATGGACACGTTTATCTCGGTGAGGGTTTCAAACAGACGAATGTATATGTGAAGGACGGCCGTATCGCCCGCATCAGCGATCGCACCCTGGACGCGGCGGAAGCCTATGACGCCGAAGGAGCACTGGTGCTGCCCGGGCTGATCGACCCGCACGTGCATTTCCTGCTCGAAATCGGCGGTCTCTCCACCGCAGACGATTTCGAGAGCGGAAGCCGGGCGGCGATTCACGGCGGCGTCACGACGGTCATCGACTTCCTCGAGCCCGCCCGCGACAGCGCCGAACTGCAGAAGAACTTTGATGCGGCCAGGGAGCAGATCGGCACCAGCTATGTCGATTACCGCCTGCACGCCACCGTCAAGAATCCGGTGGATGCCGACGCCTTCGTCGATACGGCGGAGTCGCTCGGTCTTGATTCCATCAAGCTTTTCACCACCTACTCCGATTCCGGCCGCCGGACCTACGATGCACAGATCCGTCGTCTGCTCGAGCGGTCCGTAGACGGACCGCTCGTGCTCGCCCACATCGAGGACGACGAGCAGATCATACTTGATGAATCATTTACGCACGAACACCTGCCGCAAAGCCGCCCGAGCTCGAGCGAGACCGACGAAGCGCTGAAACTCGCAGGCTTTGTGCAAGAGACCGGCGGCCGCCTCTACATGGTGCACCTCAGCAGCGGCGAGACCCTGCGGCGGCTGCTCGATGCATACAGACCGTTGATCGGGAAGCATTTCCTCGTGGAAAGCTGCCCGCAGTACTTTTCCTTCAACGCGGAAAAGCTCCGCGGTGAAACGGGCAGACTTTTCTCCTTCGCACCGCCACTGCGCAGCGAGACGGAACGGCGAGTGCTGCATGAACATGCGGCGCATATCAATACTATCGGCACCGATCACGCGCCTTTCACGAGCGAGCAGAAGCAAGCCGACAGGCTCTCAAAGCTCCCGCTTGGCATCGGCGGGGTCGAACACGCCTTTGATGTGATGTATTACCATCTTGGCGAGTCGGCTATCAATAAAATGTCACGGAATGTCGCGCATGCCTTCGGCCTCTACCCACGCAAGGGCGTGATCGCCGAAGGAAGCGATGCGGATATCATGGTGTATCGCCTCGGCGAACGCACCATTCAGGAAAACCACAGCGCCGCGGACTACAGCGCCTATACGAACCATCCCGCCAGGGGAAGTGTCGAATCGACCATCCTCCGCGGCCGCTTCGTCTTGAAGGATGGACGGTTCATCCCCGTTGAAGGGCGTTATCTACAAAAGGAGTGAGACCCATGCCCAAAGCGATCGTCAACGCACGGATCTACGATTTTGACGAGTACATCGATCATGGCTACGTCGTCTTTGATGAGACGATTCTCGAGAAAGGACCGATGGAAGCGTTCGACCGGGATGATTGCACCATCATCGACGGCAGCGGTCACCTTGTCATCCCTTCGCTTGTCATCGGGCACACGCACATCTACAGCGCGTTCGCGCGCGGCTGGGAGAACAGTTTCGAGTATGAATCCTTCATGGACATCCTCGAGAAGCAATGGTGGAGGCTCGATGCCTCCCATGAGCACGACACGATCTATCATAGCGGCATCGTCAACGCCGTCGACCACGTGAAAAACGGGGTCACCACCATTCTCGACCACCATGCGAGCGGAACCATCGCGGGTTCACTCGAGAAGCTTCGCAAGGCGGTCGTCGATACTGTCGGCGCTCGTGGGGCGTTCGCCTTCGAGACCAGCGATCGTTTCGATGTCGAGGCCTGTCTCGCCGAGAACCGCGCCTTCATCGATGAACGGCATCCCAATGCGCCCGGCCTTTTCGGTCTCCACGCGTCCCTCTCGCTTTCAGAGGAGACGCTTCGTCGGGTGAAGGAACGGCTGGGTGACACCCCGATCCACATCCACGTCGCCGAAAGCGAGCTCGACCAGCAGGACTGCCTGAAGCGCTACGGCGAACGGGTGGTCGAACGGTTCGCACGGCACGGTCTGCTCAACCCCGGCAGCATCCTCACCCATGCGCTGCACATCAACGATGCCGAACGAGATCTGATCGCCGAGCACGACTGCGTGGTCGCCCTCAACCCCTCTTCGAACATGAACAACGCCGTCGGCATTCCCGATTACCCCGCCCTCCGCAAAAGGGACATCCCCGTCATCGTCGGCAACGACGGGCTCACCTCCTCGGTGACGACGGAGTATCAGGCTCTGATGTTCGCCTCGCACGTACAGGCAAAAACCCCGGAGGCCTTCGACCTCGGCGATCTCGCCCGCATTCTCGATGAGACGTATGCGTACGCCTCAAAGCTGCTCGGGGTCAGGCTCGGCAGGCTGCAGGCAGGATACGCGGCGGATCTCTTGATGCTGCCCTACATTCCGCCGACGCCCATGCGTGCAAGCAACGCGCTCGGTCATCTGTTCTTCGGCCTCTTCAACAGTTTCAAGCCGAGCGATGTCTTCATCGGCGGCAAGCATGTCGTCAAGGACTTTGAGGTCGACGCACCCACGAGAGAAGCCTACGCCGCGGCGAAGGACGCCGCGCAGAAGCTTTGGAACCAGATTGAACGCCAGAAGGGAGCATCCCGATGAAACTCAGAACCCAGTTCGACGGCTTGACGCTTGAAAATCCACTGATGCCAGCCTCCGGTCCCCTGGTCGGGGATCTCGAGAAACTGTCCTTCATGCGTGATGAGGCCGGCACCGGCGCGGTGGTCACGAAGACCATCGCCCCCAGGGAACCTAAGATTCCCAAGCCCTGCATCTACACCGACACCAGGCGGCAGTTCGTCATGAACAGCGAGCTGTGGAGCGAACACCCCATGGAACGCTGGGTGGAGACGTTTCTTCCCGCCTACCGGAAAAAAAACGACCGGCCGCTCATCATCAGCGTGGGGTATTCGAAAGCGGACATGGAGACGCTCATCCCCAGACTCGAGCCGTTCGCGGATGCGTTCGAGGTCTCGACCCACTACGTCGGTACGGACCTCTCGGTGATCGCCGATACCGTGCGCACCATCCGTTCCTTGACGAATAAACCCTTCTACATGAAGATCTCGCCCCATATCCCCGATGCGGAGAACTACGCTAAAGCGATCAAGGAAGCGGGGGCGAACGGAGTCGTCGCGATCAACTCCCTCGGCCCCACGATAAACATCAACCCCGCCCGACGGCGCATTGAATACGCGCCCGAGGACGGTTTCGTGTGGACGACGGGTCCCGTCATCAAGAACCTCGCGCTCGCGACGGTCTACAAGATCAAACAGGCCGAGCCGGACCTGACCGTCATCGGTGTCGGGGGCGTCGCTTCCGCCGAGGATGTCGTCGAGTTCCTTCTTGCCGGCGCGAGCGGTGTGCAGATGCTCTCAGGCGCGCTTCTCAAAGGCAAGCAGCTGTATGCCAAAATCATCAGGGACCTCCCGAAGGTGCTTGAAAAATTCGGCTTCGATTCCGTTGAGGACGTCATCGGCACCGAGCTCGACAATCCGACCAGCTACGAGGACGAGCTGCCGACGCTGATCGAGGAGAAATGCATCGAATGCATGCTTTGTGTGAAGACGTGTCCGTATTTCGCGATTGAATTCAAGGACAGGATCACGTTCGACCCGGATAAATGTTTCAGCTGCGGACTCTGCGTGTCGGTCTGCCCGACCGATGCCATTGAAATGGATAAATTGAGGTGAAGGGTATGAAGAAACAGGATATTTCCCGTTCCATCGAGAAGGTCGACAGCCGCGAGAAGATCTCCGGCGCCGCGGCCTTCACCAGCGACATCAAGCTTGATGGCATGCATTACGCCAAGAGTGTGCGCTCCCCCATCCCCCGCGGGCGGATCAAGCAGGTCAACCTGCCCTCGCTGCCCAAGGGCTACGTGGTCGTCGACCACCGAGACATCCCCGGCGAGAATGTGGTCAAGATGATTCACGACGACTGGCCGGTCTTCCCAAAGACGGAAGTCGCCTACATCGGCGAGCCGATTCTGCTGGTTGTCGGTCCTGATAAGGAGAAGGTCGCCGAGCTCGCGGACGCCGTCGAGATCGAGTTCGAGGAGTTGGAGCCAACCTTCGGCTTCACCAACAGCGCCATCGACCTCCACTACGACAAGGGCGATCCGGACCGCGCCTTCGAGACCGCCGCGCGGACCGTCTCTTATGAGTACGAAACCGGCTATCAGGAACAAGCCTACATCGAACCCCAGGGGTTCGTGGGGTATCTGGATGAAGGCACCTACACGCTGGTCGGCTCGATTCAATGCCCTTACTACGTCAAGAATGCGGTGCTTGCGACCATGGCCGCCGACGAAGACGACGTCCGGGTCATCCAGGCGCCGGTCGGCGGCGCCTTCGGAGGCAAGGAGGAATTCCCCTCGCTGACGGCGACGCAGCTCGCGGTCGCCCTGCGCAAGGTCCAAAAGCCGATCAAGTTCATCTACGAGCGGGAGGAGGACATGATCGCGACCACCAAGCGGCATCCTTCCAAGGTGCGCATGGAAGCCGCTCTTGATGAGAACAACAACATCCAGGGCCTCAGGGCCCACGTCGGCCTCGATGGCGGCGCCTATCTCGGCCTCTCGGGCGTGGTGCTCTCCCGGGGGATGCTCGCGGCGACGAACGCCTACACCATCGACAACGTCTGGGTGGACGGCGACGTGTATGTGACCAACACCGTCCCCAACGGCGCCTTCCGCGGTTTCGGCGCGCCGCAGATGATCTTCGCGATCGAGATGTTCATCCATCACGTGGCCAAGGAAGTCGGGGAGGATACTTACACGTTCCGCACCCGCCACCAGGTCTCCCAGGGCGATCTGACCTCGACCGGCGGCGTCTATCGTGACCCGATCATCCTCGATGAGATGTCGAAAAAGGCCGAGGAGATCTCCGATTACCATCGCAAGCGCAAGGAATACGAAGACCCCGATACATTCAAGGGCATCGGCATGAGCTGGTTCCTCCACGGCTGCGGCTTCACCGGCAGCGGCGAGCAGGAGAAGATCAAGGCCCGCGTCAAACTGAAGAAGGATGCCGATGGCACCGTGCGCATCCTCGTAGCCGCAGTCGACATGGGGCAGGGACCGAAGACGACGTTCCGCAAGCTCGTCGCCGATGTGCTCGACCTGCCGCTTGAGCAGGTGCTCTTCCCCTACCCCGACACCCGCTACGTCCCCGACAGCGGCCCCACGGTCGCTTCGCGCACGATGATGGTTGTCGGCGGCCTGCTGGCCCGTGCGGCGAAGGACCTCAAGGAATCCTGGCGCGAAGGCGAGGTACAGGAGGCCATGCAACGCTACAAGCAGCCGGATTACATCGAATGGGACCAGGACCGGATGAAAGGCGACGCCTACCCCGCCTATTCGTGGGGCGTCAACGTCGTCGAGGTGGAAGTCTCGAAAGTCACCTACGAAGTCGACATCAAGCATGTGTGGAGCGTCTACGACCTCGGCAAGGCCATCGATGAACGCATCGTCCTCGGTCAGGCGGATGGCGGTCAGGCCCAGGGCGTGGTCGGCCTTGGCTACCTCGAAGTCATGGAGCACGAAGGCGGCGCCCTCAAGCAGAAGAACCTCACCGACTACATCATCCCCACGGCCGTCGACATGCCCAAGACCGAGAACCACATCATGGACAATCCCTATCCTCTCGGCCCCTATGGTGCGAAGGGCGTGGGCGAGCTGACGCTGGTCGGCGGACCGCCGGCCGTGGCGCTGGCGATCGAGCAAGCCATCGGCCGCCGGGTCCGCAAGGCGCCCGTGACACCTGAATATATCATGGAGTTGATCCACAATGGCTGATATCACGTTCACACTCAACGGCGAACGCATCACACTGCGCGAGGAACCGAATCTGCGCTTCCTCGATGTGCTCCGCGAGAAGCTCAACCATACCGGTGCGAAGGAAGGCTGCGGCGAAGGTGAATGCGGCGCGTGCGCCATCCTGCTCGATGGCCACATCGTCAATTCCTGTCTCTTGCCGCTGGCGAGCGTCGATGGTCGTGATGTGGTCACGATCGAAGGCTATCGCATGACCGAGCGCTATCAGATGCTCGAGAAGGCCTTTATCGAAGAGGGCGCGGTCCAGTGCGGCATCTGCACCCCCGGGATGATGATCGCCGCGGAGAGCATGCTCAGAGAAAACCCCGACCCCACCGACGAGGAGATCCGGCACGGCCTGGCGGGAAATCTGTGCCGCTGCACCGGCTATAACATGATCATCGCCGCCATTCGCCGCGCCGCGAAGGAAGGTGAAGGATTATGGTGAGGCATATCATTCCCAAGACCTACCGCGAGGCGCTCGAGCACCTCAAGAGTGGCAGTCTTCATATCCTCGCGGGCGGAACGGACCTCATGGTCCAAAACCGCGCGTGGAGCGAGACACCGGTCGCCTTCAAGAAGGACACGCTCTATGTCTACAACCTGGAAGAGCTCCGCTATATCGAACGCGAAGGGGACATGCTTCATGTGGGCGCGCTGGCAAGCTACGACATGCTTGAACGCCACCCCGACACCCCTTCGGCCCTCAAGCGCTGCATCGCCCTGCTGGCCTCACCCGGCCTGCGCCGGGTCGCGACCCTCGCGGGCAACATCGGCAACGCCTCCCCCGCGGCCGATGGCGTGCTTGTCCTCTACGCCCTCGATGCACGCGTCGTATTGGACAGCGCCGATGCGACGCGCGAAATTCCCATCGAAGAGGCCATCACCGGCCCCGGGCGCACCGCGTTCGAAGACGGCGAGATGATCCGCGAGATCAGGATACCGCTTGAAGACTTCGACTCGGAACGCTTCAAGAAGGTCGGCGGCCGCAAGGCCGACGCCATCTCGAAAGTTTCTTTCCTCGGCGCCGCCGCCTTTGATGGCGACGTCATCAAGGACCTGCGGCTCGCTCTCGGCGCGGTCAACACCACCGTCGTGCGCCGCCGCGAGATCGAGGCACAATACCAGGGGCTGACCGCCGCCGACCTCAAAGCCCGCTCGCAGGAGATCCGCGAAGCATACGCCCCCTACGTGCGCCCCATCGACGATCAGCGGTCGACAGCGACGTATCGTCGTCAGGTCGCCTTGAACCTGATCGAAGACTACATCCATTCCTTGTGAGAAGGTGATCGACATGAACGACAGACACAAGATGACTATCGCCCGAGGACGGCATCCCGCCGAAGTGGTGCTCAAGAACGCCCGCGTCGTCAATGTCTTCACCCTTGAGATCGAGCGTGCGGACGTGGCTGTAGAGGACGGCGTCATCCTCGGCGTCGGCGAGTATTCAGGCAAAGAGGAGATCGACCTTGCCGGCGCCTATCTCGCCCCGGGATTCATCGACGGGCACGTCCACATCGAGTCCTCGATGGTCACCCCCGCCCAGTTCTCCGCTGTTATTTTGCCCAAGGGAACGACGACTATCATCGCCGACCCGCACGAGATTGCCAACGTCTCCGGGGCGGACGGCATCCGCTACATGCTTGAGAATGCAAAAAAGGCACCGCTGGAAGTCTACATGATGATCCCCTCAAGCGTCCCCGCGACCGAATTCGAGACCGCCGGCGCCACGATCGGCGTCGAGGACATCCGGACCCTCGCGAAGGAGCCGGGTGTCCTCGGCCTCGGTGAAGTGATGAACTACCCCGGCGTGCTCGAGGGGGATGACGACATCCACGGCAAGATCCGCGCGATGCAGCCCGCCCCGATTGACGGACATGCGCCGGGCGTGCTCGGCAACGACTTGAACGCCTACGTCGCGGCAGGCGTGCAGACGGACCACGAATGCAGCACCGTCGAGGAGCTGCTTGAGCGAATCAAGCGGGGCATGTACGTGCATCTGAGGGAAGGCTCGGCCACGCGCAACGTCCGGACGCTGCTTGAGGGATTCGATCCGCAATGGAGCGACCGGCTGCTCTTCTGCACGGATGATAAGCATCCCGAGGACATCCGCGCCGAAGGACACATCAACTACAACGTCAACCTCGCGATCGAGGCGGGCGTCCCCCCCTTAGTGGCCATCCGCATGGCGACGCTCAACGCGGCGAATGCTTATGGATTGGATCGCCACGGCGCCATCGCCCCGGGCCGCAAGGCGGACTTCATCGTCTTCGACAGTCTGGAGCGCATCGAACCCCGGCTCGTCTACAAGGAGGGCCGCCGGGTCGCTCAGGATGGAGAGCCGTTGTTCAAGGCGCCGCGGGAGGTGGGCGAAGCTGTGCGCGACACGGTGCACGTCGACCCCGCGGCCATCGATTTCACCCTGCGGTTGCAACAAGAGCGGGTGAAAGTCATCGGCCTCATCGAGAAGAATATCACCACCCGGTGCCTCATCGAGACGGTCAACGTCGAGGAGGGAACCTATGTACACGATCCTTCGCAGGACCGGCTCAAGCTCGCCGTCATCGAGCGCCATCACGGGACGAACAACTACGGTCTCGGATTGGTGCGCGGGTTCGGATTCCAAGGCGGCGCCATCGCGATGACGATTGCGCATGACTCCCACAACCTCGTCGTCGTGGGCGATGATGATGCGTCGATGCGTGCCGCGATGGAGAAGATTGTCGAAATCCAGGGAGGCATCGTGCTTGCGAAGGAAGGCGTTGTCGACGATTATCTGCGTCTCGATGTCGCCGGCATCATGAGCACGAAACCGTCGAAGGTTGTCGCGCAGACGCTTGAACGGATGAAAGGCAAGGTCCGCGGGATGGGTCTCTCAAAGACCATCGACGACCCCTTCATCAGCCTGGCGTTCCTCTCGCTGCCCGTCATTCCGGACTTGAAGCTCACCGACAACGGCCTGTTTGATGTGCGCACCTTCTCGAATGTGGCCATCGAAGCCGAAGCGGGGGGCGATTGATGTGGAGCATGTCAGCCATTATGCCTGCACGCTCTGCGGGGCGGCTTACGAGAAGACCTCGACGCATCTCACCTGTCCCGCCTGCGGGGAAAAGGGCATCCTCGATGTCATCTACGACTACGACACCATGCGCAAGCAGGTCGATGCCGCCTATTTCGACTCCTGTACGGAGCGTTCGATGTGGCGCTATCTACCATTGATGAGCGTCTCCGGCGACCGGGCGGGTGAATCGCTCGCCGTCGGCTGGACGCCGCTTTATGATTCCTTGCGGCTCGCCGGGGAGATCGACGTCGCGAAGCTCTATCTCAAGGACGACGGCGTGAATCCGACCGGTTCCCTCAAGGACCGCGCATCCGCAATCGCGGTCTTGAAGGCGGACGAGGAGGGGCATCGCAACATCGCCTGCTCCTCGACGGGCAACGCCGCCTCGAGTCTAGCGGGCAACGCCGCCAGGCTCGGGCTTGAAGCCTTCATCTTCGTCCCCGAGCGCGCACCTTCGGGCAAGCTGACCCAGCTGGCCGCCTACGGGGCCGAGGTCATCAGCGTCGAAGGCGATTACAAGGACGCCTTCAACCTCTCCAAAGCCGCTATCGAGACATTCGGCTGGTATAATCGCAACGCGGCGATCAATCCCCACATGGTCGAGGGCAAGAAGACCGTCGCCCTCGAGATTGCCGAACAGCTTGCTTTCGACGTCCCGGATTACGTCGTGGTGAGCGTCGGTGACGGCTGCACCATCGGCGGTGTCTACAAAGGCTTCTATGACTTGTTGCAGCTTGGCCTGATCGAACGGATTCCCCGCATCGTCGGGGTTCAGGCCGAAGGCTGCCGGCCGTTCGTCGATGCGGCCGCCTGTGGCGGGGAGTTAATCGAATGCGAAGAGCGGACCCTCGCCGACAGCATCGCCGTCGGCATCCCGCGCAATCCGAAAAAGGCTCTGCGCGCCGTCCGCGAGAGCGACGGCGAATGGGTCACCGTCACCGATGAGGAAATCATCCAAGCCATGCAAACGCTCGGCGCCCGGGAGGGCATCTTCGCCGAACCGGCGGCCGCCGCTTCCTTGGCCGGCGCCATTCGCGCGCGCAGGGACGGTGTGATTGACAAAGCGGCGCGGATTGCCGTGATTGTCACGGGCAACGGGCTCAAGGATCCGGACACGGCAAAGACGAAGCTGCCGCCGCCCACGAAACTGCCGCCGGATCTGGATGCGCTCAAGGCGCATCTGAAGCACACACATGACAAGGAGGACACAGAATAATGAAGAATTACTATCCCTACGGGCCGACATACGAGGAGATGCTCCGACCGGAGACGTTGTCGGAGGAGCTTCGCAGGCAGGCCCGCGAGGCCAGAAAAGACGAACTGGACCCCATGAACCTTTTCAACATCTCCTGGCGCAAAGACGATGGCCGGGTCAACCGCGTCGTCCTGCCCAAGGCCATGACCGGCGTTGACGCCAACATCGTCGTGCTGCTCGGCAACCATTTCCCGAGCGGTTCGCACAAAGTCGGTCCGGCTTATTCGACGTTGATCGAGGGCGTTGTCGACGGCACTCTCAAACCGGGTTACCACGACATCCTCGGGCCGTCGACCGGCAATTTCGGCATCGGCGTCGCCTACATCACCAACCTGATGGGCTTCGATTCAACCATCATCATGCCGGATAACATGAGCAAGGAACGCTACGACCGCATCCAGGGGTATGGGGCGAAGCTGGACTTGACGCCGGGCACCGAATCCGACGTCATCCTCACGCTCGAGAAGACGCACGAACTCGCCAAACAGGAGAAGAACTACTCGCTCGCGCAGTTCGAGCTGATGCCGAACTACCGGTTCCATCGCTACGTCACCGGCAACAGCGCTCTTGAGGCGACCAAGGACGTCGGTAACGGCCGCGTCGCGTGTTTCGCCGCCGCCCCCGGCAGCGCCGGCACGCTCGCGGCGGGCGATCAGATCAAGAAGGCGTTCCCCGAATCCAAGACCGTTGCGCTCGAGCCGTATGAATGCTCGACGCTCATGGACGGGGGTCGCGGCCAGCATCGCATCGAAGGCGTCGGCGACAAGATGTGCACCCTGATCCACAACGTGCTGACGACCGACTTCATCGCCTTGATTCCCGATGACGACGCGGTCCGCGGTCTGAAGATCATCCACGACGGCACGGATGTGCTTGTGGAGCACGGTGTCCCGAGGGAAGCCGCCGAAGCTTTGCGCGAGGCATTCGGCGTCAGCGGCGTCGCCAACATCCTCGGTGCAATCAAGATGGCGAAGCATCTGAAGCTCGGTCCCGAGGAGAACGTCGTCACCGTCGCGACGGATGGCTTCGACCGCTACGAAAGCGTCCTCGAGGATCTCGAGCGCCGCTATCTCGAGACCGGTGCGACCGTCCAGCGCCGCTGGTTCCGCGACATCTTCATGCGGGCCGGCACCGATTACATCGAGGACACCCGCGATGAACAAAGCAAGCAGCGGCTCTTCAAGCAAAAAGAGGACGACTGGCTCAAGTTCGGCTATGAGCAGGAGTATCTCGACACCATGAAAAGCCAGGAGTTCTGGGAGAGAGAATACGAACGCGTCTTCGAATACAACGAGAAGATCCAGCAGTACCGTGAACAGATTGAATCTAAAAGGAGGAACGATTGATTATGGATATTCCATTCGAAACTGTATTGAAAAAAGCACAGGAGTATGAACAGGATATGACCCGCTTCCTGCGCGACATGGTCCGCCTGCCGAGTGAAGGCGGCGAGGAGGGGGAAGTCATCCAGCGCATCAAGCAGGAAATGGAGGCCGTCGGCTTCGACAAGATCGAGATCGACAAGATGGGCAACATCCACGGCACCATCGGTAGCGGCAAGCACCTCATCGCCATGGACGCCCACATCGACACCGTCGGCGTCGGCGACCGCGACAACTGGGACTTCGACCCCTTCGAAGGCTACGAGACCGACGAAGAGATCGGCGGCCGCGGCACCAGCGACCAGGAAGGCGGCATGGCCTCGATGGTCTACGCCGGGAAAGTCATCAAGGACCTCGGCCTCGAGGACGACTACACGCTGCTCGTGACAGGAACCGTGCAGGAGGAGGACTGCGACGGGCTCCCCTGGGTCTACATCATCGAAGAGCTCGGCGTACGGCCCGAGTTCGTCGTCATCACCGAACCCACCTCGCTCAACGTCTATCGCGGCCATCGCGGCCGGATGGAGATCAAGGTCTCCACGCATGGCGTGAGCTGTCACGGAAGCGCCCCTGAGCGCGGGGACAACGCCATCTTCAAGATGGGGCCGATCCTCAGCGAGCTCGAAGAGCTCGCGGGCAATCTCAAGGACGATGCCTTCCTCGGCAAGGGGACGCTCACAGTCAGCGAGATTTTCTCCTCCTCGCCCTCGCGTTGCGCCGTCGCGGATGGCTGCAGCGTGTCGGTGGACCGCCGCCTCACCGCCGGTGAGAGCCACGAAGGCGCGCTTGAAGAGATCCGCTCGCTGCCTTCGGTCAGGAAATACGGGGCGACGGTCGAGATGTACGAATACCGCGAACCCTCCTACACCGGCCTCGTCTATCCGCAGGACGCCTATTTCCCGAGCTGGGTCCTCGATGAGGACCACATCGCCACCCAGACGCTCGTGGATGCCTATGAGAACCTCTGGGGCTCGAAGCCGCTCGTCGACAAGTGGACCTTCTCGACGAACGCCGTCTCCATCATGGGCCGCTACGACATCCCCACTATCGGCTTCGGTCCCGGCTTTGAAGAAGAGGCCCACGCACCCAACGAGAAGACCCGCAAGGACCATCTTGTGGCAGCCGCCGCGATGTATGCGGTGATTCCCGGTCAATATCTGAAACGACTCGACAAATAAAATACTGAAAAGGAGCGAACCAAACCATGCAACCACTTTACAAAGGCAAGCATTTTGTCACCCTGCAGGAGTGGGACGTCTCGCAGATCGAGAAGCTGCTTGATGTCTCCGCCGAACTCAAGGAGAAATTCCACAACAACGAAGTCACCGACTTCCTCAAGAACAAGACGTCCTTCCTCATGTTCTTCGAACAATCGACCCGCACGCGCAACTCCATGGAGGCCGGCATCGCCCAGCTGGGCGGACATGCCAACTTCCTCGATACCTCGACGATGCAGATCTCGCACGGCGAGACCGGCAAGGACACCGCCGTCATCCTCTCTTCCTACGGGCATGCCATCGCCTGTCGCAACTGCAACTGGCAGGAAGGCAACCAGTTCATCCGCGAGATGGCCGACAACGCCACCGTTCCGGTGATGAACCTGCAGTGCGATTTGTACCATCCGATGCAGGGACTGGCGGATTTGATGACCATCCGCGAGACGAAACCAGACACCAAGAACCTCAAAGTCTCCATCATCTGGGCTTATGCGACCAGCCACAAGAAGCCCATCAGCGTCCCGCTCACGCAGACGCTGCTCTTCCCGCGTTTCGGCATGGATGTCGTGCTCGCGCATCCGGAAGGCTATGAACTCCCCGACTGGGCGATCGAGAAGGCGAAAACGCTCGCCGAGCAGAACGGCGGCACCTTCACCGTGACCCACGACATGGACGAAGCCTTCAAGGACGCCGACGTCGTCATCCCCAAGAACTGGGGCAACTGGTCGGGCAAGCAGACGGACGTCAATCTGGACAACCTGCTTGAAGCCAACCGCGACTGGAAATGCACCGAGGAGCGGATGGCGCTCGCAAAGGATGACGTCATCTACATGCACGCCCTGCCCGCCGACCGCGGCAACGAGGTCGAGGACTCCGTCATCGACGGCGAGCGTTCGGTCGTCTATCAGGAGGCGGAGAACCGCCTGCACACCGCCAAGGCCGTCATGGCCCTCACCATGGGCGATAAGTAAACCCAACAACAAAGGCTCCCGCTTGCGGGAGCCTTCTTCATCACTGCTGTGTGATTCCTATTCAGCGGTGCGTCAGTAGATTTCCTTGTCTTTCCTGGCGTACTCGTTGAACAGTTCGAGACACGCGTCGCGCTCGGCCTCGTCGATCTTGAGGATCGAGCGCTCGGAGCTGCCGTTCTTGATGAAGTCGTAGATGAAATCGTCGCGGAAGCCGATGCGGTCGGCGTCTTCGGGGCGGCAGCCGTAGACGATGTCCTTGATGTTCGCCCAGATGATCGCCCCGAGGCACATCGGGCAGGGATAGCCGGTCGTATAGAGCGTGCAGCCGGAGAGGTCGTGCGTGCCTTTTTGTTTCGAAGCGGCGCGGATGGCGTTGATTTCGGCGTGCGCCGTCGCGTCGTTGTCGCCGAGCACGGTGTTCGAAGCGACGGCGAGGACATTGCCGTCATCGTCGATGATCGCGGCCCCGAAAGGACCGCCGAGATCCTCGTTCATGGTTTCTCTTGCCCGTTCGATGGCGAGCTGCATGATGCGTTTCGAATCTTTGCGTTCGATGTCGATCACCTCTTTTGGGATATCACACCATTATATCGCGGGAGGCGCGGATGCGCAAGCACTCCTGCTTTCCCTAGGGGCAGGCATCTGGTAGAATAAAAAGGGGGTGGAATCCGATGGATGGTCCGATTGCGTTTGCGCACAACCAGCTGGCCCGCCGCATCGAGTCCGGCGACACGGTCGTCGACGCGACAGCGGGGAATGGCCACGACACGCTTTTCCTCGCCCGGAAAGCGGCGCGTGTGTTCGCCTTCGACATTCAGCGCGAAGCGCTCGAAGCCGCTCAAGGACGAATAGAAGCAGCAGGGCTTGCGAATGTCACCTTCATCCGCGATTCGCATGTCAACATCCCGCTTTATGTGGCCGAGCCCATCAAGGCCGCGGTGTTCAACCTCGGCTATCTGCCCGGGTCGACCTCGACCGTGACCACGAAGGCAGAGACCAGCGTGGAAGCCCTGCGGAATGTATTGGAGATTCTCGTGGTGCGCGGGGTCCTCTCGGTGACGCTCTACCCCGGACATGAAGAAGGCGAACGCGAGGCGCAGGCGGTCGAAAAGCTGCTTGCCGAGCTGGATGGGTCGCGTTTCAACGTGTTCAAATATCTTCCCTTGAACAAGAAGAAAGCCCCCTACACGATGCTGGTCGAAAAGAAAGGAGCGAAAGACGCATGAAGGAGCGTTTTGTTGCGGTCACACCGCTTGTGAGTTTGCTGCTGTTCCTGTTCAGCGGGTTCGTGCTGGATAGCTGGGCGCTGGGCATGACTTTCTTTCTGCTTATCCCGATCTCCTGGGTGCTGATCTCGAGCAACCCACTGCGTCGGCTTTATCAATTGACGCCTCTGATCAGCCTGACCCTCTTTTTGTGGCTCGCGTTCGGGTTTAATCTCGCCCACCCGGGATGGGTCGTTTTCTTCCTCATCCCGCTCGCCGACCTTTTGTTCAACGGACAGCTCAACGGTCGGAAGCTCACGACGCTCGGAATCACCATCCTCTACATCGTCCTGGGTCTCACCCAGGGACTTTGGCATCCGGGATGGCTCTTGTTCCTGCTCATCCCCATCATCAACATCCTGTTCTTCCCCCGCAACCGGATTGTCATCCGCCGCGGGACGCAATACTTCCGGACGTCGTTCTTCGCTTTCGTCAATAAGGAAGACGACGAGGACGACATCGATGTCGATATCCGCTGAGGAGGGTCTGATGTGAAAAAAGATCACGACGCGCTGAAGAAGCGCCTGAGCAAAAGACAATACGCGGTGACGCAGGAAGGGGCGACCGAGCCGCCTTTTGACAACGAATACTACAACAACACCCGTGAAGGTCTCTATGTGGACATTGTCAGCGGCGAACCGCTGTTCACGAGCCGCGAGCAATACGACGCCGGGTGCGGCTGGCCGAGCTTCACCGCACCGATCGGCGGGATTGAAGAACGCTTTGATGATTCACATGGCATGCGCCGCACGGAAGTCCGCAGCAAACAAGCGGATTCGCATCTGGGGCATGTCTTCGACGACGGCCCCCGCGAGGCGGGCGGGCTGCGCTATTGCATCAATTCCGCCGCGCTGCGCTTCATCCCCTTTGAGAATCTCGAGGCCGAAGGTTACGGCGAATATGTGAAGTATTTCAAATGAAGCCAGAGATCTCCCCCGTCACCGACGTCGAGGAACGTCGCCGCTTGACGAGGAGGATGCTTGAAGGTTTGAAGTCCTGGTTCGGTATCGCCGAATCCCGGAAGGCCTACGTCGAGGAGGCGGCATTCCTACGTTTCTTCCGGGCGGATTTGTCTGGCGATTTTGCAGGCCTGCTCACCATCAAGCAGCACAACGAGCATTCAGCCGAGATCCACCTGATGGGCGTTCCGCTTGAACATCAGCGCAAGGGCGTCGGCCGGGCGCTTCTGAAGAAAGCAGAGCGCGAGCTCAGCGCCGAAGGAGTGAAGCTTCTGCAGGTCAAGACCCTGTGCTCGTCGCACCCCTCTAGGCATTATGGGGAGACTCGCGCGTTCTACCGGGCGATGGGCTTTTATCCGCTCGAGACGTTCAAGACCCTCTGGGATGAGCACAACCCGTGTCTGATCCTGATCAAGCCGCTATAGAAAAGCCCCGCGCACTCTTCTCATCGGGAGGTCGCGCGGGGCTTTTTTTCTGATCCGTCAATCATCGAAGCAACTGCCGCCGATGAATTCCCTCAGCAGCGAGTTGTTGGGGACGTGATGGTCCTCGACGTCCTTGAAGTATTTGAGGAACTTGATGAGTCGGTTGGCGGTGATGAAGTGCTCGCTCTCGCGGGGGATCTCCATCAGGGTGTCGAGCGCATGTTTTTTCATGACGCCGAGCTCATAGGCCAGACTGGAGTTGAAGATGTAGTCGGCGCCTTCCTGATGCGGATAGATCCAACGGAACTCCCCGCGGCGGACCGACCCCCACATGCCGATGGTCTTCGAGGCCGGTGCGTTGCGGAATTTCCGGTCGCGCACGATGCGCCGCAGCAATCTGAGGTTGGTGATGTTGATCGGGTTGTGGTAGTCGATGTTCAGCTGCAGCTGCGGACTGATGAAGATCTTGAATTTCTGGTGCTGGGGAATCAGTGACGTCAGGGTTTCGTTGAGGGCGTGGATGCCTTCGATGATGATCGGCTCCTCTTCGGTGATGCGCAGTTTCCGATAACCGCTGCGGGTCTTGGTCATGAAATCGAACTTGGGGATGTCGACCTCTTTGCCCTGGATCAGATCGAGCATGTTCTGGTTGAAGAGGTCGATATCGAGCGTGTTGATGTGTTCGAGGTCGATCTCGCCGTTTTCATCGGGCTGGATCTGGTCGCGGTCGAGGTAGTAATCATCAAGCGAGATCATCACCGGTCGCAGGCCGCGGGTCATCAGTTCGACGCGCAGGCGGTTGGAGAAGGTCGTCTTCCCGCTTGAAGAGGGTCCGGCGATGGCGATGAGGCGGATTTCATCGTTGTGTTTCTCCAGGATGTCGCCGATCTCGCTGAGCATCTGGTTGTGCTTGGCCTCATTCATCTGCACGAACTCGACGATCTGCCTGCTTTCGGCGTGACGGTTCATCTTGGCGATGGTGTTGGCGTCGATGAGTTCGGCCCAGCGGTTGGCGTTCCGGAGTGTCCGTCCATAGGTCGGCGCGTCCTCGAAGGGCGGGATCTCCCCGTTCGTCTCGGCTCTTGGGTATTGAATCAGAAATCCGGGCGGGTAGGCGCGGAGGAGGTACTCGCTGAGATAGCCGGTCGAGGGAACCATGAGGTTGTACATGTAGTTGAGGTAGCCGTCGCACTCGTAGAAGTGGACGGTGTCCTCGGGCCGGTACTGGATGACATCGAGCTTGTCGTCGTAGCCGTGCTTCTTATAGAAGGCGACGGCCTCATCTTTGCTCATCTCGCGGCGGTAGATGGGGAGGTCGCTTTCGACGAGCCGTTCCATTTCCTGGCGCAGGGCGTCGAGGACATCGCCCATGTCGCTTTGGTGCTCGAGGTTCAGGATATGGCAGAACACACTGCGGGAGATGCTGTAGTTGAACTTGAACTCATAATGCGGGAAGAGGTTGTGAAAGGCCATGGCGACGAGATAGCGCAGGCTGGCCTCATAGGTGAAGACCGCTTCGGGGTGGCGGGAGTCGAGGAATTCGACGGTGGCGTCGTAGTCGATCTCGTAGTACAGTTCGCGCATGCGGTTGTTGACGAGGGCGATGTAGTAGCGTTGTTCGGGGTCGTCGATCAGGTCGATGAGGCGGACCTTGCTATCAAAAGTCTTCTCGACGCCTTCGATGGTGAGCGTGAACATAGATAGGCTCCTTCCTTGTTCGTGATGGGGCTCGGTAAGGGATATTATACCAACTGAGGCTGGTTTTGCAAGGTCGGGACGTTTACTTTTGGTGTGAGGTGGTGGTATACTGAAATTGAAGCAGAGGTAATTGAACAGGGAGGGGTAATCATGTCGAGACATTACGTCGCGAAGCTTGAGAAGCTGAAAAAAGAGAAACGGATGCTGGTCCACATCGGCGAGAAACCAATCCTGCTGCTAGCGGATAACGAAGAGGTTTTCGCGTTGGATGATCGCTGCCCCCATCTCAAGGCCTCCTTGTTCAAAGGAGAGTATGCGGACGGCGTCATCCGCTGCAAAAAACATGGCGCCCGTTTCAATCTACGGACCGGCGAGGTTGTCGAACGGGCCAAGATCGGTCCGCTGCCGATGCCGACGAAACACGCCCAACCGATCGAGACCGTCATCGAGGACGGCAAAGTCTACGTCAAGTTGTGAAAGTCCCCCTTTTCATGCGGGGACTTTCATGGTAGAATACAGTTCGGAAAAGCAATGTGCCGCTTTAGCTCCAACAGGTAGAGCAATTCCATGGTAAGGAAGAGGTTGCTGGTTCGAGTCCAGCAAGCGGCACCATCTTCGCAAATTCCGGCTTGTGTTCAGCAAGCCTTTTTCTTTCCGGGAGGACGCTCGATGCTCGAGAAGTATGCCTTGATCAAGAAAATACTCTTCGCACTACTGTTCGTCGTGCTGTTCGTCGTGCTTTTAGCCTATCTGACCGCCTGAGGAGGGAAGGCCATGAAACGGATTTTGATCAGCGGCGCCACGGGAGGCATCGGCGGGGCGCTCGTCCGCTATTTCTTCAACCGCGGCGAGCACGTGATCGCCACCGGCCGCAATCGGAAACGGCTTGATGCATTCAAGCAGGAACTGTCTTCCGCGGGACCCGGCAAGCTGACGACGCATGTCGCCGATTTTGCATCCTTCGCCGACGTTCATTCCCTCGCAGAGAGGCTCAAAAGCGATTACGAAGACGGACTTGACGCTGTGATCCATACCGCCGCCGTCTTTGTGGGAAAGAAGCGCTACACAGAGGACGGGCATGAACTGCAGATGCAAGTCAACCATCTCGCCCCCGCCCTGCTTTCGCTCGAGTTGCTGCCTGTGCTGCGCAAGCGCAGGGGCCGGGTGATCTCGACTACCAGCGAGCTTCATCGCAAGGCGGAAATGCCGGAAACGCCTTTTTCGGAGTCCAGGATTTATCGCCCCCTCAAGCAATACGCGCGCACGAAACTCTACAATCTGATGTTCACCATCGCCCTCGACGACCGCATCGGTGAAAACAAAGGCATGCGTGCATTCGCCGTTCATCCGGGCCTTGTCAAGACCGACATCGGCTCGAAGGAGACGTCCCTGCGCTGGCGGCTGCTTTGGCGCTTCGCGACGCGCAAGGCAATCGACCCTGGGCGCGTGGTCTACACGTACAGTTTCCTTGTCTATGAAAAGGACACCCAGAGCGCGTTGCCGTATTTTTACCGTACACAGCCGCGTCCCTACAGTGAAGAGGCGCGGGACAAAGCAAAGGTCGAAAGACTCTTCGAAGCGACGGAAGCGGCATTGGATGTCCGCTGGGATAAGGAAAACTGACAGGCGCATAAGAAAAGGCCCCCGCCGAAGAGGCGAGGGTCCAGGGAAGGGGTGGCAGGGACCTTTCCTTTTTTATGGTCCATGACCGCCCGGCATATCTCCGGGCGGCCCGGGACGCTCATCGATTCCGTGGTCCTCAAGCAGCTTCCGGAGCTCGCCTACGGATAGTTCCTTGAGTTCCTCGAAACTTTGTTCCGCACCGGCGTCCTTGAGTGTTTCAATCATACGCAGGCGCATCACGCCGATGCCGTGGTGGCGGGCGTCTTCACGTTCTTCATCGCTTGCGGCGTGTTGATTGCCCCGCATCATGGCGAAATCCGGTATGCGATCGCCGACGTGCTCGGGAATCCGCTCTTCAAGCTGCCGGGAGAGCTCGTCGAGACGTTCGTCGTCTTCGCCGGTGACGTCATAGAGAAGGTAAGGGTTCTTCTCGCTCAGACGACCGGTCTCGACGGCATGGTCGAGGAGGATTTCAATAACCGCTTCGATCGATTCATCCTCGAGGGGACCGAGTTCATCGAGGAAGGCCTCCCCGTCGTCGTTGATGCCTTCCTGGCCGAGGAAACGGTCATCCTCGTCAAGGTCGATGCGGATCGCCGGGTTGAACTCGAAGTAGGCGGAGGCGGCCACGCGCTCCTCTTCCGGCGAGGGTGCGAGGAAGACAACGAGCAGCACAACGGCAAACAGCATGGAGCCGACGGCGAATTTCGGGCTGCCGAACAGTCGCCTGGGCAGGCTCCGCCTTTGAGCCCTGGTTGCTTCGATGTGGGCTTGGTATCTCGGGTTGCTGCGGATGGCCTCGCGCACATCCGGCGTGGCGCGGTCCGCATGCTTTCGCAGCTGCTGTTCGAACAATCTTTTCCTCATGTTTCCTCCCCCTCCTTTCCAGCGGCGGCTTCCCGCAGTTTTTCAAGTGAACGCTTGTATTTATAGGTGACGGTGCCGATTGGCAGGTCGAGCTCCTTGGCGATGGTTCGATGTTTCTCTTGCAGGACAGCCCGCCGGATGACGATTTCCTGCTCGGTTGCATCGAGTGATTGGAAGAGTTCTTCGAGATAACGTCTGTCCTCGGCCTGGTCTTCGACGCCTCCGAAGAGATTCTCGCCGGTCTGCGAGGCGTCGACCGAGAGGTCCCGTTGCTGCTGGTGGTAGGCGTTGATGGCGAGTCGCTTGGCGATGGTCCTTATCCAGGCCCTGAATCGGCCGCGTTCCTGATAGGTTGATAGGTTGTCGACCATCTTGAGGTATGTTTCCTGCAGAATGTCCTCAGCGAGACTTTCGTCCTTGACGATTAGCAACGCGGTGTAGTAGACATCGCTGCGCGTCAGTTCGTATATTGTGTCGAATGCGGCCTCGTCGCCTTTCTTGAAGGCACGCACCGCTTGGTCGAGACGATTCATAGGCCCTCACCCAGCTTCCATACTTTAAACAATCGAAACGCGTATTTTGTTGGGAGTCAGTTGAAAAATCAACTCTACCCTTTTATCTTAACACAGGAACAGAAAGCGAGGGGATTCATGTGCGTTGTGTCGCCACCGCCGCATTCGGCGTTGAAGCCGTTGTGAAGCGTGAACTCATCGCGCTCGGTCATACGATTGAACGCAGCGAGAACGGCAAGCTGTATTTTGATTGTGACGTGAGGGCTCTGTTTGAGGCGAACCTCTGGCTGCGTAGCGCCGACCGCGTATATATCGTCCTGGCCGGCAGAGAGGTCAAGACGTTCGACGATTTATATGAGTGGGTTAACAGTCTGCCCTTGGAGCACTGGCTTTCGCCGCAGGGGCGCTATCTGGTCGAGGCGCGCTCAAAGAAAAGCCAGCTCCACAGCCTGCGGGACCTGCAGTCCATCACCAAGAAGGCGCTCGTTGACCGGCTGCTCGAAGGACACAGCGTCTCCGCCTTGCAAGAAAAGGGAGAACGCTACCGGTTGCTTGTGAGCCTTGAAGCCGACCAAGCAGAACTCTGGCTGGATACCTCGGGCGAGGGGCTATTCAAGCGCGGCTACCGTGAACACGCGCTTGATGCGCCGATGAAAGAGACGCTCGCGGCAGCTCTCGTGCAGCTGAGTTTCTATAGTCCGGACCGCGCCTTCCTCGATCCGTTCTGCGGGTCGGGCACGATTCCCATCGAAGCGGCGATGATCGCCCGCAACATCGCCCCGGGCCTGCATCGCCGATTCGATTTGGAAAAGTTCCCTTTCGTCGATGCGGACACCATTAAAAAGGGGCGTCGCGAAGCGCTCAAAGCCATCGACCACAACGCCCCGGGCCCGCTTCTGGCTTCGGACGTCTCCCACGCCGCGATTCATGCCGCACGGGCGAACGCGGAGGCCGCCGGGGTCGATGCGGACATCCAGTTCACCATTCAGGATGTCCATGACACGCTCCGCATTCCCCCGCATGCCGTCATCATCACCAACCCGCCCTACGGCGGCCGCATCGAGGCCGCCCGGCGCGCGCACGAAGGCCTCGGGAGACTGCTTCGCAAAGAGAACCACGCCTCGTTTTTCATTCTCAGCGCCCTCCACGGCGCCGAGAAAATCCTCGGACGCGCCCACAAGACGCGCGTCCTCTACAACGGCCCCATCAAGGCACGGCTTTATCAATATCATGGACCACCGCCCGGGAAAGGGCGAATGAAAAAAGCAGGCGACCGTTGAAGGGTCGCCTGCTTTTTATCCGGTGTTCAGTTTTTCCTGTCCGGTTCGAAAAGGCCGCATTCAAGCAGATCCATCACAACATCGACGATGCGGTCGATATTGTGGTTGTTGCTGCCGAGGTCCATGATCACCTTGAGGGCGACGAAATTGGTGATGCCCATGAGGATGAAACTTACTATCTCGGTATCGAGCGGGCGGATCTCCCCCGTCTCGGCGGCTTTGTCCAACCCCTTCACATAGCGCTCGGAGAAGGAGGTGTAGTACTCTTTGAACAGCCGGCGGTCGATGTGCAGCGATTCCCAGATGATGTTGTAGATTTCCGGACGTTCACGGGCGTATTCGATGAAGGCCTTTATTCCAAGGCGCTCTTTTTCATAGCGGGTGGTTGCTCCTTTGACACGCCGGGCGATTTCGCTCCGGATGTCTTTCGACAGCGTGATGAGGATGTGCTGATACAGCACGAGCTTGCTGGGGAAATAGAGGTAGAAGGTGCCGGCGGCGACGCCGGCGGCTTCGGTGATGTCGGCGACGGTGGTGCCGTAATAACCGTTTTCATAGAAAAGCCGGATGGCGGCACGCTCGATTCCCTGGAACGTATTCTGGGCATTCCGGGTCATGGGTTCCTTGATATTGAGATGCATGATTGCTTCCTCCAGACCATGTGGTTGTAAGCGTTGACATTGTTAAACATGCGTGATACTATGTGAATATCCATTCATATTATGAATACTCATTCAGAAACTGAACGGTTCTTCGCATCTCGAGTATACTCCATGCAAGCAAAATTAGCAACCACACTATAGAAGGAGGAACACTACGTTTATGAAGAATGTCTACATCGTCGCCGCGAAACGGACCGCAATCGGTGGGTTCATGGGGTCTCTTTCCTCGTTGCATCCCTCGGAATACGGCGCAAGAGTCGTCGAGGCGCTTTTCGAGGATGCCAACATTGAAAAGGATGTCGTTGATGAGGTCATCGTCGGGAATATTCTTCCCGCCGGTCTCGGTCAGGGGCTCGCACGGCAGATCTCGATTCACGCGGGCATCCCCAAGAGCAAGCCGGCCTACGCCGTCAACATGGTCTGCGGCTCCGGCATGAAATCAATCATGAACGCATTTTCGGATATTCAATCCAACCAGGCCGACCTAGTCGTCGCCGGTGGGGTCGAATCGATGTCCAAAGCCCCCTACATCCTCCCCGACCGTCTGCGGGGCGGACACAAGATGGGCGGTTTCCAGGTGAAGGACCATATGATCGACGATGCCTTGACGGACGCCTTCAACGGCATCCACATGGGCGTGACCGCCGAAAACATCGTCCGCAAGTATGGTATCTCACGGGAGGCGCAGGACGCATTCGCCCTTGAATCGCAGCGCCGCGCCGCCGCCGCTCAGGATTCGGGCCGCTTTGACGAGGAGATCGCGCCGATCACCGTCAAGACGCGCAAGGAGACGTTCACCTTCGATAAAGACGAACATATCAACCGCAAGGTCGACGAGAACCGGATGGCCAGGATGCGTCCGGCCTTTGAGAAGGACGGGACCGTCACCGCCGCGAACGCTTCCGGCATCAACGACGGCGCGAGCTTCATGCTCATCGCCAGCGAAGACGCTGTAAAACGGCACGGGCTTGTGCCCCTGGCACGCATCAAGGGAATCGGTCAGGGCGGCGTTGAACCGGAAGTCATGGGACTCGGTCCCACGCCCGCGATTGAACAGGCGCTTGCCTATGCCGGTCTCGAGTTCAACGACATCGGCCTGCTCGAACTCAACGAAGCGTTCGCCGCCCAGAGCCTCGGCGTCTTCGAGGAGCTCAAGGACGCCTACGGTGTCGACATCGACACGCTGAAGGCCAGGACCAATGTCAATGGCGGCGCCATCGCCCTCGGCCATCCCGTCGGTGCGAGCGGCAACCGGATCGCCGTCACGCTGCTGCACGAGATGAAACGACGCAACACCGCCCACGGCCTCGCTTCCCTGTGCATCGGCGGAGGCATGGGAACGGCACTGATACTTGAGAACAAGGAGGATTCACAATGAGACTCAAAGACAAGATCGCACTGGTGACTGGTGGCGCGCAAGGACTCGGACGCGCCATGGCGGAACGTTTCGCAGAAGAAGGGGCGACCGTGATCGCTGTCGACCTCAAAGAAGCATCCTTCGATTCCGACGCGATTCATTCGCGCGCGCTGGATGTAACAGATTCTGAAGCCGCCGGCCGGCTCGTCGAGGAACTCTACAATGAATTCGGCCGTCTTGATGTGCTGGTGAACAACGCCGGCATCACCCAGGATGGCATGACGAAGAAGATGAGTGACGAACAATGGGGCAAAGTGATTGAGGTCAACCTGACCGGGGCGTTCAACCTGACACGCCACATCGGCCCCCGCATGGAGAAAGACGGCGGCGGCGCCATCATCAACATCTCGAGCGTCGTCGGCGAATACGGAAACATCGGCCAGGCCAACTACGCCGCCAGCAAGGCCGGACTCATCGGCGCCGGCAAGACCTGGGCCAAGGAATTCTCACGCAAGGGCGTACCGGTCCGCGTCAATACCATCGCCCCCGGCTACATCATGACCGACATCCTCAAGACCGTCCCCCAGGATTTGCTCGACAAGTTCGCCGGCATGACCATGCTCGGACGCCTCGGTGAACCCAAGGAAATCGCCGACGCGGCCCTCTTCCTCGCCAGCGACGAAGCCAGCTACATCACCGGGCACACGCTGAGCGTCAACGGCGGCATGCGACTCTAGGCGCCACGATTAAGGAGTGTTAATCATGAACGACAACCACGTAGGCATCGCCGGGCTCGGCGTATATTTGCCGGAACAGACCCGCTCGGCCGGCGAAATCGCCGCCGCGACCGAGGGCAACTGGACTGAAGAGAACATAGTAAAGAAACTCGGCATTCGCAGAGTCTACGTGCCCTCACAAGCGGATGGCACCCAGGAGATGGGCGCCCGCGCCGCAGAAGAAGCACTTAAGGACGCCGGCATCAAGGCGGAGGAAGTCGATGTCATCATCGACATCGGCGAGGAATGGAAGGAATATCCCCTGACGACCTCCGCGCTCTACGTACAGGGAGCCATCGGTGCGCATAACGCCTGGGGCGTCGATCTGCAGAACCGCTGTGCGACCTCCTTGACGGCCTTCAAGATGGCCAAGGACATGATGCTCGCCGATCCGGACATCGAGACGGTGCTGATTTCCGGCGGCTATCGAAACGGCGATTTCATTGACTACGCCGACCCGGCGGTCTCGATGATGTACAATCTCTCCGCCGGCGGCGGAGCCGCTGTCCTCAGGAAGAATCTCGGAAAGAACCGGGTGCTCGCCTCGCACTTCATCGGCGATGGAACCCTCGCCCGCACGGCCGGTGTCGAGATCGGCGGCACGAAGCGGCCCGTTACGGCGTCGAACGCCGAAGAGGCGGCGAAATCGCTGCGGCTCATGGAGCCCGAGAAGATGAAGGCACGCCTCAATGAGGTCAGCGTCCCCAACTGGTTCCACTGCATCGACCGTTCGCTGGAAAAATCCGGAAAGTCCCGTGAGGACATTGATTATCTAGCCATCCTCCACATCAAGCGCTCCGCACACGAGGGGATGGTTTCCGAACTCGGACTCGATCCTGAGGACACGACGTATCTGGAGGATTACGGCCACATGGGGCAGCTTGACCAGATTCTCTCGCTCAAGCTGGCCCGCGATGATGGCCGCTTGCACGATGGCGACACCGTCTCGCTTATTGCGGCCGGCATCGGCTATGTCTGGGGCGCTTCGGTCGTCGAATGGGGTAGATTCTGATGGATATCTCCACCATTATTCAGATTCTTTTCAATAGTCTGCGTACCGGCAGTATTGTCGCACTTGCGGGATTAGGGATTGTACTCATCTATCGTACCTCGAAGGCGACGAACTTCGCGCAAGGCTCTATCGGGACTATCAATGCTTTCGTAGCTGGCTATATCGCTCACGCGACCGGGCTGAGTATCTGGACCTCGACACTGATTGCCTTGGGCACGGCTTTTCTTACAGGCGTGATTATTGACAAGCTGTTCATCCGTCCCGCTGGCCGTACGGCATCCCCTGTCAACAAGCAGATTCTCACACTCGGCATCATATTGATTCTGACCGGAATTATGAACATGAACATCGGTATTCTCGGGGATCTGTTCACTCCTCGGTATCCTGAACAGTTCATAAGCTCGAGTGAACGCGTGATGATTCTTGGACGAAACATCCAATGGAATACGATCTTCATCGTCGCACTGTCTATCTTCCTTCTGAGCGCGATCTTCCTTTTCATCCAGAAGACGAGATGGGGCCTCGCTATACGCGTGACTGCCTCCAACGAGACAGCGGCAAGACTCATGGGCGTTCCAACAAAGACTGTGACCATGATTGCCTGGGCGGTCGCTGCCATGCTAGGGACCATCGCCGGTATTGCACTCGCTCCCAGAGCCCCTGCCGGATTAAATCCCGGGTTGCTCATCGGCACGCAGGTCAGCGCTTTCTTTGCGGCTGTTTTTGGCGGTTTTCAATCATTTTTCGGTCCGGTCTTCGCAGCTTACATCATCGGTTTCCTTTTGAGTGCCGGTCGCTATGGGATGAGTTCGTATTTCGGTCAGCCAAGCATCATCGCCGATCTGATTATCTATCTGGTAATCCTCATCATTCTGTATTTCAAGCCATTCGGCATTTTCGGCAAGGCACCGGAAAGGAAGGTGTAAGCCATGCAGACCCTCCAACGGATTCTCCGAGTGCTTGCCCAAGCTATTCGAAAAATCATAAAGTATATCAAAGACCGACCGCAGATGCAATATATCCTGCTCGGCACCGTCATGTTTTTCATCGGCAGAAGCATACTTCTAGGCGATACCCCCTCAAATGCGGATTATTTCGCGCAGATACTCATCTACACCATCGTTGCGCTGGGCCTCAATCTTCTGCTCGGCTTCAGCGGGCTGGTTTCGCTTGCAACTGCAGCGTTTATGGGGATTTCGACCTATGGCATGCACATCCTGATGGAAAACTATGAAGTTAACTATTTCCTTGCCGCTTTAATCGTGCTCATCTTTGCCGGGGGGCTCGGGCTGTTAGTCGGTGTGCTGTCGCTCAAGATGCAGGGCATCTATCTCGCCATCGCGACACTCTTCGTCGCACACGTCATCGGCGAACTTTTCCGCTCTTTTGAGGCGTTCAACTATGGTGAAAGTGCGCGGATCAGCGAAATTACATTCTTCGGCGAGACGTCTCTCTCGGGATATGCCCAGGATGACCGAATCTATCTGATGGGAATCGTTGCCATCGGCTTAATACTCGCTTTTGTTGTCATCCACAATATTGTCAAAAGCCCTAGCGGCAGAGCCTTCATGGCAATCAGCAGAAGCTACCATGCCGCCCTTGCCATGGGCATCAGCGTCCGCCGATACCGGCTGCTCGCTTTCATGATTGCGACGATCTTTGCAGCTTTCGGAGGCATCTTGTACCTGACGTATATGCAGTCGACCGGTTCGGTCGACCGCAACTGGAATCTGGAACTAAGCCTGATACTGCTGGCTATCGTCGTGGTGGGCGGTATGAAATCGTTGCCGGGCATGTTGCTCGGCGCAGCAATCATCATCGGCATTCCCGAATTCTTCTTCACTCCGTTTGAAGAGTTTCTTCAAGGGTTCGGCCCGCTTGAGAACATCAGCCTGAGAGGGTTTGATGATATATTTACCGGACTGCTCATCATTCTGACAATTCTATTCTATCCCTACGGCGCGATTAGGATTATCAGCAGACTTAAGCATACCGTCCAGAGCAAATTTCAAAACAAGCCTTCGAAGGGAGGCGATGCGGCATGAGTGAAAACGTGCTGAGCGTGAAAGACCTTTCGATGTCCTTTGGCGGCTTGAAAGCTGTCGACAGCCTCTCTTTTCACATAAAGGGCAAAGAAATTCTTGGACTTATCGGTCCCAATGGCGCCGGAAAGACGACCGTATTCAACTGCATCACACAGTTCTATAAGAACTACGAAGGCATCGTGATTCTCCAGGGCGCTAATAAAGATAAGGACCTGCGCGAGGTCCCTGTACACAAAATCATCGACTATGGCATTGCGCGGACATTCCAGAATCTAGAACTGATTCCTGACACCTCGGTTATGGACAATGTTCTAATCGGCGCGCACAAAGATGTGAAATCCAACATTATTCATCACATCTTACAGTTCCCTTCTTTGAAACGTAATGAGAAACGTTTGAAGGAAAAGGCGGAACGTATTTTAGCTTTCCTCGGCATCGACCACTTAAAGGATGCCTATGTACACGGTCAGCCCTATGGCATCATGAAACTCATCGAGATAGGCCGTGCGTTGATGGGCGATCCATCCCTGCTTATCCTCGATGAACCTGCAGCAGGTCTTAACGAAAAAGAGACGAAACACCTTGAGGGTATTGTCAAAAAGATTAATGAGGAGTATGAAACCGCCATACTCTTGATTGAACATAACATGGGCTTTGTCATGGACCTTTGCAACACCGTCATCGCCATTAACTTCGGCCGCTTTCTCGCGCAGGGCACGCCTAAAGAAGTCCAGAACAACAAGGCCGTGCAGGAAGCGTACCTCGGGGAGGCAGAATCATGAACATCCTTGAAGTCGACAACCTCCATGTCTCCTATGGTCCGGTCCAGGCGCTGCGCGGAGTGGACATCTCCGTTGAGAAAGGCAATGTTGTGGCGATTCTTGGTGCGAACGGCGCCGGAAAGACGACATTATTGAAGGCCATTACCGGGATAGTCCCCCCTTTGCAGGGAGATATACGCTATGACGGTGAGAGCATTGTCGGCGAAAGCGTTGAGCGCATCGCTTATAAGGGGATTACCCATGTTCCGGAAGGACGTCAGATCTTTTCAGACCTGACCGTTGAAGAAAACTTGCGGATCGGGGCTTTCACCATGAAAGCGGATACGCTGCCCCTCTCAAGAGTTAATGAATCCCTGCGTGCGGATAAGAAGATTATGCAACAGATCAACTCCGCTAGTGAAAACGACCCCGATATCCATCTCAGCAAGAAGCAAATGATTGCCAACAATCTTGCCCGGGTGCATCACTTCTTCCCCGTCCTCAAGGAACGAGCGGAGCAGACGGCGGCGACCCTCTCAGGGGGCGAGATGCAAATGCTGGCAATCGGGCGTGCACTGATGAGCCGTCCGACCCTGCTCGTGCTTGATGAGCCCTCACTCGGTCTCGCTCCGAAGATTGTAGAGAACATTTTCGACATCATCAATGAACTGAATGCGCTCGGCATCTCCATACTAATCGTCGAACAGAACGCCTTGATGGCGCTTAGAATCTCGAATTATGCCTATGCTTTGCAGACGGGTCGCATCTTCAAGGAAGGCCCTTCAGACGCGCTTCAAAAGGACGAGGAGCTCATTGCGGCTTATCTCGGTGGCTAAGAGTTTCATGTTCTCGCAAAGAGAACAAAATATAAAAACCTTATAGGAGGAATGGACCATGAAGAAACTACTGATGACGATCCTCGCATTGACGCTGGTTGTTGGCCTCGCTGCTTGCAACGGCGAAGAGGAACCCGAGGAAGAGACAGATCACTCACAAGGCGTGACAGAAGACACGATCTATGTAGGCAACACAGCCGTCACCAGCGGTGACAGCGGCTTTGTCGGACAGCCGTTCGTCACGGCGATGGAAGCCTATTTCGACAAGGTCAACGAGGACGGTGGCGTCCTCGATGGCCGTGAGATCGAATTCATCCATCGCGATGACGGTTTCGACCCGGACGAGGGATACTCCAACACACAACAACTTGTTGAGGAGGATGAAGTGTTCGCGCTTGTCGGTCATTTCGGCACGCCGACAGTTTCCGCGACACAGGATTATCTCGATGCACAGGGAATCCTGCGCGTCTATTACGGCACCGGTTCAACAACGGTCCGCAATGAGAACGCAGAGCTCGACTACGAGCGCACGAGCTTTCCCGTTCAGCCGGTCTATGAAACGGAAGGCCGCATGATGGTGAGAAGAGCGATTGACACGTTCGATGCTGAGAACATCGGCCTGCTTTACACCGTCACAGATGATGTCGGACGAGAGATTCAGACCGGTATGCTGGAAGAAGCCGACATGCATGAGGATGTCAACATCGTCAGCCAGCAGGTGGCTGGTGGAGACTTTGACACAGCCGCACAGCTCCTTGTCGATGAAGAAGATCTGGATATGATCGCCATCGGCAGCAATCAGTTCGAAGCGACACCTGCCATCCTCGCGCTGGAAGATCAGGGCAACGACCTGCCGGTCCTCACTAGCTACGTATGCGCCAACCAGCAAGTGGCCGAGCAAGTCGCCGGCGTCTATGACGCCTTCGACGTATATGCCAATGCCTGGGTCGACACCGTCGACGAGGACGGCGAGTTCACCGAGCCTTATCAAGACTACAGGGATGTCATGGCCGACGTTGAAGAAGCGTACCTCGATGATACATTCGGCATCGCCGGATGGATCGCTGCCATGGTCTTTGTGGAAGGCCTGGAGCTCATGGATGAGGATGAGGCGATCACTTGGGAGAACTACGCTGATGCAATGGAAGAAGAAGAATTCGACTATGAATTCGGCAACCCCATTGATTATACCGACGGTCAGCGCCTCGGTACGGAAATCATGGCGCTTCTGCAGATGGGCATGGAAGACGAAGTCCCCTATCTGGAAGTTGTTGAAGAGATGGAGCACATCGACGACGTACTCGATTAAGAATCTAAATGTTTCGGGCGGCGCTTTGCGCCGCCCGAGCCCCATCTCATTTCAAGGAGGCTAGCATGGCACAAAAAATCACACTTGATGAAGCATTGAAACTTGTCAAGGAAGGCGATCATATCGTAAGCGGCATGGCTGCTTCCGAAGGCCGCGCTTTCTTTCAAAGACTACACGAGGTCGCGGACCGCGTCTCCAGCGTGAGCGTGGACAACTGTCTGCCGCTCTATCCTTATCCCTACATGCTGGAAGAGAAATATGCGGACACCTTCACCGTCAACAGCTGGTTCTTTTCGCCGGATCTTCGCAAGGCGTATAAGAACGGCAACATCACCTTCATTCCCAATCACCTGCATTTCGCCGGTGTCCGGCGCACCTTCCACAAGCATGTCAACCTCTATGTCGGCAATGCGACCCCGCCTGATAAGCACGGATATGTCTCGCTCTCGCTTTCGAACGTGTACGAAAAGCACGTCATCGAGCAGGCGGACACGGTGATTCTCGAAATCAATCCCAACCTGCCTCGCACCCACGGGGATCTTGAGGTGCACGAGAGCGATATCGACTACATGATCGATGTCGATTACGATGCGCCGGAACTTCCCGATACGAAACCGACGGAGAAAGACGAGGCGATTGGCGAACATATCGCCGAGCTCATCCATGACGGCGACACTATCCAGCTCGGTATCGGCGGCGTCCCGAACGCGGTCGCTGAAGCACTTACGAAAAAGAAAAACCTCGGTGTGCATACCGAGATGCTCACAACCGGCTTTCTGCGTCTACACAAGGCCGGCGCCATCAGCAACAAGCAGAAGTCTCTGCACAAAGGCAAGATGGTCTGCGCGTTCGCGCTCGGTACAAAGGAGCTCTACGATTTCATCGATGACAACCCCGCCGTCATGATGATGGATGGAAACTATGTCAACGACCCCAGCGTCATCGGCCACAACGACAACCAGGTCTCGATCAATACCACGCTGGAAGTGGATCTGACCGGTCAGTGTGCGAGCGAGTCGGTCGGCACCCGTCAGATCAGCGGCACCGGCGGTCAGACCGATACCGCGGTCGGGGCGCAGCGTGCGAAGAACGGCCGGAGCTTCATCACGCTCTATTCCACGGCGAACATCAGAAACAAGGAGACGGGCGAGCGCGAACGCGTCAGCAAGATCGTCCCCACGCTCAAGCCCGGCGCCGCCGTGACGCTCTCACGCAACGACGTGGATTATGTCGTCACCGAGTATGGCGCGGTGCGTCTGCGCGGGACGAACATCAAAGAGCGTGTCGAGAAGCTGATCTCCATCGCCCATCCCGATTTCCGCGAGGAATTGCGCGAGGAAGCCAAAGCGATGGGGTACATCCGATGAGCACGTTCCGCTACAAAGGAAAAGAAGTCTTCTATACTGTGGATGGCGAGGCGGACAAGCCGACGCTCATCATTCTCAACGGCATCATGATGTCGCACAAGAGCTGGGAGGCGTTTGTTCCGTCCTTTACACGGCTTTTCCGGGTCGTGCGCTTCGACATGCTCGATCAAGGCCTTTCCTCGAAACTCGAAGGGGAGACCTACACGCAGGCGCTGCAGGTCGATGTGCTCCGGGCGCTTCTGGATCATCTTGAGCTGGAAAAGGCGCACCTTGTGGGCATCAGCTACGGCGGAAGCGTCGCCCTACAGTTCGCCATCCAGCACCCGGCGCGCGTCGCGCGCATGGTGCTGTTCAACGCCGCCGCTTATACGACGCCCTGGCTGCGGGACGTGGGTCGCGGCTGGAACCGCGTGGCCGGCTCCCGCGACGGCGAGGCGTATTATCACGTGACGATCCCCTATATTTATTCGCACGGTTTCTACAGCCGCGAAAACGACTGGATGGAAGCGAGAAAAGAGAAGCTGCTGCCGATTTTCAAGGACGAAGGATTCCAGGATGCGATGATCCGGCTCACCAACAGCGCCGAATCGCACGACGTCCGGGGTCGGATGGACGCCATCGAAGCGCCGACGCTCGTGGTGGCCGCCGAGGATGATCTGCTCACGCCCCCCAGGGAGCAGCAGACGTTGCTTGAAGGCATTCCGAACGCGGAGCTGATGACCTTCACCGACTGCGGGCACGCGAGCATGTATGAAAGACCGGCGCTCTTTACGGCATCGGTCATGGGGTTCCTCTCCGATGACCGCAACGAATACCAGATCTCCTGAAGGAGGATTGACGCATGGAAAAGCATTCTCTCACCCTGAGCAACGGCGAGAAGCTGGCCTACCAAGAACGTGGAAAACCGGGCGGGCGTCCGCTTGTGCTGATTCATGGGAACATGAGCAGTTCACTGCATTATGAGCCGCTCATTCAGCAACTCGAAACGGATCATCACATTCTCGCGCCGGATCTGCGAGGCTTTGGCGATTCGACGTATCATCAGCCGATAGACTCACTTGCGGATTTCGCCGAGGACGTTGCGGAATTCCTCGATAAAAAAGGAATTGAAAACGCCACAATCGCCGGCTGGAGTACCGGTGGGGGCGTGGCCATGGCGCTCGCTGCCAAAGGCGGCCGGCGGGTCGGGCGGCTGGTGCTGATTGAATCGTGCGCACCGGAAGGGCTTCCCATCTATGAAAAGGATGCCTCCTTGCAGCCGACCGACAAGCTTTATCAGGACAAGGAAGCTCTTGCTCAAGACCCGGTGCAGGTTGCTCCTATACTTCAGGCCCTCGAGAAGAACGACGCCGATTTCATGCGGCAGGTCTGGGAGGCCACCATCTATACCGTCAAAAAACCGGATGAAGCCTATCTGGAACGAACGATTGAAGAAACGCTTAAGCAGCGGAACCTGGTCGATGTCGACTGGGCGCTCTTGACGTTCAACATGACGGATGACCACAACGGCGTTACCCAGGGGGATGGTTCGATACAACACGTCGATGTCCCCACCCTCGCCATCTATGGCAAGGCCGACGCCGTTATCAGCGAAGCCATGTTCGAACGGACGGTGGCTGCCTTGCCGCAGGCGGAGACAGTCGTCTATGAGAAAAGCGGCCATTCCCCCATCGTCGATGTTCCCGACGACCTCGCTGAACGCATTCGAAACTTTCATAGCTGAACCGGCGGATTCCGCCGGTTTTTTCTAGCAATCCCCCGCCTTGATGTGTATCATTACGGCGAGGTGATGCAGATGAAAAGACTCGCGACACTGGTTGCCGTGGTGATGTGCCTCAGCTTGTTCGCACTTCACGACGCAGCCGCACTCGAAGCACCGGAAGGGAAAAACCTGATGAATCCCGATGATTTTGTTGGATGCTCGAGTGAGAACGCCTTCTACAATGAGGAGCCCATCCTGGTTGAAAGCGGCGGGACCTACACGTTCTCGATGTACAGCCAGAGCTTCAACTGGCTCATCCGGATCACGGATGGGAATGATGAGCCCTACATCGAGGAGCATGCTTTCGAACTAAAGACATGCATCGCAGCATCCCATCAGAAAATCGCCTGTACGTTCGAAGCGTCTGATGAGGAGCTTTACATGCATTTCTCCGAGGATTATGCCAGCATGGCCTTCAGTCACTACGGGCTGGAAGGCATGATGCTCGAGGAAGGCCCCGAGAAGACGGCCTATGAACCGTATCCGACCCCCTCGCCGCCGGTCTTTGACGGGTCCGGGCTGTTGGTTGCTTCCTATCAGGAAGGGCGGTCCATCGAGGAGATCATTGACGCGCACATCAGCGCCTATGATGAGATCGACGGCGATGTGAGCGAGGACATCGTCGTGGTCGAGGATGCCTACACGGGGAACGAAAGCTCTGTGGGGGAGTATGATGTCACGCTGGAAGTCAGTGATTCGGCGGGCAACACCGCATCATTCGTGCTGACGATCCAGGTCAAGGACGAAATCCCGCCTGTGATTGAAGGGCCGACGACGCTGAAGGTCGACGTCGATGCCCCCGTGGACGTTGAAGCGATGATCGCGGAGCATTTCAGCTTCTATGACGAACACGACGGTTCGCTCGAGGCGTTCACGATTAGCCGTGATGAGTACACGGGAGTGGAGAACGACCTTGGGGAGGCGACGGTGGAATTCGAAGTCGCCGACAGCAGCGGCAACGTCGCCGAGTGGAGTATGACGCTTGAGGTGGAAGACAAGGTCGCTCCTGAAATCCATGGTCCAAAAGAGACGACCATCAAACTCTCGGACCCTGACGACCTGCAGACGATTCTTGGGCGTTTCCATGCGACGGACAACCACACCCCGGCCGATTCGATTACGCTCGAGGTGCTCGAGGCGACCTTCGACGGCGAGGACCGGGTGGGTGAATACGCCCTTGTCCTCGAAGCTACGGACCTTTCGGGCAATGCGTCGACAAAGACGTTCACGGTTTACATCGTCGATGATGTCGCGCCCACTTTAGAAGGGCCTTCCAATCTTGAACGTTCCTATACGATGCCGTTCGACGTTTCCGAGGTGTTCAGCCTGTTCACGCCTAGCGACAACCACTGTGACCTCTCAAGCGATGATTTTTACATCATCAGCAACGAAGTCGTCGCCGATGTTCCGGGGTCCTACGAGTTGATCCTGGGTGTGGCCGACAGCTCAGGCAACACCGCCGAACACACCGTGACCGTCCATGTCATCGATGACGTCCCGCCAGTCTTCCATGTCGACGAGCGGATTATCCTCACAGGCGGCACCACCCTCTCTTCGGGTGAGATTCTTGCCCGTCTGGAGGGGGACCCTGAAGTGAAAGCCTTCAATCCCATCGCCCATGAGGTCGTGCATGATGAGTACACGGGCGCCGGCAGCGAAGCTGGAAGCTATCGCTACGAAGTCGAGTTTCTGAATCGTGACGGCGAACGCATGCTGCACGGCGTGGACATTGAAATCGCCGAGGAGGAACCCGAAACAGCGGAAGGCGGCTTCCGTGCCATCTACCTCCTACTACCTCTCGCGGGTCTGTCGACCCTGATCTTCCTCAAGAGACGCTCCTGATACAGGGGGCCGCTTCGGCGGCCCCTTTTTCATTTTTTTCGGTAAACATATTGACATGCCGCACAAGAACCGTATAATAATTAGGTAAAGCCTAACTAACTATCGACGGCGCATAGGGGGTCCTTTCATGGACAAGGAACGGGTCAGAAAGTCGTTCAACGCCTTTCTCAGGATGTATTTTCGAAGCTGCCGGGAGGTCTACGAAGAGTTGGACCTGGAAGGCATGACGGAACGGCAGTTCAAATATTTAAAAGAGATCGACCGCCACGGTGAGCTGACGATGAGCGACCTCGCCGAGGCGTTTTCACTCTCGAAACCCACCGTCACCGAAGTGGTACGAAAATTTTCCGAGGCGGGACTCATCCGCAAGACGCGCTGCGCGGAAGATGCCCGCGTGTTCAAGATCACGTTGACCGAGAGAGGCAAACTGCTCGCGAAAACCAACGTGCTGGAAAGCAACCGCGCGCTTGAAAAGATTTTCGACCGCCTTGAGGATGATGACCTCGCGACGCTGATCAAGCTGTTCGACAAGATAGGAGAAGATGCATCATGATGTTTTCAAAAGCCATTAACCGCTACTACATCAAGTTCCTCCCGCTGTTTCTGCTCGGGATTGTCAGCCTGCTCGTCGTCGACCTCGCCCAGCTGGAAATTCCGGTGATTATCGGCGACCTCGTCGACAGCCTCGAAGAATTCCGTGCCGGTGAACGTAGCGCCGCCGAAGCTCGGGAGGCCGTGACCAATATCCTCCTGACGCTCGTGCTGATCACGGTGCTGATTATCGTCGGTCGTTTTCTGTGGCGCATCGGTATCATGGGCGGTTCGCGCCGCATGACCTATGAGCTGCGGGATGACATGTTCGACCATGCCCTCAAGCTGTCTGCGCGTTTTTATTCCGAGCGCAAGGTCGGCGGTCTCATGGCGCTTTTCATCAACGACATTGAAGCCATCCGCCGGGCGATCGGACCGGGAATGATTATGACCATCGACGCCATCTTCCTCGGCGTGCTGGTGCTTGGCAGGATGTTCATGCTGGATTTCCGGATGACGGCTGTGCTCGTCGTGCCGGCCACAATCGTGGCGATCATCGGCATCGTCATCGGCAACAAGATGCGCCAGCGCTTCCGCGAAGCGCAGAAGGCCTTTGAAGATCTCAGTGACGTCGTGCAAGAAAGCTTTTCCGGAATTGCCGTCATCAAGGCGTTCGTGAAAGAGAACCACGAGATCAAGAATTTCTTGAAATACAACCAGAACGCCAAGGACAAGAACATCCGCTTCGTCCGCATGATGATGTTCATGCGGGCTTCGGTCCGCGCGATCGTCTCGCTGTCGTTTGTGCTCATCATCGCCTTCGGGGCCCAGCTGGTCGACCTCACACGGGGAACCGCCGATCCGTTCACGCTCGGGGACCTCGTGGCGTTCATCGCCTATTTCAATATGTTGATCTGGCCGATGATGGCCATCTCGATGATCATCAACGTCCGCAGCCGCGGAAAGGCCTCCCTGCAGCGTGTGGAGGAGTTCCTTGACGAGCCCGTCGAAATCCAGGACCCTGACGATGTCATCCAGATCGACGGCCTGGAGGGCAACATCGAATTCAACCATCTGTATTTCAAATACCCGGATGAACAGGCCGAGGACGAAGTGCTCAAGGACATCACCTTCAACGTCGAGGCCGGCGAGATGGTCGGCATCCTCGGTCGCACCGGTAGCGGCAAGACCAGCATCGTGGATTTGCTGCTGCGGCTGTACAACCTGGAAGAGGGCATGCTCTATCTTGATGGCTACGACATCATGAAACTCCCCATCAAGAGGGTCCGCGAGGACATCGGCTACGTTCCGCAGGACGGTTTCCTCTTCTCTGATACCATCAAGAACAACATCGCGCTCGGCCTCGATGCGGACGAGACCCCGCTCGACCATGTCCAGCAGGTCGCCGAACTCTCCGATGTGCACCACAACATCGCCGAATTCAAGCACGGCTACGACACCATCATCGGTGAACGCGGCGTCACGCTCTCCGGCGGACAGAAGCAGCGTGTCTCCATCGCACGGGCGCTCGCGAAGAACCCGCCGATTCTCATCATGGATGATTCGGTCTCCGCTGTCGATACCAGCACCGAAGAGAAAATCCTTCGCAATCTGCGCACGGTCCGCAAAGGGAAGACGACCATCATCATCGCCCACCGGGTCTCGACCGTCAAGAGCGCCGACAAGATCGTCGTCATCGATGAAGGCCGCGTGCTTGATGTGGGGACGCACGAAGAACTCTACGAACGGTGCGCGTTCTACCGCGAACTCGTCGACCGTCAGCAGCTTGAAGAAGAAGCGGAGGTGTCCTGAATGTACGACATCGATACAGACCAACGACAATACACCTACAGCGACAAGGACATCATCAAGCGGCTGCTTTCCTACGCAAAACCCTACGTGGGCGCCTTCGTCCTGACGTTCACCCTGATGATCTTCGCCGTCGGCTTTCAACTGCTGGAGCCGTTCCTCATCGGCCGAAGCGTCGATGTGATCAGCGAAGCGCCGGCGGATTTCGGCGAAGTCATCTCCCGGTTGTCGATCATCCTGACCGTCTTCGTCCTTTCGGTGATCGCCGCGGCCGTCCTTGAATACCTGCAGACCATGATTCTGCAGAAAGCGGGCCAGTCGATCATCTACAACATGCGGGAAGTCGCCTTCACCCACGTGGAGCGTCAGGACATCGAATACTTCAACAAGGTCCCCACGGGGAAACTCGTGACGCGGGTCGCGAACGATACGAACAAGCTCAACGAGATGTATACGGATGTGCTTGTCAACGTGTTCCGCAACTTGTTCATGGTGGTCGGCATCGCGAGCGCGATGTTCATCCTCAACGCCCGGCTGGCGGGGATGGTCATGATCATCATGCCGTTCATCGTGCTGTTCAGCTTCATCTTCCGCCGCTTCGCCCGCATCGCTTATCGCCGGGTCCGGGCGAACACCTCCTGGATCAACGGTTTCCTCTCCGAGCATCTCTCGGGCATGAAGGTTGTGCAGATCTTCAACAAGGAACAAGACAAGCACGAAGAGTTCGATGAGCGCAACACCGCCCTCAAGCGTAGCGAACTCCGGCAGCTGCTCGTCTTCGCCATCTACCGCCCGACGATGTATATGCTCTTCATGACGGCGACGATCATCATCTTCTATTTCGGCGGCATGCAAGTCATCGCGGGCACGCTGACGGTCGGGACGCTCGTCGCCTTCTACAACTACCTGCGGCGGTTCTTCGAGCCGATCCAGCAGCTTGCGGAACAGTTCAACGTCATTCAGGAGGCCTTCGCCTCCAGTGAAAGAATCTTCGCCATTCTCGATGAACAGCCGACGGTGCTCGATCAGCCTGGAGCGATTGAACTTGAGGACGTCAAGGGCGAGATTGAGTTCCGTAACGTGTGGTTCGCCTACAAAGAGGATGAATGGGTGCTCAAGGATGTCAGCTTCAAGGTCGAGGCCGGCGAATCCGTTGCGCTCGTGGGTGCGACCGGGGCCGGCAAGACGACCATTCTGCGGCTGCTTACACGCGATTATGACATCCAGCACGGCGAGATTCTGCTTGACGGCATCAACATCCGCCAGATCAAGATCGCGAACCTACGCTCATTCATCGGGCAGATGATGCAGGATGTCTTCATGTTCAGCGGGACAATCCTCTCCAACATTACGCTGCGGGAGGACAGCCTGACAGAAGAAGACGTCCGACAGGCCGCCCGCTACGTCAACGCCCACCGCTTCATTGAAAAGGAGCCCAACGGCTATTACGAACCGGTGCGCGAGCGCGGCAACAACTTCTCAGCCGGGCAGCGGCAGCTGATCAGCTTCGCCCGGACGCTGGTTCACAATCCCCGCATCATGATTCTCGATGAAGCGACTGCGAACATCGATACGGAAACGGAAGAAATCATCCAGGAATCCCTCAAGAAGATGATGAACATCGGTACGATGCTCATTGTCGCCCACCGCCTCTCCACAATCCAGCATGTCGACAACATCATTGTCATGCAGCATGGTGAGATCATCGAACAGGGCGACCACCAGGAGCTCTTGAGACAGCGCGGACATTACTACACGCTGTACAAGCTCCAATACGAGGACCAGTAAGCCGACGCCCCTGTGCAACGCGCAGGGGCGTTATTTTCGTTTGCGCCCCGTTGGTGCGTGTTGTATAATACAACTAAGCATTGGAGGGGGTCCTGATGTATCTGTTGGTGTTCATCCTGGTGATGCTCGTCCTCATCGACCACGCTATGCGCTATCGCTCGCAGGCGCTTGTTTTCTATAAGAACGACCATCGCCTGAGCGTCATCGTGGCCATTACCAGGCTGGATGCTTCCATCGACAACCTCCTCGAACTCGCGAAACACTCCAAGCATGAATTCATTTTTGTCGGTGTCAACGGCGCCATTGACGCCCGCTACGACCCGGACGTCACGATTCTCGAGACGACGGCTGAGAGCAGGAACGGTCCGGATGATATCAGCGCCTTGAACGTCGCCTATCGGAAGGGATACCGCGAAGCGACCCAGGAGTATCTCTTATTCATGGCCGTCGATCGGTATTTCGAGAGTGCGAAGCTGCTGGACCACATCGCGAACAACCTCGTCGAACATCAGGTCTACACGCTCAAGGAGACCTATCCGTTCCGCCCGCCAAAGGAAGGGTACAAATTCTTCTTCGATATCTTTCGCGAGATGAACATCGACAGCGACAGTCTCAACTATTCCTTCTTCGCCATCAAACGGGAGACCTTCGAACTCGCGGATTTCCACCAGACTCCCTACGATGCCGTCGACGCCTTTGAAGAGCGGCTCGCGAAAAAGAACATCAACCTGATTCACATCCACCACGAGGGCGCCCTTCGCAAGCACGACAGGGATACGCGCATGCGCCCCTTCCTCACGCGATGGCTGCATGATTTCGTCCGTCGCCGTCGAAACAGCGGCATCCGGAGGATGTTGCTGCTGCTGTTGTCGCTGCATCTGTTCTATGTGTTCATCGTGCTCGATTTTACGTGGTTGAACCTGGGGCTGCTGGTGGTGGTTCATGTTGCCTTCTGGTGGGTCTTCCACCCATACATGCGCCAGCATCTGCTGCAGTATGTGCTGATTCCGTTTTATCTTCTGTTCTTCGATGCGTTGTTTCTTGTGGGTATCGGCAATCGTGCAGCCTATCGGCTGAAAGAATGGTGGAGAGGCCGTCATGAAGAATAAGGGTTTCCCCTTTGCGCGGAAACGCAAACGCAACTACTTCGAAGGCTGGTATGTGCGGATTCACAACGAGAAGCGGAATCTCGCCGCCATCTTCGCCCTCACGTATGATCAATCGGACCCGCATGCCTTTTTGCATTTCTTCGATGGCGAGGCCGGATGGGTGAAATACCGCCGTTTTCCGCTGGAAGCGTTCAAAGCCGGTGCGGACTACGTACGTATCGGGCCGAACATCCTGACCCCGTTCTCCCTCGCGATAGAGGATTCCGCCCTGTCGGCGCGGGTCGCCTTCAGCGCCCGCACGGATCCCGGAAAGTCCGCGATGGGTCCGCTTCATTATCTGCCCCTGCAGTGTTATCAGGATGTGCTCATGCTTGATGCGACGGCGACCGGTACTGTGGACGCCCGGCCGTTCGAGGGGGCTGCCTATCTTGAAAAGACCTACGGACGGGCGTTCCCGCGTCGGTGGTTCTGGCTGCAGGCGAATGCTTTCCCGGAAGGGGCCGCGCTGTCGACCGCCGGCGGGACGATGCCGTTTCTCTCCTATGAACCGTTCGGTTTCTTCGCACTTTTCACCCACAATGGCCGCCATTATCGCTTCAGCACCTATAACCGCGCCAGGTTTTCATCTGGCGAGGGGTGGATGGAATGCTCCCGCGGCGGGTTGTCGTTAGCACTTTCGCTGCAAAGCGGTCGGAGGGTGACGCTCAGAGGACCCGCCGCCGGTGGGAAGATGAACCGTGATGTCGAGGAGAGTCTGGAAGCTGTCGTGCAGGCTGTTTTGAAGAAAGACGGCCGTGTGCTCTATCGCGGCGCTTCCCCGCGAGGCGGTCTGGAATGGATGCTTTGAAGAGCAGCTATCACCGGAAATTATAGAAAGGATGAGAACATGAAGACTATCACCCTGAACAACGGTGTGGAGATGCCCGTGATCGGCTTCGGGACTTTCCGCACGAAAGATGAAGAGGCGTATGAATCCGTCCGGCACGCGATTGACGCCGGCTACCGCTTGATCGACACCGCCGAGGCGTACGGCAACGAGGAAGCCGTCGGACGGGCGGTTCGCGACAGCGGCGTTCCGCGCGAGGAGCTGTTCGTCGCCACCAAGCTCTGGAAAGGGAACCTGGGATATATGTCCGGGCGCCGGGCGCTGCACGCTTCGCTCAAGCGGCTGGGTCTGGATTATGTGGATCTCTACATCATCCATTGGCCTGCGGAGGATGAGCGCAACTTGCGGGCCTATCGGGCGCTTGAGAGTCTTTATTTCGAAGGCCGGACCCGGACGATCGGGGTGTCGAACTTTTCGTTCCACCATCTCGAACATCTGCTTGAACACGCCGAGATCGCCCCTCAGGTCAATCAGGTCGAGACGCACCTTCGGCTGCAGAATGAACGCCTGCAGGAATTCTGCATGATGAACGATATCTATCTGGAGGCTTATGCCCCGTTGATGAGCAGCCGTGTCAAGGAGCTTCTTGAAGACGAGACCTTGCTCGAGACGGCGAAGAAGCACGGAAAGACCCCTGCTCAAGTCGCGCTGCGTTATCTGCTCGAGCGGGAGATCGTCCCCATCCCCAAATCCGCTACGAAGCAACGAATTGAAGAGAACATCGACATCTTCGATTTCGCGCTCGATGAAACGGACCGCAAGGCACTCCGCGAGATGAACAAGGGGCTCAAGACCTTCCCCGACCCGGACAATTTCCTGATCGACTTGTGAACATGAAGGAGGACCGCCATGCCTGGGATGCCTGATCTATATTTGTTGATACTTGCGGCTATTCTCGCTGTGGCGTTGTTGCTGCACATCGGCGTGAGCCTGTATCGTCAGCGGTTAATCCGCCGCTATCGACGGTTGCTTTATGAAGACGACCTGACGGGACTGCGCAAGACGACGTATCTCGAACGATATTTCCATGACATCCTCGTTTCGTTCGATCGGGATGTGTCGCTGTATTACGTGAACATCGACAATTTCAAGAACTACAACGACCTTTTCGGTCACCGCATCGCCAACGAACTGCTCAAACGCGCGGCGGCGAGGCTGCATGCCGTGTGCAAGCAGCACGGGCATGTGTACCGCGTCCATTCGGACCGTTTTTTGATCTTGAACCCGACAGAAGAGGACCAGGAGGAAGCATTCAGCAGGCGCTTGCAGCATGCGTTCCGCGATCCTGTAAGCATAAACGGCCACGAGATACGTCTGACGGTGTCGGTGGGGCGCTACGATGTCGCCGACGACCAGAGCCGTTTCTACGATGTCTTGCTTAGAAGCGAGCTGGCCTCCCACGAGGCCAAGCGTCGCGGCAAGGATCGCGTCGCCCGCTATTCTTCGGAGCTCAAGCATGTTTCGCAGGATTCGTTCGAGATGTTTCAGGCGATTCGGGAAGCGATCGAGAAGGAACGGTTCCACCTCGAATTCCAGCCGACCGTCTCCTGGGCGGATGGAAAGATGCGCGGCTTCGAGGCGTTGATCCGCATCCATGATAAGCATCGTCTGCATTTCCCGCAGGACATCATCGGCTACGCCGAGCGCTACAACATGATGGAGGAGATCGACCGCTACGTTGTTGAACGCGCATGCAAGGCGCTCGCCCATATGAAATCAAAAGGGGTCCCGGTGGATTTTCTCTCGATCAACATCTCGAGCAAGGAAATCCACAACCCGGAGTTTCTCTCCACCATCGAAGCCGCACTCAAGGCCAACGGCCTCGAAGCCGGCGAACTCATCATCGAGTTCACCGAGACCAACGACCCCGAAGGACTCGAGGCGGAGGCGACGTTCATCTCCAATCTTCGTGCGCTCGGCCTCAAGGTCGCCATTGACGATTTCGGGACCGGTTATTCCTCGATGGTGCGCCTCTCCCGCAACGTCATCGACCATATCAAGGTGGATCAGACCTTCATTCGCGACATCGCGAACAACAAGACCAATCAACGGCTGGTCACGTCCATGGTCAAGCTCGCCGAGAGCTTCGAGCTCAGCCTTGTCATCGAAGGTGTCGAGAAACGCGCGGACTACGAGGCGCTTTCCGATCTCCCGATTGATTACGCACAGGGATATTACTTCTACAAGCCCCTGACCATGCAGAAAGTCATTGAAACGTTCGCAGACGAAACATCTTGACGACGCCACAGGAATTGCCTTCGGACGTTCATCATGGTACAATTAAGTAAAGGTTTTAAAATGAATCTGGAAGGAGCGATGTCATGGGGTTCTTGAAACGGCTTTTCAAGAAGAAGCCGCAGCAGAAGAAGCAGTCCGCTCAGCAGCGTGAGAGACAGCCGAAAGAAGAAGTGACGCTGGAGGATGTCGAACGTGAGCTGGAGGGAATCGACTCGATGGAAGAGACGGAAGCGGAGGAGACTTTCGAATCCGAGGTCGAACGCGATCAGGCAGCGGAAGCTGCGGCCGAAGCGTCTGAAGATGAACCTTCGGAAGAAGCATCCGCACAGCCGACGACGTATCATATCCAGAAGCACGACGAAGGCTGGCAGGTGCTTGCCGATGGTGCGGACGAACCGGAGAAAATCTTCAAGTATCAGAAAGAAGCGATTGACTACGCAAAAGAAAAGCAATATGAATATCTGGTGTACAAGGCCGATGGCACGTTAAGGAAGAAATAAAACCTACGGCGGTAGGTTTTATTTTTGCCCATCCAGGTGACAAATTGTCATGAACAAGGAGCGGATACCATGCCGAGTGAAACGTTCAAGAAGCTTTCCACTGCCAAACAACGACGCGTTCTGGAAGCCGCGAAGGAGGTTTTCCTAGAAAAACCCTACGAGAAAATCACCATCACGGGAATCGTGCGTCGCGCGAAGATTCCCCGGGGCAGTTTCTATCAGTACTTCGAGGGGCTGGACGATCTGTACCGGCACCTCTTCGATACCTTGCTTGAAGATTATGAACGGCATGTCCTCGCCAGTATCGACACGCCGCCGCCCGGTGTGTTCGCATTCTTCAAGGACAGTTTCGAGAGGGATTATCGGCACATGCGGGATTCCGACCACTTCGCCTTCATGCAGAAGTTTTTTAAAGAGCGCAGTGCCTTCTCGCTCGGTCACGATTACTTCCATCAGCGCCGGGACAGCTTTCATCGCAAGATTCTAACAGCGCTCGATACTTGCGTGATCGCGCATCACGACGAGGATTCACGCCTCAAGCTGTTTCGGTTGCTGACGCACATCAAGATGAAGCTCATCAACAAGATCGTGCGTGAAGATGCGACCTACGAAGAGGCCAGACGGGATTATCTTTTCTATGTAGGGATTATTGAAAAAGGCAGCCGGGCCACCGAGCATGAGTAGTATCCTCCGCTTGATGCGCTACATCGCGCCCTTCCGCAAATACGTCATGATTGCAGTTGCGACCATGGTCGTGCAGGTGTTCGTGAGTTTCTTCATCCCGTTCTTGATGATTGAAATCATCGACGAGGCGCTCCCGGCTAGGGATTTCGACACCGTGCTGCGTATTTCGCTCATGATGCTGGCGCTGGCGTTTCTCGGCATCGCCGCGGGCGTGGCCAATGCGTACACCTCGCAGTATATCTCCCAGTATGCGACCGCCGATCTCAGACTCGAATTGTTCAACCGCATCCAGGAACTCTCGTTCAAGAACGTCGACGATTTCAAGCAGAGCCGCCTGATCACCAACGCCACCAATGACGTGCTGCGTGTGCAGATGTTCTTCACGATGATGCTGAGGATTGTCATCCGGGCCCCGTTGATGATCATCATCGGGCTGATGCTGGCGCTGAGCACGAGTCTTCGACTGAGCCAGGTCTTCTATATCACCATTCCCTTGCTCATCCTCGCCGTGGGTCTGATCATGTACCATGCCTACCCGCGCTTCAAGAAGGTCCAGCATGCGCTGGATGATCTGAACAATGTCGTCCTTGAAAACGCCAACGCCCCGCAGGTCATCAAGTCCTTCGTCTCGCAGCCCCATGAGGCGCAACGGTTCGAAGGGCGCAACGAGAACTACCGGCAGGCCAATACCGCCGCCGAGACCGTCATGGCCTTCGCCGACCCCGCCATCAACCTCATCTTCAACGTCGGCGTGGCGATGATTCTCGTCTTCGGCAGCTACTACATGCAGCAGGGCGATTTCATCAGCGCCGCCGGCATCCCCCAGGTGGGCGTCCTCATGGCCTTCAACCAATACAGCCAGCAGATTCTGATCGGGTTGATGATGTTCGCCATGGTCATGGTGTTCTTGAGCCGGGCCAACGTCAGTGCTGCGCGGATCAACGAAATCTTCGATGCGAAGATCGAGCTGAGAAATCCCGATGACGGCATCGTACGTGACATCGAGGGGCGGATCCGCTTCGACGATGTGGATTTCGGCTACGGGGACGATGGCAATCTGGCCTTGCGCGGTGTCAGTCTGGATATCGCTCCGGGAGAGCGCATCGGCATTATCGGCAGTACCGGCAGCGGAAAATCGAGCCTGGTGCAGCTCATCCCGAGGCTCTATGATGTCAAACGGGGCCGTGTCGAAATCGACGGCATTTCCGTGACGCGCTATGACCTGCCCGCGCTGCGAAGGCAGATCGGTTTCGTGACGCAGAACGCGATTGTCTTCAGCGGCTCGCTAGCGACCAATATCCGCCAGGGTCGGGAGGAGGCCGACTTTGACGCCATTGACGAAGCGTCGGAAGGGGCCCTGCTCAAGGATTTCTCGGAAGAGATCGAGGAAGGCTACAACCACCTCGTGCAGGCGAAGGGCGTCAACCTCTCAGGCGGACAGAAGCAACGCCTCTCGATCGCCCGCGCCCTTATCCGCAAGCCGCCGATTCTCATCCTCGATGACGCCACCAGCGCCGTCGACGCCGAGAGCGAGCGCCGGCTGCTTGCAAACCTGGACGCGTTCGAACACGCCCCGACGCTTTTGATGGTTTCTCAGAAAGTCGCCACGGTCCGGCGCATGGACCGCATCCTCGTCCTCTCCGATGAAGGACGCCCCGATGGGGTGGGCACCCACCAGGAGCTGCTTGAGATCAGCCCGGTCTATCAGGAGATCGTCAAGAGCCAGATCGGCTTCGAAGGGGGCGGTCTCGATGGCTGAGCGACGACGACTTTATACCAAGAGCGAACTGAAATCGAAGCTGCGGAAGAAACCGGACCCTTCGCAGATGAGCCGGGGCGCACGTTCACACGTCGCAGCGAAGCCGAAGCAGATCCGAAAGACCATCTTCCGGCTGCTTTCCTACATGGGGGTCTACCGTTTCGCCCTGCTTTTCATCACCCTGACGCTGATGCTGGCGACTTTCGCGCAGCTGCTGGTTCCGGTGCTCTTCAGCATCGCGCTCGACGAATATATCCTGGTTGACGATTTCGAGGGCGTCTACCGCATCGGCGTGCTCATCATCATACTCGCACTCACCGGCAGCGTCGTGCGGTTCGTCTCCCGCTTCGTGATGGTCCGCATCTCGCAGCGCGTAGTGAAATCCCTGCGGAAGGACGCCTTCGGCAAGCTGCTTCGAGCACCGGTCAGCTATTTCGATGAAAAAGGTTCGGGTGACATCGTCAGTCGTCTCTCGAACGATGTCGAGCTGATCAGCAACTCGCTGGGGCAGACGGTGCTGGAGACCATCAACTCCTCGATCGTCCTCCTCGGGGCGCTGGGGTTGATGTTCTATCTCAACTGGGCGCTCGGGCTGGTCGTCATTCTTTTCCTCCCGCTGATGGTCCTCTTCACGGTGAAGATCTCCAAGAAGACCCGCAAAGGTTTCAAGCAGCAGCAGACCCACCTGGCGGGGCTCAACGGCATCGTCGAAGAGAATATCTCCGGCATGAAAGCCGTCAAGCTCTACACCCAGGAAGCCGCCTTCACCGAAGAATTCCGCGAAGAGAACGACCAGCTGAAGAAGGCGGGCTTCATGGCCCAGTTCTATGCGGGCTTGATCTGGCCGTTCATTCATTTCATGAACAACGTCATCTTCCTCGCCGTCATCGGCATCGGCGCGTTTTTGCACCTTGCGGTCTCGGCGTCGTTCGTCACCATCGGCGAGATCGCCGGTGTCAGCCAGTATTCACGGCAGTTCATCATCCCCATCAGCAACCTCGCCCAGCTTTTCAACCAGCTGATGCAGGGCGTAGCCGGCGCCGAGCGGGTCTTCGAGCTCATCGACGCCCCGGATGAGTATCAAGCGGACGGCAATGGAACCCTTGAGACCTTCCAGGGGGCGATCGACTTCGAGAGTGTGACTTTCGGCTATACCGAGGAGCCGGTGCTTGAAGGCATCGATTTCGAAGCCGACCCCGGCCAGCTGATCGCCATCGTCGGTCCCACCGGCGGGGGCAAGACGACCACCATCAAGCTGCTCAACCGCTTCTACGACCTCGATGCGGGCACCATCCGCATAGACGGCACAGACATCCGCTCGCTCAAGAAGGACGAGCTCCGCCGCCGGATCGGCATCGTGCTGCAGGATACGCACCTCTTCAAGGGCACGGTGTTCGAAAACATCCATTACGGAGATTTCACCGCGTCACGGGAGGCGGTCGAACACGCCGCGAAGCTCGCCAATGCGCATGACTTCATCGTCAAGCTGCCCGAAGGCTACGAGACGCTCGTCTACGAAGGCGGGCAGAACCTCTCGCAGGGTGAACGGCAGCTGATCAGCATCGCGCGGACGATGCTTTCACAGCCGGATCTGCTCATCCTTGATGAAGCCACCTCCAACGTCGACACCCGCACCGAGCAGAAGATCCAGGAAAGCACCGACCTGCTCATGGAAGGGCGGACCAGCGTGGTCATCGCCCACCGGCTGCAGACCATCCAGCGGGCGGACAAGATTCTGGTCATTCGCCAGGGAAGGCTCGTCGAGACCGGTACGCACGAGAGCCTCATGGCCCGGGGCGGTTTCTACCGCAAACTGCACCGCGCCCAGTTCGGCTCTTGATTTGTGATGGATCAGGTTGTATCATGGAGTTATTGTCACAGGAGGGTCGCTATGCAGCATCTGATCGAGCGATTCAGACATCAACGCCCCCATCCGGACGGAGAGCTCCGATTTCTCATCGAGCGCTCGCCGTCCGATTTCCGCGTGCATCTCCTTGTCGGCGACCCGACCCGCCTCGGATTTCCCGCGGACGATTCCTTCGACATGCGGACGATTGTCTCCGCCATCGCCTTCGACAACGGCTTCTCCCGCATCACGGGCAAGCCGCACTATCGGCGTTTTCTTTGGGACAAGCTTGAAGCCGACCGCACGCAGGTCTTCCTCGTCCCCTTCCGGCATGAGACCGTCCGCTGGGCGCTTCTGCGCACCCAGCCGCTCGAAGCGGAACCTTCCGTGCTGCACGGGGAGCTCCTGCACCTGAGCGAATCCGAGCCTTATCCCCTGAAACTCTTCCGTCTCGCCCACCTTGACGACCCGACGGGGCTCTTCAACCGACAAGCCCTCCGCCTGCACCTCGAGCAGATCGACACCCGCGCCGATTACCATGCCTTGTTCATCGACCTCGATGGTTTCAAGCGCATCAACGATACCCACGGACATCTCGCCGGCGATGCGGTGATGCAGAGCATCGCCCGCCGTTTCCGCTCGCTTGATGATGAAGCAGCCACCTTCTACCGCATCGGCGGCGATGAATTCGTGGTGCTGCTCAAGGGGTGCAAGGATGAGGGGGTTCTGGACTATACCAGGCGTTTGAACCGCAGTCTGCGCGACCTGCCCGTCCCGGGCGGCACGATGAGCCTCACCGCTTCCATCGGCGTGTTGAACCTTGCGCATGTCACGGATGGCTTCGATGCGTTGATCCGGCGCTCGGATGAAGCGATGTACGCCGCCAAGACCCAAGGCGGCGACAGCGTCCACATACTTGAATAGAGCGTCCCGTGGACGCTTTTTCTTTGCCTCTGGCGGGTGTTTGCCCTATAATAGAGATAGATAACGACAGGAGGGATCACCATGCGCGTCCTCGTCATCGGCGGCGTCGCCGCCGGCATGAGTGCGGCCAGCAAGCTCAAACGACTGAAACCAAAGACGGAGGTCGTGGTTTTTGAAAGCGGCGTCGATGTCAGCTACGGCGCCTGCGGCATGCCGTATTATCTCAAAGGAGAGATCGACAGGGAAAGCAAGCTGGTCGCCCGCACGGCTGAGAAGTTCCGCAAGCGGGGCGTGGATGTGCGTCTTGAACACGAGGCCATCGACCTCGACAGCGAAGCCCGAAAGGTCGAGATCCGCGACCGCAGAAACGGCACCACCGAGTGGTGGACATACGACAAGCTGCTCGTCGCGAGCGGCGCCTCCCCCATCCGGCTCGATGTCGCGGGCCGTGGCGACGAGCGGGTGCTCGCCCTCGGCGATCTGGCCGACATGCGGCGGATGGAGCCCTGGGTGGAACGCGCTTCGAAAGCGGTCGTCGTCGGCGGCGGCTACATCGGCGTGGAGATCGCCGAGGCGCTGCGCGGGCGTGGACTGGAAGTGGTGATGCTCGAGAAGCAAGCCAGCGTTCTACCCGCTTTCGATGCCGAGATCGCGTCGACGGTCGAGGCGCATCTGATTCATCAGGGCGTCGACGTCCGCACCGGTGAAGGGCTGAAAAGCTACGGAAACGACCCCTTCATTGTCCACAGCGACCTTGGGAACGGCTATGAAGCGGACTTCGCCGTCGAGGCGCTCGGCGTACGGCCCAACACCGCCTTCCTGGAAGGCACGGGGATCGATCGGCTGTCGAACGGGGCCATCCGGATCGACGCCTCGATGCGGACTTCGCTCGAGGACGTCTATGCGGCCGGGGACTGCGCGAGCGTGCGGCATCGCCTCACCGGCGAGGACGTGCACCTCCCCCTCGGCACGCACGCGAACAAGACCGGCCGATTGGCGGGACGGATTCTCGCCGGCGAGGACGTCACTTTCGACGGCGTCATCGGCTCGAGCGTCCTCAAGGCGTTCGACCTCGAGGTCGCGCGCACGGGGCTCAGCGAATCCGCCGCCCGTGATGCGGGCTTTGATGCGGGGAGCGTGAGCATCGAGGCGCCTTCGCACGCGGGCTACTACCCGGGGGCAAAAAAGGTGCGGCTCAAGATGGTCTATGACAAGCAGGACTGCCGCATCCTCGGTGTGGACATGGTCGGCGCCGCCGGCGTCGCCCACCGCATCAACATCGCCGCGACCTTCATCACGGCGGGCATGGACGCCGAGACCGTCGCCAAGCTGGATCTGGCGTACGCCCCGCCCTTCTCGCCGGTGTGGGACCCGTTGCAGACCGCGGCGAACCAAATCCGTTGTCCGTAAGCTGAAAGAGAAAACCAAGAAAGGAGTGACCTGATGGAACGCAACGTAGGCAAGGTCGACCAGGCCGTCCGCTACATCCTCGCGATCGTGCTGATCGTCATCGCGGCGATTCTGCAGGGCGCGTGGCTTTGGTTGCTGCTGCCGGCGATCATTCTAGGCTTCACCGCGGCGGTGTCGTGGTGCGGGCTGTATCGCCTGATCGGTGTCAACACGTGCAAGTTCGACCGTAAAGAATGAAGGAGCCCCCGCTCGGGGGCTTTCTTTTGGGCGGGGTAAAGTTGTATTATAAGTTGTTTATCTTTCCTTCACTCTGTGCTATAATGCGTCATGAAAAGGAGGCGCCTCCCATGAAAAAGTCAAAAAGCCAAAAAGTCTACGACTACATCGAAGGACTCATCATCAGCGGCGAGATACAGCCAGGCGAGCGTCTGCCGAGCGAAGCGAGGCTGGGTGAGATCCTCGATGTCAGCCGTGTCAGCGTCCGCGCCGGCATCGAGAAACTGAGCGCGATCGGCCTCGTCCGCAAGAAGAAGGGCGGCGGCACCTATGTGCACAAGCCGAAGAATGACAATTACCTCTCCGTCTTCACCCCGACGCTGCTGCACAACACCGATTATCTCGAACTGATGGAGATCCGCCGCGCGCTTGATTCGCTGAGCGTGCAGCTCTGCGCGCAGCACATCGATGAAAAGGGTCTCAGACGCCTGTGGAAGATTGTCGAGCGCATGGCGCATTCCGAAGATGCCGACGACTTTTTCGAGCTGGACAAGAAATTCCACCTGATCATCGCCAAATATAGCGAGAACCGTTTCCTCTACAACATCCACCTGATTATCTGGGATGTCCTTGAGAAGCGGCTGCGCACGACGTATGACGAGGTCGCCACCGACGAGCGCATCAACGAACACCGTCGAATCTATCACGCCATCGCCAATCAGGATGAAGACCTGGCGAGAGTGTATACGGTGCACCACCTGGAGAAAATCATCAATACCTTCGAGTGCAAGTATAACGAGGCCTATCGTCAGGCGCTGGAAGAAAAGCAGCAGTCTGAAAGCCCGCACAGCCGTGAAGCGGACGAAACCAATCAAGACCAGTAAAAACGGGTTCTCCTGTGGAAAACCCGGCATTTTCTGATATAATGGTCACAGACAGGCCAGCATGGCGGAATTGGTAGACGCGCTAGACTCAAAATCTAGTGGCCGCTGAGGCCGTGTCGGTTCGAGCCCGACTGCTGGCATGAATCCGTAAGCAGGGCGTCCACGAACGCGTCGGTGAAACGCGCGTCGTAGTGGACGCCTTTGTATTTTCTGAGGTGTGCGATGGCCGCTTCGCGGGAGAATTCCTGTTTCTGCGTGAGGGCGTCGTAGTCGTCGATCAAACGGAAGATTCTGGCCGTCTTGGGGATCTGCGTCCCCTTCAGTCCGAAGGGGAAGCCGCTGCCATCGACGTGTTCATGGTGCGTGAGGATGGCGTAGGCGACGTTCTTGAGCTTCGGAAAGGAGCTGACGATGCGGTGACCGATCTCCGGATGCTGGCGGTGGGACTCCTGAGTATCCCTCTCAGCATGGTTCCGGCCGAAGGAGATGCTGCCGATCTCGTGCAGGCGGACCAGCCCGAGCAGCTCGCTCATCTCGCCGGTCGCGAGACGCAGGGGTTCGTGGAAGCAAAGCGCAAGGTCCCGCAGGCGTTCAAGCCGCGCTTCGGTTTCGGACTGACGCTCGAAGAGCCTTTCAAGAAGGGCGCGCACCATGATACCCGTGTGTTTGTGGTGCTGGTGGATCTTGTCTTCGTAGAGTATGTTCTCCGCAGCCGCGAACGTATCCTGAAGGTCCGCGGCCGTGTTTTTTTGAAAGCCGAAGGCGACGGATTGAAAAGGAGAGAATTCGCGGTCCGTCTCGAAGTCCGTGCGGATGGATTCGATGAGTTGTTGAACTTCCTGCGTGTTGAAACGGGGGAGGACGGCGACGAATTCATCGCCGCCGATGCGTGCGAGCGTCGCGCTGCGCGGGAGCTGCTCCTTCAGCCGTCTCGCGAAGCGTATCAGCAGCCGGTCTCCGGCCTGGTGGCCGAAGACGTCGTTGATCAGCTTCAGATTGTTGATGTCGGCGAGGATGATGCCGGCCTGCTTGCGGTGTCGATGCTGGTTGAAGGACAGGTTGTAATAACGGCGGTTGAAGAGTTCGGTGAGGTCGTCGTGATAGCTCAGATGCTTGAGGTCCTTTTCCTTGAGCTTCTGGTCGGTGACATCGATAGCGAGGGTGGCGACAATCTGCAGACCCTGCTCGTCGCGGCCGACGCCGAAACTGTAGAAATCCCACAGCAGCTCGGTATGGTCTTTCGTGGTCAGCTTGAAGTTGCCGTCGTAGGTTCGTTCATCGGTTCGGTAGCTGTGGGAGAAATGCTGGAAGACATCCTGGGCTCTTCGGGGGAAGAGCCGTTCGGCGAACGCCTTGAGCGACGGCAGATCGTGGAGATTGTAGCCCGTGCTGTTAATGAACGAGTCACTCAGCTTCAGGACTTGATGATTCTCCGCATGCAGCATCACCGGCATGGGGGAGTGCTCGATGAAGCGGAAGAGGAGGCTGTTGTGGCTTTTCACCCGCTCTTCGTAGTAGCTGAGCTCCTTCAGTTTTTGCTGGTAATCGTCAATAAACGCGCGGCGTTTCTGCCCTCGTGAATAAGAGACACCGAAGATGACGAACATGGATCCGATAATCAAAATGGCGCCGTTGGCGGTATGATAGGAAAGCGACGTCAAAAGCTCCGGGTTCATGCTGAGCGTGATGAGGTTCGCGCCTATCCAGATTCCGCCGTAGACACCTAACGCGATCAGCTGTATGAGCGTGTCACGGGTCCAGTCCATCGACTTCATTCCTGTCCCTCCGTTCGCTACATTCATTCTATCACACACGTTATGGGGTGTATAGGCGCAACACCTCCGTGAAAAACCTTGAAACCCCTCCGTGTGTCTTGCGAAATGGCATGCTATGGTCTATAATTAGGAATTGTTAGGGCTTTCAGCACGCCGCTCGCCGCGTGCTCGAAGCATTGAGGAAAGGATGACCCGCCATGAAGAAAACAGCCCTCCACCCTGAACATGTCCGCCTGCAGGCGAAGCTGGTCGAGTTTGCAGGTTACGAAATGCCCATCCAGTATACATCGATCAAGGAAGAACACCACGCGGTCCGGCAAAAGGCCGGTGTCTTCGACGTCTCGCACATGGGTGAACTCCATGTCTATGGCAAGGAAGCGACGGAGTTCCTCGATCATGTCTACACCAACAACATCCAATCAATGACCGCCAAGCAGATTGTCTACGGCTTCCTCTGCATGGAAAGCGGCGGCGTGGTCGACGATCTGCTCATCTACAAGGTCAACGACCAGTCCTATCTGCTCGTGGTCAACGCAGCCAACAAGGATAAGGATTTCGAGTGGCTAAACAAACAGAACACCTTTGATGCCGCCGTCGTGGATGCGAGCGACGACTACAGCGAGGTCGCGCTGCAAGGCCCGCAGGCGGAAGCCGTGCTTCAGACCCGCATTCAAGCGGACCTCTCCGCCCTCAGGCCGTTCACCTTCGATTATTTCGACGTCGAGGGCGAAGAGTTCCTGATTTCGCGGACCGGATACACCGGCGAGGATGGATTCGAAATCTACGGCGATCATAAACCCGTTCGCAGACTCTTCGCCGGACTCATCGAGCGGGACGGCGTCACGCCCTGCGGCCTCGGCGCGCGCGACACGCTGCGCTTTGAAGCCGCCCTGCCGCTTTATGGGCACGAAATATCCGAGGAAATCACCCCCATCGAGGCCGGATACGGCTTCGCCGTCGATTTCAAGAAACCGTCCTTCAAGGGCCGCGAGGCCCTGCTTGCGCAGAAGGAAGGTGGTCTCACCCGGCGCGTGGTCGGCCTCGAGCTTGAGGGCAAGGGCATCCCCCGCGAAGGATACCCTGTTGAAAAAGACGGTGAGACCATCGGCCATATCACGAGCGGGTACCTATCCCCGACCCTCGGCAGACCGATCGCCTTAGCGCTCATCCAGCGCCCCTTCACCAAGAGAAAAACAGAAGTGTCCGTCCGCATCCGCAGACGGACCGTTCCCGCGACCGTCCGCAACAAGAAGTTCTTGTCACATAGAAAGACCAACTAATTGAAGGAGTGGTAAGCATGAAAGTACCGAAGAATCTCTACTATACGGAGACGCACGAATGGGTGCGCGTCGAGAACAGCCACGCATACATCGGCATCACCGATTACGCGCAGGATTCCCTCGGCGAGATTGTCTTCGTCGAACTTCCCGAAGAGAGCGACCAGCTTTCCAAGGGCAGCGAGTTCGGTGCGATCGAATCGGTGAAGGCCGCCTCGGATCTGCTCAGCCCGGTCTCGGGCGTTGTTGTCGCGATTAACGAGGACCTCGAGGACGCGCCGGAAAGCTTGAACGAGGATCCCTACGAGAACTGGATTGTCAAAGTCGAGCTCGAAGACGAAAGCGAACTCGAAGACCTCAAGAGCGCGGGCGAATACGAATCGCTGATTGAAGAATAGGGGGAGCGACATGTTCAAGTACTTGCCGCACACATCAGCGGACATAGACGCCATGCTGAAGCGCATCGGCGTCGATTCTATCGACGAACTGTTCGCGGAGATTCCCTCCGAACTCAAGGATTTCGAGCTGAATCTGCCGGAGGCGTTCTCCGAGATTGAACTGCGTCGGCATTTCCAGGACCTCGCCGAACAGAACGAACCGCTTATTCCGTTCATGGGGGCCGGTGCGTACGACCACTACACGCCGAGCATCATCCCCTATCTGATTGAACGGCAGGAGTTCATGACCGCCTATACGCCCTATCAGCCGGAAGTCTCGCAGGGCACGTTGCAGTACGTGTTCGAATATCAAAGCATGATCTGTGAACTCACCGGCATGGATGTCTCGAACGCCTCGATGTACGACGGGGCGACGGCGACGGCCGAAGCGATGTTCATGGCCAACGCCGTGCGCCGCAAGCAGGACCGCGTGCTCTATGCCGACACGCTCAATCCCAACATCGTCAGGGTCCTCGAGACTTACGCACACGTGCAGAACATCACCCTCGAAGCCATCCCGTCGAAAGCCGGCGCGGTTGACGCCGATGCACTCAAGGAAGCGCTCGATACGGACGTCGCGGCCGTCATTGTCCAGACGCCCAATGTCTATGGCGTGCTCGAGGAGCTCGACGTAGTCGGAGAGATGCTCGCCGATATGAAGGCGCTTTTTGTTGTCAACCAGGACCCGAGCACCCTCTCCCATCTCAAGCCGCCCAGCGTCTACGGGGCGGATATCGTCGTGGGCGAGGCGCAGTCGCTTGGCGTCCCGCTTTATTTCGGCGGACCCTACGTCGGCTACATGGCGACGACGAAGAAACTGATGCGCAAGATGCCCGGACGCATCTGCGGCGTCACCGAGGATGTCGATGGCAAACGGGCGTTCGTGCTGACGCTGCAGGCGCGCGAACAGCACATCCGCCGCGAGAAGGCGACCAGCAACATCTGTTCGAATCAGAGCCTGATGGCGCTCTTTGTGACAATCTATCTGGCTGTCATGGGCAAGCAGGGCCTCTTTGAAGCGCAGCAGCAATCCTTCAACCACGCCCACTACCTGCAGGAGATGCTCACCAGCCTGCCGCATTTCGAGGTCGCGTTCGAGAAACCCTTCTTCAAGGAGTTCACGCTGCGCACGACGCTCGATGTCGAAGCGATGAACCAAAAACTGCGCGAGCATGGCTATCTCGGCCCGCTCTCGCACGGCAGGGACGAAACGGGCAAGACGCTCGTGACGTTCGCGGCGACCGAGAAGCGCACCAAAGCTGAAATGGACGACGTTGTCCGCATACTGGGGGAATTGTGACATGGCATACTATGGCGACTTGATTTTCGAAAAGTCGGTAGCGGGCCGCAAAGGCTACTCGCTTCCGACAAGCGAAGTCGAAGAATACACGCTGGATTCGCGCTTTGCGCGCGAGGATGCGCCCGAGCTCCCCGAAGTCAGTGAATTCGACGTCGTGCGGCACTACACCAACGTCAGCTTCAAGAACCACGGCATCGAGACGGGGTTCTATCCGCTCGGCAGCTGCACGATGAAATACAACCCGAAAATCAACCTCGAACTGTCTTCGAGCGAGAAGTTCACCGCCTTGCATCCCTATCAGCCCGTCGAGACGGTGCAGGGCATCCTCAAGATCTACTACGAGACCCAGCGGATGCTCTCCGAGATCAGCGGGATGGACACCTATTCGCTCAACCCCTTCGCCGGTGCGCACGGCGAGCTGGTGGGGCTGATGATCATGAAGGCCTTCCACGAACACAACAACGAGTCCAACCGCACGAAGGTCATCGTCCCCGACAGCGCGCACGGCACCAACCCCGCCAGCGCGAAAGTGGCCGGCTTCGATGTCGTCGAGGTCCGCTCGAACTGCGAAGGCGATTCCTGCGACGGCACGATCAACCTCGAGCATCTCAAGGAGGTCCTCGATGAGGATGTCGCCGGCATCATGCTCACCAACCCGAACACGCTGGGCATGTTCGAAAAGGACATCCTCGAAGTCGCACGGCTCGTGCACGAGGCCGGCGGCCTGCTCTACTACGACGGCGCGAACCTCAACCCGATCATGAACGTCGCGCGGCCCGGCGATATGGGCTTCGACATCACCCACATCAATCTGCACAAGACCTTCTCCACGCCGCATGGCGGCGGTGGCCCCGGCAGCGGCCCCGTCGGCGTCTCCAAGCGGCTCAAGCCCTTCCTGCCCGCGCCGATCGTCCGCAAGGCCGGCGATCTGTATCTGATCGACGGCGGTGCGGAGGAGTCCATCGGGCAGATCAGCCACTTCCTCGGCAACATGAACGTGATCGTCAAGGCCTACGCCTATCTGCTCAGCACCGGCCGCAGACACCTCGCCGAGATCTCCAGGCTCTCGACGCTGAATGCGAACTACGTCAAGGAATCGCTCAAGGACGACTACGAACTGCCCGTCAAGGAGAACTGCAAGCACGAGTTCGTCTTTGACGGCCTCAAGGACAACGACGAGGTGCGCGCGATCGATGTGGCGAAACGGCTGCTGGATTTCGACATGCACCCGCCGACGGTCTATTTCCCCTTGCTGTATGGGGAGTCGATGATGGTCGAGCCCGTCGAGAACGAATCCAAGCAGACCCTCGATGCCTTCATCGAGACCATGAAACACATCGCGAAAGAAGCGAGGGAGAACCCCGAGACCTTGAAGCAGGCGCCCTATCACACCCCTGTGCGCAGGCTCGATGAAGCCGGGGCGGCGCGCAACCCGCGCGTGAAGTTCAAGGACCTGCTGTAGGGCTCGTCTGGAAAGAGACACAAAAAAGCGCCGAAAGCGGATGCATCCGCTTCGGCGCTTTTCTTTTCGCTTTGCCTAATCGTCGCGTGCGTAGAAATAGGTGCTGCGCTGGCTGAAGAGTTTGGAGTTGTCGATCTCGAGGACCATCGGTTCGAGGACGGGGATGTCATCGAACGATTCCTCGACCGCACTGCTTTGACCGCCGGGGTGGATGTTGCGGATGTGGTTGATCGAAAAGCTGTGTCCGCTGTCATCTACCGCGGAGTGGACCGTGCGGATGAATCCTCCGGGGTCGTCGCTGTCGGGATCGGTGCCGGGACCGGACCACGGCGGCGGTCCGTTACCTCCCCATGGAGGTCCGCCACCGCCGCCACCGCCGTTATTGTTGGGGTCGTATGTCTCGGACCAGGCGAAGGGGGCGCCATCGGCGATAGGGCCATCGTTCTTGAGGGAATGGATGACGATGCCGCTGAGGGCTTCTAGTTCGCCTTCGTCGTTGCGCACGTAGTGATTGTCAAGCGGATCGCCCTGGGCGAGGGCGAAGACGGTGCCGCCGAAATGGGTCTTGTCGGTGGCGTGGATGAGGACGGACTGTCGTGAGAGGATGAAGAGCGGGACCCGGGTGCTGGTGCCTCCGTGTTCGTCTTTAGCGCTGTACGAATTGAGGATGCGGATGTGGCCGTCGGCGATGAGCGCGCCGCCTTCGCTCTTCGGACCGGGGCCGGGGTTTTCAAATCCGGTTTCTCCTTCGAAGTCGACGACGATCTCGCCGAGCGCGTATAGGTTTCCGAACAGCCGCATGTTATGTGACTTTTCGATGTGGATGTCGCCGGTCACGAAAATCTCGGTTTCCTGCGGCAGTTCGTCCATGCGTTCGATGGTGAGGTCGCCGTGGATGATGAGCGTGTTGCCGTTGAAATCGATGGGATTTTCGAAATCGAATCGGGCGTCCCCGTCGACGAGCGTGTCGAACGGCAGAATCGGCATGCTGTCGACCTGGAGTTCATCGTCTACTGTCTCGTAATCTTCATCTTCACTGAGGTCGTAAAAGACGCCTTCGTCGAGTCCATCCGAGAGCACGGCGTCGTAGTTGTTCCTGCTGATGCCGGAAAGGTCGTCGATCTTGCTGTCGAAGGTTGTGAAGAAATAGTTGTCGAAGTCGAAGCCGCCGAAGATGTTGTCGTAGTACTGGCGGTATTCAAAATCATCACTGAAGTCTTCGTGGTCCCGGATGTCCTGGTAGTTTTCAAAGACGAACTTGTCGTCGGTATCCTCCTTGAACTGCAGGCATTCCTCCCCTTCCGGGCAGTAGCGGAGGTCGCGCGTCGAGAAGTAGGAATCTTCGGCGCCGCCGGGCAGGTTTCCTTTGCCGGGTCTGTCGATGTCGTAGCTGCCATCGGCGTTGCGGATGACGGTGTCGTGTCCGGCGAGGATGGTCTGGCCGTAGATGTTATCCGACCCGGCATAGTTTCCGCCATTGATGGCAAGCGTGCCATCGGTGCCCACAGAGAAGAGGAAGGCATCCTCGTTGTCACGCAGGAAGACGGTATGGTTTGAAAGGTAGAGTTCGCGGACCATGTCGCGTCCGTCCTCGCGCGGATAGATGATGAGGAACTTACGGACGATGAATTCATCCGTCGAGTAGCGGGATTCCTCATCCTCTTCGATGACGACGCCCGTGTCCGCTTCGATTTCGTTGATCAGTTCCAGATCCTGCCAGTCGTCCTCGCCGAGGCCCTTGAAATATTCCATCCCTTCTTCCTCAAGAATATCGCGCATGCCGAACTCCAGGTCGTTCATGGCCTGGTCGATCGAGCGTTTGGCGACGTTTTCAGAGAAATTTCTCTCCACGCTCCGGCTGGTGTTCTCGGCGGTGCGAAGCGTATAGGCCGAGAGGGAAGTCAGCGAGAAGGTGAGGATGGCGACCATGACGATGGCGACCGTCAGGACGCTGCCGCGTTGGTTTGTCAAGGTGCGCATAGGGGCACCTCCTAGAAGACGAGAGTGGTGGTGAACTGTTTCGCGTTGAACAGGGGTTTATCCTGGATGATGTAGTTGAGTTCGAGATCCAGGCGGATGATGGCGCTGTAGCACTTCATCTCCCCTTGGAAGCGGTCCTGCGCGATGCAATCAAGCCGGATGTCGCTGTTTGGCTCGATGCGGACGTCGTCGGTGTTGAGCTGCGTGCCCTGTCTATCTTCGAATTGCGGGTTCTGATAATCATAGATGAAATCGTCGCTGTTTCCGTAGTGTATGGTTCCCTCGGTGAAGTCAAGGTGCAGGATATAGGAGTCGCTGGCCGAGTAATCCCGCCTCACAGAACCGGTCTCAGGATCGACGACGATGTCGTATTCATGGTTGAGCTGAAGGATCTGGTGTTCGTCTTCGTCTTCGACTTCAAGTTTCTCCGCGGTGCGCACACCGAGGTCGAAGATCTCGGCCTGCAGATATTCGGAGATGTTGTAGGACTCCTGGAGGAGGCGGTTCTCATGATCCATGAAATTCTTGCTGACGAGGGTGGTCGAAAGGATGCTCATGAGCATCGCGATGACGACGCTGCCCACGGAGATGGTCACAAGCAGCTCGAAGAGCGTGACGCCTTTCTCGTTTCTAATCACGGCTGATGTCCCCCTCGACGAGCAGGCTCTGGTTGACATCCGGTGCGTAATCGATCCAGATGTAGGCTCTTAGGAAATTCGGGGTTGCGGGCATCTGCTCGGGGTCGGTCTGCAGGATGGCTTGTCGGACGTCTTCGGGTAGTTCTTCCATTTCCTCGATATCCGCGAGCGCATCCTCATCGTCCCAGATGAGATAGGAGACGTAATAGATATGGAAATCGGCTTCGGCGAAGGTGATGCCGCTCCATTGCTGATCGAAGACGATTCCGCAGACATCCTGGCTGGATTTTTCCACAACGACCTCGTCGTCTTCATTTTCTTCGCCGTTTTCGTCGCCGACTTCGCCGGTGTCGTCGGTGAAACCGTCACAATCATCCTCGATGAGCCGGACAGCGGGGTCTCCCGAATCGTTCAAGTGGTCGACCAGGTCTGCGTAGTCGACTTTATTCAGCATCTCGATGGTAGCATCCCCGAGGCTGGAGGCCGCCCGACGGTCATGCATGCGTTCGTTCACGGAGAAGTTGCCGATGAACGCGCTGAGCAGGGGCAGCACGATAGCCGTGGCGATGACGATGACCGCCAGCAGTTCGACGAGTGTGAAGCCTTTTTTGTCCATGTCGCATCCACCGCCTCGCTTGTCCGGATTACAAAATATTATATCATAGAACCGTGACTTTTTCCACATTCTGACGCTCAGCGAACGCCGCTCCTCTGCCCTCTCCCTTTGTCAAATGCAGGGGAGTGTAGTATAATGAAGGAAACTCACTCGGGATGGGCTGATGCGCATGTTCACGAGGCTTCGCAACAGCAACGTCGGATATTATCTGTATACCGGGCTCGTCATCGCCGCCGGCGCGGCGAGTTTGGTGTTTTTTTATTTCATGGTGACCGGTTTCAACATCGGAGTCTATGAAGAAAACACCCTCATCGGCAGCATCTACGTCGGCGGCCTGAGCGAGGAGGAAGCCGAGGAGAAGGTCCGCGAGCAGGTCGATGCCTGGCTGGATGATGAGGAAGTGACCTTCGAGGTCGGCTATCAGGGGTATTATTATACGCTCGACCGCGACATGATGGATTTCGAGATCTCCGAGACCATGGACAATGTCAGCGACGGTTCGTCGAATGAATTGATCGTCCGCTACAGCGAGGATGCTCGCGACCAGATCACCTTCGAGATCAACCAGACGCAGGACTTCATGGAAGGGCTCGAAGGCGAGTTCGACCTCGATGCGATGCTGGATGATGTCCTCCTCGATGCGGCGGAGCTCAAGGAATGGTCGCGCCACGAGCTCTCCGATTACATCATCGACGAAGCGCAGCTCCGCGAGGTTGTCCACGAGACGATCCTCCCGACCCCGCCGGGTGTTGATGCAGCCGCGGTGTTCGAAGGCATCGCGGCCTCCCTCGATGACGAGACGAGCTTCACCGTGGAGAGCGACGGCACCCTGAGCGTCATCGACACCTTCGGCGGCGAGCTCAACTCCTCACAGCTCAACGTCGTCGGCTCGCTCCTGCAGGACCTCATCGCCCCCACCTGCATGCAGATCGTCGAGTCCCACTACAACCCGAGCATCAACTTCGACCATTTCACGGTCGATGATTATCCCTATTACGGACGCAACGTACGGGTCAGCCCGCACATCGACAACGACTTCAGCTTCCAGAACACCTGCCGGCTGCCCTACGATTTCGAATTCTTCCTAGAGGGCGGCACCCTCGGCGCCCGCATCGAAGGCCTCCCCTATCTGAACAGCGTCTCCGTCGAGGAGACGCGGATCCGCATCCCCCACGGTACGATCACGGTCGACGACCCCGATGATGCGCGGGGCGGGCATGATGGCAAGATCGTCATCCTGACCCGCACCGTCGAGGATATCTACGGCGCCGTCGTCGACGAACAGGAGATCGTCTTCGAATACTACCCGCCCGTTGAAGAAGCAGTCTACCCTGATTAACGCAAGGAAGTGTTTTCATGGCCAAGAAATCCCCCAAACGCCTCGGTGATGTGCTTGTCGAAGAGGGCGTCGTCACCGAGGAGGAGATCAACGAGGCGCTACGCAAGCGCGACCGCGGCGAAAAGCTAGGCGAAGCGCTGGTCCGTTTCGGCTATTGCACGGACTCGCAGATTGTCGATGCGCTTTCGGAGAGCCTCGGCATCAAGCGTGTCAACCTGGGCATGATCTTCGTTGACGACCAGGTTCTCAAGCTGCTCGATGAGGAGTTCGTGACCAAGGCCAAGATCATGCCGATCAACATCACCGGCCGCCGCCTCGTCATCGCCACCAACGACCCGCTCGACTTCCCGACCATCGAGAACGTCCGGCTGAAGACGGGCATGAACGTCGAGACCGTGCTCGCCACCAAGAACGACATCGAGACGGCCATCGCCCGCTACTATGGGTTCACGAAGACGCTCAAGAGCCTCGGCATCGAGGCCGAGAAGGAGAAGCAGGAACACGAGAAGTTCTACGAAGAGCTCGTCAAGGAACCCGAGCAGGACGCGAGCGAAAGCCCCATCATCCAGCTCGTCAATCAGATTCTGCTCACCGCCGTCAAGGCGGAGGCCTCCGACATCCACATCGACCCCACGGAGATCGAGTTCAAGATCCGCTACCGCATCGACGGCGTGCTCACGACCGAGCGGCTGCTCCCCAAGGTCATCCTGCCCAAGCTCATCAGCCGCATCAAGGTCATGGGGCACATGGACATCACCGACACGCGCAACCCGCAGGACGGCCGCATCAAGACCGTCATCGAAGGACGTCCGGTGGATCTGAGGATCTCGACGCTGCCGACCGTCCGCGGCGAGAAGTGCGTCATGCGCGTGCTCGACCTCACGAGGGATTCGAAGGGCATCGACCGCCTCGGCTTCACCGAGACCGAGAAGCAGCGCTTCATGAAGCTTATCAGCCGTCCCAACGGCATCGTCCTCGTCAGCGGGCCCACCGGGTCCGGTAAGACGACCTCGCTCTATGCGGCGCTTGATCAGCTCAACGACCCCGAGGATAACATCATCACCGTCGAGGACCCCGTCGAGATCGAGCTCGAGGGCATCAACCAGGTCAACGTCAACCCCGACATCGACTTCACCTTCGCCAACGCCCTGCGTTCGATCCTCCGGCAGGACCCCGACATCATGATGATCGGTGAGATCCGCGACGTCGACACCGCGCAGATCAGCGTCAAGGCGGCCCTCACGGGCCACCTGGTGCTCTCGACGATCCACACCAACAGCGCCGTCAAGACCATCGGCCGCCTTGTCGACATGGGGATTGACCCCTTCCTCGTGGCCTCCTCGCTCTCGGGCATCGTCGCCCAGCGCCTGGTGCGGAAGGTCTGCCCGGTGTGCGGCAAGACCGAACGCCCCACGGAGAACGAACAGGAGATCTTCAAGAAGCACGGCTATGAGATCAACAAGGTCCGCCGCGCCGTGGGTTGCTCAAGCTGCAACAACAAAGGCTACAAGGGGCGCACGGCGGTCTTCGAGATTCTGGATGTGAACGACCGCATCGCCCGCATGATCTCCAACAACGAAAAAGAATACGACATCCTCGACGCCGCGAGAGAAGACGGCACCCGCCTCCTCGTCGAGGCCGGACTGGAGAAAGTCAAGGCCGGCACCACGAGCGTCGAGGAGATCTTGAAGCTCGGACTCGACTAGGAGGTCCAGCATGAAAATATTCGACTACAAATACAAAGCCAAGCGCATGCGTGACGGCAAGATCGTGCGCGGCCGCACGGAAGGGCCTTCGAAAGTGATTGTCGATCAGTTCCTCTTCGAGAACGGCCTGCGCGCGCTCGAGATCGAGCGCTACAAGAGCATCTACGGCGCCCTCAACCGCATCACCTTGAGCAAGGTGATCAAGGAGAAGGATTTGATCTTCTACCTCAAACAGCTCGCGAGCCTCCTGCGCTCGGGGGTGAAGATCAACGAGGCCTGTGAGATCCTCGCCGCGCAGCAGACGAACAAGAACGTCCGCCGCATCCTCTTCGGCGTCTACTACGCCGTCAACAGCGGCCAGTCCTTCTCCGACGCCCTCAAGGAGCACCCCCGGGAGTTCCCGAAGATCCTCGTCTCGATGATCGAGGTCGGCGAGGCGACCGGGGACCTCGATGAGGTGCTCAACGAGGCCGTCGAATATTTCGAGAAGCAGTACCGGCTGAAGATGTCGATCCGCTCGACGTTGATGCTGCCGGTGATCTATCTCGTCGTCGCCGTCGGTGTGGCGATCTTCCTCATGGTCGGCGTCATGCCGCAGTTCGAGGGGATGTACGACACGCTCGGCGGGGACCTGCCGGGGGTGACGATCCTCTTCATGAACGTGGGGGACTTCATCCGTACGAACGCGCTTTTCATCCTGCTGGGCCTGCTGGTACTCATCGCTATCGGCATCCTCGTCTATCGGCGTTTCTACAAGGTGCAATACACCCTGAGCAAGCTCGCGATCAAGATGCCCATCTTCGGCGAGCTCGTCAAGCTCAACAACCTCTCGCGCATCGCCTCGACCATCGCGGAGATGCTCAAGAACCACGTGCCCCTGCAGGAGAGCATCAAGAACACCTACGAGCTCATCGACAACCGCGTCTATCAGGAACTTCTGATCCGCGCGCAGAAGAACGTCACCTCGGGTGAGTACATGTCGCGCGCGTTTGAACACCATTACGCGAGCGAAGTCGTCTTCAACCGCATGATGGGCGTGGGCGAACGCACGGGCGAGCTCGGCAAGATGATGAACAACCTCTCGGATTTCTACGACGAGGACAGCGACATCAAGATCGAGCAGATGAAGGCGGCGCTGCAGCCGATTCTCCTCATCTTCATCTACATCCTGATCATCATCATGATCCTCGCGGTCATGCTGCCCTCACTCGCCTTGTCCGATCAGCTGATGTAAGACACCTCGAAACCTTGCATCCGCCGTCGAAACGGCTTGCTATTCCTGCCTCCTTAGCGTATAATTAGGTATCCGCTGAAAAGCGGAATCGGTGCTGAATGATGCGCTTGACCTTGTCAGTGAGGTTAATCGCTCACAAAACGCTGATTAAAAAAAAGGAGGAGAGATATGGTGAGAAACACAAGAGGCATCACCCTGGTGGAACTGTTGATTGTCATCGTCATCCTGGGCATCATCGCCGCCATCGCCGTGCCCGCCGTCGGCAACATCGTGGAAAACGCCCAACGTGACGCCATCCTTGCGGATGCGACGCAGATCCGTAGCTCAGCGCAGACTGCAGCCGCTTCGGAAAACTGGGATGTCTTCGACTGGGATTGGGAAGAAGATGGCGATGGCCAACCGAATAATGGAAGCGCCGGCGTTTTGAGCAATGTCTTTGAGAATGAAAACGTCGAAGTCAGTGACCTTGAAGCGGCAGGCTACATCGACGGTGTCGATGCCTATATCGCCTGGATCTACAATGGAGAATGGATCGTCGCCGTGCAGAGTGATGACTGGACGTTCGTGGGCAACCCCATCGCCGATGACGAGCGGGACAACGTCTTTGAACATGGTGATGATAACGACTTGGAAAGCATCTCCGTGAAAGCGTTGTCAACTGGCAGCTGGCCGACTGATGATGGCGATTTTGGCGACTGGTTAACTACTGACTGAGTAACGGGTGTTTCAGGACTACATTCACGCAAGGCCCTATTTGGGGCCTTTTTTCTTTTCTACAGGTTTCTGCCATCAACCGAAGCAAACTGTGCTTACAATCATGTATAGGTCATGTATGGGGTTTTATTTAGGCAATTTTGCGACATTTGTGTCATTGACGCCCCGCATTGACTGTGTTATGTTAAAAGCAGATAAATGACTATAAATTTACTGGAGGAAGAGTGAAATGTTGAGGAATTCAAAAGGTATCACCCTGGTGGAACTGTTGATTGTCATCGTGATTCTGGGCATCATTGCCGCAATCGCCGTGCCCGCCGTCGGCAACATCGTCGAAAACGCAGAGAAAGATGCAATTATCGCAGATGCACAGCAGATTGAAAGTTCAGCGCAGACAGCTGCCGCTTCTGAAGATTGGAACGTTTTCGATTATGATTGGAGCAACGGAGAAGGTTCAAATGGCATTCTAAGTAATATTCTTGATGACGATAACGGTTTTGATGAAGTTATTGAGTTAGATGATCAAGGTTACATTGATGGTGTCGATGAATTTGTCGCTTGGATTTATAATGATAATTGGGTTGTGGCAGTCCAAGAAGGCAGTGATGATGGCGATTGGTTAGCAATTGGCAATCCGGACGAACTTGGGCGTGATGATGTTGTTGAAATTGGTACTGACGATGAAGAGTCTGAGGATGTTTATGGTATTAACGATTTAAATGATCTTGGATCAGATGACTTAAAAGGTGAAAACGACGACGGACTCGAACTTGATTTGTTTAACGATTAAGACTAATTGACTAAACATTCTATTGTATTCATTTACAAGGCCTTGTGATTAATCACAAGGCCTTTTCTTTTGATGTTATGTGCAAATCCCCTTCCATCGGTTATAATGGAAAATGGTGATAGACATGGAGATAGTACTGATAGTATCGTTGTTCATATTAGGCTCGATTCTTGCTTCATTCTTCACGCTGGTGGGCATGCGGGTGCCGCTCGGTGAACCGATTGATGGAAGGAGCGTCTGCGACCATTGCGGCGTGAAGCTGCCCTGCTATGCGCTGATACCCATCCTGGGCTTTTTTCTCGTGAAGGGACGCTGCCACAACTGCCGCTACAAAGTCTCCTTCCGCTACCCGGTCTATGAAGCTCTCGGTGGGTTGCTCTTCGCTCTCGGTTATTTATATTTGCAGGAGAATGTGGTAGAATACCTTGTAACGGTGGTGTTCGTGATGCTATTGCTCACGGTCGCCGTCAGCGACATCGAATACCAGGTCGTTCCGGATAAAGTCCTCATCGCCTTCGCACCGGTGGTGCTGGTGCTCAGGCTGCTCTTTCCGCTTTCGACAGTGGGGATGAGCATCGCCGGCGGCGTGGCGGCCTTCCTCTTCATGTGGGCGCTCGCCGCGTACGGACGCTACCGCTTCAAGCGGGACGCCCTCGGCGGTGGGGACATCAAGCTTTACGGGCTGATCGGTATCTTCCTCGGGCTCGAGCTGGTGTTTCTCTCGCTCTTCTTCGCGGCCTTGGTCGCATTATTCCCTGGGCGGCTGGTATTAAGGAAAGTCAATCCGATCCCCTTCGTGCCGTTCATCTTCGTGGGGGTCGTGCTTGCCTATCTTTTCGGGCCGATGGTGATTGATTGGTACGTCGAGACGTTGTTTATTATGTAGTGCGCCCGTTATAAAGGAAGTAGAAAGTCGAGGTGACCCGATGCCACGGACATCGCTGAACATCTTCTTCACCGACAACGAAGTGTCCTTCATCGAGAAGCCGGATGGCTATGAGATGAAGAAGCTGAAGTACAGTTCCCTCGAACTCGAGCCGGGCATCATCGAGAACGGCGTCATCTACCGCGAGGAGCGGCTTTTGAAGATCTTGAAGGATACGTTCAAGCTCTTCAAGATCCGCGCACGGCAGGTGAACCTCGTCGTGCACGAGGAGCTTTTCACGTTCCGCAAGATCGAGGTGCCCATCATCTACAAGCCCAACGAGATCGGCGACTACATCGAGCAGCAGATGCAGAAGATAATCATGGTGCCGTTTGAAGACATGAAGATGGATTACGTCATCCACTCCAAAGGCGAGGATTCCTACGACGTGATCATGTTCTACGCGCCGAAGAACGAACTCAAGACCTATGTATCCTTGTTCTATCATATGAACATGCAGGTGGTGCGCACGGAGCTGCCCCCGCTAGCGCTGCACCGGCTGTATTATTTCCGCAAGCACGAGGAGCCGGATCTGGAATTCGAGAAGGATATCATGTTCCTGCCGATCTTCAACGATTCCTATTCGCTCTACATCTTCGATGAAGAGATCCCGCTTTTCTCGCTAGTGCAGAACGTCCAGGCGAAGGCGATGGAGGATGAACGCTATCTGGATGTCATCGACGGCGAGATCGCGAAGATCGCCAACTACTACAAATACAATCTCCACAGCGGGGACCGCGACATCGAGAAGGTCGTCGTCTTCAACATGTCGAGCCGCTTCACGGATGAAGACTTGCATGAATTCTTCATCGAAGAAGGGGCGGCGTTCCCGACCGAGATCTTCGATATGAAGAACGTCAGCAAAATCGTCGACACCTTGATCGACCGCGACTGCTACATCCCGCTGGCCGCATCCCTCATTGAACGGAAGGGGTGGTTCTGATGCCGAGCCGCAAGTACCAGGGCAAAAACCGCGAAGGATCCGATTTCATCCATGTAGACCTGCTGCCCGAGATGAAGCGTCCACGGCAGTTCAACGTCAACATCATCTTCATCGTGCTCATCGCGGTCAGTCTCAGCTGGCTGCTCATCTATCTGCCGCTCAACGACCGGCAGTCCGATCTCGACTCAGCCTATGAGTCGCAGAACGACCTGCAAAGCCGTGTCGAGCTGACCGATGACATCATCGCCACCTACCGGCTCGACCCCGAGCGGATCGACTTCATGAACGACATCGAATCCATCCGCGCGCTGCAAGGCGGCTACGGCGATTACGAGGACGGCGTGTCGGCAGCCGTGCTTTCCGCCGATTCCTCGGGTCGTCTCCTCGATTTCAACTACAACGCCGTGACCGGGGAGATCGAGGCCACCGTCTCGCTTACGCGCTCGCTCTATTTCTCCGATCTGGAGATTGAACTGCTGGAAGCGGAGTTCGTCGACTACGTCGACATCCCCGCCTCGGAGCCTGATGGGGCGCGGCACGTCTCCCAGGTCGTGATCGGGGTGGATGACGATGCTGAGTAAACGCCTCAACGACATCATCTTCGCCAGCATCATCATGCTTGTCGTGATCGCCGTCTTCATCGCCCGCTTTTTTATCCTCGGACTTTTCGACGACCGCATCGAACGCATCGAGGAAGAAAACACCCGGCTCGAAGATCAGCTCGCTGAAAACCAGCAGCTCATCCGCGACTACCGCGACGAGGCGCTGCCTTCGCAGGCGGAGCTGCATCGCTATATCCCCTCCTCCTACGCCGAGGACCGCCTGCTTTACTACGTGTATGCCCAGCTTGAGCTCAACGACATCCAGGATGTCGCCGAGCGCTCCCTGAGCGTCGATATCCACGACGACCCCACTTATCCCGAGAACACCGACTTCCGAACCTACGCCGACCAATACGACGCCAAGCGCGTCTACATCGCGTTTGAAACCGACGACACGTCGGAGGCGCGTGATCTGGTCACACACATGCAGGATCTCGATCAGCTTTTCATCCTGCAGAACGTCCGCTACGACATCCCGCGCGGCGGCGAGCGCGTCGAGGTGGAGATCAACTTCACCACGTTCTATCATCCCGCCGATTGAAAAAGGCAGCCTGAACGCAAATCAAAAGGGAAGACGTCAAGCGTCTTCCCTTTTTGCTTCGATGGCTTCGATGAGAGCGTCGTAGAGCTCCGCCTCGGGGACCTTGCGGACGATGCGCCCCTTGATGAACAAGAGCCCCTCGCCCTTGCCCCCGGCGATGCCGACGTCGGCCTCGCTGGCCTCCTGGGGACCGTTGACGGCGCAGCCCATGATGGCGACGGTGATCGGCAGCGGGTTGGCCTCGAGATAGGCCTCGACCCGCTTCGCGAGCGGTTCGAGGTCGTACTGCAGCCGCCCGCAGGTGGGGCAGGTCACGAGTTTCGCGCCCTGTTTGAGGCCGTAGGCGACGAGCAGCTTGCGGGCGATGCGCAGTTCGTCCTCCCGGCTGGCTGTCAGGGAGATGCGGAGAGTGTCGCCGATGCCGTGATAGAGCAGCGTGCCGAGCCCGGCCGCGCTCTGGATGGTGCCCTGTTCAAGCGTGCCGGCCTCGGTGATGCCCAGATGCAGCGGATAGGGGAAGGCCTTCGCCGCCTGGAGGTAGCTTTCGCTCGCGAGCGTGACGTCGCTCGCCTTGAGGCTCAGGACGATGTCTTCGAAACCGGCTTCTTCCAGCAGCTTCACGTGCCGCCGGGCGCTTTCGACCATCGCTGTTGCGCTGCGGCCGTGTCTTTCCAGCAGATCCCGCTCCAGGCTGCCGGCGTTGACCCCGATGCGGATGGGGACCCCGCGCGCCCTGCAGGCGTCCGCGACCCTGCGTACCTTGGCTTCGGAGCCGATGTTTCCGGGGTTGATGCGGATCTTGTCGACGCCCTGTTCCAAGGCCTCGAGCGCGAGCTCGTGGTCAAAGTGGATATCGGCGACGAGCGGGGCGTCGGTTTGTTTTCTCAAAGTACCGATCGCCCGGGCGTCGTCCATATCCCGAACGGCGAGCCGGAGAATCTCCGCGCCGAGAGAACGGTAGCGCGCGATTTCCTCAAGCGCGGCCTCGGTCTCCTTGGGCGGATGCTTGAGCATGGTCTGGATGACGACGTGGTCCCTGCCGCCGATCTGAACTCCTCGTACATGGACCGGTCGGGTCTCTTTGCGTGTGCGCATAAGTATCACCGTGTTCATTATACGTCATGGCGGCTGGCTTTGCACGGGGTTGACTTGATTTTTCGCGCGCGGGATGGTAAGATGGCATAGAAATCAACGAGGAGGCTGAGAACATGCGCGTCCAATTCACCCTGCGATGTGAAACCTGCAAGTCGGAGAACTACATCTATACGAAGAACAAACAGAGCCATCCCGGCCGCATGGAAGTCAAGAAGTACTGCAAGCGCTGCAACAAGCAGACCATGCACAAGGAGAAAAAGTAAAAAAACTTCTGCGCGCAGAAGTTTTTTTAACGGGTGGTGTCCACATGGCACGTTACGTAGGCATCGACGTCGGCGGTTCCTCAGTCAAGATCGGCGTCTTCGATGAAAAAGGGAACCTGCTTGAGCGCCGCAAAGTCCCCACGGATACCTCGAAGCAGGGGGCGAACATCCTGCCCGATACGGCCGGGGCCCTCACGGATCTCGACGATCTGCTCGGGGTGGGCATCGGTGTGCCCGGCCCCGTCGTCGGCGAGGAGGTCTTCGGGGCCGTGAATCTTGGTTGGGGCCGTTTCAATGTCAAGGAGACGTTCCTCGGGGAGCTCGGCAGGGAGGTGCCGATCGCCATCGAGAACGACGCCGGTATGGCCGCTTACGGGGAATACCGCCAGTTCGGCGGCGTGAAGGGCCCCTTTGTCTTCATCACCGTCGGCACCGGCATCGGCGGGGGCATCGTGCTCGATGGCGAGCTCTACCGCGGCTTCCACGGAGCCGCCGGCGAGTTCGGCCACATGAACATCCTCCCCGATGGGCCGAAGTGCGCCTGCGGCAACCGTGGCTGCCTCGAAGCCGTCGCCGGCGCGAACGCCATGAAAAGACGGCTCAAGCGCAAGCTCCGCAAGCAGCGATCCAGCCCGCTCCGCCAAGGCCCGATCACCATCAAGCGGATGTTCGATGCCGCCAGAGCGGGCGACCCGGGGGCTTTGGAAACGATTGATGAAACCGCGACGGCTCTCGGCCGCGCACTCTCGATGGTGGCCGGCACGTTGGACCCGGCCGTTTTTGTCTTCGGCGGCGGGGTGAGCGAGGCGGGCGAATTCTTCCTCTCGCGTATCCGGCAGGCTTATGAGGCGGTCGCCTTCACCCAGACGGCCGATGTGGCCTTCGAGCCGGCGAAGCTCGGCAACGACGCCGGCATCTATGGGGCGATGGAGGCGGTGCGGCATGCAGGTTGAACGCTTCGTGAACGCGTTTGAAGAGAACGCCTATCTGCTCATCGACGCCGGCGAGGCCGTGCTCATCGACCCGGGCGCGGAGGCGGGCGCCATCTTCGAGACGCTGAAAAAGCACGAGGCGACGCTGCGCGCCGTCTTGATGACGCATGGACACTACGACCACCTGGCCGGCCTCAAGGCCGTCCTGGACAAACGGAACGTGCCGATCTACATCCACGAAGCCGAACAGGCGTTTTTGTTCGATCCCTCGTTGAATCTGAGCGCCTTCATGGGCGGGGAGTATGCCCTCGATGATTCAGTGGAGGTGCGCACCCTCCGTGATGGGGAGACGGTTTCCTTCGCGGATCACGAAATCCGTGTCCACCACACTCCCGGGCACACGGCCGGCGGAGTGTGCTACGAATACCGCGGGGTGCTCTTCAGCGGCGATACGCTCTTTGCGGGCACGGTGGGACGCACCGATCTGCCCAGCGGGGACGGCGAGCAGCTCCGCGTGTCGCTGAAGACGCTCTTCGAACGCCTCGAGGGGAAGACCGTCGTCTATCCCGGCCACGGCGAGGCGACGCGTCTCGACGTCGAGCAGCGGGAGAACCCGTTCGTCTAGCCGCCGTGGGCGGTTTTTTTCCGGGGATTTGTTAGCACTCGACGGTTGACAGTGCTACCGACTTCGTTTATAATGGCGTTAGCATTCGGAGGTTACGAGTGCTAAAAGAGGTGACGGACATGGTTACCAATCGGCAGAAGACAGTCCTCAAGCTGATCGTCGAAGAGTTCGTGCGGACGGCGGAACCCGTCGGTTCCCGCACGCTTTCGAAGAAGCTCGGCTATTCGCCGGCGACTATCCGCAACGACATGGCCGACCTCGAGGAGGGCGGCTTTCTTGAGAAGACGCATTCCTCGAGCGGGCGCATCCCCTCGGATAGGGGCTATCATTACTATGTCGATACGCTGATGAACGAAGGAGTCGACACCGACCTTGACATGACGTTGATCGACGACCTCTTCGAGAAGAATATGTCCCGCGAGGAGACGATCGAACGTGCGATCGACCTGATCAGCCAGCTGACCAACTACACCTCCGTCGCCCTCGGACCCGGGGCGCACAACGCCCGGGTGCGCAAGCTCGAGCTCATCCCCCTCAACGAGGGGACGAGCGTGATGCTGGTGGTCACCAACTACGGACACGTCGAGAGCAAGCACATTTCGCTGCCTTCGAGCACGGATGTCGACGAACTGCGCCATATCATGCAGATTCTCAACGACATCCTCTACGATGTGCCCATCTCCCAGGTCTCGCAGAAACTGCACTACGAAGTCGACCAGCACCGGATCAAGGACCTGCTCGCCTACAACAAGCAGATCATTGATGCGTTTTTGGATGCGTTCACCCGCTTCACGCAATCGAAGTTCTATCTCTCCGGTCAGAGCAACATACTCTATCAGCCGGAGTTCAAGGATCTCGACCGGGTCCGGGAGCTGATGAGTTTCTTCGAACGCAACGACATCCTGCGGCTCGTCGAGCACAGCAACTCCAACGGTCTCACCGTCCGCATCGGCAGCGAGAACCAGATCCAGGCCATGAAGGACTGCTCGGTGATCACCGTGCCCTATGAAGTCGGCGAGGGCGAACGGGGAACGATCGCCGTCGTCGGTCCCACCCGCATGGAATACCGGAAGGTGATTCCCCTGCTCCAATACCTCGCCTCGCACCTGTCCAAGCTGTGAGGCGTGACGGATAACGACCATTCACGAGGAGGCATGACATGGCGAAGAAGGACGCCGAAAAAAAGAAGAAGCAACAGGCACAAACAACGACAGAAGAAGAAGAACAAGCACAGGCCTCGCAGACCGAAGATGCAGCCAAGGACACGGGCGAAGCCAAGCAGAACGGTGAGGAAAAGGAAGGCTCACAGGACATCGAGAAGCTGCAATCGGAAATCAAGGACCTCAAGGAGCAGCTTCTGCGCAACCAGGCGGAACTGCAGAACTTCAAGCGCCGGATGCAGGATGAACGCATCCGCGACCGCAAGTACGCCAACGCGGAACTGATGAAAGCCATCCTGCCCGTGCTTGACAACTTCGAGATCGCCCTGAAGAAAGAAACGGAGAATGGTCATGGTGAATCCTCTCTCCAGGGATTCGAGATGATTCATCGTGAACTCAGGAAGGCGCTCGAGACGAACGGTCTTGAACGCATCGAGGCCGAAGGCGAAACCTTCGACCCCAACTATCACCAGGCCGTCGCCACCGACCCCCGGGACGATGTCGACCCCGGCGTCGTCACCGAGGAGCTCCAGGCGGGCTATCTGCTCAAGGACCGCCTGCTTCGTCCGGCGATGGTCAGGGTCAGTGAAAGCAAGACGGACGAAGAAACACAAACGAACGGTAACGAAGCCAACGAAAAGGAGAGTGTTAGCTAATGGCAAAGAAAATGATCGGCATCGACCTCGGCACCACCAACTCGTGTGTAGCCGTCATGGAAGGCGGTGACCCGAAACTCATCCCCAATCAGGAGGGTGGACGCACCACACCCAGCGTGGTCGCCTTCAAGGATGAAGAAATCCAGGTCGGCGATGTCGCCAAACGGCAGGTCATCACCAACCCCGATACGGTCACATCCATCAAGCGCAAGATGGGAACCAAGGAGAAAGTCAAGGTCAAGGGCAAGGAATACACACCCCAGGAAATCTCGGCGATGATCCTGCAGAACCTCAAGCAGGCCGCTGAGGACTATCTCGGCGAAAGCGTCGAGGAGGCGGTCATCACCGTCCCCGCCTACTTCAACGACGCGGAGCGCCAGGCCACCAAGGACGCCGGCAAAATCGCCGGCCTCGAGGTCAAGCGCATCATCAACGAACCCACCGCCGCAAGCCTCGCCTATGGACTCGACAAGCAGGAAGACGACCAGACCGTCCTGGTCTACGACCTCGGCGGCGGCACCTTCGACGTCTCGATCCTCGAACTGTCCGAAGGCACCTTCGAGGTGCTCTCGACCGCCGGCAACAACAAGCTCGGCGGCGACGACCTCGATGAGCGCATCATCGACCATCTGGTCGGCGAATTCAAAAAAGAGCACGGCGTCGACCTCAAGAAGGACAAGATGGCCCTCCAGCGCGTCAAGGACGCCGCGGAGAAGGCCAAGCGCGAGCTCTCGAACGTCACCTCGACCTCGATCTCGCTGCCCTACATCACCGTCGGCAGCGACGGTCCCCTGCATCTTGATACCTCGCTGACGCGCGCGAAGTTCAACGAACTCACCGACGATCTGATCGAGCAGACCCGCGGACCCATCAAGCAAGCCCTCAAGGATGCGAAGATGAGCGCAAGCGACATCGACAAGATCCTGCTTGTGGGCGGTTCGACCCGCATCCCCGCCGTGCAGGAGCTCATCAAGAAAGAACTCGGCAAAGAGCCGACGAAAGGCATCAACCCCGACGAAGTCGTCGCGCTCGGCGCGGCCATCCAGGCCGGCGTGCTGCAAGGCGACGTCAAGGACGTACTCCTGCTGGATGTCACACCGCTCTCGCTGGGCATCGAGACGCTCGGCGGCGTGTTCACCACGCTCATCGAGCGCAACACGACCATCCCCACCAGCAAGTCCCAGATTTTCAGCACCGCAGAAGACAACCAGACGGCGGTCGACATCCACGTTCTCCAGGGTGAGCGGCCGATGGCGAACCAGAACAAGAGCCTCGGCAAGTTCCAGCTCACCGACATCCCGCCCGCACCCCGCGGCGTGCCGCAGATCGAGGTCACCTTTGACATCGACGCCGACGGCATCGTGAACGTCAGCGCCGAGGACAAGGGCACCGGCAAGAAGCAAAACATCACCATCAAGGACCAGGACGCGCTCAGCGAAGAAGAAATCGAGCGCATGGTCAAGGAAGCCGAAGAGAACGCCGAGAAGGACAAGGAGCTCAAGGAGCAGGCCGAACTCAAGAACGAGGCGCATCAGCTCGTCTTCCAGACCAACAAGGCCATCAAGGACCTCGGCGACGACGTCGACCAAGAGAAGAAACAAGACGCCGAAGCCAAAGCCAAGGAGCTTGAAGAGGCCTTGAAAGGCGACGACATCGAGGATATCAAGAGCAAGAAGGAAGCACTCGAATCCGTCGCCCAGGAGCTCGCCAGCAAGGCTTATGAAAAAGCCCAGCAAGAACAGCAGGCCCAACAACAGGACACCGGTGCCGAGGCCGGCACCGATCAGGCGGACGACGATGACGACGATGTCGTCGACGCCGACTATGAAGAGGTGGACTGAAACCGACAGGCGATGCAAGGCTTTGCATCGCCTGACATCGAGGTGAGACCATGGCCGCGAAAAAAGACTACTATGAGACGCTAGGCGTCAGCAAGGACGCATCGAAGGACGAGATCAAGTCCGCCTATCGGAAGCTGGCCAGAAAGTACCACCCCGACGTCTCCAAAGAAGAGAACGCCTCCGAGAAGTTCAAGGAGATCCGCGAAGCGTATGAAGTCCTCTCCGATGCCTCCAAGCGCGAACAATACGACCGCTTCGGTCATGCGGCCTTTGAACAGGCCCAACAGCGCGGTGGCGGCGCCGAGGGCTTCGGCTTCGGCGGTGCGGAAGGCTTCGCCGGCTTCGACTTCGAGGATATCTTCTCGCAGTTCTTCGGCGGCGGCGGCGCGCAGCGCAGAAGCCGCCCGCGCAAGGGTCAGGACATTCAAAAGCGTATGCGTGTCAGTTTCGAGGAGGCCGTCAAAGGGGCCAAGCGCAAGATCCGCACCACCGCCTATGAAGAGTGCGGCACGTGCGGTGGACGCGGCGCAGAGAGCGCGAGCGACATCAAGACCTGCCAGCGGTGCAAGGGCACCGGCGCCGTGACGATGGAACAGCAGACGCTCTTCGGCCGTACGCGCACGCAGACCGTGTGCCCGCAGTGCGGCGGCGAGGGCAAGACCATCGAGAATCCCTGCAAGACGTGCGGCGGTGAAGGCCAGGTCGCGACCGAGAAGACGGTCACCGTCAACATCCCCGCCGGCGTCGACACCAACAACCAGCTCCGGCTTTCCGGCCTCGGGCACAAGGGTGTCAAGGGCGGCCCGCCCGGCGATCTCTACATCGTCTTTGAAGTCGAGGACGACGACGTCTTTGAAAGACACGGCGACGACCTTGTCGTCAAGATCCCTCTCACAATCTCACAGGCGGTGCTCGGTGATGAGATCATCGTGCCCACGCCGCACGGCGATGTCAAGCTGAAGATTCCCGCGGGCACCCAGCCCGGCAAGCGGTTCCGCATCCGCAGCAAAGGCATGCCGAACCTTAGAAGCAAGCGCAACGGCGATCTGCACGCCATCGCCGATGTACAGATCCCCACCAAGCTCAGCAAGAAACAACGCGAACTCTTCGAGTCGCTTTCCAAGACCGACCTCAAGGCTGAAGACAACCTCTGGGACAAGGTCAAGAAGAAATTCAAGCAATGAAAAATCGCGATGCCGGGCATCGCGATTTTTTGATCTACGTCAGGAACGGTGTTATTCTTTCTTATCGAGCAGGAAGGTGTGGTGACGCTTCGCGATGGTTTCGTCGTGGTCGAAGTGCAGCGCGTGACCGGCATCCTTGAATGTTTCAACCTGGGCGTTCTCGCCGATGAAGGCGCGGTTGTCGCTGGAGACGACGGGCGGGACGACCTTGTCGTCCTCACCGTGGAGGATGAGGACGGGCTTATTGAGCTTGTGGATTTCATTGGTGCCTTCGACCACGCCGTTGTACTGGTCCGTCAGGTTGAAGGTGGTCAGCGCGTAGTTGACATCGGCGAGGTTTCGCTGCGAGAGGAAGGCGTCGATGTATTTCGTCATGCGCGCGTCGTTGGGCGTGCGGTGGGTGTAGAGGCCTTTCTTGAGAATCCACTTGGCCAGCTTGCGACGGTTTTTCTTCTGGATGCGAGCGACCTTGCGGACGGCGCTTTCGACTTCCTGCTTGCTTTTGAGGAATTGTTTCGTGGGGAAGATGCCGAGGCGTTTCTTGCGCATCGGGAATCCTTTCGCGCTGCCGGGCGCGAGCAGGATGAGGCGGTGGACGTCATCGGGATAATCAAGCGCGTAGCGCATCGCGACGTTGCCGCCGAGCGACCAGCCCGTGATCGAGAAGCGCTTGAGCTTCAAGGCTCTTGTCAGCAGCCGGAGGTCTTCGGAGAAGTCCCGGATGGACTCGATGGGCTGTTCGTAGCTTGAGCGTCCGAAACCGCGGAGGTCGACGGCGTAGACGGTGAAGTCATCGCTGAGGGCACTCATCAGCACATCGAGGTTTTCTGAGGAGACCATGTTTCCGTGGATGAGGACAAGCGGATGTTCGCCGCCCTTGCGCACGCGGAAGTAGATCTTCTCGCCGTTTTTCAGCTTGGCGCGTTTTTCTTCATACGGTTTCATCGACCATTCACTCCTTGTGTGGTAGTGAGTGCTTTCTCCCTTCATGGTATCACACGCATCGGGAGCCTTCAAACCGCGCCTCTTTATTCCCTTCCGTCCTCGATAGTGCTATAATGGGAGCGGTGATTCCTATGCAGCGTTATTTTATCGACCGTGAGAGTCTTGATGAGACCATCCGCATCACCGCTGAAACCATCCATCACCACGTCGCGAACGTCATGCGGATGCAGCCCGGCGAGCAGTTCGTGCTGTGCGATCTGCATGGGCGCTGCCATCTCGTGGAGCTGACGTCCATCGCGGCCGACGCCCTGCACGTGCGCCGGCTGTATCGTGTGCGCACGGCTTCGCACAAGCTCCATATCACGCTCGGACTGTCCCTCATCCGCAAGGAGCCCTTCGAGCGCACCCTGCAGAAAGCGGCCGAGCTCGGGGTCGAGAGCGTGCTGCCGCTGGAAGCCGCGCGCTGCGTGGTGCGGCTAGGAGCCAAACGGGAGCGCAAAGGTGAGCGATTCCGCCGCATCCTGCAGGAGGCGGCGGAGCAATGCCATCGGGACCAGCCGCCGACGCTAGCAGCGCCGTCGCCGCTGAGTGCAGTGGATTTTTCGGCTTATGACGTTGTGCTGCTGCCCTACGAGGAAGAAACGGCGGTGCACATGAGGCAGGCCGTCAAGTCAATCGAGGACGGCATGGACGTGCTCGTCCTCATCGGTCCGGAAGGCGGTTTCACCGCGGAGGAAGTACAGGCCGCCACCGACCACGGCGCCCGCCGGGTCTCCCTTGGACCGCGCATCCTGCGCAGCGACACGGCGGCGCTTTATGCGCTCAGCGTCCTCAGCTACGAATTCGAGGGGGTCGCAGGATGAAAGTTGCGTTCCACACGCTCGGCTGCAAAGTCAATCTCTACGAAAGCGAAGCATTGAAAGAGACCTTCGAAAGCCGCGGCTACACGCTCGTCGACAGCGACGCCTTTGCGGATGTCTACGTCATCAACACCTGCACCGTGACCACCCAGAGCGCCGCCAAGAGCCGCAAGCAGATCCGTCGCGCCATCCGCCGCAACCCCGACGCGGTTGTTGCCGTCCTGGGATGCTACTCCCAGCTGGCAAGCAATCAGGTCGCCGCCATCCCCGGCGTCGACATCGTGATGGGGACGCTTGAACGTTCAAGACTGATCGAATACGTCGAGCGTCAACTCGCCGAGCGAGAACCGATCCTCGATGTCAACGACGCCTTTCGCACCCGGCAGTTCGACGAACTCGGACTCACCCGGTTCAAGGACCACACCCGGGCGTTCCTCAAGATCCAGGATGGGTGTGATCGTTTCTGTTCGTTCTGCATCATCCCCTACGCCCGGGGGCCGATCCGCTCCCGCGACCCACAGGCGGTGCTGAAGGAGGCCCGGACGCTGATCGAGGAAGGATACCGCGAGCTCGTGCTGAGCGGCATCCACACCGGCGGCTACGGCAAGGAGCGTCGTGACATCTCTTTTGAAGGCCTCCTCCGTCGCATCAGCGAGCTTGATGGACTCGAGCGCGTGCGCGTCTCGTCGATCGAGATCAATCAACTGACCGGAGGCGTCCTTGAGCTGTTCGCCGCCGATGCGCGCTTCGCGCCGCATCTGCACATACCCCTGCAGCACGGCGCCGACAGCGTGCTCAGACGCATGCGCCGCCGATACAGCGTCGAGGAATATGAAAGCACAATCCGTGACGTGCGAAACAGCCTCGGTGAGGATGTCGCGATCACGACGGATGTGCTCGCGGGCTATCCGGGGGAAAGCGAACAGGAATTCGCACAGATGGAAGAAACGCTCGAGCGGATCGCTTTCTCCGAGCTGCACGTTTTCCCCTTCTCCCCGAGGGAAGGGACGAAGGCGGCTTCGGAGGGAAACTTCGTCGATGGGCGGACCAAGCGTGCGCGGGTGGATCGTCTGCTTTCTAGGAATGAATCGCTCGCGAGACGCTATCGAAAGCATCTTCTCGATACCAACCGCACGCTGCGCGTGCTCATTGAACAACACGAAGACGGCGAGTCCTTCGGACACAGCGGTGAATATGTCCGCGTGCGCGTCCCCGGGGTGTATCCGCCGAACACGTTCGTGCATGTCCGCCTTGTGGATGCCGAGTACCCCGTCGCCCGCGCGTCGGCACCACTGCAGACTGAATGAAAAGCAGTCTGAATCCTTTACACGGGGCGGCTTTTTTGGTATGATTAAGATACATTTTCCAAGAGCGGAAGGGAGGGAAACCCATGGCTAAGACGGTCGTACGCAACAACGAGTCTCTTGATAGCGCACTGAAACGTTTCAAGAAGAACGTTTCACGTTCGGGGGCCCTTGCGGAAGCTCGACGTCGGGAATATTACGAAAAGCCCAGCGAGATCAAGAAAAAGCAGAACAAAAACAACAAAAACAAGCGGTGACGCAAGAAGAATAACGGTGGAAGTCCTTTCACCGTTATTTTTTCAACCGGCACGGCATGCCCTGCTTATGATATAATAAAGGTTGGGCATTATTTTTTGCACAAAGGAGACGGATGTCTTGGAACTGACCACTTTGGATGTGTCCTTCAACAACCTCAATACGTTCAGCGATGTCATCGGTGTCAAGGACCGCCATCTCGACGTGCTCAACCGCCTGTTCGATACGACGATCTACACGAAGGGCGACGCCATCCGCATACCGAAAGCGGATGCCGATGTCAAGGAAGCGCTCGAGGACGTCTTCACCGTCCTCATCCGCCTGGTCGAAGAAGGCGTGCAGGTCAGCGAGCGCGACGTCATCTACGTCGCCAAGCTCGTCGGTGAACGGGACAAGACGGACATCATCGACCATTACATGGATCGCGTCGAAATCACCAAGACGGCGACCGGCAAGCCGATCCTCGCGAAGACCATCAACCAGAAACGCTACCTTGAAGCCATCGACGCCAACGACCTGATCTTCTCCACCGGTCCGGCCGGCACGGGGAAGACCTATGTCGCGATCATGCATGCGGTCAGGCAGCTCAAAAACGGCAACATCCGCAAGATCATCCTGACCCGTCCCGCCGTGGAGGCCGGCGAGAAGCTCGGCTTCCTCCCGGGGGATTTGAAGGAGAAGATCGACCCCTACCTGCGGCCGCTTTACGATGCCTTGAACGAAGCGCTCGGCACGCGCCAGACGGATGAACTGATCGAGAACGGCGTCATCGAGATCGCGCCGCTCGCCTATATGCGCGGTCGCACCCTCGACGACGCCTTCGTCGTGCTTGATGAGGCGCAGAATACGACAATCGGCCAGATGAAGCTCTTTTTAAGCCGGCTCGGCTTCCACTCGAAGATGATTGTGACCGGCGATCTGACCCAGGTCGATCTCCCGCGCAACGAACAAAGCGGACTCACCCACGCCATCGCCCTGCTTGAGGGACTCAAGGGCATCGAGGTGATCCGTTTCGAGCGGGTCGACGTCATCCGTCATCCGCTCATCCAACGCATACTGGAGCGATACGAACATGAAGGTTAACGTGATCAATCAAGGCAACGAGGAGAACTACGGACCGTTCGTCGAGAAGGTGCTCAAGCGCGCCTACAAGGAGATGGACGTAAGCAGGAAGCGACTGCTCAACGTCATCTTCGTGACCAACGAATACATGCGCGAGCTCAACCGTACCTACCGGGGCGAAGACAAGGTCACCGACGTCCTCACCTTCCCCTCCGATACCGATGACGAGCTGGGGGATGTCTTCATCGCCATCCACGTCGCCTACGAACAATCCCGCGGGTATGGCCACACCTTCAAGCGCGAGCTGGCGTTCCTCGTCGTCCACGGCTTCCTGCACGCCATCGGCTATGACCACGACACCGAGGAGAAAGAACACATCATGTTCAGCCTTCAGGAGCGCATCCTGCAAAAACTCAAGCTCCATCGATGAGGTGAAAATATGGACCACGATCTGATGCAGGCCGCGAAGGCGGCCCTCAAAAACACGTATGTCCCCTATTCGAACTTTCCCGTCGGCGCCGCGATCCGCATGCGCGACAACGTCGTCATCACCGGCGTCAACATCGAGAACGCCTCCTATGGTCTTTCGAACTGCGCCGAACGGACCGCGCTCTTCACGGCCTACGCCCAGGGGTATCGGCGCGAGGACATCGTCGAGATGGCGCTCGCGAGCGAAGCCGACACCCTCGTGACGCCTTGCGGCGCCTGCCGTCAGGTGATGAGCGAACTGCTCGCGCCCGATGTGCCCGTGCACATGTCGACCAGAAGCGGGGAGGTCACGACGAAGGCCAACAAGGAACTCCTGCCGCTTGCGTTCAGCGAGGAGGACCTCGGTAGGTGAAGTCGGGCTTCATCGCCGTCGTCGGCCATCCCAATGTCGGCAAGAGCACCTTCCTCAACGCCGTGCTCGGCGAAAAGGTGGCCATTGTCTCGACGAAACCCCAGACGACCCGCCACGTCATCCGTGGCGTCTATACGGATGAGGAGGCCCAGATGGTGTTCATCGACACCCCGGGCATCCATCCGCCGAAGCATGACCTCGGCAGCCACATGCGCCGCAGCGCCTTGCGCACGTTCAAAAGCGTGGACCTCGTGATGCTCATGGTCGATGCGCTCGATGACAAGAAGCCGCTCGATGAGGGGATGATGAAGCGTCTTCGCGAGGTGAAGACGCCTGTATTCCTCATCATCAACAAACTCGACGCCGTGCGCGATTTCGAGCGGCTGAAGGATTATGTCGATGGGCTCAAGGAACGCTACCCCTTCGAGGCGGCTTTCGCCATCAGCGCCCGCAAGGGCTGGCACGTCGAGGAGCTGCTTTCCGACATGAAGGCCTACCTCGAGGAGGGGCCGCAGTACTTTCCGCCCGAGATGACCTCGGATCAGCCCGAACGGGTGCTCATCGCCGAGCGGATCCGTGAAAAGATCCTCGAGACGACCCAGCAGGAGATCCCCCACAGTGTCGCGGTCGAGATCGATTCCATCACCCCCAGTGAAACCCAGGACGACATGCTCGACATCCACGCGACCATCATCGTCGAGCGCGAGTCGCAAAAGAAGATCATCATCGGCAAAAACGGCCGCATGATCAAGACCATCGGCACCCGTGCGCGGCAGGATATCCTGAATCTGCTCGGTTCGAAGGTCTATCTCGACCTGCACTGCAAGGTTGTGAAGGACTGGCGCAACCGCCCCGAGCGCCTGCGGAACCTCGGATTCGGGGAGTCCTGAGATGGGCGGATTCGAGGCGCTCATCCTGCGCACCATCGATTATCGCGAAAGCAGCCGGTTGGTCTATGCCTATGCGGAGAGGGGCCACGTGACCTTCATCGCCCGCGGCGTGCGCAAGCTCAAGAGTCCCCTGCGCCCGCTGATCCAGCGCGGGGTCCTCATCGAAGCGGACCTCTCGCGCGGGAAGCTGCCCACCCTCAAGGACGCGACCCTGAAGGCGCGCTATGCTGGCGCGAAGCGGGATTTCGACCGCAAGAGCGCGCTGGACGCCGTGTGCGAAATCGTCTATTACAACGTCCACGAACAGGACGACCATGCGAAACTGTTCGATTTCCTCAAGCGCTACCTGCGCTTCCTCTCGGGCGAGGTACCGCCGCATGAAGGGTTGCTGCTGTTCGAACTCAAGTTCCTTTGGTTCCATGGCGCGGGATTGCAGCTCGGGGGCTGCCATGTCTGCGGGAGCCGTGAATCCCTCCGATACGATGCGCACACCGGCGCGCTCGTCTGTCCGACGCATGCCGAACGCGGCCGCCCCACCTATGGTGAGGAGATCGTCAAGGCGCTGCGTCATCTGTATTATGCGGACATCGCCGATTATCAACCGCTCGGGCTCCAAAACGCAGACGCCAAGCGTCTCTTCGAGCTGAGCGATGCCCTTTATCGCCTTCACCTCGGCTTTTCGGCCAAGGCGAAGGCCGTACTCAAAAACCTACTCTAGCGGGAGGAATCACCATGTCGATCACAATGGAGAAGCTCGTCAACTACGCCAAGAACTACGGGTTCGTCTTCCAAGGAAGCGAAATCTACGGAGGCCTGGCGAACACCTGGGATTACGGACCGCTCGGGGTGGAGCTGAAGAACAACCTCAAGAACCTCTGGTGGCGGCGTTTCGTCCAGGAGAGTCCCTACAACGTCGGACTCGACTCCGCGATTCTCATGAACCGCCAGACCTGGGAGGCGAGCGGTCACGTTGATAGCTTCACCGACCCGCTCATCGACTGCAAGCAATGCAAGGCGCGCCATCGGGCGGACCATCTGATCGAAGAACACGACGATTCCATCGACGCCGACGCCTTCTCCATCGAGGAGATGGAGGCGTTCATCAACGAAGCCGGCATCAGCTGCCCTTCCTGCGGCGCGAAGGATTTCACCCCCATCCGCCAGTTCAACCTGATGTTCGAGACCCAGCTCGGCGTTGTCGACGACAAGAGCCAGTCCGTCTTCCTGCGCCCCGAGACCGCGCAGGGCATCTTCGTCAACTTCAAGAACGTCCAGCGGACCAGTCGTATGCAGGTGCCCTTCGGCATCTCGCAGATCGGCAAGAGCTTCCGCAACGAGATCACGCCGAAGAACTTCATCTTCCGCACCCGCGAGTTCGAGCAGATGGAGCTCGAGTTCTTCTGCAAGCCCGGCAGCGAACAGGAATGGTTCGCCTACTGGAAGGACGCCTCCTTGCAGTGGCTGCTCGACATCGGCATCTCCCGCGAGAATCTGCGTCTTGACGACCACGAGCCGCACCAGCTTTCGCACTATTCGGATGCGACCACCGACATCCAATACGCCTATCCCTTCGGCTTCGATGAGCTGTGGGGCATCGCCTCGCGGACCGATTTCGACCTGAGCGCCCACCAGGCGCATTCCGGAGAATCCCTCGAATACCAGGATCCTGTGACCAATGAAAAGTACATCCCCTACGTCATCGAACCCTCCCTCGGCGTCGAGCGTCTCTTCCTCGCCGTGCTTTCCGATGCGTACGAGGAGGAGACCCTCGAAAGCGGCGAGAGCCGCGAAACGCTGCGCCTGCATCCGGCGCTCGCCCCCTACAAGGCCGCCGTGTTCCCGCTCATCAAGAAGAAGCACCGTGAGACGGCGCAGAAGCTTCACGCCGAACTTGCGAAGCATCTGAACGTGCTCTATGACGAAGCCGGCAAGATCGGTCGCCGCTACCGCCGTCAGGACGCGATCGGCACCCCGCTGACCGTCACCGTCGACCACCAAAGCGAGGAAGACGGTACCGTGACGGTGCGCGACCGCGACAGCATGGAACAGACCCGCGTGCACACCGACGATTTAGTCGAGTATCTCAAAAGGCGTGTCTCCTTCAGGTGATGATCTATGGCTGAGAAGCGTCAGGGGACGATTGATGAGATCCTCAAGCGCATCGATCTTGTCGAGCTGATCAACGAAGTCACGCCCCTGAAGAAAAAGGGCAAGAATTACATGGGGCTCTGCCCCTTCCACGAAGAAAAGACGCCTTCTTTTTCCGTGAGCGAGGACAAGCAGCTCTATCACTGTTTCTCCTGCAAGGCCGGGGGCAACGCCCTGACGTTCGTCAAGGAGCACTGGGGGCTCTCGAGCGCCGAGGCGATCCGCTATCTCGGCGACCGCGTCGGCGTCACCGTCGACGAAAGCCCCGCTGCGAGGCGCAACCGCAAGTATTTCGAGATCAACCGTGCGGCCGCGAACTTCTACAAGGTGCAGCTCACCAACCTCAAATCCGGCGAACCCGCCCGCGAATATCTGAAGCAGCGCGGGCTCACCCGGGAGAGTCTGGATACCTTCGAGCTCGGGTTCGCTCCCGCATCGAAGGACGCCCTCTATCAGGCCATGAGCTCCAAGGAGTACCTCAAAAGCGACCTGAGCGACCTCGGACTCATCCGTGAAAAGCAGGACGTCTACGACGTCTTCCGCGAACGCATCATCTTCCCCGTGCAGGACGGCGAAGGAAACGTGCTCGGCTTCTCGGGCCGCACGTTCAAGGAATCGAAGGCCGCCAAGTACATCAACAGCCCCCGCACGCCGCTGTTTGAGAAGCAATCGATCCTCTACAATCTGCACCGGGCGAAGCGCCCGGCGAAGGAAAGCGGGCGCGTGGTGCTCTTCGAAGGCTTCATGGACGTTATCATGGCCCATCAGGCCGGTGTCAGGGAGGGCATCGCCATCATGGGCACCGCATTCACCCGTCCGCATGTGGAGGCGCTGAAAGGCATCACACAGACCCTAATCATCTGCTTTGATGGGGATGCGGCCGGCGAGGACGCCACGATGCGGTTTCTCAGAGATCTCCGGCAGGCGCCCTTCGAGGTGCGCATCGCGCGGCTGCCGAAGGATACAGACCCGGATGACTACATCCGCGAACACGGAGCGAAGGCGTTCCGCGAGCGTATCGACCAGGCGGTCGACCGTACGGAGTATCTCTATGAGGCCTACCGGCCGGGAGCGGATGCGTCGATCAGCGAGCTGGATCGGTTCAAGCAGAAAGTCTTCGCCCTGATCCGTCCGCTCTCCTCGCTTGCGCGCGAGCACTACCTCAAACGCCTTTCTGAGGATATCGGCGTCTCGGTGGCGACGCTCGAGGAAGATTACGACCCCCGCGCCCGCCGGCCGCGCACCCCGACTTACACCCGTTCGCGCGTCCCGGAGGTCACCGACAAGTTCCGTCGTGCGGAACGGGCGTTCATCCATTACTTCATCAAGAGCGAACACTACGCCCGCCGGTTCCGCCGCGAGTTCGAGGATGTGACCTATGTGGATAAGGACGCGCGGGATATCCAGTTCGAAATCTTCGAATACTACGATTTCAACCGACAGAGCTGCATCGTGCCCGAACTGTTCGCTGCCCGCCTCAACCAGCCCCAGCGCGAGTATTTCTCGCGCCACATCGACTGCGCGGTCTACCCCTACAGCGACCAGGAATTCGAGGATCTGCTCAGGGTGATGCGCGAATACACCCGGAGGAACCGCATCCGGACCCTCAAGCGACGGCTGGCGGAGGCCGAGGCGCTGGAAGAGAAGATCCGCTACAAACAAAAAATCGACGCCCTGCTCAAGGAGGCGAAACATGGAAAAAGAAAAGATCGTACAGGAACTGATTGAACTCAGCAAAACGAAAGGCTATCTCGAGGTCAAGGAGGTCGAACGTTACGTCGACCCCGACAGCGACCTCTTCGATGAAATCGTCGCCGAGCTCGAGAAGGCCGAGGTCGATGTGGTCAGCGAAGAGGACATGGTGACCTACAAAGTCCCCAAGATCGACGGCGTCGATGCCGAGGAGGTCCCCGAGGAGGAGGTCGACAAGGCCGTCGCGCTCAATCTCGACTTCGCGAAGGACATTGAAGAAGAACTGCTTCAGGATAAATCCTTTGAATCCATCGATTCGATCAAGGTCGACGACCCGGTGCGCATGTATCTCAAGGAGATCGGCCGGGTCGAGCTGCTCAAGGCCGATGAGGAGATGCGCCTCGCGAAGGATATCCGTGCGGCGAAGGAAGCGAAGGAAGCATACGACGAAAAGAAGGAGAAGCGCGAGGCCATCACCCCCGCCTTCAAGAAGCAGGTCGAGGACAAGATGTATCGGGGCGAGCTGGCGAAGAACAAGCTCGTCGAAGCCAATTTGCGGCTGGTCGTCTCCATCGCCAAGCGCTATGTCGGCCGCGGCATGCAGTTCCTCGATCTCATCCAGGAAGGCAACATGGGCTTGATGAAAGCCGTCAACAAGTTCGACCACACGAAAGGCTTCAAGTTCTCGACCTACGCCACCTGGTGGATCCGCCAGGCCATCACGCGGGCCATCGCGGATCAGGCCCGGACCATCCGCATCCCCGTGCACATGGTCGAGACCATCAACAAACTCGTGCGCACCCAGCGGCAGCTGATCCAGGAGCTCAAGCGCGAACCGCTCCCTGAAGAGGTCGCCGAACGCATGGATATCAGCGTCGAGAAAGTGCAGATCATCCAGAAGGTTGCCCAGGAGCCCATCAGCCTCGAATCCCCCGTCGGGGAGGAAGAGGATTCCAGCCTCGGTGACTTCATTCCCGACCAGGACACCGACACCCCGATGCAGTACACCTCGAAGGAGATGCTCAAACGGGAGCTCAGCGAGGTCCTCGAGACGCTCACCGACCGTGAGGAGAAAGTCCTCCGCATGCGTTTCGGCCTGCTCGATGGACGCACCCGCACGCTCGAGGAAGTCGGGCGCGAGTTCGGCGTCACCCGCGAACGCATCCGCCAGATCGAGGCGAAGGCGCTCCGCAAGCTGAGGCATCCCTCCCGCAGCAAGAAACTGAAGGATTTCATCGATTCATGATCTCGAAACGACTCCAGGCTGTCCTCGCGCACGTCACGGGATGCCGCGTGCTCTACGATGTGGGGACCGACCACGCCCGACTGCCCATCGAGGCGGTGAAACGCCGCCTCTGCGAGAAGGCCTACGCCGTCGACAACAAGCAGGGCCCCTTGCAGGAGGCCGTGCGCAACATCTCCGCGGCGGGGCTAGAGGACTACATCGAGGCGCGTCTCTCCGAAGGGGTCGAGGACCTTGCGGAGGATGTGGAGTGCATCACCATCGCCGGCCTCGGCGGCAAGAGCATCCACGGGATGCTCACCGGCCGCCGCCTGCCCATCAAGCGGCTGGTTCTGCAGCCCAACAACCACCCCGAAGTCGTCCGCACGCTCACGCAGGAGGGACGGCTGCGGATTGTCGATGAGGATGCGATTGAAGAGAATGGCGTCGTCTATCCGATCCTTGTCTTCGAGCCCGGCGAGCAGACGCTTTCGCAGAAAGCGCTCTGGATCGGCCCCATCCTGATGCACAAGCGTCCGGAAGTCTACAGGCAGGCGCTCCGTGATGAGAAAGCGTTCCTCGAACGGCTGCTCGAAGACATCCCGCACAAACAGGCGCGCCTGCCGCTCGAACGCAAGCGGGCGCTGCTCGAGGAGGTCTTGCATGAATGGGATTGAAGTAAAACGTTTCTTCGCCGCCTTCGCGCCCGAATCGCTCGCCTATGAATGGGATAACGTCGGGCTGCAGGTCGGCTCGCTCAACCAGACGCTCACCGGTGTGCTCTTCGCGCTCGATGTGACCAAGGAGGTCGTCGCCGAAGCCATCGAAAAACAGGCGAACGTCATCGTCGCCCATCATCCCCTGATTTTCAAACCGCTCGAGCGGATCAACACCGACACCTACAAAGGGCAGCTGCTGCGCACGCTCATTCGGCACGACCTCGCGCTCTATGTGGCGCATACGAACTACGACCGCGCCCCGGCGGGGATGAACGACGCGCTCTCGAGGCGCATCGGCATCAAGGACCCGCTCGTGCTCGATGAGGCGGATGTGGAGGATGCCCACGGCATCGGCCGCATCGGGGATTTCGAACCGATGTCGTTAGACGAGGCCGTCCGGCACATCAAGGACCGCCTCGGCATCGAGGATGCCCGCTTGATCACCCGCAAGCCAAACAAGACCATCAAGCGCGTCGCCGTGAGCGGCGGCAGCGGGGCGCACCATATGTATGCGGCCAAGTTCAAGGGGGCCGATCTGTACGTGACCGGCGACATCGACTATCATGAGGCCCACGACATCGAACAGCTCGGTCTCACCGCCCTCGATGTGGGGCACTACGCCGAGCGCGTCTTCGCAAGCGCCCTCAAGGAGGCCTTCGAGACGCACGGTTTCGATGTGCCGCTGCATGTGAGCGAAGTCGCCACGAACCCCTTCCGCCCGGTCTGAGAAACGACTTTCGAATAAAAAAAGCCCCGGCTTTCAAGCCGGGGCTTCGTTCGCTACACTTCTATGATCGCATCTACCGGGCAGACGACGTCGCATGCACCGCAATCGATGCAGACATCCTCGTCGATGACGTAGATTTCTTCGCCCTCCTCGATGCAGTCGACGGGGCATTCCTCGACGCAGGTGCCGGATGCGATGCAGTCTTCGGTGATTCTCCTGGGCATGGTATTTCCTCCTTCATCCTCATGTGTATTACAAGTACATTTTAAGGCAAAGCCCCGGGTTTGTAAACCTCTATCGACACTAATTGGATAAATTTTCATCAAGCCCTCCCGAAACGACGGGCTTTCCTTGTCTTTTACGCCTGCATATCCTATAATATTTAAAAGAAAGGAAGTGATTCGATGCAACTGTGGCTAGCCATCCTGCTGATTGTGGTCGCGCTGATTGTCGGCGTGCTCGGGGGCTTCATCCTTGCGCGTTTCTATTTCAAGCGGTATCTGCAGAAGAATCCGCCGATCAACGAGAATATGGTCCGCGCGATGATGACACAGATGGGCCGCAAGCCCTCCGAGAAACAGGTCCGTCAGGTGCTGAGCGCGATGAACCAGCAGAAATAAGAAAAAGAAAATCACTTCGGCCGAAGTGATTTTTTATACGATATACAGCCTATCGCTTATAAATTTCAAGAATTGGTCTTGACATCCGCAAAATTGCGTTGAGAATTCATCGATAGCATTTGTCTGTCCTCAACCTCGATTATTCAGTGCTCAAGATTGCGCAACACTTCGGGCTTCCTGGATGTGAAGATGCGTTATCGATCGAGCGGTTTTTGAGGCTTCTGTCTTTCAAAGGTTTAATTCCACAGCCGGCCTGAAGCAAGACGTTTTGTCTGATCTTCTTCATCACATGCTCAGCAAGGATTAAGTCGAATACGAAAACTTGACTACCAAGGATCAAAATGTCTTCGGGAAATACTAGTTCTCCCAGTGGTGCCATTGTTCTTTTGAAATGTTAAAGACAGGCAACGAATATTTTATAGAAGCTATAATAACCGCTAGTTTGCCATACTGTTCGAGTCTCCTTGACAGAGGCTGCGTCTGCTGCTTATATAGATAAGCGGACGAAAGAAGCAGTGAAATGGTAATGCCGACATTAATTGAAAACATTATAGAAATTAGATATAATATTAAAGTAACAATATGTCTTCGTTGGGGAAGATGGATATGAACTTGAAGATGGATAGTCAAGGCGTGACATTGATCGAATTATTGGTCGCCATTGTGATTTTAGGAATCGTCAGCGGCATTGCCGGCACTAGCATTTTTGGCGTCATGGAGAATATGCGACAAGAGAGCGTTGTCTCCGATGCTTTGGCGATTCGTGACGCGGCTAGGCGAACCTGCATGGGGGGGCGCCGCTTCGGCTGTTTGTGATTCTCAATTGAGTGAATATACATTGTTGCATGCAGATAATGAAGATACTTTCGGCCGTTATGAATCCTCTGACTATGATTATATTGCTTATGGTGGCGTAGATCAGGATGGCAACATTTCAAACTTATCTGAAGAATTGCTTTACTTTCAATCCAAAAACGGTTCGGATATGAAACATTTAGATCCATTAACGTTGGAAGCACGTGATTATGAATATTTCGCCATCAATATCAAAGGTAGCTGGCAGATTGCCTTTAAGACTGAGGACTACATCTATATGGGCAATCCCGTCTTGGACGACATTGCTGAAAGCAATGACAATGTTGAACAAATTAGTGATGATTACGATGATTTGCTGGATGCTTTCATTCAATATTT
>Ga0207421_10000059_pt1 | contig 111730 bp, 104 predicted proteins | sample SodLakKL_010_SED_4_FD_187542 | JGI IMG/M metagenome (GOLD analysis project Ga0207421, IMG submission 187542) | Alkaline sediment microbial communities from Lake Tanatar, Kulunda Steppe, Russia - 8KL_010_SED (SPAdes) (version 2) | ecosystem: Environmental > Aquatic > Non-marine Saline and... | reverse complement strand
GATCTGTTTGCTTTATAATAGCCTTAGTTCTAACTTCCTTTTTTAGATTCACCTTTCTTAGCTTTTTAAATAACTCTTAGAAATCGCCTGCCGTCATTTTTTCGACAAAATTCGGGAGGTAACCGGTACCTTAGTGTTTCCATTGTCATAGGAGCCATTATTATTTTCCAGTTAAAATTGAGATTGTTTTTACTGCTGCAGCTGCCCCATCTTTTCTTTTGCTTTTTCACCTTCACATTGTTAGGCTTTACTCCCACCTTATCCTTATATTTTTCCACTCTCTCTTTTATTTTTGTATCCGCATGTTCTCTATACCAGCTGATAAGCTCTTCTCTTATGGCATCTCTTCGCTCCTCATCTCTATTTTGAAACTCAGCTGGGTAATCAATCATAAACTTGCCCCGAAATAATTTCACCTTCACATCTGAAATATCATTTTTTGCTCTTACCTTTAATCTGTATCTGCGTCCCAGATAGGGCAACTTCTCACCGCTTAAAAATTCCTTGGGTTTAGGCTTTGGCTTAATCTCTTCTATTTTATCCAGCTTCTCTAGTATCCAGGAGGATTTATTCTCCACTATATCTTTAATTTCACTGTCGGTTAAGTCTTTAGGAGAAATTCGGGAGGTAACCGGTACCATGGCGTTTGGCGTTGCCATGGCGTTATAAGCTCGTTAAATTATTTCACAGACCAATCAGAAAAGCCAACAACATCAATCTCAGATTCTCCTCCACCATCTGCAAACCCTTTTATACCTTCAAGCATATTTATATTGGGAACATCCTCTCCTTCTTCTCTTAACCATGAATCACCTCCATCAGTCGAAACAGTTATTGCACTTCCCCCATGGTATCCTGCTACTGTTATTATAGTATCTCCAAATGCAAACACATCCCTCTGATGTCTGTTTGTAACTGTATCACTGTCCATTTCTAAATCATTCCATTCTTCATTTTCAGGATCAAATTTATATATTTTATCATATGCTCCAGTGGCCACGAATGTTTCATCTACAGGATCCCAAGTTACAGCATGTAAATCTTCTCCTATCCCATTGAAATCCGAAGACCAACTTCCTCCTTCTTCTTTCCTATATATTTTAGTCTCATCGTTCCAATCTCCGCCTACAACAACAAACTCACCATTTCCATAAGCTACATCAGTTACTTGATGAAATAAATTTTCCTCTTCTTTTTCTTTGGCCTTAATCTCACCATTATCGTTTTCAAATTTAACACTGTGTAATACAGAATTATGAAACCCGTCAGGATCAAAATCTTCGTATTCAACTAATTTTAAAGTTTCCTCACCTGCACCAGCTCTCATGTTATCCCAATTACTAGCATCAAGATTAGCATTTTCTATTTTTACCCATTCTTCATTTTCACCTAATTTTTTCTTAAATATCCTACCATTATGATTGATGCCTATCAGTCTTTCTTCACCATCTATATTCATCTTATGCATTTCTCTAAGATGATTACTACCTTGCCCGGGATCTACATAGTCATCATTCCAAATACCTTCACTGTCAAAATTAATTAAGTTACTTCCTCCACTTTGATCTCCTCCCAAAACAACTATTCCTTCTTCAGGATCCCAAGTCACTCCAAATAAATCCCCGTTAAAGTCATGATCTGGACCATCAAAATCCATAAGATTATCTATAACATCACCAGGGTCACCCTGAAGGTCATCTTCTGTTAAAAATTTTACATCATTATCATCATTAACCATCACCAGTTCTCCGTCGCCTTCACCTCCAACAATGTCTATATTTAACTTTCTGGTAATGATTTGGGAAGCCCCATTATAATCGCCTCTCGACTCAAACTCAAAAGTTGCCGCGCCGCCTTCAAAACCTTCCTCAACTATAATTTTACCATCGTCTAAGTCAAGCCCTACATTGGAAGGTGAGTCTATATCGATATCATAAGATCCATCATAATCTTCACCAAAATCAACTTTACCCTCTGGCCATCCAACAACATCAAAATTACTCCCTTCTTCAACTTCTTCTAAAACTCCAACTAAACTACTAATGTGCTCCACCCCAGCCTCTGCCGCCCAGAAGGCGCGCTTCTGGTCCAGCTGCCGGAAAGCTACGGAAGTGGTCCCCTGCGAAGTTGTTAGAAAGGCTGCGGCCAGAACACCTACTACAACCAAAAGTATCATCGTCATGATAAGCGCTACTCCATTCTCTTCTCTCATTTTTGCCCTTATATTCCGCATGAAATCTAACATGTTATCTACCCCCAATCAGGTTGTACATCGGTAAAAAATAATATTAAAAATGTATAATTACATTGAGCTAATTTCGTCTCCTGACTGTCGTGCTCCTATCCTTTTCATTTTCATCTCGATCTACATAGGATAGTCTTATCTTATATCTTGGATCATTTTTATCTATTTCAAACTCTTTAACATTAAAAGCTATGACTCTACCATTTAACTTGAGAACATTGCCCATCACACCTTCGCCCTTTTCAAAAACTAACTCTATATCATCTAGATTTAGACTATCACCATCATCACTTAATGTGTCCTCATCAATATAATTTTCATCTTCAGCTCCCCTGACAATATTAGATATTTCTGTGACAGCCATTTCAGCCATCTGGCTAGCAGTCATACGCTCGGTTCCGCCGTAAAAAATATCATAAGACTGTATGATCATGGCGGTTGCTACCATTAGCACAACGCTCATGAAAACAATAGCGATTAGCAGCTCTACCAGGGTAATGCCGGACTCTCCGTCAATTGAATTTTTAAATTTGCTTTTCGATCTGTGTATAAAACCCATTCATCTCACCTCGTTCTTCGAACTCAAAATTAATTAAAAAGCTAATAAACAGAACTTAAAGATTCTCAAAAAACTTTCTAACAGTCATAGTTGAATTCATTCTCAATCTGAATGGATCCTAGTCTCCAAAGTGAAATTTTTACCATTTTCCCATTCTATAAATACTGTAACTTTGTATAGAGTGCTAGGATCACTATCATTGCTAATCCTAACTTCAGAATCAGAATCCGAAATATTATTGTTATAATAAAATTCCTCTGCAGATGATGATAAATCAGATATATCAAAATCATCAAGTTGATTTTCAAGCAAATCACTCAAAACATTATTTCCCACTAAATCGGCAAGATCCTCCTCACGCAACTGCTCAACAATATTCTCCGCCAGCGAGCCGGCGGCCTGGTGCTGGTCAACGTTGACCTCACCCTGCAGCCCCACCACAAAAGCCCCGGTGAAGGCAGCCACGAGGATGAGCAACATGGTCATCGCAACAATCGTCTCTATCAATGTTAGACCCTTATCTTCTTCTAGTAAGCAATACCATCTCTGCATTTTTATCACACCTTCTCAAGATATATCCACGGAGATACCTACCGTAACTTACTTGGAATCGCATCTTAGAACCACCCCACCGAGGCAGTGCTACTAACACCAAAGCACACCATGAGCGAAAAATGATATCTCGGCTACATTTTCCTCAACAGTTTCACTTTCCCTTCCTTTTCCCGCTTAAAACACCTTTTCATAAGATTCACACAGCTTATTAAATAGGAAAATTAGTGCTTATTGGGACTATTATACCACAAAACAGTATAAAAACAAAAAGAAATTCCCATAAAAATGCAGTAAAAATACTAAAATTAAATTGTAAGTTGATTCTCCTTTTTTATCTCTAAAGCCTGTTTAAATATTTCGGCCATAACAAAAGCCATTAAAGCCAGAGCCAAAAAAATAAAGAATCGAGGGCTGAAAGAAAAGTAAGGATATATCATAAAAATGTTTGTTCCTGAAAAGTCTCTAAAGCTTTTTATAAACTCTGCTCCAGTTAATAATAATAGAGCATAACCAATTAGACGAAAATACTTAATATTATTATCTTTAAATGGTTCTCCTTTAATAACAGATAATGTTACCCTTCTAAGATAGAAGAATGCTAAAAACATAGCTCCAGTTCCAATTAATCGAGATAAAAATTCCCTATAACTTAATAATCCTTCTCTAATAAAAATAAAATGTGCTATCATAATGGTACCAAGTATAAATAGCAAGAAATTTAATAACCGCTTTAAGTTAAGAGCTATTTTAGATTTAGATTTCATTATGATTCATCCTCCTTTTCTTCTTCATATTCAAGAATATCACCGGGCTGACACTGCAATTCTCTGCAAATTGCATTAAGAGTGCTAAACCGTATTGCTCGAGCTTTATTATTCTTTAAAATTGAGAGGTTAGAGATTGTGATACCTACTCTTTCAGAGAGCTCCGTTAAGGTCATATCTCTTTTAACCAGCACCAAATCTAAATTTACTTTAATAGACATAAATTACTCCTTTCCTTTGACGCCACCTCCACTTATTATTTATAGATATAATAACATAATGTTTGTTGTTTTTCAATAAATTTTTATTGATTTTTAGCAATTATTTGTTATATAACAATAAAAACACCGGCTAAAAGCCGGTGGCATAAATTACAAAACTATAAAACACAGCTAAAGAATTGGAAGCACCGAGTCATAATGATATACTATATTATGATATGGAATAAATTTATATAAAAATTTATGAATTAGATGAAATAATGGAATAAACTCAAGGAGGATGAATAAAATTGGCAGATGAACTACTTGTTATAGGATGGGATGTTGGCGGCTGGATGGGCAATAACCATGGGTTTTCCCTTATTAAATATAGATACCAGCAGGAAAGCTGGTGCTGGTCAGGTAATTCAGTGGAGCTTGGTATACCCAGAGATTCGCTTTTTGCTTTAGATTACATATTAGAAAAGGCCAGTTATAAGAAACCACTTTCAGAACACAGTCAGGTTATTATTGCTGTTGATGCTCCCCTGACTTTTCCGGCTGAGTTTAAAAAGTTTCTTAACGATAATCAATATTTTCTTTCTCGGCCCAGTAAGGAGATCTATAATCCCCTGGCTTACCGCAAAACTGATCGATATATCTATGAAAAATTCAAGAAAAAGCCTCTATCGGCTGTCTTTGACCGGCTGGGCACCAATGCCACGGTAGCCATAGCTCATCTGCGGAAATGGAGGCAGGAATATGGTTTTTCTTTATTGCCGGTCCAGAAAAATAGACCCAATAGAATAATAATAGAAGTTTATCCGGCTCTTCTTAAAAACAGTAAAGCTGCCCCGGCCTTTAAGCCAATAAAATCATTGCTGCCAGAGGATTTAAGCCCCAACACCAATGCTTATGATTCAGCTCTTTGTGCTATAATGGGCTTAGCCTATAAAAAAGAGGTAAATATCAAAGGTTTGCCTGAACTGGTTAAGGTGCCCCAGGATGATGAGCAGGCAAAAAAAGAGGGCTGGATTTATCATTTCCCGCCCCGCTATTTTGCCTAGATTAAATTAAATATTTTGTTTAAATATTTTGCTTGATTCAGTCTATTAAATATACGATAATTATAATTTATATTTTCGATGTTGATATTTTCGATGTTCGATGTTTATATATTATTTTTAATCTTTGTTGGTTGACAGGTACTCTAAGATTATTTCCACCACTTCTTCAATCTCTGCTGGAGGGAAAATAGCGCTCTCTTCCTCCTGCTCTTCATTGATAACTGTAGTTAAAATTTCATCTTCTTCTGGATCACATAATTTTGTTTCATGCTTTGATGGGCGGAAAATTTCAATCTTGGGTTTATCACCTGATTTATAGCCCTCAGTCAGGATTAAATCAACGTCTTTAACGTATAATTCCTGTAATTCATCGAGCTCTTTATCCTCATCTACATCTTTTATCAAAGCAATTTTATAGGGTGATGAAATGAGAACTAAATTGGCTCCAGCCTCTTTATGGCGCCAGGTGTCTTTGCCTGGTTTGTCTATATCAAATCCATGGACATCATGTTTAATGGTACCTACTTTTAGGCCCCGGGATTTTAAAGCTGGAATTATTTTTTCTAGAAAGAGCGTCTTTCCACTATCACTTTTGCCCACCACTGATATTATCGGAGTTTCCATTTAAGTCTCCTTCCAAAATTTAAGCATCAAGAGTACTATTATTTATCATCATCTAAATTAACTGAGTCTTCAACTTCTTGAGTGGCATCTTTGAGTTCTCGAATTCCAGAACCTATTGCTCTGCCAATTTCGGGTAATTTATTTGGTCCAAAAATTATCAAAACAATGACAAGAATAATAATTAACTCTGGAGCTCCCAGACCAAACATGAACCTCACCTCCCGGTGTAATTAAATAATTAACAATCATTAACTGCCCTTGTTATTATAATTCGTAATTAAAGGGCTATTTCCTGCTTATTTAAAAAATAATTGCTTCCTCTGCTGCTGGCAAGGCTAATTTAGGGCTTATTCACCGTTAATAATTAAAGTTCACCGTTATTATTCAAGGCAAATTGCTGATAAATAGCTGAGCGAGATATCTTTTGATAAATAGGCCAAAAGAGCACTGAAACAGCTATAGCTTTCATCAGGTTAAAGGGAGCTATAACCATTATTAAATAGCTATTGAGGCTATCAACTGCAGGGTTAATCTCCTGGGCGGCGGCCAGGGTTTCTTCTAGCGGCAAGTCCAGAACTGCTTCATATAGCGGTATAATTAATAAGAGGTTTACCACTACTGCTACAATAACCATAACTGCACTGGCCAGCAATAAATTTAAGATAATTTTATTATTTAAATGATAGAGCAAACTGGCTGTAGCCACTAAAGAACCGCTTATCAAGAAATTGGCCAGTTCCCCTACCCCCATTGTAGCTGTCACCGTTAAATGCAGCAGGTTTCTCATAAAAACCACCCCCAGACCAGCCACTGGACCAAGGGCAAATCCTGTCAATAGGGCCGGTACATCGCTGAAATCAAGGCGCAAAAAGGGCGGAAAAAAGGGCAGAGGGAACTCCAGCAGCATAATTATAAAAGCCAGTGCTCCTGTTAAAGCAATCAATATAATATTTTTTAATTTAAAATAGTTTCTCTGAACCACTTAGATTCCTCCTGTATTATATTCTAATATATTTGAGTTTTATTAATTAAATGAATGCTATCTTAAATGAATTAAAGCTATCTTAAATTAAATTGTCTGCTCTAATTCTTTTAAAACTTCAGCGGCGGCTTTAATTGTATTTTGAATTTCCTCCTCGCTATGGGCTAAGGATATGAACATAGCCTCAAACTGAGAGGGGGCTAAATATATTCCTTTTTGTAGCATTCCCTGAAAATAATCGGCATATAAATCAGTATCGGCTGTGCTGGCAGTTTCATAATCTATTACTTCCTGGTCAGTAAAGTAGAGGCTGACTAAAGAACCGACTTGATTAATATTAAGGGGCAGCTCAACCTCAGCCTGAATCTCATTTAGGCCCTCAACCAATTGACCTGCTTTCTCAGCTAACTCTTCGTAGATTCCCTCTTTTTGTACTAACTTCATCATTTGATAGCCGGCAGCCATGGCTAGAGGGTTTCCAGAGAGAGTACCGGCCTGATAGACTGGCCCTACAGGGGCAACTTCATCCATTACTTCCTGCTTTCCTCCATAGGCTCCCACCGGCAAACCGCCACCAATTATTTTGCCCAGACAGGTGAGGTCAGGTTCCGTATCATAATACTCCTGAGCTCCTCCTGGAGCCAAGCGAAATCCAGTGATGACTTCATCAAAAATGAGCAGGGAGTTATTTGCAGCAGTTATTTCCCGCAAAAATTTAAGAAAGTCATCTTTAGGCGGTACAACTCCCATATTTGCCGCTACTGGTTCTATTATAACGGCGGCTATTTCATCGCCCTGTTCGGTGAAAACTTTTTCCACATATTCTTTATTATTATAGGGGACACTTATGGTGAGTTTAGCTAAGTCACCGGGAACCCCGGGGCTATCCGGCAATCCTAAAGTGGCCGGGCCTGAACCAGCTTTGATAAGAAAACTATCGCCATGGCCATGATAATTACCGGTAAATTTAATTACCTTATCACGCCCGGTATAACCTCTGGCTAATCTTAAGGCACTCATGGTAGCTTCGGTGCCAGAATTGACCATTCTTACCCGGTCAATGGAAGGAACAAGTTTAACGATCTCCTGGGCCATCTCTGTCTCAATGATTGTAGGCGCCCCAAAACTGGTTCCCTTTTCCAGTTGCTCTTCTACTGCTGTGACTACCTCTTCCTGGCCATGGCCAAAGAGCATGGGGCCCCAGGAGCCGATAAAATCGATATATTCATTGTCGTCGATATCATATACCTTACTTCCCTCAGCTTTTTTAATAAAGAGGGGGTTCTCTTTTACCGAAGAAAAGGCGCGTGCTGGGCTATTTACTCCGCCTGGCAAAAACTTACAAGCCCGGCGATATTCCTCTAAAGAGCGTTCATACATTTTAAGCAACCTCCTAATAAAATATTATCCATTTTTTTAACTAAAATACTGCAAACTGGACTTCTTGAATTCTTCAGTGCTGGATATTATCTGATAATCCTGATAATCAATGCTGGCAGCCATCTTCTCTACTATTTCAGATAGTTCTTCTTCAGTTTCGGCATGGACCATGGTGAAAATGTTATAGGGCCACTCCTCAGTGGTAGGACGGAGATAACAGTGACTGACCTCTGAAAAACCTGCTAACCTCTGGCCAACTTCATCTTCCTTTTCCCTGGCTATCTGCCAGACTACCATGCCATTGGCCTTAAAGCCAGCCTGGCGATGATGTAGCAGGGGAGCTATGCGCTTTAAAATTCCCTGGTCAGCGAGTTTTTGCAGGCCGGTAAGTACTTCCTCTTCTGTCCAGCCTAACTTTTCCGCCAGCCTCTTAAAGGGTCTGGTTGTCAGTGGAAGGTCCGTCTGCAATAAAGATAAGAGCTCTTTTTCGTCGCCTGATAGTGACATTATTTCTCCCCTTCCTGCTGAACCAGGTCAAGCTTAACACCCAGTTTATATTGTTTTAGTTTGGGCAGTTGCATAAAATTATAACCTGTCTCCTCTTCTAAACTGGATATTTCTGCCTGCAGGTCTTTTTCTGGAGAAACACTAAGAGTAAACCAGAGATTAAAATCATGGTTCCTGCGATAATTATGGGTTACACCCTGGTGTTTATTTAGCACTTCAACTACTTCATAGATCTCCTCTTCCGGGATTTTAGCTGCCAGTAAGATGCTCTGCCAGCCCAGCTTTTTTGAACTAATTACTCCTCCAAATCTTCTAATTATACCCTTTTCCTCAAGGCTTTTAAATTTATCCACTACCTCTTCAGCTGAAAGTCCAAACTCTTTTCCCAGTTCAGCAAAGGGCTCGGCAGTCAAAGCTATTCCCTGTTGAGCTGCTGTTAGGAGTTTCCTTTCTGTTTCAGTAAGAGACATATTTTCCTTGAAATTTTCTTTATTCATTTTTATCATCCTTCTGCTCTTTCACCTGACACCAGGGGTCGGCTGCCAGGTAGTTTCCATTGGAATAATAATAAGCACGAGCTCGACAACCACCACAGATATCTATATCCTCACAATGGCCACATGCCCCTTCATAATGGTGGTATTCTCTTAATTTTTTGAGAACCGGGCTTTCCTCCCAAATTTCTGCAAAGGTATTCTGGCTAAGATCACCGACTTTGACAGGTAGATAGGGACAGATATGAACTTCTCCTTCCGGCAGAATACAGCAATAGGAAATCCCGGCCAGACAACCGCGACTAAATCTTAAGGACATATCCATTTTTTCAGCCTGCACCAAAAATTGAGGAGCACAGGTGGGTTTGAGCTCCAGATCAGTTTCCTTCTGTTTTTGTAAAATTTCTTCTATCATCTCCTGGTACTTCCGGGCGCGGAGAGAAGAGCTCTCTATTTTTTTACCCCTTCCTGTCGGTACCAGGAAAAAGGGATGGAGCGCTTTAGCGCCAATCTCCTCAGCAAAGGTGATCATAGACTGAAGCTCCTGGTAATTTTTAGTCGAAAGCGTCATATTGATCTGCACCGGCATATCATGGGCAACCATCTTCTTAATGGAATCAACGGTTTTTTGCCAGGCTCCTTTCACCCCGCGAAAATCATCGTGAATTTCCGGAGTTACACTATCCAAGCTCACTCCCATTCCCTGCAGTCCGGCTTCTTGCAAAGTTTCAAGCTTACTCTCCTTAAATTCAAGGGCATTGGTGCCTAAGACCGGATATAGGCCAAGTTCAGCTGCTTTAGCTACCAATTCAGGCAAATCAGAGCGCAATAAAGGCTCTCCTCCGCTTAAAATTAACAGGCGAAAACCAGCCCTCTTTAGACTTTCCAGTAATTCATAGCCCTCCTCGGTGGATAGTTCGTCTTCTTCATTGCCAGCCTCAGGTCCGGCATCTCGATAACAGTGGTCACAATAAAGGTTGCATTTACGAGTAATATTCCAGGAGACCATTTTCATCGTCAAACAAGCTCCTGAGCTAAATCTAAAGCATGATAGCTGATAATTAAATCAGCTCCAGCTCTTTTCATGGCCAATAAGCTTTCTTTTAATACTGCCCTGGCAGAAACCAAACCGGCCTGACCACCATTTTTTATCAGAGAATACTCTCCACTAACATTGTAGGCTGCTACTGGAATATTTACTTCCTGCTTCACCCTGTAAATAATATCCAGGTAAGCCAGAGCAGGTTTTACCATTATTATATCTGCTCCCTCTTCTACGTCAAGCAAAGCTTCTCTTAAAGCTTCTCGAGCATTACCGGGATTCATTTGATGGGAGCGCCTATCTCCAAAATCAGGTGAAGACTCACAGGCATCTCTAAAGGGACCATAATAAGCTGAGGCATACTTAGCGGCATAGGACATAATGGGAATATCATAAAAATCTTCCTCATCCAATTTCTCTCTTATAGCCTGAACCCGGCCATCCATCATATCAGAGGGGGCAACCATATCTGCGCCACTCTCCACATGCGAGAGGGCTGTTTCAGTCAGATAGGGAAGAGTAGCGTCGTTCTTTATTTCTCCTTCTTCAACTATACCGCAATGACCATGAGAGGTGTAGCCGCAGAGACAGACATCGGTTATCAAATACAGCTGAGGAAACTCCTCTTTCAGTAGTCGGCAGGCTTTTTGCACTGGGCCCTGGGGAGAACGAGAACTACTGCCGGTCTTATCTCTCTTTTGCGGGATACCGAATAACAAAACCCCTTTGATTCCTTCCTGAACAATTTTTTCAGCCTCAGCTCGCAATCTATCATCAGGAGATAGATGATAACAGCCTGGCAGGGAGGGAATTTCACTTTTGATATCCTTACCCTCTTTAATGAATAAAGGGTAGATTAGATCATCAGCTGTTAGCTTAGTCTCTACCACCAGGTCTCTTAAATTATTATTTTTTCTCAATCTCCGAGGTCTTTTTATCATTAATTTTCACTCCTCAAGCCAATCCTTTGCTTTATATGATCTAAATTTCAACGTTGTGATTTAACTCTTCAGCTGTTAGATAACAACCGGGATCTTCAGCCCAGAGGTCTTTCTTTAAAGCCTCAGCTCTGGCCCTAAAATTACCGTTACAAAAATCGAGCCAATTACAACCGCTGCAATTTCCTTTAAGATGTTTTTCTTTTTCTCTAAATTTTTTAAGCAAAGCCGGTGGTCTTGTCTTCCATATCTCCTTTAAAGGTCTCTCGGTGATATTGCCTAATTTATAATTCATAGTGAACTGATCCGGGTAGACATTTCCGGCCCAATCTACACAACCGATGGCTATGCCTGAGCGATTACCTCCGTTATACTTAAGATACTCTTTCACTTTATTAGCTCTGGGGTCCTGAGCTGCTAGTAACTGCAAATATAAATAAATGCCATCCACATGGTTGGCCACTGTTAAAATTTCTTTATTGCTGTTTCGGGCTAAAACTTTTCTACTGCGATTAATTATATAATCAATGGTCTCCCGGGTTTCAGCAGCAGTCAGTGAGGAGCTATTAAGTTTACTGCCCCGACCCTGATGGACTAAATGATAAAAACAAAGGCGCTCAATCTCTTCCTCCAGCATAAGGTCAAAAATAGCTGGTATTTCGGTAATATTATCTGCCGTCATGGTAAAGCGCAGGCCCACTCTTTGGCCTACCTGCTGGCAGTTCTTTATGCCCCTCAAGGCCTGGCTGTAGGCTTTTTCTGTTCCTCTGAATTTATTATGGGTGGAAGCCAGACCATCGATACTAATACCAATATAACTTACGCCCAACTTTTTTAGTTTCGTAGATATATCGGCAGTCAGCAGAGTACCATTGGTAGAGAGGGTGACCCTGATTCCTAAGTTTCTGGCATACTCAATTAATTCCAGCATATCATCACGCATTAAAGGCTCCCCGCCAGAGATTAACAGGACAGGCGTCTTAATATCTTTCAGTTGCTCAAGAAAATCTCTGGCTTCAGCTGTGGAAAGCTCTTCCACGGCCTGGTTTTTATCTGAACCAGCATAGCAGTGCTGGCAGGAAAGATTGCAGGCTTTAGTGGCATTCCAGACAATTACCGGCCCTGCATTGCTGTGAGTTCCTGTCCTGGTCTGCTGGCTATCTTTACTATATCTGAGCTTATCTCCAAAACTTTCTGCTCCAGTGAGCATTTTGCTTAAATTTAACAATCTATTCACCAACCTGGTAATAATCGATTATGGCCTGATAGAGGCCGGGAATATTATAGGACTCAGCCTCAATACTAACCTTAAGCCCCTGCTGTCGGACTGTTCTGGATGTTATCGGACCTATGGTGGCTATATTGAGATTGGCCAGTAATTCTTTATTATCTATACCAGCTAAAAAGCTTTCCACAGTGGAAGAACTGGTAAAGGTGATAACATCATAAATATTATTTTCAAGATCCCTTAAAACATCTTCGGGGAGTTGACCTGCAGCTGTATTATAGGCTGGCACCTCATCGACCTGACAGCCTAACCGGCTTAATTCATCCTGCAGTAAAGAGCGAGCTTTAGGTGTTCTGGGAAGTAAAATTTTTGTTTCTGCCGGAGAATTAATTCTTTTCTTTAAGCCAGCCAGCAGACTTTCTGCCACATATTCCTCCGGAACAAAATCAACCTTTAGCCCCTTTTCTTCTAGAGCTGCAGCTGTTTTGTTGCCGATAGCAGCTAGCTTGGTACCGGCCATTTCTCTAATGTCCTGACCATTAGTCTGAAAGCGCTGAAAGAACTTCTCCACACCATTGGTGCTGGTAAAGATGAGCCAGTTATAGGTCGCGATATCTTCTAAGGCCTGGTCCAGGGCAGTGTAAGAGTCCGGTTCAGTGATTTTAATTGCCGGAGCTTCTCTAACGATTGCGCCAGCCTGCTGTAACATTTTGGTGAAACTTCTGGCCTGATCTTTAGGTCTGGTATTAATTACCCGTAGACCAGCGAGCGCACCCGGGATAGACCATTTTAGGCTCTTGCCCAGCTTGACAACCTCTCCCATGATTATTATGGCCGGCGGTTTGATATTTTTTTCCACCACTTCTTGACTGGCCTTTTTAAGGGTAGTATAAACTTCTCTTTGTTCAGGTCTGCTGCCCTTTTCAATCATCGCCACCGGTGTTTCAGCATCCCGACCATAGGATAATAGTTTTTCACTGATTTCCGGTAGATTATTGACTCCCATCAAAAAGATTAAAGTCTCCGGGCCCCGGGCCAGGGATTTCCAGTCATGACTGCTGGATTCCTTATTGGGATCCTCATGTCCGGTGATAATAGCCGCTGAAGCTGAAACTCCTCTGCTGGTTGCTGGTATGCCAGCATAGGCCGGTACTGATAAAGCAGAGGTTATACCCGGTACAATTTCAAAGGCAATATCAGCTTTATTTAAATGCTCTGCCTCTTCTCCTCCCCGGCCAAAGAGAAAGGGATCGCCTCCCTTTAATCTGACCACCAATTTACCCTGTTGAGCTTTCTCGGCCAGGGTTTCATTGATTTCCTGCTGGGTCAAGCGGTGGTCACCAGGTTTCTTCCCGGCATATATTAACTCACAATCTTCCTTTACATAATTGAGCAAAGCATTTTCTATCAAACGATCATAAACTACTACCTCTGCCTCTTCTAATAATTTTCTACCTTTACAGGTTAAAAGTCCAGGGGCCCCTGGACCTGCTCCTACTAAAAAGACTCGCCCCTTTTTTGCAAAGCCATTATTCAACATTTTAGCCATCCTTTCCTAGCAGTCTGTCAGCGCCTTCGGCCAATAATTCCTGGGCCAATTCTTCAGCTACTGCTACAAAATTCTGCTTATCTCCCTCTTTACTTTGCCGACAGAAACTCTTTCCTGCCGGGTCTCCCACCATGGCAATTATAGATATTTTTTCACCCTTTATCCTGGCAAAACAGCCGATGGGGACATGACATCCGCCGCCAAGGGCTGCTAATAATTTTCTCTCTGCCTGTACTTGAATTGCGGTATTGGGATCTTCTATTCTCTTTAAAAGTTCAAATATATCCTGGTCCTCTTCCCGTATCTCGATAGCCAGGGCTCCCTGGCCTGGAGCAGGAAGAAAATCATAGGGAGATAGATAACAGCTGATAACCTCAGTTAGCTCCAGACGTTTTAAGCCTGCTGCTGCCAGGATTAATCCCTGAAAATCCTCTTTCTCTAACTTGGCCAGTCGGGTATTTACATTTCCCCTGATGGAAGCTACTTTCAGATCTGGACGCCGCTGTTTAAGCTGGGCCTGGCGTCGCAAACTTCCGGTTGCTACAGTACTTCCAGCCGGCAAATCAGTTAGACCTCTAAATCCCGGGGCTACAAGAACATCCCGGGGGTCTTCTCGATTTAAATAACAGGCTATTTTAAGCCCAGCCGGAAGCTCAGTGGGAACATCTTTTAAGCTATGGACAGCAAGATCTATCTCACCAGAAATTAATGCCTTTTCAATCTCCTTGAGAAAAACTCCTTTACCTTCAATCTCAGCCAGAGGTTTATCTAAAATCTTATCACCCTGGGTGATAATCTCTTTGATTTCAATAGTTAAATCATATTTTTGTTGAAGAGTTTTTTTCACTCTGTCAGCTTGAGCTAAGGCCAGTTCACTGGCTCTAGTTCCAATGACTATTTTATTCATCAATTTCCCCTTTCTGCTGTAATGAAATATCGGCAATTACTTCTTCTATTTCCTTTCCTATAGATGACGGCAATATATCCAATAGCAACTCTATTGCCTGCTCTAAGTTTTCATTTTGGAGGTAATCTTCAATCTTTTCATCCCCCAGCTTACGAAAAAGCCTTTTTCTTTCAGCTGGAGATACGTTATCTTTTATTAAAGGTCGCAGCTTATCCAGCAAATCAAGATAGTTAGCATAAGCCGGTCCGTATTGACAGGTTAATTTTTCTTTAATCGTTGCTGCTAAAGCCGGGCTAGTACCTGTGGTCCCTATAGCAATAGCTAATTTACCCTGCTTAAAAGAAGCCAGGCCGGTAAAGCTGGATAAAGCAGGGTTATCAACTACATTGACCAGAATATTTTTTTGCTTGGCCTGGACAGCAATCTGTTGATTTAACTTTTTATCAGAGGTGGCAGCGATTATCAGAAATTTATCCTCCAGATCTTTCTGCAAAAAAGAGCGCTGTTTAAAATTTATTTCGTTATTCTGAAGAAACTCCAGTAATTCTCTGTTAAAATTAAGGCTGATAACCTCAATATCAGCCCCGGTAACAGCCAGGTTCTTAACTTTTCTAAAGGCTACCTTACCTCCACCGACAATCAAACAGCTCCGGCTCTTTAGGTTTAACTCTACTGGATAAAGATTGCAGCTCATTATTTTCCTCCATCCCCGCTATATTGCATCTAAAGGTTGTAAAAAGGTTGTAAAAATTAAATTGACAGATCAAAGAGCTGGGAAAAAAGTTCAAATTCATCCCTGTCTCGATCCTGCTCACCATTCTCAGCTATTATCTTTTTCATGTTAACTAAAGGGTTATGCAAAAGCTGCTGCATTAATCTGCGGCTAAAATCTGAGATGATTTCCTGCTCCTCAGAAGAAAGGTCCGAACGGGCAGATAATTTATTGAATGCTCTTTCTAACTCTGACTGGCGAATGTTTTCTGCTTTATTTTGCAGGGCCTTAATCAGGGGCACAGCCTTTCTTTTCTCCCACCAGGTTTTAAAGTCCTTATATTCTGTGGCAATAATTTCTTCCACTGCTGCCGCCTCTTCCTCCCGCTCTTCTAAATTTTCTAAGACAATTTTCTCTAAATCATCGACGACATATAAATTTACCGTCGATAGTCTCTTAAGCTCAGGGTCAATATCTCGCGGCACTGCCAAATCTATAAATAACTGAGGTGAAGTTCTTAAACTGAGATTTTCTTCATGTTTCTCTTTATAAATTATGGGATGGGGGGCACTGGTTGAACTTATGATTACATCAAACTCTTTAATCCTCTGGGGTAATTCCTTAAGGGAAAGGGCTTTTCCCTGATATTTTTCTGCTAAAGCTCTGGATTTATCCCTACTGCGGTTAGCTATAGTCGGGCTAGCAGCACCTCGCTCTAAAAGATTTTTCAGTACCACTTTTCCCATCTCTCCAGCCCCAATTATTAAGGTCGAGCATTCTTTGATTTGGGGTAATATATCCTCGGCCAATTTAACTGCTGCATAGCCCACGGAAGCAGCTTTATTGCAGATTTTAGTTTCTGCCCTTGCTCTTTTACCTACCTTGAGGGCCCGGGCAAAGACCTCATGTAAATATGTATCACAAAAATCATTATTTCTGGCCCTTTCATAAGCTGTTCTAACCTGTCCCAGAACCTGTGGCTCCCCTTTTATCATAGAATTTAAACCGGCAGCAACTTTAAAGAGATGTATTATAGCCCTGGAATCTTCATAGCTATAGAGAAAACTGGCTAACTCTACTTTTTGACCTGCTTCCCGCTGAAAAATATTGCTGGCCAATTTCTTAGCCTCGGTCTTTTTACCGGTGGAAAGATATATTTCACTTCTATTGCAGGTATTAATTATAACTGCACCCTTGATAAAGGGAGCAGATCTAAGTTCTTTTAATATTTTAATTTTATTTTTTTCCGTAAAGGCCAGCAATTCTCGAACCTCAATCGGAGCAGTTTCATGGTTGAGGCCTAGATTTACTATTTTCGGCATTATTCTTTTAACCTCCCCAACTTTTGGCTAGTTGTTGATGGCAAAATTATTTTTATAATCTTCTCTGGAAGCTTTAATTACCTCCTGGGCTCTTTCTTTATCATAGATAGAGAGAACTTCACAAACAGGGTTATCAGTATGAGGGTATGATTTATAGCTTAAAAAATAATGCTTGATACGAGAAAGTATATCCTCGGGCAGGTCATTGATTTTTTTATAATCACCATAAACGGCATCATCTTTCAAAACAGCAATAATTTTATCATCTGCTTCCCCTTTATCCAGAAGAGCAATCCCCCCAATTGGCCGAGCAGTGAGCATTATTTCTCCATGGGGAATAATTTTTTCAGTTAAGACCATGATATCCAGGGGGTCTTTATCACCTTTGATCTCCCTATCTTCTTTAAGATCCTGTTGCATTATTTTAGCTGTCTTATCAGCACAATAAGTTTGAGGAACCATTCCATAGGGAGCAGGAGCATAACTGGAAAAACGTTGAGGGCGGTCTACTTTTAAAATTCCACTCTTTTTGTCCAGTTCATATTTTATACCATCAGAGGGTACTAACTCTATGTATACATTTAACTCCTGGGGCAAATCTTCTCCTGGTTCCAATCCATGCCAGGGGTGAGCCTGATACCTGAAAGTTGGTTTTTCCTTTGAATTAGCCATTTTGAATACTCCCTTCTAAGGATATTTTGAGTATATTAGCCTATATTCCTTGAAAAGTATGCATAATTATCATATACACTTGACAATAATAAGAATAATTGTTATACTGTAAAAAATCATTTATTATTTTAACAATTTAAAGTCCTGTTTCAAAGCTTATAATAGCTTGTAATCAGATAACCCCCCTTTTACTTAAGGTTCACATTATACTTCTCCTCCTATCTGACAGAAGTTATCTGTCAGCACTTAGTCCCGATTTCCCCTAATCGGGACATTTTTTTGTCTTTATTTCAATTTATCATTTAAATCTTTTTTTCTATTTGCTTTCTTGCTTCTTTTCTAATTGAAGCAACTGTTTTTTGAGTTCCTGACCCCACTTATATCCCCCTAAACTTCCCTCGGCCTTTATCACCCTGTGGCAGGGCAGTAAAATTGGCAGCTTATTTTTGGTTAAAACCTGTCCCACCGCTCTAGCAGCTCCAGGGTAACCGGCTTCTCTAGCTAATTCTCCATAACTTATACATTCCCCATAATCAACAAGCAATAACTTCTGATAAACACTTTGGGCAAAATCAGTGCCCTTTATGGTAAAATTGCTGGTAAATTTCTTTCTAACCCCCTGAAAATACTGACTGAATTCCCTAATTAATTTTTCCACTGCTGGACTGTAATTATATTTATAGTTTTCCCTTGCTTCCAGATTCTTTTTTTCTTCAGAAGAGAACTCAGGTATCACCTGCAAGATTTCTTCTTCTTTAAAAAGCAGCAGGGTTTGGTCTAATAAGGGAAAGGTTTTTATATAATAGTGCATAATCAATCGTCCTGACTTTTACCCGTTAAAGTTCCATTGTCTGGCTCATCTTCTTCATCAAATTCATCCTCAACGGTATATTCTGCCTGAAAAGTTTCTGATTCCCTTGACTTAGATTCTTTTTGCTCTTGATTATTTTCTTGCTGATTAGAAAAACCGAAACTACCACCAAAGAAACTCTTGGTGGTAAAGTATTTGCCCAGGATTTTTCTGGCAAACTTTGCAACCCCAGGACGGGTGAAGGGCAATATGAATATAAAGCCTGTAACGTCGGTGATGATGCCGGGGGTTAAGAGCATGGCAGCTCCTACTAATAGCAAAAAACCCTCCACTATATTTTGGGCAGGTATTTCAGCTCGCTGGCTGCTTTTTTTGATTTTGTCTAAAACCAAAAGACCCTGAAATTTAGCTATAGTTATTCCAATAGCACCTGTGCTGGCCACAATTAATATCATGGGAATTAACCCAATCCCCTGGCCTATTCTAATTAATAACATGAGCTCTAAAAGGGGAACAATTGTAAAGATTAATAGAAGTTTATAAAACACAGAATCACCTCAAAAATTATTGACCAGGGAAATATAATTATTACTGCCTGGGTTACATAAAATCTATACTGGGAAACTAATCTATTGATTCTACAACCAAGAGCAGTTGATTGCTTTCCACATTTTCTCCTTCTTCTACCATAATATTTTTCACCTTACCAGCATGTGGAGCTGAAACATCAGTCTCCATCTTCATGGCTTCCAGCAGCAATAAAGTTTCGCCCTCCTGCACTTCGTCTCCAACTTCTACAGCTATAGTTCCTACTGTGCCGGGCATGCTGGCACCAATTTCAGCTGGCTTATCAGCATCAGCCTTTTGGACTTCCATAGTTCTAGAAGTTTTATCGGTACCACTATTTTTATCAGCTACAATTACCTCTCGCCGCTGACCATTAACTTCAAAGGTCAGGCTTTTTGTTCCCTGTTGGCCATTGCGACTACCAATATACTTGATAATGACATTCTTCCCTTCCTGGAGTTCAATCTCAGTAGTTTCACCTTCCTGCAACCCATGGAAGAAAACATCACTACCAATACAACTTAAATCTCCATATTGGTTGATTTTATCGAGATAATCATCAAAAACTTTGGGATAAATGGCTGAACTAATAATCTCTTCTTTCCGGGGTTCACGACCTAGCTTCTCTCGCAGTTCCTCTTTCCGGGCAGCAAAATCATCGGGGGGCAGCATTTCACCTGGTCTATCTTCAATAGGTTCATCTCCCTTTAAAACAACCTGCTGTAAGTCCTCCGGGAAGCCACCTTCAGGCTGTCCCAATAAACCCTTGAAGTAGGAGACCACCGAATCAGGGAAGGATAACCTTTTACCCTGTTCAACAATATCTTCAGCCGACAGGTCATTCTGCACCATGAAGATTGCTAAATCTCCTACAACTTTAGATGTAGGGGTAACCTTCACAATATCTCCCAGGAGGAAGTTGACTTCTCGGTATTTTTCCTTTACTTCTTTAAACCTGTGGCCAAGACCTACGCTCTCAACCTGCGGTTTGAGGTTGGAATACTGCCCTCCAGGGATTTCATAGCGGTATATCTCAGCGGCACCGGTTTTCAAGTCCGATTCAAACTCCTGGAAAACGGGTCTAACATCTTCCCAGTATTCCGAGATTCTCTGGAGATTATCCAGGTCCAGGTCAGGATGGCGCTCGGTATGCTCTAAAGCTGCTAAAATGGAGTTTAGAGCTGGTTGAGAGGTTAAGCCGGCCATACTATTTACAGCAGCATCAACAATATCCACTCCTGCCTCACTGGCCTGTAACATGGCGGCCAGACCATTGCCGCTGGTATCATGGGTATGGAAATGTATGGGTATAGCCACTTCTTCTTTCAAGGCAGAGGCCAGCTTTTTAGCAGCATAGGGTTTAAGCAGACCGGCCATATCCTTGATGCAGATAATATCGGCCCCTAAATTTTCCAGCTGGTTAGCCTTGCGCAGGTAATAATCTAAATCATACTTGCTTCTCTCGGGATCCAGGATATCGCCAGTATAACAGATACAGCACTCAGCTATAGCTCCCTGCTTTTTCACCTCTTCCAGTGATACCTCAATGTTAGGCCACCAGTTAAGGGCATCGAAAATCCTGAAGAGATCTATTCCATTATAGGCTGCTTCCTGGACGAATTCTCGGATCACATTATCAGGATAATTACTATATCCCACTGCATTAGAACCTCGCAGTAACATCTGGAATAAAATATTAGGAATCTCTTCCCGCAATTTGCGCAGTCTCTCCCAGGGAGATTCATGTAAAAATCGGTAGGCTACATCAAAGGTGGCCCCACCCCACATCTCCAGGGAGAAGAGTCCTCCAGCTAATTTAGCAGTAGCTTCAGCAATTCTTTTCATGTCAATAGTTCTCATTCTAGTGGCCAAGAGGGACTGATGGGCATCCCGGAAGGTGGTATCTGTTATCAATAACTTCTCTTCTTCTTTTATCCATTCACAGAATTCATCAACACCTAATTTTTTAAGCAGGTCCCTGCTTCCTTTGGGATATTCTGAGTTAACTTCGGGAACCTTGGGAAGGTTAAATTCAGGCTTGTTACCTCTGGTTTTATTGACAATAATGTCTCCTAAATAATTTAAAATTCCAGCTTCTCTATCAAAATACTCCCCTTCCAGCATCAGAGAAGGATTCTTCCGTAAAAAGCCAGTATCTGCCTCTCCAGCAAGAAATTGAGGATGGTTTAAGACGTTTATTAAAAAGTCTCTATTGGTAGCCACCCCTCTAATTTTCATCTCCTCTAGCGAGCGAACAGCTTTACTGGCTGCATCATCAAAGGTTCTGGACCAGGAAACAACCTTGACTATCAGACTATCAAAATAGGGGGTTATCTCGGCTCCGGTAAAACCATTACTACCATCCAAACGGATGCCATTACCAGATCCTGTCCGATATAAATCTATTCTACCGGTATCAGGTCGAAAATTTTCCCGGGGATCTTCTGTGGTGACTCTGGACTGAATGGAATAACCATTCTGGCTTATGCTCTCCTGAGAAGGTATATTTAACTCGGGAGAGTCCAGAGCATGACCGGCAGCTATCTGGATCTGTGATTGAACAATATCAACGCCGGTTACCATTTCTGTAACGGTGTGTTCCACCTGTAACCGGGGATTAACTTCAATAAAGTAATAATTTTCATCTTCATCAACTAAAAACTCCACTGTACCGGCACTGAGATAGCCACCGCCCTGCAGTAACTTAATGGCATCTTTATGTAGCTTCTCCCGTACTTCTTGAGAAACTGCAAAGGCCGGGGTATATTCAATCATTTTTTGGTGACGGCGCTGAATTGAACAGTCTCTTTCAAATAAATGGACAAAATTTCCCTGTTTATCAGCAAGAACCTGCACCTCAACATGGCGAGGGTCAGCTAAATATTTTTCTAAAAATAAATCCCCCTCGGAAAAAGCACGGTCAGCTTCCTCTTTGGCCTCCGAGAGCGCCCGGGATAATTCCTGATCATTTTCCACCACCCGCATGCCCCGGCCACCTCCACCGGCAGAAGCCTTGATAATAACGGGATAACCATGGGTTTCAACAAATTGGCGGATTTCTTCTGAATCAGACACAGGTCCATTAGAACCCGGTATCACTGGGATATCAAGATCCCGTGCTAGCTTTTTGCAGTGAATTTTATCACCATACTTTGCCAACATATCAGGGTCCGGTCCAATAAAGGTCAGGCCAGCATCCTGACACTGGCGAGCAAATTCAGCATTTTCTGATAGAAATCCATAACCTGGATGGATAGCATCAACCCCCTTTTTGAGGGCTAGGTCAATGATCTCATCCTTGGCAAGATAGGACTTTAAAGGTGATTTGCCTCGGCCTATCTCATAAGCCTCATCGGCCTTGGTCCGAAAGAGGGCTGTTTTATCAGCGTCATGATATATTGCCACAGATCTTATGCCCAATTCCCGACAGGCCCTAATTACTCTAATTGCTACTTCACCTCGATTAGCTACTAAAATCCTTTTGAAATCTTTAATCCTCTTTTGTTCTCCCATCTCTTTTACCATACTCCCTTCTTGTCTTTAAAAATTATTTTCAATTCCAGATTTTATTAAATTACAGCAGCAGAGTAGACAAAATTATAACTTTCTTTGCTGCTGATATAAACGCAACTCTTTTCTCAGGAAAACTCGATATATTAAAGCCCCAAAAATAAATCCTCCAATATGAGCCCACCAGGCTATTCCCCCATAGACCTCGCCAAAGGCTAACGCCATAGTGCCATAATAAACCTGAGTTAGAAACCAGATACCAACAAAGACCAGAGCAGGTAAGGTGATTAAATAAGGAAAGATAAAGATTGGTATAACTGTAAGCACCTTAGCCAGGGGAAATAGAAAAACATAAGCGGCCATCACACCAGATACTGCCCCTGAAGCTCCAATAGTGGGAATCCCTGAATATCTATTGAATAATAAATGAATTAAACCAGCTGCCAGACCGCTTAATAAATAAAACATGAGGAATTTTATCTTTCCCATTCTATCCTCTACATTATCCCCGAAAAGCGCCAGCATCCACATGTTGCCCAGTAAATGACCCAGTCCTCCATGCAAAAACATAGAGGTTATGGTGGTGGGCAGAGCCTGTAACGGTTGATTCATAAATAATTCTGGTACCAAACCATATTCATAAATAAAATTATAGAGCTCAAATTGATTCATTCTGGTCTGATATATATAAACAACTACATTGATGGTGATTATAAACCCGGTCATCAAAGGTTTATGACGTCTGGGTATATTATCTCTTAAAGGTAGCATAGCCTTCTAGACTCTCCTTGAGTACGAACTCAGGATTTTGCTGTAAAGAACAAAAAATTATTATTTTTTCTTACCTATGTAGAATAATATCATAAATATTCAAGAGAGCCAAACTGGATTGCCTATAGAGCTGGAAAAATCATCTAATCTGCGTTATGCTATTATAAAGGAGGGGAAATAATGATAAAAATCTCTGAGTTGCAAGAAGAACTCGAAATAATTCTGTCCTTTTTATGGCAAAACGCCGATTTAAAACCGGGAAATATCCTGGTCATAGGCTGTAGCACCAGTGAAGTTCAAGGCAAGAAAATAGGCAAATCCTCTAATAAAGAAATTGCTCAAACCCTATACGCAACAATAGAGAATAAACTAAAGAACACAGATATCTATCCTGCTTTCCAGGGGTGTGAGCATATCAACAGAGCCTTAACTATTCCCCGAGAATGCTGGCAAAGGTATGACTTTACTGAAGTTACCGTCAAACCAGTCCCAGAAGCTGGCGGCGCCATGGCTGCCACTGCCTATCAACAGATGGAAAGGCCAGTAGTGGTGGAAAATGTTAAGGCCCAGGCAGGTATCGATATCGGTGATACCTTTATTGCTATGCACTTAGAGCCAGTAGTGGTACCTCTGCGAGCTCCTATTGCTAAAATAGGCCAGGCCCATGTCACTTTAGCTAAAACCAGGCCAAAACTGATTGGTGGTCGACGAGCCCAATATCCTTAAAGCTAATCAATATTAATTGCTTTTTTAAGAATTTTAAAATAGACTCATAGTGTTATTATATAGAGAGGTTTAGAGGCTTAAAAGAAAGAACTGTATTGTTATTAATAATACTATATAGTTTTCCAGTTTACAACATTAAAATGATAAATCAGTGTTTAATCTCTCAAATCGATTAAATCTGCCCTGACTGCTATGAGCTCATTATATTCATTGAATTCCAGTATAATCTCACCCAGATAATTGGTCTTTTCTCCTGTCTGGGCTACCAGAGTGTCGTTGATTAGGGCTGGTTGTCTAGTTATAGTCCGGGAATACCCACCTAAAATTAGATCGAATTCATCTACCCAATTAGCTAGCTGTCTTTCCTGAGTATGACCGAGGTGGGTCATCCCTATTAATATATCAGCCCTTTCCTTTAAATGACTATATTCTTCTGCTATTTTAAAGGGACTAAAAAAGTTAAGGCCGCCATAGCTAACTACATCACCCAGGGGATAACCCTCTTCCCCTACCTGGATAAGGCCTAAGCCTATTATTTTAAGATCATCAGCAAGTTCTGCTTCCCAGTAGGTAGAGGGAGAATTCAAAACCACTCCCTCGGTATCAATATTGGCCAGAACTATCTCAAATTCAGCTTCCAACCAGATTTTATTTAAATCCCTTTGAGTAAAGGCAAAGTCTTTTTCCCCTGGCACCACAGCATCATAGCCAGCTTCATTCATAGCTGCTGCCATGTTTAGAGCTTTTTCAAGGTCTCTAGACCCATCATTAAAAGTATTTCCGCCTCCTAATAGGATAACATCTTTGCCCTGAGAAATTCTCTCCTCTCTCAAAGCAGCAATCTGAGACATATTTTCACTATTAGCCTGTTCATCATTGGTATATAAAATAGCAACACTTTTATTTTCAGCAACAACTTGAGCAGTAGAGTTAATAAAATAAGGGACCAGTATTAGAGCAACAAAGAGCAAAGCCAATATTGAATTGCGAATAAAATTAGGGTGTGATATTTTTTTCTGACGATGAATCATTAAAAATCACCTCTTAACTGCTTCAGCATATTTTATATTAGATATTTTATTTTTATCCCGTTATATTCTATCTATTTTTATTCTAACCCTCTTTTATTAATATATTCAAGATAGTAAAATACATTCCCTCTTTTATCCTGGCCCGGTTTAAGATAAAAATAAAAAAACCTGGCTGCGAAGTCAAAATCGCCGCACCAGGAAATTAAAAATAAAAATGGGGTGGATGAAGGGATTCGAACCCTCGGCCTCAGGATCCACAATCCTGCGCTCTTACCAACTGAGCTACATCCACCACAGATAAAATATTGAGTTTTAAAAGTGTTTCTTACACTACTAAATTATAACCTGCACAGTGGCTTTTGTCAAGGCTAAAAGTAATATTAGGACTTATATTCCCGGGGTATTTTACCACTGTATTTTCCCAAAAAACCCTTGACATTTGATGCTCTTTATTATATTATAACTTGTGTGTTAAGAAGATGAAAATGCGCCTGTAGCTCAGCCCGGATAGAGCAACGGACTTCTAATCCGTAGGCCGCAGGTTCGAATCCTGCCGGGCGCACCATTTTCCTTACCAGTATGAAATAATGAAAGGCCTCCAGTAAGGAGGCCTTTTTTATTTTAAACTGCTTTTTGTTTTAAATTGCATTTTAATTGAATTGCATTTTACCTTTGACTATTATTCAAAATCATATATCTAAACATTATACAAGCTAAATTTAAAGAGATTTAATGCAATCTATTATCTCATCATAATTTTCTGCTACTAAAGCACCGGCCTTTCTCAGGCGCTCCATCTTAGCACTGGGCTTACTGCCCTCTCCTTCAATGATAGCACCGGCATGACCAAAGACTGTACCGGCTGGCATATCTTCGGTAAATTTACCTGCTACATAGACGATTAAGGGCTTGGAGAAATTTCCTTCCTCGAGGTATTCAGCAACCTCAATTTCAAAGTGGGTTCCTGGTTCTGAAAACATAATTACCGCTTCAGTATCATCATCTTCAGCAAATAACTTGAGCAGGTCTTTAGGGGTAGAACCAATCATCGGATCTCCACCAATGCCAATTGAAGTAGAAACTCCTCGTCCTGCTCTTTTAGCCATCCAGGATGTCTCAGCTGTCATGCCTCCACTGCGGGAAATAACACCAATGGAACCTGGCACAAAACAGCGGTCAGGATTATCTCCTCCAATTGCCCCCAGTTTAACGCCAGCTCCAGGGTTAATCATCCCCACGGTATTGGGGCCAATAATACGAGCCTCATGCTCTCTGGCCAATTTTAAAGCCTTCACCACATCTTTTTGGGGAATGTTTTCGGTGATCACTACTAAGAGCTTAATTCCATTATCTAAAGCCTCCTGCACGGCATCTAAAACAAAGGCTGGAGGTACATATATCAAAGAAAGATTTACCTCTTTTTCTCTCATAGCTGCTTTAACGGTATCATATACCGGCACACCATGAACTTCCTGCCCTTCTTTTCCTGGAGTAACTCCGGCCATAACTTTGGTTCCATAATCTAGCATATGCTTTGTAACCATGCTAGCCTCGCGTCCAGTGATACCCTGTACTATTACCTTGCTCTCTTCATCTATTAAGATACCCATTATTCTGACCCCCCACCTGAATTTAACTGACGTATTTTTTCTACCATCATTTCAGCTGCTTCAGGCATAGTTATATCTTCACCATGATACTCTATACCGGCGTTTTCAAAAATCTCTTTTCCTCGCTCATCATTTACTCCAGCATAACGAACTACAATTGGGAATTCAGCTGGATCTTTATCCAGTTCAGTTAAAGCCTTTACCACTCCTTCAGCGACCTTATCAACCTGGGTGTTATTGGTGATATTGCAGCAGACCAAAAGACCTTTAACTCCTGGCTTTTTCATAATCCCCTTAGCCAGGCCATATACTTTAGTGGCAGTGGGGTTACCACCAAACTCAGTGTAATTGGCCGGGCGTTCTCCCAGGCGCATCAGGGAGTCAAACATGACCAAACTTCCTCCACCACCGCCGCACATAAAGCCAATCTCGCCGCCTTCAAGTTCTATATAGCGAGCTGTGCCTCGATAGGGCTCAGCTTCATTGACGGCCACAATCTCTTTCTCTAACTCTGTTAAAGGACGCCAGAGTCTCTCACTTCCAACCTGGACAAATTCCTCAAGTTCTGGCTGGCGGAAAATAGCCAGATCATCGGTGGCCATGACACAATCTGCTGGTAGAATCTGCTGGTCAGCTGTTAAGACTAAGGGATTTATTTCTAAAGTGGTGCAGTCATAGTCAGTAAAAACTTGATAGACTCTAGATGTAATCTGGCCCAGCTGACGCAGCAGTTTGCCACTAAAGCCTAACTCAGCCCACAATTCCCGGGCCTTATAATCAGGTAACCCGATAAAGGGATCTATTTGATATTTTTTGATTTTATCAGGATGTTCCCGGCTCATCTCCTCTACATCTATGCCTCCTGCAGAACTGGTGATTACTACCGGGAGTTGAGATTTCTTGTCATAAGTAATGGAGATATAATATTCTTCTTCAATAGCCACTTTTTCTTCAATCAAAACTTTATTTACTGGAAATTCTCTTACTTCCATGGCAAAAAGTTCACTGATCATCTCTTGAGCTTCTTCTCTGCTGCTGGGAAATTTAATTGCTCCTGCTTTTTTTCTTTTTCCCACCGGCACCAGAGCCTTTAAAACCACTTCTTCACCAAGTTCATCGAGAGCTTTAGTTATTTCATCAGGAGCAGTGATGGTTTTCGACTCTGGAACTTTCAAGCCAGCTTCAGCTAAAAATTTTTTGCCTGCATCTTCTAAAATCCTTGCCAACAAAAACACCTCCATAATTTTTTAAATTAGACTTTTAAACAATGCTTATAACCTCTGGTTAATTTATTTATTAATATTTTCATAATCCTCCAGCAGCTTTTTGGCTCTAGCTACCACTGGAGCATCAACCATGTTACCCTGAACTTCAAATACTGCCCTATCCTTCTCCTCTGATTGCTGATAGGCTGCAACTACTTTGCGAGCAAATTCTAATTCTTCTTCTGGTGGGGTAAAGGCTTTATTGATGGTCTTTAGCTGGCCGGGGTGAATGGCTAATTTGCCAGCAAAACCCAGCTGATTAGCTAACTTTGCATCCTGAGCTAATCCTTCATTATCTTTGAAATCGGCAAAGACCGTATCGAGGGCTGGAATCTTCTGGGCGCTGGCGGCCATAACGAGACGTGAACGGCTATAAAATAATTCCTGGCCCTTTTTCGTCCTGGTAGCATTTAAATCAAGACTTAAATCCTCTCCCCCTAAAGCGGCTGCTAAAACACCTTCAGCTTTTGCTAATATACTAGGGGCCTGCCAGATCCCCTGAGCCGATTCAAATAATAAGATCAAACCTATTTCTTCAGTTAATTCTTTTTCTGCTTTGATTTTTGTTAAAACCTCGTTTATCTTTTGTACTTCTGATAGAGTTTCTATCTTAGGAACCATTATTCCAGTTAATGCTTTGTCTGCTACTACCTGTATATCCTTTTTTAATTCTCCTGTTGCTAAGGAATTGACTCTCACAAAATATTCTTTATGAGAAGATTCAGCAGTCTCTGATAAGTTACTAACCTTCTCAGCCACAAGCTCCCTGGCTTTATCCTTATTGGCCAGAGATACCGCATCCTCTAAATCAAAAATGACTGCATCGGCATTAACTTCTTCACTTTTTTTTAATATTTTGGGTTGATCTCCGGGCATAAATAATAATGAACGTAAAAGCACCAAATCTCCCCCTTAGGTTGATAATTTATATATCTCCTTTAATTTATCTTTCATTTTCTCTAAAGCTTTTGCTCGGTGGCTGAGGGCATTTTTTTCTGCCATCTCAATTTCTGCCAGAGTTTTATCTTTTTGGGGAAGATAAAAAATCGGATCATAGCCAAAACCTTCACTCCCCCTGGGTTTTGAGATGATTTCTCCCTGCAATTTGCCGGTAACGGTAATCTCTAAGTCCTGTTCTAAATCAACTAGGGCTACCACTGTCGAGAAGGCAGCTCCCCTCTCTCCTTCCGGGACATCCTGTAACAGCTCCAGGAGATATTCATTATTGTCCTGATAACTGGCTTCAGGACCTGCAAAACGGGCTGAATAGACACCAGGCCTGCCATCTAAAGCCTCTACAGCTAATCCTGTGTCATCGGCCAGAGTCGGCAAAGAGCTTTTTTCTGCTCCTGCCCTGGCTTTAAGCAAAGCATTTTCAGCCAGGGTTTTTCCTGTTTCAGCCACCTGTAGATCTAAATCCAGGTCCGAAGGGGATAAAATTTTCAAGGGCAGATTGCTATACTTATCTCTGATTTCTTTTACTTTATCCTGATTGCCGGTGGAAATAAATATCTCTTTCATTTATTTATCTTCTCCTAAATTTAAAGCCTCTTTTTGCCAGGCAATTAGTTTTTCAATACCAACTTCTGCTAGATCCAGCATGTAGTTAAAATCCTCTCTGGTATAAGGCTCTTCTTCTGCTGTGCCCTGCACTTCGATAATCTTACCTGTTTCTGTCATAACTACATTTAAATCTACCTGAGCTTGATGATCCTGTTGATAACATAAATCAAGACGATATTCGTCCCTGACAATCCCGGCACTTATAGCCGCCATAAACTCTTTAATCGGCGATTCGTTTATCATCTCTTCTGCCAGCATATATTCCACTGCATCATATAAGGCAACAAAGGCACCGGTAATAGAAGCTGTGCGGGTGCCTCCATCAGCTTGAATTACATCACAGTCAATCCAGATAGTCTTTTCCCCTAAGAGGTTTAAATCAACTACAGCTCGAAGAGAACGGCCAATAAGACGTTGAATCTCCTTAGTCCTGCCACTAATTTTCCCCTTAGCTCCAGCTCTAATATTCCTCTCCTGGGTTGCTCTGGGCAACATTGAATACTCAGCTGTTAACCAGCCCTGCCCTTCCCCTCGCAGAAAATAAGGAACTCCATCCTCTACTGAAGCAGTGCAGATTACCTTAGTATCTCCGGCTGAGATTAGAACTGAACCTTCAGCATACTTGGTATAGTTTCTGGTAATCTCTAAAGGCCTTATATCTTTTTCAGCTTTTAATCTGGTCTTTTCCTGCTGCAAAATTATCACCCTTTTAAACCATATTTTACTCTTTGACCATTAGAGCTATCTACAACCACAACTAAGCTCTAATTGACCCCGTCTTTCTCCTACAATACCAACTAAAAGATAAAAACCAGTTACTGGATCTCTTTTATATTCTTTTAAGAGACGGAAATCAGAAATATCACCAGTGCGACCCACATGTATCCTGGGACCGGTACAGACATATTTTTCCTCACCGACTTCAATGTGGTCATCATCTAAAAACTTAATCTTTTCATCGCTGGCTATTAATTCCTGTACTTCTTCTTCTATTTCTTCTATGGAAAAGTCTGGTTCCTGATCAAATTGCAGAACAAAACCGCTTTTAACATCGCTGTGTAGGGGCGGGCGCATATAGCCTCTTTTTTCAATGACCATGGCCGTTAAGTCTTCTGCCGAATGAGCCATGAATCTATTTTCAATGGAGTCAAAGACTACATCTTTAATCTCTTCAGGAGTCGGTCCAAAAACCCCTGGCCGAGCTAAAATAACCTCTTCACCAATCCCTACCAGCACATCGGGAAAAGCATCTAAATAAGGGGCAATAAGGTCAAAATGTTCTACGATAACGCGGCGATTCTTCTTGATTGCTTTATCAATAGCCTTGCCCAGTTCCCAGGGCTGAGAAAAGGCTGTTTCAAATCTTATATCAACGTGATAACTATGGCTGCGAAATTTCCCCTCTTCAAACTCATCCAGAACCGGAAGTGGCCTCAAATTAATCCCCTCATCATCATTGGTTAAATTTAGACCTGGAAACATGCCCTTTATCAGCAAAGATTTGCCTGCTCCAGCTTTACCAATAAGACCAATTAATTTATCGTTGGCCTTTAAATGGCGCTGAGAAATGTGGTTCCCCAGATGTTGTATCCGGTCTTTGCCTCGAGGAGCAAAATAAACGGTGTGGGAAAAAGATTCAATCATTTTTATCATCCTTTGCTTGCTGCTCTAAATATTTCAATGTTCTTTGCATCTGGTTATTAACAATCATTAAACCTTCATCAACCCCCATACCAGGTTTCGCTAAAATTTGATCAGGTCGGGTGGCCAGGGCTATATCTGTGCAGATTCTGGCCGAACGGTCAGTTTCATTGCAGGTACCGCCCTGATAGGCTCCTATTCCCTGCTGTCGGCAGAACAAAACTGCTTCTATGGTATTATGAATTCCTCCTAAATCAGGGGTTTTAATCTGAATCATATGCCCAGCTCGCTGCCGGGCAAACTCCTTTATATCAGCCAGGGTATTACACCACTCATCAGCAACTATTTCCACCTTTGACCCTAATTCCGTCAACCTTGCTGTCAAATCTGCTAATACCTCAAGCTGTTTTGCTCTAGAACCGGCATCTACCGGCCCCTCTAACCTAAGGGTATGAGGACCGGCAGCCTTTTCTAATTGCAATATATAATCAATTATAGCTTCCCTGTCCTGAGAAAAGGCTTCACCAATGGTACCATAAACATCTATATGAATAATCGGCTGATAACCTGGCTCACCTAATTTTTGGATTCTTTCTACTAACCATTCTAAATAAGAGATGAGTTTTTCTCCCTGGTTGCCTAGTTTATCTTCGATATTATTTATTAAAGCATGGGGTAAGACATCCACCCTTTTTATAATAGCTTTGTCGGCATTTAGATAGCGGTCATCTCCAGTCTGGCAAAAAATATCTATGGGGTTAATATTTAAATCTAAATCATATTCTTCCACTATTACTTCTGTTCGAGATTTCTTTTGCGCCTTAGCCATGGCATCTAGAGCGGCCTGGGTCAAACCATAGCGGAGAGCCGTATGGAGTTTTTTCCCTTCAATCTCAATATTCTCAATCCTTTGAGCCATTTCTTTAAAGCTCTGCCAGGGGCCCTCCTTTAACAATAGTGGCCTGATTTTTTCTTCAATAAGAGGGATAAAGTTTTGGCTGAGGAATAAAGGGTCTCGCCCGGCTGCACCTGAATATTGGACAGCAGCACAATCTCCACCAGCTCGCTGTCCATCGGCTAGAATAAATTCTATGGAGATTGCTTCACCGGCCTGGCGCACTGATTTGAAGCCAGCAGTTGCTGTCTCCCCTTCATAGGCCGAACCATTTTCCCTGGCCCCTTTTTTTATGGCCAATTGATCATCAAAGTAAAAGCCAGTCAGGGCTGGAGATGCAATTACATCTGTTACTGTAAACATTTCTTCACCTACTCCCGCGGTCTGCCAATTAGCATACCTTTTCCTATGGCATAGATATCATCTATTACCATCTGAAAACTTGCTTCCCGCTCTTCAAAGGAACCTCTTTCCTCTAACTTGGACTGATGAAACTCTTTTATCTCTTCAGTAAAGGGAAGGTCGCCAAAATCGAGATAACGAACAGCTCCATCATTATCCCGGGCCGGTAAAACCTTACCGGCATTATACTGGCTGGGGGCAAAGGGAATATCTAAAACTCCGGCTTCAAAGGAGCGGATTACTCCCTGACACCAATCTCCCTCTCCTAATTCCTTGACGCGGGAGAGAAGTTGATGGACTTCTTTTTCGATCATATTCTTTTCCTGATTGAATTTATCTCCCTGGTCAAAACTTTGTTCTTTCATCATATTGACAACTTGTTTGGTGGCTTTAAGGCCAGCAGCATTAGCTTCTTTGGTTGGTATCCCCATGGCTTCATGGGGAGTTTTTACAATTACTTTGGTGGCTCCACTTAAAGCTGCAGTAGCAGCTCCCCAGCTAATTACAGCATAGGCTTTAGCTTCATCCTGGGGGAAGCCTCCCATCCACTGGTGGAATACAGAAGTAATGGTCACATCATCATGGCCTTCTGCGGCCAGGTATTCTTTTGATAATTTCTCTAAAGTAAGTACAGCAGCAATATCCTGGATCATGTTGCCATTTTGACCGCAACCCAGGGTCAGGTATTTAACTCCCTGCTCTGCCGCCAGAATCGCTTCTAAAATCGCCACAGCATGTGAAATAGCTGGAGGAATCAAGGTGCCAGTCAGAGGCCCAAAGGGTTCTCTATTGATATCCGCACCCTTTTCCTGATAATAACCAACTAATCTGTCGACATACTGCCAGTGAGTCAGGGTCTTTTCTAGAGATACTTTCTTAGCATAGGGAATATTATAAGAAATTGGACCTCCTTCAAAATCACTGAACCCTCCGGCCAGAGTAATTTCAGCCAGCAAGCGAGAATCCGGAGTTCCATGGCGGACCTGCAAAGGGACATTGATATCTTCTATGACATCGCGACAGACTTCCACGCCGTGGTTAACAGCTGGAAAGCCATTTAACATTGAACGGTCTTCATCTCTGCTTTCCTCAATACCTTTAGCTGCCTCTTTATACTGGTTCTGTCGGGTATAACTATCTATGGTTGTTGGTAAAACATCGGCCTCACCTTCTTCATGGAGATAGGTCAATAAATCCTTTAACTCCTCTGGCAGGGCAACACCGGCTCTAGGTTGGATTAAAGTCTCTCCTTTATCAATTGCCCTGTTCAAGCGAGCCACCATGTTTTTGTCCTGGCCTAAATTTTTATGATAGGAAATAGCTTCACTGAGGTCAACATCTTTTCCGGTAGGCCAGCCAGCAAGAACTTCCTCTCTTTTCTGCAAAAATTTCTCTTCATTGATCTTTTCATTAAATATTTTGCTCATTGTTTTATTCTTTCCCCCTGGATAGTTGCTTAATGTATTTCTGTAAGATACGTAAAGCTGCCTCTCTTTCCACTTCAGCCAGCAGACCCATCGCTGCCATAATATAATTGTCATCTAAAAAGAAATTGGGAGCTGTTGGGGTTAGCGACTCCTCTTTAGCCTGATTTTCCTGTAAAACTCCCTGGAGAATAACCTCAGGGCACTCATTATGCACTATAATGCCACCAGTTCCGATAACATTTTTAATTCCTGTTAAATCTTTTCCCCTCTGAATAAAGCTAGCTCCCTGAGGAGTATAAATTGTTTTAATAGAGCCAGCATGTCGAGCTGTTGCCAACCTCACAGCCTCTCTTCCCAATAAATTTTCCAGCTTCATTTCCTCACTGTTTTCAGGCAAATATTCAGTTGCTGTTGTTATCCTGCCAATATAGTCCTTCAACTTATCTATATTTAGTTCTTCCTGATAAAGTTTTTGATACGTTTTTTGCCAGCGAGAAATGTTTATAACCTCAAATAATTCCCGGGCGCAGTATCTCATGCCCAAATCCCCTTCCACTGTTCTTTTCATAAAGGGTTCTTCTAAACCCCGCTGACTAACTCCAGCCTGCCTTGGTTCACCTTTAGCAGCACTATGTATATCCGTGGTAGCACCACCAATATCAACCACTAGAAGCTCACCCCAACCAGAAATGCTGGCGGTACCTTCAGCCAGAAGCTCCGCGGAATTGAGCACTGCTGCTGGAGTAGGCATAATCACCCCATCTATCACTTTCTTCACCTTATCAAGGCCACGAGCTGCAACTATTTTTTCTAAGAATATTTCTCGAATTTTTTGGCGAGCAGGTTCAATATTCAATTCCTCTAGTTTAGGCATGACATTCTCGGTTATATAATAGTTTTTTTGTCCCTGCTGCAATATTTTTTCCACCTGAGAAACTGCTGACCTATTGCCGGCAACTAAAATAGGTTGATCTAATTCTGATTCGGCCAATTTTCTGGCATTTCCTATAATTATTTCTTTATTTCCACCATCTGTACCACCAGCCAAGAGAATTATATCAGCATTAATTTCCTGTAATTCTTCTACATCACCGTCGGTTAATTCATAGCTATAGGTCTTTACAACTCTGCTGCCAGCTCCCAGAGCGGCTCTGCGAGCTGCTTCGGCTGTTAGATCCGGCACCAGACCAATAGCAGCAATCTTTAGACCACCAGCAGCACTACTGCAGGCCAATAGATATTCAGCATCTTGCCAGTTTGGAATTTGTTCTAGAGCCTTCTCCAGGCCAACATTAACATCACTGCTAACAGTGGTGCTAGCTTGAGCTCTGGTCAATAAAGCAGCCTCTCTGAGATTAAAGAATGAAACTTTGGTATAGGTACTTCCTATATCAATCAGTAGTGCAGATGACATCATTTTTATCCTTTTTTAGAGACAAATCCTGACAGAGATCATCAATCGCTTCCTGAGGTCTGGTGCCAGGAGGATAAGCCCTATCATACCCCATTTTGATAAACTTTTCTTTTGTTTCCTCCCAGTCTTTCTTGCCAATCACCAGATTACCACCAACATAAAGCAATATATCACCTATTCCCGCTTCAATACATTTATCTCTTAAACCCCGGCAATCCATTTCACCATGACCATACAATGAGGAAACCCAGATGGCATCAGCTCCAGTTTCCACTGCCGCTTCAACAAATTCTTGCTGTGATGACATCACTCCAATATTAACAGCTTTAATATTAACCTCCTCTAAGGCATGTTCCAATATTTGATTTCCTATGGCGTGTACATCAGCTCCGATTACTCCAAGCACTACGGTAGGAACATATTCTTCTGACATTTTTTCACCCCGATTTTGGATTTTTACAATTGTTCCCGCTAAGCTAGTTATATATTGCACAACAAAAGACCGGAGCAAAAGCTCCGGTGAGTATAATAATTATGGGCTTTTTTAGGCTTAGGGGACATTTTAATCACTCCTAATTTTCTTCCTCTACAATATCATAATTATAGGTATAATTCAACGTTAAATCCAGATGTCCAGCCAAAGTTTTTAAATCTTCTCCTTCAATTAAAAAATAAACCTCTTCGATCCCCGGCAGGCCAGTCATGGTATTAACAATAGAATAGACAGTCATTCTCTCGCCGGAACTTCCGCCAGGGTGATTATCTCGTAATGCTGAATTAAAATCCAGACGGGCTACCTCATCATCGATTTCTATTGCTAAAATTTCTGTATCTTCAGGTATAGTAGCTACTAAGTCACCTTCCTCAGGGCCAGCTAACAGTTCCTCTAAGACCTCATAATAAAAATCATCGCCAGGAACGACCCTGGTTTCAGGTTTCAAATAGATAGCATCCTCATCAGCAAAATAAATTTTAACTTCCTGCTCACCTGTAGGGACTGGAGGTTCAGAATCCAGAACTAAAAAAATCATTATTAAAGCCAACAAAACTATAAATACAGCCCCTAATCTAGTCAGTTTTTCTTTTCCTAACATAATATTTAGTCCTCCTCTAGAATGCTATCTTTATATCTCATTACCCCTTCAGCAATGGACTCAGCAGCTTTCCCCCGAAAGGAATCAGAACCCAGCAATTCTTCCTCTTCAGGATTAGAGAGAAAACCTATCTCCAGTAAGACCGCTGGCATTTCTGGCTCGCGAATAACAGTAAAGGTATCCGATTTAACGCCGCGATTGGTAAGCTCTAATTTATCAACCATGCTATCCTGCATAACTTGCGCTAACAAATAACTATCTGACTCTCTGCCTGGGGCATAATAGGTCTCTAAGCCTCCCACTGCTTCTCTGGAGGCAGCATTGGAATGTACACTTATAAAGAGCTCTGCCTTTGCCTGGTTGGCAATTTCCGCCCGGTCATATAAAGAGATAAACCTATCTTCTTCTCGAGTTAAAATAATATCAAAACCCTCTTCCTCAAGTAAATCTGCCGCCTTTAAAGAAATATCAAGGGCCACTTCAGCCTCAGTGAGGCCACTGGGCCCAATGGCTCCTGGATCAAAGCCACCGTGACCGGGATCAATAACTAAAATGTTATCAAATTCTGGTCTTTCCTCAGTAGCCAGGGCCACCATAATGTCATTTGAAGGGCTATCAGTAAGAATTTGATGGCTATAATAATCTTCCAGTTCAAAGACTACTCTAAGCTGTTCCTCTCCACCAGTAGTTATTATCCCCGTTCTGATATCCTTTACCAGACCTTCTGGCTCAGGAAGTTCTAACTCCTCTAGCTCATCATTTTCTAACTCTAAATCTTTAATATCTATGGCAATTCTATCAGGATGAGAAAATCTTCGAATTCTGTAGTCAGTCTCTCCAGATAAATTTACCCTTAGACCCATCATTCGATCCTGCTGACTTAGCTCAATATTCTGCAGCCTGTTTTCCAGAGCAATTCGATGTTGATATTTATCATCAGCTATTTTTTCTTGCTGCCAATCATACCCCGTGCTCTCTTTTAGTTCGGCAACCATCCTGACAGTTTGATTATCAAAACGAGCCGTCCTAATCTCCGAAACCCGCTCATCATCAATAGCTAAGCTGCTGGCCATATCATCATCTCTAGAGGTATTTAACATATTTATTACCAGTCGGGGAGGATCAGTTAGAGAGAATATATCAGGACTAATTTCATTATTGGTTACAAAGGAAATCTCGCCTGGACTATAATCTAAATCCTGCACCACCGTCTGTTCTGCTGGCTCAAAGACCATGATATTATCCTCAGTCTCTTTAGCAATATCTAAATGGCTATCCTCCTTCAACTCCAAAACAACCCGTAAAACCACTGGATCCTCTTTAAATTGACTTAGTCTTACATCTTCTACATATTCATTGTCAGCTATATCTAAATCAACTTCACTTAACATTAAGTTTGGAATATCTATTACCATTCTCCTGGGATTATCCAGGACAGTAACATCCGGGTCTTCCAATGCAGCATTGGCTTCTATTTCTAAAAAATCATTTTCATCCCAATTTATGTTGACCAGCATCGGAAGGAAGTTAACTACCAGATTACCGCCTCTTTCTTCAATACCCCCATCTCTTCTATGGGGAATGGGATTTCTGCTGGATATGATAAATCTCAAACGAGCTTCATTGGCATCTTCCCTGACCCGGAGAGTGAAGTTTCTATCAGAAATATTATCCAAAAAATCATCGGCTAAAACTGCTTTATCCACCTCTATCTCAATAGTATCGGGTTCATCGGTGGGGTTGATCCTGTAGGGTGTTATCTCATCCATATCGAGAACTAACTGCTGCTCTTCTGAACTCCAATAGGCCTCGTGTATTTTGGTTTCAGGTTGAAAGATATAATAGTTTTCCTCCTCTTCCTCCGTTAAGTAGCCAAAACCTCTAACCACTTCTTCCAGAGGAACATAGCCGGTTTCATCAATTAATTGCGTCGGCACAGCAGAAGACTCGGTTGTGTCGTTGCTCTGATAATATGTACTATCGATCATCAATCTCAAGGTGTCTTCAGAGTTATTCAAAGTTATTGTCTCCAGGGCCTCCTGCCATTCCAGTTCCAGATCCAAAAGATCGGCCACTCCTCGAGCCTCTACAAGGATATGACCCTCTTCTTGTTCAGGAGATAATTGCTCTGTAACATCTTCACCATGATAATTTATAGTTATCTCTTCAGCCTGAAGAGTAACGGGGGTATTGAAAAGAAAAATAATCAATAGTAAAAAAACCGGTATAAGTAGAGTTATATTAATAGTGATAAGTTTATTTAGTCTGCCACCGGACACAACAGAACCCCCTTTCTACCATAGCAATTAATTATCAAGTACCAAGTCCGAATTGATAATTTTACTAATGATTTTTAATCTTTTAGATATATAAATCAAGCAGTAGACCCCTTATTTCATCTATTTTCCGGACTACTTCCAATACATCGGCCTGGTCCTGGACAAATTTCTCCTGCAATTCAGCTAAATTCTGATTTATTTTTTCGATTGTAGTATAAGTCTTTAGATTACCACTACTATCCCAACTAAAGGATTGGCGAGCTCGGGCAAATTCTTTTTGCACTAGACGCAAAAAGTCTTTAACTCTTCTTTTATACTCTAAAAGATCTTCTTTTTCCATAGTTTTTTTCAGTTTTTCTCCATACTGGTCCACATAAAACAATAAATCATCCAGTTTTTCCCTTACTATCTCTTTATCTATCGATTCTAATTGATTTTGAAAGTCAGTTGTTATCTTTTCTGCTGAATTAACGGGTTTGTCTGCTGAAGAAGGCGCTTTTTTCCCTTTAATAAAATCATTACCATCAATTCTCATAATAAATTATCCTTCCCCAATTTAATAATAGTCATTAATTATCATGTTACTATATATATTTCAAGACTGTTCAGATTATTCCTTCTCAAAACGCTGAAAAAACAAGCGATTATAGGGGTTTATCTTTAATATCAGGACCAATTACCTGTCAATTAAATCAACATTGGAATTTTAAGACTGTCAATCGGTCAAGCGAAGGTTAAATTCTTCCGCTCTTTCATTATATTCCTGGGCAAATTCATTAAACTCGCTAACTTCCTGCCTGACATCAATTATTTCCCAGGCTTTAAGTGCTCCGAAGATCAATAAATAGGGCAGAGCTTCTTCTGTGCTATCCCTGGTAACAGCCATACCTAAAGAGACAGCTTCCCCGGCTAAAAATAAAGCTCCTTTTGGCCACCATTTTTCTGCATAGGCATGACCCAGAGAGGGAATTACCAGACTTCTTAGAGAGGCTTCAGTTTGTGATTTTTTTGTTATCAAGTCTAATTTATCAGCTTCTGGCTCCAGGTATTGCAATTCCCAGTAGGCTTCAGTGCCAAAAAGAGCCTGGTTTTCCTCCAGATAATCAATAACTTTTTTGCCGGCAGTATCCCGGATTTGAGGGTCTGCACCTGCCTCTAAGAGAGTAAAAATAACCTTCTGGTTATCCGTATTGCGAGCCGCCAGCATTAACGGGGTCTTCCCTCTTTCAGTATCATCGGGATTTATACGGGCTCCAGAATCTATTAAATCTTTAAAAATTTGCTCGTCATTACTATTTTGAGCAGCTAAGAGTAAAGGAGAATATTTATTATCATTGAGAAGATTTGGATCAGCGCCCTCGGTCAACAAAAATTTAACCATCCTCGCCGAAGGTCTTCTTTGCTGCAGTGATAAATGCAGGACTGTATTGTTGTTTTTGTCCTGTTGGTTAATGTATAGTCCAAGTTCTAAGAGCTTGCTAAGTTTATTTTCAGAAGAATTGTTTAATACTGCCAGGTGTAGAGCGCCCTGATCATCTTTATTTTTAGCTGTTATATCTGCACCTTCTTCGGCTAAAAATCTAATGATATCCCGGTTTTCATTATGTGCTGCTGCATGTAAGAAGGCTGTTTTCCCTTTCTGGTCCTGATATTCTAAATCAGCTCCAGCGGCTATTAATTCAGCTAAAGATCTGGTATTTCTATTGTTAGCTGCTGCTAACATTAAAGGGGTGACCCCATCATTATCGGTAATATTTGGCCGAGCCCCCTCATCTAACAGGTATTTAACTATTCTATCCTGCCCTTTTTGAGCTGCTATATGGAGAGGGGCCTGCCCCTTATTATCTTTAATATTGACCGATGCTCCTGCTCTAACCACCGACCTGATCTGATCTATGCCACTATCTTTGATGAGCAGATGATGAAGAATAGTCTGACCCTTTCTATCTCTCTGGTCAACTCTAGCACCACTTCTCAGCAACAGAGAAAATTTTTCCTCAGAACTGCTGGTTAAGGCCGCCATCAAAGGAGTCTGACCCTCATCAGTTGTAATATTAACAGCAGCTCCCTTATCAATCAGTCGCCGCAGTACAGCTGGATTACTGTTATATCTGGCTGCATAGTATAAAGCCGTTTTACCTCTATTATCCCTTGCCTCCATAATAGCTCCATAATCTAAAAGCAGGGTCATTACATAGGCTTCCCTATTTTCTTTAGCAGCTAACATCAAAGGGGTCTGACCACGATCAGTACGCCGATTAACTTCAGCTCCCTCTTTTAAAGCAGTCTGGATCTCCTCAACAGTACCTTTTTGGACTATAGTGAAAAAATCCTTGGTCTCTGCGGCAGAAATAATGTATGAGTTTCCCCCCACTAAAATTATCAGCAATAATAAAACAATCAATGTTTTTTTGCCTTTCATTGATCCTTCCTCCTCATCTTCTGCTTATGGATTAATTTAAATATTACTCCTGGTATTATTATATCTTACTAGCAATTATTTCACAATCTAATTTACCCTGCCAGACTAAAATATTTAGCTAATATCTTTTTATTAACAGGTTATTTATCTTTTAGAGAGAATTAATATACTAAAACCCTTAGATTTTGAGCAATTAATATTGCAATTATAGATTATAATTATAAACTCAGGAGGTTTTATTTATTAATCCTAAATTTTCAGGCCTGAAATCGCCCCAAAAGCATACCGGCTCTAAACCCCAGGTAATTGTCAGCAGATGTTTAGGTTTTAAAGCCTGTCGTTATGATGGCCAAAAAATTATCTGCCCCAGCATTAAACTTTTAAAGAATTGGCTGGCCTATATTCCTGTTTGTCCTGAGAGTGATATTGGTCTATCTACTCCCAGAGCAAAATTAAAGTTATATAAAACTGCCCAAAAAGAAATATTAGTTAAGAAAGCAATGAGCAATAGTTTTTATCAGCAGCAACTAAAGTCAAAGAGCAGAGAATATTTAAGGGCTAATGCTAAAGCCAGCGGTTTTATTCTCAAGGAAAAATCACCTTCCTGCGGACTGGAGCAGTGCAAATACTATTTGCCGGCAAAAGAAAAACTGCAGGGACGTACAGCGGGAATTTTACCGCGAGAAATAAAAAAACACTTCATTCATAGTTTTATCATCACCGAAGAGGGTTTAACTGACTCAAGAGCTCTTTATTACTTTTTGTTGAAAGTCTTCACCTGGCAGCGGTGGTTGGAGGTAAAAAATAATTTTTCTATAGCCAGGTTGCAAAAATTTCAAGCCTATCACAAACTTTTATTTTTGGGCTTTAATCGCCAGATTGTAGACCAGATGGGTAAATTAATTGCCCAACAAAAAAAATACTCCCCTGCCGTGATAATAAATCGCTTTGAAGACCTACTATTAAGGATATTTCAGTTTAATTTAAGCAGACCCCGCTGGAATAATGTTATCCTCCATGGTTTTGGGCATCTGTCCGATTATTTATCAGCTAAATCTAAAGAAAATTTTCTAAATAAATTAGCTAAATTCAGGGAAGGAAAGCTCAATTTCTGGCCTCTTCATCACTGGTTAGCTGACAGAGCAGCCCAATACGAAGTTAACTATCTTACTCAACAATTTTTTCTTTTCCCTTACCCCAGGGAAATCAATCTCGCTTTAGAGCAAATCAATAAACTGCCTGACCCCTTCGCCTGAATAAAAAAACCGGCCAGATTTCTGGCCGGTTAATCTTACTATTTCCATTTCCATTTTTAAATTACTTGATTTACACTTAGTTTATTTCTGCTAAATACTCAGTATTGATAAGCCTAAATTTAGCCAATAAATACAGTGTAAAGATTTACACTTATTATAACGGCTATAGCTATCGGAACTACATACTTGATTAAAGGGTCAAACCAATCGCCAACAAAAATCTTACCCTCTACTTCATTGGCTTTATCCCTTAATTTTCGGGCTGTATAGACATGGCCAGCAAAAACAGCTGTTAATAAACCACCTAATGGCAGGAAGATACTATCGGCAAAGAAATCATAGGTATCAAGAATATCCATGCCGAAAAACTCAAATCCATCCCAGGGGCCATAACCTAAGACCGGTGGTATACCAGTTAGGAATATAACTACGCCCATAAAAATAGCTGCTTTTTTTCTTGCCCAGTTATGCTCGTCAACTATCCAGGCCACAACGACCTCAAGCAGAGATATAGAAGAGGTCAAGGCTGAGATAGAAAGCATGACGAAGAAAACAAAACCAAAGAAAGATCCCAGCGGCATTTCAGAAAAAACAGCTGGCAGAGTAACAAAGGTCAGTCCAGGACCAGTGGCAGGGTCAAGTCCAAGGGCAAAGACAGCCGGGAAGATAGCAAATCCTGCCATGATAGCAATTAAAGTATCCAGACCCACTACCCAGGCAGCATTGTCACCAATGTTTTCATCTTTAGAAAGATAACTACCATAGGTAATTATAGCTCCCATACCAAGACTTAAGGTGAAGAAAGCCTGGCCTATGGCATCATTGAGAGTGCCTATACCTACTTCTCCAAAGTCTGGGGCTAGATAAAAGGATAGACCTTCAGCCGCCCCTTCTAAGGTAACTGATCTAAAAATCAGGATAACAAGCAGAACAAACAAGATAGGCATTAATGTTTTAACAGCTTTTTGAATACCCTTAACTACCCCTGCAGCAATAACAGCAGCGGTCATAAACATAAATATAGCATGATAAAATATCGGCAATCCCACGCTAGAAATATGTTCGCCAAATAAAGCTTCATAATCTGCTCCTGCAGCTAAGCCAGTTATCGACTCCACCATATAATGAAGTGACCAGCCAGCTACTACTGAATAAAAACTCAAGATAACAAAACCTGTCAAAACACCAAGACCACCTACTAAATACCAGGAAGTATCTTCGGCTAATTTCTTAAAGGCACCAACGGGATTGCGTTGAGTAACTTTACCCATGGTCATTTCAGTAACCATAACAGGGTATCCAATAAGAATAATTGCGATTAAATAAATAAGAAGAAAAGCTGCTCCACCCTGAGTGCCGGTTACATAAGGAAAGCGCCAGATGTTTCCCAGACCAACAGCCGAACCAGCTGCTGCTAAAATAAAGCCTAAACGAGTAGACCAATGTTCACGTTGCTGCAAATCTTTTTTCATACTCCTTCCTCCTCACTTTAGGAATTTAAATGGAAATAGTAAGATTACCTTAAATTATAAAACTTATAGATTATAATGTCAAGCAATTATTATATTTATCACGATATTTTGGTAAATATTCTTACTATTCGTTGTAGTTATCACTTTTTATTTTAATTCAGCAATAATTTCAGAAAAATCCGGGACTTCTTTAATGGGATATACTTTACTAAACTGTACTATGCCATCTTCATCAATGATTATATTAGCTCTTTCTGAAAAACCTTCCGCAGAACGAAACAGACCAAATTTTTTTGCCACCTCTCCATGAGGCCAAAAATCAGCCAATAAATCAGTATCTTCAATCTCTATTTTCTCGGCCCAGGCTTTTTTGCTGGGAACACTATCTACACTAATGCCAAAGGCCACTGTATTTCTCTTTTTAAACTCTAATAAATTTTGTTCCAATAATTCCATCTGGGTTTGACAGACTCCAGTCCAGGCTAAAGGATGGAAAGACAGAAGTATTTTCTGGCCCTGATAATCAGAGAGCTGTAATTTCTCTCCCTGATGGTTTTTCAGAGCAAAATCGGGAGCCTCAGTACCTGGTTCAATAGCTTTATCCGTCACTTTATTCACCTCCTCTGCTAAATATATTGTCTAATCTTTCAGCAAATTGGTCAATATGCTTTTCTTCCAGGTCACGATGGGTGAGAAGTCTTAGTTTGCTGTCATGAAGTTTATTGCATAAAACACCGACTTCTGCAAGTTTTTGCTCCAACCAGCCAGCTCCTTTACTACCGGTGTATTCTAACATCACAAAATTAGTTGCCTGATTGGCCAGACCAAGGTCTTCGTCGGGGAAATCCCTGATAATTTCAGCTAATTTAACTGCCAATTGATGGTCTTTTTGCAGTTCTTCTCTGTTTTCCAGGGCCACCAAACCGGCTGCTGCTATCACTCCTACCTGTCTTAAGCCCCCTCCTAAAAGTTTCCTGTTTTTTCTAGCTCTTTCGATAAAATCCTTACTGCCTGTTAATAAAGAACCCATGGGCGCACCTAATCCCTTGGAAAGACAGAACATAATAGAATCGCAGTCCTTTACTAATTCAGCAGGAGGAACATCTAATGCTAGAGAAGCATTAAAAATCCTTGCTCCATCAAGGTGTACTGGAATTCCCTTCTCCCGGGCAACCTCACAACAGGCCCTTAATCTATTTTTAGCAACAGGTAATCCGCCAGAGCGATTATGAGTATTCTCTAAACATAAAAGGCCTGTAACTGGAAAATGAATATTATCTCCCCTAATAGCTTCTCTAATATCTTCAGGCTCTGGACAGCCCTCTTCATCCGGTAAAATCCTGGCCTGAACTCCACTTAATTTCGCCAGACCAGCAACTTCATAATAAAAGATATGGCTATCTGCCCCCAGAATCACCTCTTCTCCTGGCGTTGTATGGGTCAACACTGCAGCCTGATTTGCCATAGTGCCACTGGGAAAAAATAAAGCCGCTTCTTTATCCAAAAGTTTAGCCGCCCTTTTTTCCAGTTCCTTTACAGTAGGGTCTTCCTGATAAACATCATCACCTACCTCAGCCTCGGCCATGGCTTTTCTCATACCGGCATCGGGCCTGGTCACTGTATCACTGCGCAGATCAATAATTTCTTCCACTGCTATTGCCAATTTAATTCCTCCCAGCTTATTTAATATTAACTACAACTACTACAATTTGCAGAAGAACAACTATTTATATCACAACTTGAACTGTTAGTAGCTGAGCTGCCGCCTACCACTCCTATTCTGGCAAAACTTTGATATACCTTTTCACTACCACATTGTTGACATTCTGGCACATAATCTTCTTTAGCAGCCAGGGTAAGCTTGATGTTGTAACTGTTTTGACATTCTTTACAATTATATTGATAAGTGGGCATTTTAAAACCAACCTCCCTAAATATTTCCTTATATAAATTTTACTATTAAAAGCAGCAAGGTGTCAACTTAAAAAATTGGCAATTTATTTTGAAAAATGTCGCTTGCATCTTTTATGGTATGTATGATATTATTGTGTGCATGAAAATTAAATTAGATAATAATGATAAAGAAAATATATTTTAATTTAAGAATAATTTTAAAGGTGGTATTCATCTTGCGTCTGGTAAAAGTGGAAGATATTAAGCAAAACATGGAGCTGGCCAAACCTATCTATAAAGAGGGGGCAGTACTCTTAACTGCCCAGGACAAAAATCTTTATTCCTATAAAAATAGATTATTGAAGCTCGATATCAATTATGTTTATGTGAAAGATGAGATTTCTCATGACATCGAGGTCAATGATGTTGTTTCCCAAGAAACTCGAGCTGAAGGACGACAGATAGTGAAAAAATTCTTTGCCGATATAGAAGCTGAGGCCAAACCCGATTTACAAGAGATAAGTAGTTATGCCTCAAGTCTTATTGATGAGATTTTAACAAATAAAAATATAATAGTAAATATGCTGGATATAAAGAGCACCGATAATTATACCTTTGCTCATTGTGTTAACGTGGCTGTTCTTTCTATTTTGATTGGGGTCAAGGCAAAATTCAATCGAAAAAAATTAGAAAAGTTAGCTCTGGGAGCCTTAACTCACGATGTAGGAAAAATTTCTATTCCTGAAGACATACTTTTAAAACCAGACAAGCTAACCATAGAAGAATACGAAATCATTAAAAAACACCCTCGCTTAGGCTATGAGCGCTTGAAGAGCTTACCAGAAATGACACCAACCACTCTATCAGTAATTCTTGCTCATCACGAAAATTATAAGGGTGGAGGTTATCCAAAGGGCATTTCAAAGGAGGAGATTCATTCTTTTCCTAGAATTGTAGCTATAGCCGACGTCTTTGATGCTTTAACCAGCAATCGTGTCTATCGGGAACCCTGGCCCACAAAAAAGGCTTTAGAATATATTTATGCTGAGAGCAATAAAAAGTTTGACCCGGAATATGTTAAGCTTTTTACTAAATATATTCCCCTTTATCCCAATGGCACCGAAGTGGAGTTAAGCACTGGAGAGAAAGCTTTAGTCATCAGGCAAAACAAGAATTTTCCGGCCAGACCTGTAATACGAAAATTATCCTCTAAAGAAGAAATAGATCTACTGCAAAATCAAGATATCACCATCGTCACCTAAAAAACCCTTGACAAGAGGTTAGTTTTATAGTATAATTTTCTAATTGTGTCAGGTAATGATGACAATTTTAGAGTATAATTATTCAAACAGAGAGCAGATTTTCTCGGATTAACTCGACGATATTTGCAATTTAAAGACTAGGATAATGTATAAATAAACTGTTGTGTTTAAATGGCTTTTTCAAGGAGGTGTTATATTATGCTGGAGGAAAAAGTTGAAAGTTTTCAAAGAGATCAGGTTAAGGATTTGCTTGATCAGGCCAGCGAAGAGGGAGAAATTACTTTTAGTGAAATCAAGGAATCTCTCGATATAGAGTTGAATGCCGAAGAGATGCAGGAAATTGTGACAGTTTTTGAAGATATGGATATCGAGGTGAAAAAGGAACAGGGCAAGGCCCTCAAAGATGATGATGACATTGATGAGGATGATATTGAAGATGAGATAGACTTTGATGTGCCGGCTGATGCTGGTATTGATGATCCTGTAAGGATGTACCTTAAGGAAATGGGAAGAGTTGATCTTTTAACTGCTGAAGAAGAGGTTGATCTGGCTAAACGCATGGAGGATGGAGATCACGAAGCTCGCCAACATTTAATTGAAGCTAATTTGCGTCTGGTAGTTAGTATTGCAAAGAAATATATTGGTCAGGGCATGTCCTTTTTAGATTTAATTCAAGAGGGTAATAAGGGTTTAATGAAGGCAGTGGAGAAGTTTGATTACCGCAAGGGGTATAAGTTCAGCACCTATGCTACCTGGTGGATAAGACAGGCCATAACCAGAGCCTTAGCCGATCAGGCCCGAACCATTAGGATTCCCGTTCATATGGTCGAAACAATCAATAAATTAAAGAGAATAAAACGTCGACTGCATAAAGAGCTTGACCGGGACCCAACAGCTGAAGAAATCAGTGAAGAAATGGATCTTTCTCCTGAAAAAGTTGAAGAAATAATGGAGATCGCTCAAAACCAACAGCCTGTATCACTTGACTCTCCTATTGGAGAAGAGGAAGATAGCAATTTAGGTGATTTTATTGCTGATGATGAAACACCTGATCCCGATACAGCTGCTTCAATAAAGTTATTAAAAGACGAATTAGATGAGGTATTAGATAGCCTCACCGACCGAGAAAAAAGAGTCCTAGAATTAAGATTCGGCATCGAAGATGGGCGGCCCCGAACTTTAGAAGAAGTTGGAAGGGAATTTGGAGTAACGAGAGAGAGAATCAGACAAATTCAAGCTAAAGCAATGCGGAAGTTGCGCCATCCAACCAGAATTAAAAAACTAAAAGGATATCTTAATTAAAAATATTAAGCCCCCTTACGGGGGCTTTTTTTATAGCAGTAATTGCAAAATTTATTCAGCTAATTTTTCCTGATACTGGGAGGGGCACTGCATTAAAACCTTATTGGCCTGAAAAGAATTATTATCTTTTCTGCCCTCTACTATCAGCTCTTCCTGCTGAGTAAATTCTTCAGGTTTTTCTCCCTCATAATTAACTGTGAGATAATTCTCCTCAGCAGTATCAATTATATCAAAAGTCAATATCTCTCCCTCTCTTGTAATACTATCTGAAACAAGATATCCGGCAACCCTGATGTTCTCAGAGCTAGAAAAGTCTTCCTGTAAAACTTCTTCTACTGTATAATAATAGGGAGAAGTATCACCAAGATTATTTAACAGCAACCCACCTGAAATCAAAATAATAACTGCCAGGGTGAAGATTAATAGATTTTTAGCCGACATTTGATCCCTCCTAACTTCATTAAGGTACTGTTAAATAATATATTCTATAAAATTGGTTATAAATCCTCCTTTCTAGTGAATTAAATAACATTACCTAAAAGAAAGATAAAATTATTTTTGATATGCTGGCTCAATATCTACTTTTCTTAAGCGAGTTGAATTTAAAACAACATTTATGGAGCTAGAGAACATAGCAATTGCACCAATTATAGGATGGATTAAACCAAAGAAAGCTGCTGGTATTGCCACGCCATTATAAAACCAGGCCCAGAAATAATTCTGTTTAATTTTCTTAAAGGTCTCCCGGGAGAGATTAACAGCAGAAATTACTGAGCTCAAATCTCCCCTCACCAGTGTTATATCAGCTGCTTCTATAGCAATATCAGTTCCGGTACCAATAGCTATCCCAACATTTGCCTGCTTTAAAGCTGGTGCATCATTAATACCATCACCTACCATACCAACTACTTCATATTGGCTTTGCAATTCTTTAATTTTATCTACCTTTCCATCGGGAAGCACTTCTGCTAAAACCTGACTTATTCCTACTTTTTCAGCTATAGCTTTAGCTGTTCTATTATTATCTCCTGTTATCATGGCAGTTTTTATTCCCATTTTTTCAAGTTCTGCTATGGCCTTTGCTGAATCTTCTTTGAGTGTATCAGCAACAGCTACAATCCCGGCTGCTTCTCCATTGATGGCTACCAGCATGGCCGTTTTGCCCTCTTTTTCAAGTTTTTCCAGTTTACTCTGTAGCGGAGAATATTCAATGTTATTTTCTGTCATTAATTTTCTGTTACCAACCAGAACTTTCTCATCATCAATTATTCCTTCAACCCCTTTGCCGGTGATAGAAGTAAATTCTTTTACCTCTTTTAGTGTAATTTCTTTTTCTCCCGCATAATTTACTATAGCTGCACCCAGCGGGTGTTCAGAAGCTTCTTCTAAACTGGCACTGTAAAAAAGCAGATCTTCTTCGGAAAAGTTTGCGGTGGGAATTAGATCAGTAACTTCCGGCTTACCCTTGGTTATTGTACCGGTTTTATCAAAGGCAATGATATCTATATCCTTAAGGGTCTGAATAGCTTCGCCCTTTCTGATCAGCACACCCTTTTCAGCTCCTTTACCGCTGCCCACCATGATGGCAGTAGGTGTTGCCAGCCCTAAAGCGCAGGGACAAGAAATTACCAGAACAGCAATGGTGGCTAGAATTGCTAAAGATACCTGGGGTAGATCTATTACACTCCAGGGAAAGTTAAAGTACTCTACGATGGAGATAAAAAAGTCAGGGAAAAGCATCCACATCACAAAGGCCGATATGGCAATTACAATAACTACCGGCACAAAAAACCCGGTTACTTTATCGGCAAAGGCTTGAATGGGCACTTTAGAGCTTTGAGCTTCTTCCACCATCTTAATAACCTGAGAAAGAAAGGTATCCTGACCAACTCTGGTTGTTTTTATTTGTAGGCGGCCCTGCTTATTAATAGTTGAGCCAATAACTTCATCTCCCTCTTTCCTCTCAACAGGTATAGATTCTCCAGTGGCCATGGATTCATCTACGGTACTATTGCCAGAGATCACTATCCCATCAGTTGGTATTTTTTCGCCTGGCTTAACAACAACCACATCTCCAACCTGTACTTCCTCAATGGGGACTTCTTGAGGTTCTCCATCAATAATTACTCTAGCAGTCTGGGCTTCTAATTCCAGCAACCTTTTAATTGCCTGGGAAGCTCTTCCCTTTGCTTTGGTCTCTAAATATTTACCAATGAGATGGAAGGCCATAATTGAAGCTGCCATTTCCACAAAGGAAGTTATCGGCCAGATTAGCCCTAAAAAAGATAACAGATAAGGTATGGCCGACCCCATTGTAACCAGAGTATCCATATTAGGGCTTAGATTTTTTAAGGATTGCCAGGTTGCTTGATGAGTTTCCCTGCCCGCAATAAAGATAGGGGGAAATCCTAAAATTAACATCAGGTGAAAATAATAAGGTATTTCCATAACAAACATATTGATCATCATTAAGACCATTATGGGGGCTGCAAAACCAATGCCAAAAAGCATGCGGCGAAAAGCTTTTGAAACCTTTTCTTCCTCCCAATCCTCTCTATCAGCTTTAGAATCATCGAAACGTTCAATGTCATATCCTGTTTGTTCTATAAGCTCTTTAATTTCCCTGGAACGAATTACGGCTGGATCATATTTGATCAGCCCGGTCTCACTGGCAAAATTTATCTGCGCTTCTTCAACCCCCTCCAGTGTGTTTAAATTTTTCTCAATCTCCTGCACACAGGAAGAACAGGTCATTCCTCCAATGCGGTATTTTACAGTAGCAAAATCCTTTTCCGGCAAAACAGCTTCATAACCAGCATTATCTATGGTCTCTTTTAGGGCCTGAGGAGAAGTCAAATCCGGGTCATATTCCACATAAGCTTTTTCCGCAGCAAAATTGACAGTAGCCTGGGTAACACCTTTGGTATTATTAAGAGCTTTTTCCACAGTCTGAGAACAATTTGTGCAGGTCATTCCTCTTACTTTAATTGTCAATTTATCTAAATTTGCCATTATAAATCCCTCCAAAATATTTCATTATCGTAATACATATACCCCTGTTGGGTATAATGATAATATACTGAATCAAACTTGTCAAGTTTATATATAAAAATAAACCACCCCCGGATGAGGGTGGATCAAGATAGCAGATTATTTTAGTGCTATTCCTTCCAGACCACAAATTCTTCCAGAGATCTTCTGGGAGCAGGATCAGGCTGTTCCACTGCATGACCAATAGCCAGGGCAGACATCAATTTGCCTTCAACTTCAATAATTTCATTGATTTCATCTTCAGCCAGCAAAACCTCTCTTATCCATAAAGTTCCCAGCCCCTTAGACGTTGCTGCTATCAGCAAATTTTCAATGGCAGCCCCTATCGACATAATATCACTGGCTTCATCTGTTCTTTGAGGAGCATCACCGGTCGATGATTCTGAGTTAAATTGATAAACTAAAATAATAGCTGGCGACTGCCTCATGCTGCGAACATTCTCTAAACAACTACCAATGGCTACTTCTTCCTGCTTTAATTTGGTGGCTTTAGTATGTAATGTTTCAATCACATCATCTTTAGTGCTTCCTTCTAAAACCACAAATTTCCAGGGCTGACTGTTTGCTCTTGAAGGAGCACAGCCAGCAAGCTTTAATAATTCTTCTAATAAAGGTCTGCTTATTGGTTCTGGTTTGAATTTGCGAATACTGCGTCTACTTTCAATTGCAGTAACAGCATCAAGATCTTCCATTTTATCAACTCCTATTATGTTAATTCGTTCTAGCTAAAAACTTTTTAAATAAAGAAATTTTATTTTTTATTGTCACACCTATATTATCCCATATTATATAATTAAACATCAATAGCATTAATCCCTTTTTTTCTACAATTTAATTTGGCCAGCCAAGAAACCAGAGCAGAAAAAGTATCAACATTAAAATGTTCAAAATAAACATTCTTGTTTGCATTAAATCATCATGCAGAATATTATATAAGTCAGTTATCTTTGCCAGCCTCTTTTCCAGCAAATTCTTCCAACGATCAATTTCAAAAACATTGCTGGCCTGATAATACAATTGAGCCAGATGCCATTTGCCAAAAAATTTCTCAAACTGGTCAATTAAATATATAATTTTTTCTATCTCAATTTTTAATTCAGTTATCTCTTTTATCTGAGATTTCAAACCTGGTATATGCATTAACAATTTATTTTTTAAAGTCAATCTCGATTGAGCTAAATAATCAGAAAGATATTTATCCAGATATATATCGTAAATCTGCAATTTTAAAAAATGGATATTAGCAAGTTCAGCAATGTAAAGTTTAGCCGGAGCAACATTCTCCTGAGCTATAAAGAGACCAGCATTCCAATGAAGGATACTACTTTCTGTGTTGTGATAACTTAAGGCTCTGGCAAAAATCTTTTTTAATTGCTGCTCACTAAATTCTTCTTGGGAAAAGGAACCCATTAATAATGAGGCTAACTTCTGCTGATTAGCCTCTATAAAATCATCGATTTCCGCGCTCCCTACTTCAGATAGACAATAAATAGGGTAAAAGGTGCTCCTATCTCCCTGGTAAAATTCTTCCTGGCTGGGACTCTTACTTAAATGTTCTTTGAGATCATTAACTACTGGAAGGCTTATCTCCTGGGCAATTTTTTCTAAATCAGTTTGAGCAATTTTCTCTTCCAGGTCGGCAAAGTTAACAGAATTAAATTCCAATACTATATCCAGCGAAAGAGCTCCCAGGGGATATATCTTACCAATAATTCTGCTGACCATCGACATATCAGAAGCTATCTTGAAAACAAAGGGATGGGGATATTTAATAAAATCAGGAACCTCCCTGGTCTGAGGAGGAATATATTTGCCCTGTTGTTGGTGAGAAAGGGATGTTAAAGCTTGCTTTATTTTTTTATTGCTATACTGGCCACCTAAATCATAAAACTCAAAGAGATGTATTTGGACCCGCACTCTTTGCCTCCTTTAATTTAATTTGGATATAAGATATCTATCCTATCTTCTGTAACTAAGTTGGGTATAGAAGAAAAATCAGCTGTATCTATCTTTGCAATGGTCTAATACTCGCTGTTTTATCTTATAATCTGATAAGTTGTCAGATCCCTTGAAAGTAACATCATCTTTAAGTCTGCCCAGCTCATATTTTACATGGTATCTAATGAGTTTATTAGTCTGGTGATTATTCTCAATAGAAAGCAAATGCTCTTCATCTTTCTCTATTGAGATAATTTTTATATCATTTAATTCAAATGAGCTCATCAGCACCCCTCCTGTTGAAATAATCTCAGGTGATTATTTGACTGTACCCAGATTTTTTGCCAAGACCTTATCTTTATAGTATAATTGATGATACTAAAAGTAAAATAAAGGTTTAAGCTTTATAATTTTTAAAATCACTACCCAGTTTTAATATAAGGATGATAATCAATATGAAGAGCTTACAATCTCTCTTAACTGATATCAAAACTTCCTGGCAAAAAATATTGGCTATCAACTGGAAGTTATTCTTTAAAAGAGTATATCAAAAATCCCGGGAAAATGATATCTTCATTCATGCCATGGGGCTTGTTTATATTACAACCCTCTCAATTGTGCCCTTTCTAATCTTTGCTTTTTATATAATGAACCTCTTTAATTTTTTTGGTAGAATTGATGATGTTATTGAGCAGGTGCGAGAGATAATATTAGCCAATCTGGCCACAGGCACCGGTGATACCCTGTTAGAATATTTAGAGGTTTATATTATCAATGTTGATATTGAACAATTGGGAGTTATTAGTTTTATCTCTTTAGTTGCTATAATAATTTTCATGCTGGCTCGAATTGAGCTTACTTTTAATGAAATTTGGGCTGTGAGAGAACATCGTGATATATTCAAACGCTTCGTTGCCTTTTGGACATTTATTACCCTGGGCACTTTTGTTATCGCTTTAATTTTAAGTTTAGGGTTTGCTCTGCTAGAAACTTACCTGGATTTTGGAGCGCCTGAAGCGCGTTTTGGCCAGAGCGGCCTTTTTAGTTGGATGATCTTTAGTTTAAACTTTCTCATTTTTATTATAGCATATTATTATATTCCTAACACCGATGTTGATCCCCTGGCTGCAGTTTTTGCTGGTTTTATCAGCGGAGGACTCTTTTTGCTCTCACGAGAAATTTATGCCATCTATACCAGAAGCATAGTACTCTATGGCCAGATATATGGTTCTCTCTCTATTATTCCTATTTTTTTAGTCTGGCTTTATGTTATCTGGGTCATAGTCCTTTTAGGAGCCGTTATCTCCTATGTCTTCCATCATCGAGAGAGTCTTTCCTATCTTATTGAAGATGGCAAACTCAATAATAGTCTTCAGGATCTTCTTCCTGCTGCTATTCTTATTATTCTTTATAAAAATTATCTCAATGCTGAGAATAAAGGCATTACCTTTAAAGAGCTTCTGCAGCGGATTCATTTACCTGGAGAAACTATAAATAAAAGTTTAAATAAATTAAAGGAAAAAAACTTAATCACTGAAAACAAAGAAAAAAAATACATCCTCCTCACTGACATTGCGGATTGGCCTCTGTGGTCAATATTCCAGTCGACTGTATCCATGGAAGAGATCGATATCAATAACATCTTCAATGATGAAGAGATGAAAGCTGTCTTCCATCAGTATCGTCAGGGAATGAAAAAATCTTTACAAGAAAAAACTTTAAAAGAGATAGTAAAAAATCAGTAAAGAAAATAAAGGGCTATCTCTAACTTATCAATCTAAAAGTTCAGGCAATGTTTCTGACATGGCCTGTAAACGCTTTAATAGAGGTAATAGCTTGGCTTCTAATTTTGTTATTAATAAATCTATCTCTTTATTAACCTCTGTTAATTTGTAGTCACTCTCCCCTTTGGCTGACTCATTTTTTTGGTTTTCAATTTCCTTGATTAGGCTATTGATGGTTTTATTAACTTCTCTAATCCTGGATAGCAGATTATTATATCCTGACCTGAGTTTCTCATCTTCAATAGTGGACATAGCCTGGGACATAACCTTTACTGACATTTGTAAACTCTGCAGCGCTTTAAACAATTTAGCTCTACCCTGAGAAAAATCACCTGATTTTAATGTTTCAATTATCTCAGCAAAATTTTCTATCAAAGAAGGCAAAAATTCCTGCAGGTCATCTATTGAGTTTTCCAATAAACCAGTAACATTTTTTGTAGTTACTTCAATTCTGTTAATATTATTCAATCTGGGGTTCATCCCGATATCATTGGGGTTAAACTCCTCATCGTTGATAAAGAGATTGGCAATATTTCTGCCTTCCAGGTTATCAGATATTTTTTCCAGGAGCTCATTGAGTTTTTCTGCCGAATAATCTTGCTCAACCACTTTTTCACCATCTATATATAAATCCATAGAGTATCCCCTCTCATTTTAATATTTTTCTCTGCTAATTTAATGGTATCAACTTTATATTATTAAGTAAAATATTTTAGCTTATATTTCTGATAAAAAATGATAACTTTCCTACTGGCTATTATTTGACTTAAAGGATAAAATTAAGGTATTGTTATAATATATATATCAACAGGCTTAATATTAGGAGGGTTAATTATGGTCAGAAAAGATGATGATAAAATAATTAAACAATTAAAAGAAATTCTAACTACAGGTGTAAAGGAGTATACAGAAAAAGCTAAAGTGCAGACTGAATGGCGGGAACCATTAATAGCAATTGCCTCTGCTCAGGATGAGTTATTTTATCAGCTAAAATCAGTTATTAGTCCAGAACATAATCTGCCTAAAGACTTAGTGCCAGAGGCGAAATCAGTTATCTGTTATTTCCTTCCCTTTGCTGCTCCTATTCCTACTTCCAATGCTGTAGATACCATGAAGCCAGCAATGATTAATATTGAGGAACAAAACTTCACAGCAGAAAAGAAAAGAAAACTGGATAATAATAAATCAGCAAATATCCCCGAAAATCTGCGACCAACAACTTCCTGGGCAAAAGCTTATAAAGAAACCAATGATCTAATAGGTATATTAAATAAAAAGCTAAAATCAACTCTGCAAGATTTAGGGGGCAGGGCTAATTATGCAGCTGCCACTGGCAATTTTTCGCCAGCAGAATTAATCAGTTACTGGTCCCACAAACACGCAGCTTATATTGCTGGACTGGGTACCTTTGGTCTTCATCAAATGTTAATTACCAGGGCTGGTTCTGCCGGCAGAATAGGAAGCCTGGTTACTGATTTGAAACTTCCAGTGACTGAACGACCGGAGCAGGAATACTGCCTGGCTAAAGCCGGTAAAGATTGTCAGCAATGTATTGATAGCTGTCACTTCAAAGCTTTAACTGCCGATAACAGGTTAAATAAAGAAAAGTGTTATGAAATTTTGCAGGCCAATGCCCGCTATTTTGCAGATGATAGTTTAGAAATATGCGGTAAATGTGTTTCAGGTGTTCCCTGTTCTATTTAATCTTTCACCCTTTATCTTATATTCATCCTATAATAATCACAGAGCCTGCCCAAAAAATTGCTAGTAAACCAGTTATAATAAACACAATGGGAATAGTTGCATAAATCAACAATAGGCCTAATAAAACCGGGGCAGCGGACATGCCAATATATTTCATGGTATTAAAAAGGGAAATAACAGAACCAGCTATCTCTCTGGGAGGCAGATTGGTGACCCGATTATAAATTGTGGGATTGATAATCCCGGTGCCGGCTCCATATATAACCATGCTGATTAAAATAAAATAGCTCTCCTGGGGCCAAAAGGGCAGTAATATCAAGGAAACCGCCAATAAGAAAAAACCTAGAGCTGTACGTTGCTGCCATTCTAAATACTTAGCAAAAAAGTTAGCTTTAGTGGCAAAGGCAGCTCCCACCAAGCCCTGGGTTGAAAGAGAAAGACCGGCTACTATTTCTCCCAGACCATGATATTGATGGATAAATACCGGCAAAAAGGTTACCATGGCATAAAGAAAAAAATAAGCTGCAAAGGATTGGAATAAAACCACCCTAATATCTCTTATTTGCAGAGTGTTTAACAAAGAGCTAAGATGTTTTGATAATTCATTAATCTCAAGCCTTTTTAAATTGGAAGAGGTCTCAGGTAATTTACCAAAAAATATAAGGGCCAAGATAAGAGAAAGTCCGTATACTGAAAAAACCAGGCGCCAATTGATTGCCGCTAAAAAACCTCCCAGGGAAGGAATAACAACAGCCCCAATAGAAATAGTACCAGTTAAAAGGCCCATTTTTTGCAAGCGATTTTCCCCTTCAAAGCAATCACTAATTATGGTCATCGCCACTGGTATCAGACCTGCAACACCTATACCCTGAAAAAATCTCCATATCAACAAAATAGCAAAATTAGGAGCAATAATGCTGCCAAGACCTGCTATACCATCTATGATAAGGCAGATCAGGGCTACTTTACGCCTGCCTAAAGTATCGATAAAATAGCCAATTACCGGCAAACTAATTGCTGCTGATATGGTATAGACACTAAGTATTAATCCCAGCTGTTCTTCAGGAGCAGAAAAAGCCTCCCCTATGGCAGGTAAGCCTGGAGCTACCAGTCCTCCTCCCATCACACCAAAGGAACCCATTATTAATACCAGAAGGAGTAAAACTGGAGTCAAATTACCCCTGGTATTTTTTCTATCTTTAGACCTGTTAGTTGATTTTTTTTGTCTTGACAATCCCAACATCCTCTCTAGGTCGACAGATTAATATCAATCATCATTAAAAGTAAGTTGCATTCTTTCATTGAAATAAGTTCTCACACCAAGTTTGACTAAGATAAAGGTAGTCAGAGTAACGGAACCTAAAATTCCCATCATTATGGCAATTTGGTATCTAATGGCCAGCAGGGGGTCAACACCCGAAAGAATTTGACCGGTCATCATCCCGGGAAGGAAAATTATCCCCATACCCACCATGGAGTTGATGGTGGGGAGAATTGAGTTATAAAAGGCCTGATTGGCTACCTTTTTGGTGGCCTGCTGCGGTGAAGCCCCTAACATCAGGGCAGCTTCTATTTTTTGGGGATCTTTTTTGATCTGATTAACAAGATACTCAACTCCCAGGGAAATCCCGGTCATAGAGTTTCCAATTATCATCCCGGCAATGGGAATAAAATATCTTGGATAATACCAGGGTGTCAAGCCAATTACCAGCAACAGAAAGAAAAAGAGAGTAAAGACTGTACCTGCTGCCATTGAAATAACTGTAACTTTTTTCATTTTAAAAGATAATTCTGTACTTACCCGGGCTATTATGTTCTGGATAGCAAAACCCTCCATAACAATTAAAATCAGCAGGGTTATCCCGGGATGGGGCATCTCAAAGATATATTCCAGCAAAAATCCCACCAGGACCAGCTGGATAGTCATTCTCGTAGCTGCTAAAATTATCTGCTTCTCCTTATCTATACCCTGTTTTCTAACAATGAGAATTAAAATTAAAACAAAAAAGTAAGCAATTAGCAATTGCAAAAGTGGAATATCAATTACCTCTCCATTAGCTATCGAATCCATGATAGTCCTCCTTTAAACTTCCCTCAGCGATGATGATTTGCTGGTCAGCAATACTATTGGTTAATTCAGGTGAATGGGTCACCATAATTATCCTGCATTCCTCTTCAAGGGCATAATCAGCCAGATAATGCAAAATATGTTTTTCGTTTTCTGTATCCAAAGAAGCAGTTGGTTCATCTAAGAGCAATATTTCTGGCTGCAATAATAAAAGTCTGGCCAGAGCCACTCTCTGTTTTTCTCCGCCAGAAAGCTCAGTGCTACTGGCTGTTAATTCTTTATTGAGATTAACTCTGGCTAATAGATTTTGATATTGTTTTTTGGCATAACCCCTTTGCCGGGCGAATTCTGCGGCCATCTCGAATTCCTCTTCAATGGTATTTCCAAACATAATTGGATTCTGGCCTAACATTTTTACCTGCTGGCGAAGTTCTAGAGGAGGATAATTTTCTAAAGCCTTATCTTTAAGGTAAATCTTCCCCCGGTCAGGAGAAATGAAATTTATCAGCAGGCGCAATAAAGTAGTTTTGCCTCCACCGCTGGGGCCACTTATTGAGGTTATTTTCTCATGACCCAGGGTCAACTCTTTAATTGCCAGGATATCTTTATATGCTATATCTTTTAACTTATACATGTTTTCCTCCTGTTAAAGCAGATTAATTTTATATATATTCACTATTATGGTAACAAAATATTTTATAAAGGGCAAAAAAGACAGCTATTTTATTGTTTTTAGCAGGAATTCACTATTATTTCTCTAATAGTTTATATAGCAGCGTTATGATAATTTAGTAACACACCATCACTTTAAAGCCCAAAATTTTGGGTAACTGAAAGCAGGGAGGAGAAATAAGATGAGCAAAAAACTTTTAGTACTTATGATGGCTTCTTTTTTACTGTTGGGATTATTGGTACCTGTTACTGTTATGGCAGAAGAAACCAGGGATGATCTAATAATTGCCGGAACTCAAGATCCGGACAATCTGGATCCTCGTTTAACAACCTCAGAATATTCTCGCGAAGTAATGGAGCTAGTATATAATTCCTTGGTATATTTAAACGAGGATTTGGAGATTGAATATGATCTTGCTGAAGACCTGGAGACTCCAGATGATACAACTTATATTTTCCATTTGAGGGATGATGTCACCTGGCACGATGGCGAACCCTTTACTGCCGAAGATGTAGTTTTTACTTATGAGGCAATAGCCGATGAAGAATTTGGTTCCCCTCACCGAGATAGAACCTGGTTCGATACTGTAGAAGCTTTAGATGATTATACAGTTAAATTCACCACTGAAGAACCCAATGCGGCAACATTAACTGGTCTGCGCAGATTTATTGCCCCGGCCCATCTAGCTCCAGAAGAATCCTATGAGGAGGAGCCTGGCACTTTTGCCTATGAACCAGTGGGAACCGGCCCTTATACTTTAGAAGAATGGGTACCAGATGATTATATCAGATTAGAAAGAAATGAGGATTATTTTGAAGGCCCGGCTAATTTAGAAACAATTATCAGACGGGTAATCCCTGAAGATGAAACCAGATATACAGAGCTTCTGGCAGGCGAGGTTGACATGGCGGAACCCCCAGAAAGAGAAATTGATGCTCTGGATCAGAATGATGATTTTACTGTCGAAAGTTCAGAGACCTTAAATTATTTCCCTGTAGCTATCAATCATGATTATGATGGTCATGACAAATTAGATGACGTGAGAGTGCGTCAGGCGCTAAATTATGCAATAGATAAGGAGACCATAGTCAATCATATCTGGCCCACTGCCACTGTAATGCACAGCCCCATCGTTCCAGATACCTGGGCCCATGATCCGGAAGCAATTTATCAATACGAGTATAATCCGGAAAAAGCTGAGGAACTTCTGGCCGAGGCTGGCTACGAAGATGGTATAACCTTATCGCTGGTAATGTCAGATGCTACTGACAACGTTGAGTTTGGTGAGATTATTCGTCACTATTATGAAGAAGCAGGCATTAACTTAGAGGTAAATACCATGGAGTTTAGCTCAGCTTTATCTCAAATTTTAGATGGTGATTTTCAACTTTACTTCATGGGGTCAACAGGTATGTACGATCCTCATGATTTCATGAATCGCTTTACTCACGGAGAAGGAACCACTGCCTATGATAACGAAGAGTTTAATGAATTAGTAGATGAGGCAGTCACTATTGTTGATGATCAGGATAAAAGAGCTGAATTATACTCAGAAGCTCAAAAGATTATGACAGAAGATGCCTACAATGTTCCACTTTATAACTCCCAGGTAACCATGGCCTGGAATGCTGACTTTGATTTTAATTATAATTATATAGAACGCTATCGCAACTTGCCGGAAGCCAGCTGGTCAGAATAAATTTAACCTGTATTTAATCCTGGCAATTTAAGGTCTTTTAATTTAGTCAAAGTAATAGCAGGCAGATAATTTTATCTGCCTGCTATAATATATTATTCTAATTGTATTATCAAAGGATGGTGAGAGCTTCCTTGCATATCTATATTATCAAAAGAGTTCTGCAAACAATCCCCGTTATAATTTTCGTTACAATTATTACTTTTATGTTAATCCATATTGCACCGGGAGACCCGGCTCTTATGAGAGCAGGACAGGATGCTTCTCAGGAGCAGATAGAGACAATAAGAGAAAGTATGGGGTTAAACCTGCCTGTTCACCAGCAATATTATCAGTGGATGGAGGGGCTATTCCGGGGAGATTTAGGTTTCTCGCTCCAGGATGGTCGTCCTGTTTTTCCCACTTTAATAAGGAGGATGCCAGCAACTTTATTGTTGGTTTTCTTTTCTTTCTTAGTTTCTATTATAATAGGTGTACCCATAGGAGTGCTTTCTGCAGTCAAAAGAAATTCTGTAGTTGATTCTATCTCCCGAATACTGGCCCTCCTGGGGCTTTCTATGCCTAATTTTTGGATGGCATTAATGTTAATACTGGTTTTTTCTTTTCATTTTCAACTTTTACCGGCCAGTGGCTCAGGTTCTTTACTGCACTTGATAATGCCCAGTATAGCTCTGGGTCTGCCTTCTGCCGGTTTGATTACCAGATTAACTCGTTCCAGTATTCTGGAAGTCTTAAATGAAGATTATATCAGGACAGCCTACTCTAAGGGTTTAAAAAAACAAATGGTAATTTATAAGCATGCCTTAAAAAATGCTCTTTTGCCAGTAGTAACAATAATAGGCCTGCAGATAGGATACAGGCTGGGAGGTTCAGTAGTAATTGAAAGTGTTTTTGCTTATCCCGGTATAGGCAGGTTTGCCTATCGCAGAATGCTGGCCAGAGACTATCCTATGATCATGGGAAATTTATTAATATTTTCCTTTACTTTTATCTTCATAAATCTACTAACTGATATATTATATGGCTTTCTCAATCCCAGGATTCGCTTTGATTAAGTTGTCTGAACTGATAAAAGCAAAACACCTGATTTTTATCTATCAGGATAACAGGTATTGAGTAAATTTCATTACGTCAAGGAGGTTCCTTCGTGCCTAAAGCAAACCCCCAGTTGAAGAAAAGCAATAAACAACAAAAAGCAGGAAAAAGGAGCAGTAATTTTAAAGATAACGTCTTAAAAGAACTAAAATCCAGCCCCACCACTATGATTGGTTTAGTGATTGTAGCAATATTTATTTTCCTGGCAATTTTCGGTCCTTATCTAACCCCCCATGACCCTTTCGGTCAGGAACTCATTAGATCACATGAACCCCCCAGTTTTAGCCATCCTCTGGGTACTGATTATTTTGGACAGGATGTGCTCAGTCGGATTATTTTTGGAGCTCGTATCTCCGTCATGGTGGGAATAGTTGTTGTACTTTTAAGGGCTAGTATTGGAATTTTAGTCGGTTTAGTCTCCGGTTATTTTGGAGGCTGGTTAGAGAGTATATTAATGCGGCTAGTTGATGCCTTTATAGCTTTTCCAGGTATTCTGCTGGCTTTAGCTATTATGGCCATTAGAGGGCAGGGTATAGAAAATGTGATTTTAGCTCTGACCATTACTGGTTGGCCCAGATTTGCTCGTTTAACGCGCAGTGAAGTTATTTCCTTAAAGGAAAAAGAGTACGTTACCGCTGCCCGGGGATTAGGAGCTTCAAATATAAAAATAATGCTGAGTCATATTATGCCCAACTGTATACCGACAATAATCGTCTATGCCACTATGGGGATTGCTACTCCTATTCTAGCTGAAGCCGGACTTAGTTTTTTAGGGCTGGGAGCAACGGCAGAGCAGGCTACCTGGGGTTTCCAAATGTCTTTAGAAAGGCAATATATGCGGACAGCCTGGTGGGGAGTCACCTTCCCGGGCATAGCTATCATGCTGGTGGTTTTGGGCTTTAATCTTTTGGGAGATGGACTCAGAGATGCCATGGACCCTCATATATAAATTATTACTGGAATAATTATAATCTTTCTGCCAGCCAGGCAACTTTTCGCAATCTAAGTTCTCTTCCTAACTCTGGCCCAGGTTCCAGTTCTGTTAATAACTTTTGCCCGGTAATACTCTCTTCCATCTCGGCTATAAGCACTTTCAACTTTTCATAATGTGCTAAAAATTTAGCCTGATAGTCAGTTCTTTTCTTCCTTAAGTCTTCCGCCACAGCTAAATAAATAAACTCCTGCAAAGAAAATTTTTCTCTTTTAATCCTGTCAACCATATCCACCAGTTCAACTGCTTCAACTCTTTGCCAGTTGCGCAGAGTATTTAAATTATCTACTGCCAATCTGACTGCTCTTATCCAGGCCCCGGGTATAGTTATATTTTCATCCCATTTTGCTATATAAGCCATATTTTCCTGAGCCATCTCCCAGGTCAGGGCGGCAAAGAGTAAATCCAGGCGAGAACTTAGTCTTTGTAAATTAGCAACCCTTTGTCCTGACTTTGAGTAATACTCAGCCAGGCCAGGAAAATGGTAATTAATAACTCCACGGGACTCAAGTATGGCAAAGAATTTTTCTGGTCTCGGGGCTAACAAAACATAGTGTAATTCCTGATAAACTCTTTCCTTTGCGATATTTAGCAAATTCTCGCCCTCAACTGCGCTAAAATAACTACAGGTCAGTTTAGTTAAGTTAAAATCAGGTTTTTCGGCCACTATCCTGGCTCCTCTATATAGACGGCAGGGATCTTCTTTTAAGGCGCCTGGCATAACCTGTATTTTGTTAGTCTGTAAATCCATTAATCCCCCCTGAGGATCACGCAATTGCTTATCGGCAAGATTCAAGGCCAGAGCATTAATTGTAAAGTCCCGCCTGCTCAGTTCTGTTAATAATAAATTCTGCTGTGAGATAAGGGTGATCTCCACCCCTTTGTAGAGAAAAACAGCAAAACATTTTCCCCCTTTTTTTACCTCGGGTAATTTTTCTTTAAGTTCACGGGCAGTAATCCCGGCAAAAAGCAGATCATAATCTTTAGGTCTGTTATTTAGTAATATATCCCTGATGGTTCCCCCTACCAGCCAACAATTGGCCCTTCTCTCCTCGATAAAGCCCAACAATTTTTCAGGCAGCTCCCGTTTCATATTTTTAAGAAAGGCAGTCAACTGGGCTAAATCTATAAAATCAGTTACTGGATAAAGTTTATAGGCCATTTTTCACTCCCCCTGAAATAATGGCACAAAAAATATAACAAAAAAAAGAGGGGTTTTCGCCCCCTAAATTTGAACTATTATTTTGTAAAATTTCTCGCTGCTCTACTTTCTACTTAAGATTTTCTATTTCACTGATACAGGACTCACAGATATATTTATCTTTAAAGAGGATTTTATTTTCCACGCTTTCACAAAAATAGCAAGAGGGGTGATATTTACTGAGAATAATTTTATCACCTTCAACATAAAACTCCAGAGGGTCTTTTACATCAATATCCATAGTATCTCTCAACTCTTTAGGCAAGACTACCCTTCCCAGGTCATCAACCTTTCTAACAATACCAGTGGTTTTCACTTTAACACCCCCTAATTTAGACTAAATCCTATTAAGCTAAGTTAATTTAACCATAAATTAACTCTATTGTCAATAGCTTTTTAAAGAAAATAATTTAGTAATATAAGCTGGTGCAAAAATCAGGGGAGAAAATAGTGATTATTTTTAAAATAATAGTTCATCCACTGTGACAAATTCATAACCTTTATCCTTTAACTCCTCAATAAGAGCAGGTAATAACTCTACTGTATTCGTTCTATCTCCTCCAGCGTCGTGGAGAAGAACAATGCCGCCTGGGTGAATTGTCTGTTTTATTCTGGTGAGCATCTGGTTTTTTTCATTAAACTCTTCATTCCAATCTAAAGAGTCAACGGACCAGTTTATAAAGCGATATCCCTCATTAATTAGTGTTTCCAACTGGTCATTAATTATTCTTCCATAGGGAGGACGAATCAATTCCGGTTCATAGCCGATCTCATTTTTAATCACCTGATTGGTCCTTTCTATTTCTCTTTCTACTTCCGCCATTTCCAGTCTAGAAAAATCCTGGTGGCTATAAGAATGATTGCCAATCAAATGACCTTCCTGTGCTATTCTGGTCACAGCTCCTGGAAAATTTACTACCTGATATCCAACTACAAAAAAAGTGGCTTCAATATCATAGGCTGCCAGTATATCTAATATCTGCTCTGTATAGGGGCCTGGACCATCATCAAAGGTTAAGGCTATCTTATTGGTCTCGGAAAAGCTCCTGACGAAAAAATGGTCAGGATATTTTTCCACCTGTTCTCTTATCCTTTCCACAAATTCTGGTTCTGCCTTTACTCCCATCGATTCTTCAGAAAGAGACTCTTCTAGTTTTTCCTCATCAATATCCTTAGACTGCTCCTCTTCCTCTGAAATGTTTTCCTCCACTTCTCTCTCTGCCTCTCTCTCTGGTCTTGCTAGCTGATAATCATTAAATAGCAGTTCTTCTGAAGAAATAGTATAATTTAGATCTTCTGAAGGCAGTTGATTCTCAGGATTATCTGACGATTTTTCCTCTGTATTAATCGCTGTATCCCCGTTTGGAGTCGTCTCACGGTCCTGGGTATCTGGAGAATCAAAAAAGGTCTCAAGAGCCATGATAAACTCACTATTTTCTATGAGATTAATAGCTCGTTGAGTGGCAGCAGCCCCCTCTTCTAAAAGGTTTTCTTGAAAACTCTCATCATTATGCCAGCGATACATCTGAAGAGAATACGTAGTAGCTGCAGTAATTATTACTGTAAGAGCTAATATTAAAATTATAAAAATTGGTTTTTTGTTCATAATTCTCTTCCTTCCAGTCCAACTAATATGGATGTAAGTAAATTAAGCTATCTCTATAATGATTAATATTCTTCCACTATCTCATCATATTTAAATCTGGTCTCGCGCGGCTTTAATTCTTTAGCATCATCATGGTAACCAGCAGAAATCATCATGGTTATAACAAAATTGTCCCCTAAACCAAAGAGCTCCTTCGTCGCCTCAGCATCAAAACCACTCATGGGATGGGTATTGACTCCATAACTTTCAGCTGTAAGCATTATGCTCATGGCTAATAAAGAACTATTTCTCACGGCAAAAGTTGTCGCTTTAATAGGATCTTTCTTATCTTTTTCATTAGATTTGATAACTTTTATAGCCTTTTCCTCAGTTATCTTGCCTAACCTGATTTTTTCATCCCAGATGGGATTATCTCGGTTGTAGCCTTTTTTATTCCCAAGAATAATTAAGAGTACCGGAGCATCTAGAACCTTCTGTTGTTGACAGGCTTTTTCATATACTTCCTTTCTTTTAGCCTGACTCTTTACAGCAATGATTTTCCAGGGCTGTAAGTTATATGCTGATGGCGCTAAAACTGCTTGATTTATAATTTTCTCTAATAACTCATCAGCCAGGGGTTTGTCAGGATCAAAGTGATAAACCGATCTTCGCTTCTGGGCAGTCTCAAGAAAGTCAACACACTCTCTAGTCATTATATAACCTCCATTATTAACAACAAAGTTTTTCCATTTTATAGGATGCCTCTATTATTAATTCTATTTTTTTTCAATTAATCCTGTAAAATTATCTAAATAATTATGATTAATATCCAATCAATTTTGAAAAGCCCCGATTTTCTTTAAACTTTATGACTTCCACCAACAAAACCTAAGCCCCAAAACTAACTTTTTCAGAATAGCTAGTTTTGGGGATTCATAATAAATCAAGGCAATTTATTAATTTATCTTATCATTTATAAGGAACAGGATTCTCCAGGCTCTAACACCACCACTTCAGTAGAGGGCTGCTGCCTGGAGACTAAATCAACAAATTGGTCTGCTTCAGCAACCAGGATGGGAAAAGTTCCATAATGCATGGGTACCACAATATCTGGCTTTAATAATTCAACAGCCTTAGCTGCTTGCAGCGGATCCATAGTAAATACACTGCCAATGGGTAGTAGAGCAAGATCAATATCATAGAGCTCATTAAACAATTCCATGGATGAAAATATTCCCGTATCTCCTGCATGGTATACGGTTTTATCATCATTTAAAGTTATGATATAACCTGCTGGAGCACCATCTTCACCAGAATGAAGAGCCTGCACCATTGTAATCTCTTGTCCCTTAAGTGAAACGGTGCCACCAATATTCATGCCCAGACCACCATTGAGAAAGTTATCTTCTGTGAGATTTGATGAGTTATTATCCTGGATTTTAGCTAATACTTCTGGCTGCCCAACAATGACTCCGTCATCAGCAACTTTTTCTTCTACACTTTCCAGATGATCAAAGTGATCATGAGTTATTAAAATAATATCAGCCTCGGCAGGCTCTTCTTCTGGAGCCGAAGGATTATCTTCCAGATAGGGATCAATCAGGAGCCTAGCACCTTCGCTACTGACAATTTCAAAGGATGCATGTCCCAACCATTTAATCTGATGTGCCACAAAAACCCCTCCTTTAATATTTGGCCCTGGGGCCAGGTTTTGTCTCTCATAAATTTAGTTCTTGATTTAAATAAATTTTCCTTCCTCTAATGCCAAAAGCCCCGGAGGAGTAACCGGGGCTTTTGTAAGCTTAAAATATCTAGAGCATAAAAATACAGGTATATTTATGGAAAATTAAAATTCTGTGACGGTTTCAACATCAGACTCCAGGGCTGTCAAACAACGCTTGACAAGCTCTTTCCTTAGATCTCTTTCTTCACTGCCCTCTAATTCAGGATCTCCTGCAGGGTAGGGAATAGCAATAGCAGGTACTATTCTATTGGCACCAACTGAGCGAGCAATGGTTGTAATAGAGCATAATTGGACAACAGGGATTCCGATTCTATCTATTTCTTTGGCCATCGTTGCACCGCAACGAGTACAGGTGCCTCAGGTTGAGGTCAAGATTACAGCCTGCACTCCAGAATCCTTTAACTCCTGGGCTATATCCTCGCCCATTTTTTTAGCATTTGCCACTGAGGTGCCAGTTCCGGTAGTTACATAGTAATAATCATGTAACTTACCAACCTCACCTCTTTCCTCCAATTCTCTCATCACATCCAAAGGAACAACTCTATTGCCATCTTCATTAGCATAAACAGAATCATAGCCACCATGAATGGAGCGATAATCTAACTGACGCATATCATTGTGGCCTTTAAGAGAATAGCGGCCATATTTGGTAGCGCTGGCTGATTCAATACTGTCGGGGTTTTTAGCTGGAACAATTCCGCCAGAACTAACTAAAGCCACTGTTGATTTATTAATTTCTCGCACTGCCGGAGCCGGTTCTACTTCATCAAAGACAGGCATGGGTAATTCGGTCTCAATATCTTCGCCAGCCAGTCTTTTCAACAGCATTTCAACAGCTCTTAAAGAACCTCTTTTATCGGCAAAGAGAGTTTTTCTCTGTCCCCGGGGGAAATAACCCTCTTCCTCTGGAGGCCCCAATTCTTCGTTCTTTAAAATTTTAGTGATAAGACCGGCCATTTGAGGTAAAGCTTTTCTCATTCCAGCTGCCGAATCTGGAGTAGGCACGATATAGGCATATCTTTTAGCCGGGTCAAGACCAGGATTTTCTTCATACATACCGCTGACAGCTGGTATATTTAATTCTTCTCCTGCTACTTCACAGGCCTTAGCGCAGGCCATGCCATACCTGCCGGCATTAAAGGCCGGACCAGCTACAACTAAATCAGGTTCTGCTGAGTTAATCAAATCGGCTACCTGACTATAAGCTTTATCCTTCTCATTGATATAATTATCTCCACATATTACTGTGGCTACTACATTAGCCACATCTCCTAGTTCGGTATCTAAAGCCCCGGCTGGACCTACAGCTTTCATCTCTATGTGGGGAGGAGTATCGGCTTTATCTTCTCCTCCTATCTGACCAAAAAATTGATTTAGATAACAGACTACACGGGGTTTTTTTTCTGACATTTACAGTCACCTCCCAGAATTCATATTAATACTGACGAGCAGTTAAATTATGATATCCAATCTCTGAAGTTGAACCAATAATTGCATTCAATTCACAAACAATAGAACCATCATCACAGAAACTATCTCCAGAACCACCAGCCAAATTGGCTAAGCTTCCTATATTGCCAATAACTCTTTCGGCGGGGTCTAATTTTACCATATGACTCACATTACCTGTGCTGATAACAGCCTTAGCCACCGATGAGGTATCGGCAAGAGACTGGGAAAAACCATCATTGCCGGCACATTCATCAGTTATTAAGACAGTTTTAATGCCATCCTCTTCTAATAATTTGCAGTTTTGTAATAAATCAGAATCAGGATTGCCATAACCTTCTTCAGAAATTATTACGCCATCAGCACCCATTGTTTTAATCAAACCGGTAGCATGTTCACAGGCCCGAACTTTGCCGGTAAAAGTAGTCAATTCTGGAGTTAAAACCACTCCTAAAAAGTTTAAGTCCTTACCGTGGCGATCGTATAAATCCAGTATAATCGAATTATTCTGATGCTGATAGGTGGTTATTTTATCACAGGCTGCCACACAATTACCACTGACCAGAGCACCATCAAGTATTTCATTGGGATGGATCCAGGTCGGTAGAGTCTCTTTAGCATCTATTCCATAAATATAACTATCGTGTAATAAACCCTGAGCAATGAGCATCTTCAAATAGGCCACTCGAGGTAAACCTTCAACTTCTTCTCCTCTTTTATTCATAGCCGGCAAATCATAGGTGTTAATATTATCAGGTTCCATATTTTCGGCAGCTTTACCTAAATACTCTGCAGCCTTCAAGCCTGCTTCCCGAACAGCCTCCTCATGCTGATGGGCCTCTAGATTTCTTCTAGGGGTAAAGGTAAGCACCAGGTTGCAGGTCTGGGAAAAGGGAGTATATTTGGCTCCTTCGCCCCACATATCGATAAGCCCCTCCTGAATGGCCACAATATCACCAGTCGTTACCACGGCTGCTCCTTTAAGGGCTAGAGTCCTGCCAGCTCCGACCCGGCCCATTTTATCAGTCACACCTGGGTAACCAGTAATCTCATTATCAAGTCTTACCCTCGGCTCAATAACGTCTTTCACCGGAATTATTCTGGTTTTATCACCTGGTCTAGCAACTGTCATTTCTACTGCTGCCAGCCTTTTGTCCTCTAATAATAGCTTTCTAAGTTCTGCTCTGGAAACATGAAGCAGACCATCTTCAATTTTGGTTTGCTCACCTAATTTAATATCTTCAATTTGCACTTCACCAATTTCCAATTTCAATTTTATGCACCTCCCAATTGCTCAAAAATTTTTAATTCTTTTAATGAACTCTCCAGGGCCCAGAGATCCAGTTTTTGATAGGCTTTAACTTTATCAGCATTATTAATCTCTGTGGGGGCCTGATACTTTTTCCGCCATCTCTCTTCAGCTTCATCCAAAAGCTTCTGAGTCCTATAGCCAGCATTCTCTGCTTTTTGATAGGCTAAAATCAAACTTCTAAAGGGGGAACCTATCAAGCCTCCATTGGCTGGAAGGGGATGAGTTAATAATTTCCAGTCTTGCTGAAGTAAGCTCCTAACCTCAGAAAATAACTCCCAAATATCATTGAATTCCTGGCAAACCTGCCAGTTATCTCCCTGCTTATCATTGGAGCTGTTATTGGAGAGCAATACAGCCTGTTTCTCAATAACTAGGGGATTATTTGTAATGAGCATATAATTCACTTTTTTTCCTCCCCAGAGTTCTTAATCAAGGGTTGATATCAATTTCACTATCTCTAATCATGATTTTATCATAATCGTGATTAGCGCGCAAGTAATAAAACAATAATTTTTAAAAGTATTTCCACAATTGAGGTAAAAGGTTTATCCTCCCGGGCTCTTTAGCAGTTAAATTATTAAACTCGCAGGCCAGTGATAAATTCAGTCAATAGTCCAACCAGGGAGCCCGACCAACCATAGAGCTTGAGCTTGGTGAGATAGGGGCCAGCAAAAGAGTTAAATAAATCTTCTATGGCAGCTGGTTCCATGTTTTCTACCTGTTTAATTGCTATTTTTTTAATTTCCAGGGTATGCAGCAAAGCCTGGAAATGGTCTTCTAAACCGGCTATAGAATTAGTCAATAGCAGATTAAAGATAAATTCCAGGCTTTCCTGGTTTATGGCCTGAGAATAATCTCTGGTTGAACGAGATATGTGACAGTCTAATATGTCTTTTAACTCCTCCAGGAATTTATCCTCCTGCGATAAAGAAAGTATAAAATTATGCAAATCCCGGGATAAAACTTCAGGTCCTAATATGTCTTTAAGCTTGATAGATTCCTTTCTTTCCAGTAGGAAATTCTGCCCCAGGGCAAAGATTGAGAATAACTTATCCTCTATTTTAGCTTTTTCCCCTCTGGTCAGGACAGAGTTATTTTTTTCAGCAGAAGGTTTTAATCCTGTAAAGCTCTGCCATATATTAGCGGGACTTATAACATATAAACTAGTTTCAACAAGGAATTTCAAACCAGGTTCAATGATTTGTGAAAGTTTTTTGTTTTCTTTATCATCTAAAACTGTTATAAAACTAGATATTTGTCTATCAAATATCTCTTCCCCGGCCAGAAAACCTTTTTGCCCATATTTAAAATCAGCCAGGCTGAGTTCTAAATTCCAGCCTATCTCGAAGAAGCGCCGGAAAAAACGTTGAAAGTTTCTGGCAACATCGTCTTTTTCCAGTAAAATAACAATCAACTGCTGCCAGTCTTCACTTTTAGCTCTTTTAAGTACCTCTTCCGCTGTTCCCTGGCTAATTTTAATAATAAAGGGCTGTAAAATACTTTTCAAGGCCCGGCGATTGGCATTTAAAAATTCAGGCAATTCATCATCCAATAATATATCAATTATTTCATCTAAGGTACCCCTGCCATCTGTTAAATAATAAGCCCCCCTAAAGAGGGCAGAGCTTATCCAGCCCTGTTGAAATTCCCCAGATTTCATCTCCTCTTCTAGTATATAGCTGGCAGCATCTTTGATTTCAGCTCGATTTTTTTGAAAATAATCCTCTAACCTAACAATAAAGAAGTCTAAAATAGAGTTGAAATTTTCTTCCAACAGGAAAATCAAATTTTCTCCCCAATCACCTTCAGTCTTCTTATATCTTTGTAAATAATCCTGAAAAACCTTGCTGACTTTCGGTATTGCCCTGCCTTCCTTTAGGCTACCTAACAAACCTTCCACAGAGGCTGTGGTAATTCTACTCCTGCTTGAGGTTGGAATAAGTTCTTTGATATTTCTTGCAGATAACTCCTCTACCAGAAGCCCCTGGCCTAAAGAAATAATTTGTTCCAGGCTCTTTTGCTTGTAATTAGCTAACTTTTTGTCTTCCTTATCTCCCGAAGCTTTAAATAGTCGTTGCCCGTAATCTATTGATTTATCTAGCAAAAATTCCACCAGGTTATCTTTTTGGTCAGAGGAAATATAGTTATTTAGAGCTTGATCTTTGGTTAGAAAATAGTCATTTATTTTCAGTATAATATCACTTAAAATATTTTCCTCTATCTCTATCTCCTGATATACCTCGATTATATTTTCTTTGATTTTAAGCAATAAATCTGAAGTAATTTCCCAGTTTTCTATATTTCCCACAAGTCCCTCTGATATTTTTTCGCTATCCTGATAAATAAAATCCGCCAGCCAATCTACGGTTTTGGTTGCAATTAAAGTGCTGCTGACCCTTGTTAGGGCTCTAACTCTGCGATAATTGTTTTTGCTCATTTCTGCATGGATTAAATTCTCAATTTCTGAGCGCTTCTGTTGGAACAGAGAGCTGATCCGATAAGGCTCTAACAGGTCATCCTGGACAAAATCCCCTACAGCTATAGCAAATCTTTCCTGATTGCGAGCAAATAAGCCCGGGGTCAGGGGCACCTGTAAACCAGCAATCTTCTTGGGTTGGTAGGGTCTGAAAATCATTTTTATTGCCAGGACATTAGTGAGAAATCCTACAAAACCATAGACTAACATAGCTATTAGCAACCGACCAGGTCCAGCAGTTGCTGCCAGCAGACCTCCTCCTAAAATTTCTAACATCAGGCCAGCAATAAAACCTAACAAACCACCAAAATAAGTTAGAGGTTTCAACTCTGTCCCCATAAAGCTTTCCACTACCTTGCGCATATCCTCAACAGAAAGTTGGAATAAATTATCTGCCACTGCCTGACTAACTCTATCGCGTAACAACTCGGGAAGGTTGTTTTCAATAAGTTCCAGAAAGAAAGCAGTCATCCGCTCCTGATAATCATCCTGCAGCTCCAGCCGGTCAATTATCTTAACCGGGCTTTCTTCTTTCCATTGAGCCAACCAACTCTCAATACTTAACTCTAAAAAATCAGAGAGCCGGTCAGCCAACAAGGCATTTAATTGATATTCTTTAAAGCCTAAAGATCTATCAGTTAATTTATCAGTGGTAAAGAGTAAAATTATTTTTCTCAAAGAACTGGCAAAGTTATCATCCTGAGCTGCTGCTGAAAATAACTCAACCAGTGCTTTGTTAGCTTTTTGCTCTGCTGAAAAATTATGTATCAATGTTGCTAATTTATAACTAACCTCTTCTGCTGCTCTAGGAGAAATTATTATTTTTTTGCTTATATTGCATAAAATATAGGGTAATTCCCTGGCCAATCTGCCAGCAAATTCTTCGCCGACTAAGTCTTCCAATGAGAGGTCATTTAATTCCCCGGAAAGTTTAACAATAAATTCACCAGGGGAAAAATCTTTAGTGAAATAATCTTTAAATTTTGCCAGCAAAAATTCATACCAGGCAGTTTTATCGAAGAATTCTAGCTCAGAGATTCGGTAAAAAAACCAGCCCAGGCTTTTCTTTTCAAAAATTTCTGTTAATTCCTGCGATAAATCACTGGCCAGGCGGTCAATATTCTCTCCTGCAGCCAGGTCAGACATCACACCGCCGATTATGCCATAACGCTGGGCAACATTTCCCTGTAAGGCTTTGTAGAGGACCTGTTTTATGCTATTGCGTAGTCCCCTCCCCTGGGCCAGCACTTCTCCAATGGCTTTGTCCACTCTCTCCTCCAGTTCATCTCGATTATTCTCCAGCCAGGTTAACAAGCGGGAAATCACCTGAGGCAGTTCTTTCTGCAAAAGAGGAAAAAGAACCTCCTGCCAGTTCTCCCCCAAAAGTTCAGGCAGGGTTAAATCGATGCTCTGAAGAGAGGTGAAGAGGGCCTCCAGCAGATCTTCTCCAATACTTTTGCCGGTATTGGTCTCTAAAAAAGAGAGGATTTCTTCAGCCAGATTATTTTTGGCCGCTAATCTCTCAGTGGAAAGTAAAACCTCGGACAGTGGCTTGCGAAAAATACCAGTTAATCTTTCCTGGAAATAATCTTCCAGCTCTAACTGAGCAAATAAATCTAAGAGAACTTCGTTTAATTTACCCTCTCTAGCCTGCAGTTCGTGCTGCCCTTTTTGCAGCAAGTTTTGGATATTTTCAGTTAATTGCTCCTGATCCTGTAACTCAGCTAAAATAGCCAGTAATAATTCAATGAATTCTGCAACTTTTTCTGGATCCTGAAAAAACTCCTGACCCAGCTGCACCAGGTTTTCACTAATGATTTCTAACTGTTCAGGACTTATGGCCTCAGCCAGGTCATTATTTGAGGCCAGGGCAGTTAATATATCAGCCACAAAATCCTTCTGGCTGCCAAAGCTAGCTAACCCTTCAATTGACTGCTGAAATCCAGCAATATCCTGCCAATTAAGTCCCTGCAGCTCTTCTCGCATGCGGACAGATACTATATCATCTAAAAGTTTAGAGAGTTCCTTTTTAAACTCAGGGCTTTCAAGTTCACCAGAGATGGTCTTATAGTTAATAATTTTTTCTTCCACCAGGTTGCTTAAATTAAAAATAAATTCTTCTCTTGTCTCCTCTAAAACTCCACCAAAGGGACCAATCTTGCGAAATAACATTCTAACTGCTATATCATTGGTAATATAGCCAGTAGCAGCACCGGCTAATCCATTTAATATCAAATTAAGTAAGTTCATTAAATCCCCCCGGTTATTTCACAGGACAATTAAGCCGTCATTTTATTAGTTCTGATCAGCAACCAGACCAAAATCTTCCCCCACCAGGGCAGCCGCTTTTTCTTTCTGCGCTGCTGGCACTAACCAGCTTATTTTGATTTCAGAAGTAGTAACCAGCAGAATATCTATCTCCTTTTCAGCCAGCAGGGCAAAAACTCTAGCTGCTACACCTGGTTGTGATCTCATACCTGGTCCAACTACGGATATTTTACTTACATCCTGGCGGTACCACCATTCTTCAATATCCCACTGTTGTCTGGATTGAGAAATAATTTCTTTGGCCTGAGATAAATCTCCTTCAGCGATGGTAAAACTGAGATGCATCCGCCCCTGTCGATCTTTTAGCTGAGATATCATATCGACATTTATTTCTGCTCTGGCCAGGTTAGAGAAGACAGCAGCTAAAGTTTTAGAATTACCAGGGACATTGCGCAGGGTTATCTCAATATCCTCATCAGAGACAGCTAAACCAGTTACAATACTGGCTTCTAAATAATCCACCCCGCCATTTATAACTGTACCCTGATAACCTGAACAACTACGTCCAACATAAAGGGGAACTTCATATTTTTGGGCCAGTTCTACAGCTCGAGGATGGATTACCTCAGCTCCCAAGCTGGCCATCTCTAACATCTCTTCATAGGATATTCTATCAAGTTTACGAGCTCGAGGCAAAATTCCAGGGTCACAGGTATAAATACCGTCGACATCAGTGTATATCTCACAGCGAGCTTCCAGCTTGGCAGCCAGGGCTACCGCTGAAGTATCACTGCCTCCTCTGCCTAAGGTGGTATATTCATCATTCTCAGCTACACCTTGATAACCGGCCACCACTGGTATATTACCCCTCTGTAATTCCTGATGAAGACGGCTGGTATCAATGTCTATAATCCGGGCTTTCTGATGGCTATTGGTGGTAGTAAGATTTAACTGAGCCCCTGTAAAGGAGACAGCCTCTTTCCCTAACTCCTGTAAGGCCATCGATAATAAAGCTATTGAAACCTGCTCACCGGTATTGAGCAGCATATCAAGCTCTCTGGGGTCAGGTTCGTCACTGACAGAATGAGCCAGGGATAGCAGTTCATCTGTGGTGTCCCCCATGGCTGAAACTATAACTACAATACCTACTTCTTCACTCCAGCGTTCTTTTATCTGTCTGGCCACCTCTTTGATTTTATCAACAGTTGCTAGAGAGCTACCACCAAATTTCTGAACAATAATTTCCATTACAAATATCCTCCGCCTATCTATATAAAAATAATTTTATGGTGCTGCTAAAATTCCTTAGATTCTTTAATACTTTATCATATCTGGATAAAAATTTAAAGTAATTCTTTGCTTCCAGGCTTCTGCAAAGCTAATCCAGCCTGGCACTGCTTGCAATCAGTTGCTGGAATCGCAGAAACCTTTAGCTCCAGGAGGGGTTTGAAATCATAAGAAAAGTCGACCTTTCCTCCACTGCGATCAATAATAGAGGTTATGCCAATAATATCTACGTTATATTGTTCTAATAATCGTAAAACTTCTTTGACAGATCCTCCGGTAGTAACGACATCCTCAACTACCAACACCCTTTCTCCAGGCTGCAAAGAAAATCCCCGGCGGAGTTCCATCTGACCCGATTTTCTTTCGCTAAAGATGCTTCTCACCTCAAGGGCAGCAGCAGTGACATAAGAAAAAACAATCCCTCCCGTGGCTGGACCAATAACCACATCAATATCTTCCTGCCAGCATTGAGCCGCTATTTCTCCCAGCCTGGCTGCCCTAGCAGGGTATTGCAATACTTTAGCACACTGAATATACTTATTGGCATGTAAACCGGAACTCAACTCAAAATGTCCAGTTAAAAGAGCCTCACTTTTTTGCAACATATCCTGTACTTCATTAGCTGTCATTATATAACCTCCTGTAGTTGTTTAAAAATGTTTTATATAGAATCAATAATATCAGTAGCAGAGCCTGGCTGATGAGTTAATAAGCTCTATTGCTGCGCCTTGCCAATAATCTCTTGCAGAGAGGAATAATTATGGTGGGCTAAATAATCTGCAATACCTTCCTTGATTTTCAGGGCTGCCTGAGGGTCTAACAAGGTAGCTGTCCCTACGGCAATGGCTTTAGCTCCGGCCAGGAGGAATTTAACTGCATCTTCTCCTGTCATGATTCCTCCTACTCCTAAAATAGGCAAGATATCGGCAGCGGCCAATTGGTATACCAATTTTAAAGCAACCGGTCTAATAGCCGGGCCAGATAAACCGCCATAGATATTACCCAGTTCAGGTTTCTGTCTCTTAAGATCTATATCCAGGGCCGGTAAAGTATTTGTAACAGCTAAAGATTTTGCCCCTCCCTCTTTAGCAGCCTGAGCTACTGCTTCAATATCACTAACCACAGGGGTTAGCTTCACCATAATCCAGCCGGGATAATTTTTAGCGACCTTGCTGGTAACTTCATAAACCATAGCCGGATCAGTTCCAAAGGCTAATCCTCCTTCACCTATATTGGGACAGGAGACATTTATCTCTAAACCAGTTATCCCGGGCTCATCTTTAAGTTCAGCAGCTAATTTAGCAAAGTCAGCAATGCTGTGGCCAGAAATATTGGCCAAAATTTTAGTTTCTTGCCGGGCCAGCCAGGGAAGTTGCTCTTTTTTGAAATTAGCTATGCCAGGATTTTCTAAACCTATGGAATTTATTATCCCAGCTGGAGTTTCAACAATTCTAGGAGGAGGGTTGCCTGTGCTGGGCTCCACCGTTATGCCTTTGACTATTAAACCGCCTAACTCAGAAAGTTGGAATTCACTGGCCAGCTCCTGGCCAAAACCACAGGTACCAGAAGCGGTAAGTACTGGATTGGATAATTCTAGTTCCCCAAGGGCAGTGGATAAATCGATTTTAGCCATTAGAGAAGATCACCTCCTGAGAAGAAAAGACCGGGCCCTCATGGCAGACCCTTTTGTTCCCTTTAGAGGTTGAACAGACACAGGAGAGACAGACCCCCGTGCCACAGGCCATTCTTTCTTCTAAAGAAAACTCCCCGGCAATATTTTGGGCAGCCATTATTTTCTGGATCTTCTCCAGCATAGGATCAGGCCCACAACTAACTAACCAATCTATATCTATTTCTTCAGAGGATAAAAATTTTTGTAAAAGCTCAACAGCTGTACCAGCAAAACCTGTTAGGCCATCTTCACTGGCCAATTTTAAGTTGAAATCGAGGTTTTTAAAATCCGCCGATAAAACCTGTATTTGCTCGCTATTTTGCGCTCCTAAAAAGAGATAAAGCTCATTTTCTTTAACCAGTTGAGAGGTTAAAAAATAAAGGGGGATTATTCCCAGTCCGCCTCCCAGCAAAACTACTTTTTGCCTGGAAATATCAGTGGTGAAACCAGAGCCTAAAGGGCCTAAAAAGTCTATTGTATCTCCGGGGCGAAAAGTGGTCATAATCTTTGTGCCTCGTCCTCTAACCTGATAAACAAAGGTTAATATACTCCTATCTTCATCAGCACTATAGATGCTAAAGGGGCGACGCAAAAGAGGATCCCAGCTTTCTTTCTTTCTCACAGAAAAGTGACAGAACTGCCCTGGCTGAGCCTCCCGGGCTGCCTTTTCTTCCTTTACTTCCAGGCGAAAAAGTTCAGGGCCAATCTGGCTGTTAGCAATAACCTTTGCCATTTATTTTTTACCTCCTACCCGCACTTCATTGATTTCCTCTTTCATCTGCCGGGCGGCAAATTCAGCTGCCTCAGCATAATTTGCGGTTGAAAATTTTTCAGCTATTTCTGGACGCTGCCAGGCAAAAATAATGGAACGAGCTGCATTGACTATGCCCCCCAGTCCCCTTTCATCAAAGCCACCAGCTGTTTCAGCTGCTCCTCCTCCCTGAGCTCCGTAACCAGGGATAAGAAAGAAGGTAGATTCCAATTGAGCTCGCAGGTGAGCCAGTTCTTCTGGACGGGTCGCCCCTACAACTGCCCCTAAATTACTATAACCACTTTCTCCCTGATATTCACTACCCCATTCAGCAATTAAACTTCCCAGTTTTAAATAAAAGGGTGTATCATCTGCTAAGAGAAGATCCTGCAGGGCTCCTGCTCCAGGGTTAGAGGTTCTAACTAGAGCAAAGGCTCCCTTATCTGGATAATTCAAAAAAGGAGCTATTCCCTCCTGGCCTAAAAAGGGGTTAATAGTTAAGGCATCAGCTTTTCCCAGCCCAGAGAGAGAATCTGTTTTGAGATAGGCATCAGCATATCCCCGGGCTGAACTGCCAATATCATTTCTTTTACCATCAAACAGCACTAAAAGACCTTCTTTTTGAGCAATATCAATAGTTTGTTTTAGAGCCTCTATTCCAGCCAGGCCTAATTGCTCATAAAGAGCCAGTTGCGGTTTAACTATTACTGCAGTTTTAGCCACAGCAGCTATAATTTCACTATTAAATTCTATAATAACATCTCGTAGTCTAGCAGTTTTCTCACTTCTATCAGGGGCTGAATTGACCTGATATTTCTCCAGGAGAAAATCTGGCAATCTGTCTAAATGGGGATCTAAGCCAACACAAACAACACTATTCTTTTTCTCAATCTCGGCAATTAACTTATCAATAAAGAATTTCAGCCTCATCACCTCTATCATCATAAATAATTTGGCCCTCTTTAATGGTTAAGAGGATTTTGCCAGTGCAATCTTTTCCTGCATAGGGAGAATGTTTGCCAAGAGATTTAAACTTGCCGGGATCTATCTGCCATTTTTTCTTAGGATTAAAGACTGTTAAGTCAGCTGGGGTTCCCTCTTTTAGGCCCTCAACTTCCAATTGTAGGATTTCAGCTGGATTATAATACATCAATTCCACCAATTTATCCCAGTGGAGTTTTTGCTGACTGATTAAGTCTTCATGCAGCACAGCCACTGCTGTCTCCAGACCAGAGATGCCAAAGGCGGCAGAGTCAAAAGTACCCATCTTTTCTTCTATCGTATGAGGGGCATGATCAGTAGCTATTACTGCAATCTCATCCTCCTTTAGAGCTTGCTGTAAGGCCTGGCGGTCCTCTTCACTTCGCAAAGGTGGATTTACCTTTGTAGCTGTGTCATAACCCAGGACAGCTTTGTCGTTCAGAGTCAGATGGTGCGGTGTAACTTCAGCCGTTACTTTAATCCCTTTATTAATCGCCTCTAAAACCATTTCTAAGCCTCTTTTGGTGCTTAAATGGGCAATATGGAGGCTAGCCCCAGTTAATTCTGCCAGGGCTATATCTCGGGCTATCATGATCTCTTCTGCTGCTGCTGGAATAGGCTTTAGCCCTAAAATCGAGGAGTAATATCCTTCATGCATAACCCCCTCTGCTGCCAATTTTAAATCTTCGCAGTGACTAATTATTGGCAGGTTAAAATCAGAAGCATATTCCATCGCCCGCCGCATAACTTCACTATTCATAACTGGCTGCCCATCATCTGTTAGTCCAAGAACGCCTGACTGAGCTAAAAAACCTATTTCTGCTAATTCATTACCGGCACTGCCTTTGGTAATACTTCCCAGAGGCTTTACATCAACGGGAACCTCAGCTGCTCTGGCCTTTATAAGCTCTATAGTGGCTGGATTATCGGCCACAGGCCTGGTATTGGGCATAACAACCACGGTAGTAAATCCTCCAGCAGCTGCTGCTTCACTGCCAGTTCTTATGGTTTCCTTTTCTTCAAAGCCAGGTTCTCTAAAATGAGCATGCATATCTATTAAGCCTGGCAGCAACATTGCTCCCTTTAAATCCAGAGTTTTATCATTCTGATTATTATTTTTTCCAGTCTGTGAATTTGTTATCTTTGCTATCTGGCCATCTTCCAGCAAAATATCAGCTCTATCAGGAAGTTCATTTTTCGGATCTACTGGAGTGCAATTTTTAAGCAAGGTTCTCATGTTGAACCTCCTTTCCAGCTAAAAGGTATAAAAGAGCCATTCTTATGGCAACACCATTGGTTACCTGTTCATTGATCACGGCTTTTCTTCCATCAGCAACGCTAGATTCTATCTCTACCCCTCGATTCATAGGCCCGGGATGCATCACTAGGGCCTCCTCTTTTAAGTTGTTCTGTCGCTCTTCATTAATTCCATAAAGAAAACGATACTCACGTAAGGATGGGAAAAGACCACTTTCCTGTCTTTCAAGTTGAATTCGCAAAATATTAATTGCATCAACATCCTCGATAGCCCGATCAATGTTATTGTAAATTTTTACGCCAGTCTTCTCCAGTCTATTGGGTATTAACGTGCTGGGGCCGCAGACTCTAACTTCAGCTCCTAAATTTAATAAGCCCCAGATATTAGAACGAGCTACTCGAGAGTGAGCTATATCTCCAATGATTAAAACTTTCTTGCCCTTAATCTCACCAAATTTTTCCCAAATCGTATAAATATCTAACAGGCCCTGGGTGGGATGAGCGTGGGCCCCATCTCCTGCATTAAGGACAGCAGCCTGCAAATTATTTGCTAGATAGCGGGCAGCACCAGGATGACTGTGGCGGACCACCACAATATCCGCACCCATTCTTTCCATAGTGCGAGCAGTATCAAGGAGAGTTTCTCCTTTTACCACACTACTGGATTTTTTTGAAATACTCATTACATCGGCACTTAACCTCTTAGCTGCCAGATCAAAGGATGATTTAGTCCTGGTACTGGGTTCAAAGAAAAGATTAACCACTGTCTTTCCTCTCAAAGTAGGAACTTTTTTGATGGAGCGGGTAAAAATATCTTTCATGGATTGAGCGGTGGTTAAAATTTCTTTGATATCTTCCCCAGGAACATCATATAACCCCAGAAAATCTTTGCGCTGTTTTAACATGCAGTAACCTCCCTATTATTTTGAAATAAAAAAATGCCTTCCAGCCAGCAAGGCATAAGAAGGCAATAATATACAAAAATCCCTGAGTATATCTTCCCTTTTCTGGCCTCACTGGACCAGTTTAAAAGGTGCTTTTATTGAATTTGTTTAACTAGCTAAATTGCTACTTTTTTTGAGCTAATTAACTATATCAAAATTAGGGCTGATTGTCAAAAAATAATTGAGCTAAAAAATAACCAGCCCAAGCAGTTAAGTGATCTGCAATTGAAAGATATCAGGACGAGAATAATGCCCATTTACATCAAAATCCAGGCGGCTTTTAGGAATTAAATCAAGATCTAAATCGGCAAATAAAATGCCTTCCTCCCCATAAAGGGGGCCAGCCAGGTAATTGCCCAGGGGATCGATAATCGCACTTCCCCCTCTACACATCACTTCAGGTTGCTCCTCAAGCTCATCTATGTAGTTTAAGTCCTCAGGATACATAGCTTTAGTAACAAATTGATTGCTGGCCAGCACAAAGGTCCGCCCTTCTAAAGCAATATGCTGGAGCGTTGATTGCCATTCATCCCTCGCATCAGCAGTAGGGGCCACATAAAATTTAACCCCCTGCTTGTAAATAGCAGCTCTAGCCAGAGGCATGTAGTTTTCCCAGCAGATCAAGCCTCCTAAAGTGCCATAGGGGGTTGAGATTGTCGACAGAGTGGAACTATCTCCTTCACCCCAGATTAGCCTCTCAGAACCAGTGGGTTTTAACTTTTGATGCCTGGCTATTAATTCCCCCTGAGGACTAAAATAAAGAATTGAACAATAAATGGTGCTATTATTCTGACTCTGGTCCAGTTCATTGACGCCCATGACTAAATAAATTTTTGCTTCCTGAGCTGCAGAGGCCAGCTTGGCTGTTATGGGCCCCGGAACTTTAACAGAACTGCGATAAAATTTTAGATAATCTTCCCGGCCCGCTTGTGTTCTGCTACCTATCCGACAGCCAAAGTTAAGACCTCTGGGATATGCAGAAAAATAAGCTTCGGGGAAGACCACAATTTTTGCTCCCTTTGCCGCTGCTTTTTCGATAAGATCTAATGATTTTTGCAGAGTCTTTTCTTTATTCATTATAACTGGCGAAGCCTGAACTACGGCCACCTTTACTGTCTCTTGTTCCCTGTCAATATCCATTAAGATTCCTCCTGATTTTTCCCTTAATAAAATTCCAGTAAGCTAATATTTATCCTTTTGATTTGAACTTCCCTGATAAGTATAGCATAGTTAAAAAATTATTGCATTTTTTTAAGCCAGAATAGACTCAAAAACAGGGTTCTTAAGGGGTATTTAATAACAAAACTGACCCCTGAAGGGTCAGTTCTGGCAATAATTGATAGTTTTTATTTTTTTATAGTTAGGAGTTCATACTTTCTATAAACCATAAGTTTTTGCTGTAAAAAGCTACATGGTCTTCCATTTCTCCTACAATTTCAAAATCATCAACTTCATCAGCCTCTTCTCTGATCTTAACGGCCAAATCCTTCATTTTGTTAAGATCTTCTTTTACAGCCTCCATTACCTCATCATAATCAAAGGTTCTGGCTGGCAATTCATCAATGGTGGCTTTTTCGGCATAATCTTCTATTTTGACCAGGGGCATTTCGCCTTTCATCTTTAAGAGCTCAGCAATATCATCAAACATAACAAAGAACTCATCATAGAGCTCCTCAGTATATTCATGTAATTGCATAAACTGCTTGCCCTCTATATTCCAGTGCAGATTGTGTAGTTTGGTATTTAAAACCGCTAAGTTAGCCAGATAAACCTGTACATCATCGTAATCTTTCATTTATATTACCTCCTATTGTAATTAGTTGATTACTGGGCTTATCTTTAATTGATTAGCCCTTATCAGTAATTTTTACTGTTAAGTATATGATATAGTAAAATTATGCATCTGTCAAGGGTTGATTTTATAAATCTTATAAGAAAGGGTGAAAGTTCTTGACCAATCACTTATCAATAACTTAAGGGAGAGCTATTGCTAGCTCTCCCTTTATAATTCATAAAATTTATTTGACTCTATTTTTGTTAATTATTATTTATTTCGAGCCGGAGCACAGTAATCTGTGCTTTTGATTAAATTATATCCCAGCAGCACTCGACATAGATAGGCGTAAATTGGAATCATAAAGGCCTGAGAGATAACCCTTGCTGGTACTGTAGCTGCATAAGGTACGCCAAAAAGAGTCTCCATAAAATAAGGAACCATAATAATCGCTGTAAGGAGCTGGGTAACTCCAATGGTTAACAGCAGGTTGCGAAAACTCTTCCTGCCCTTGAAAACATAACAAATCAGGAGTCCCGGCAGCAAACCCGTCAAAAGAGAGCTAAGGGTAAAATGAGGCATATAAGCTCCCATGGGATTGATAAAATAACCCAGCAAGTCTGCTAAACCGCCTACAATCGCTCCAGTTACAGGGCCCAGGGCAATGCCAGCAAAGACTATTGGCAGACCTCCAAAACCAATTCTAACTCCTTCAACTCCCATGAAGGGCACTCTTAAGCTTAATACTCTAGTGAAAACAATACTTAGAGCAATTAAAAAAGCAGCATAAACCATCTTGCGAGTTCTATCCAAGGCAAACTACACCTCCTTCCCCTTTGGTCCATGGCAGATACCTGCACCAAAGAGAAAGGCTCTTTGGCGACAGCGGACGCAATAACTGCACCGCAGCTTGAGCTTTCGTCATCGGGCAACGTCCCATCCCGGATGCACTTTTAGACGCGCAGTTATTTACTCTGCCACTTACTGTTATAAGTGTAACACAATTAATTTATAGTGACAAGAGGTTTGCTGACTTCTTTAGAAAATTATTTTTAGCATGTTTCTAATTTAATTCCTTCCTTTTCCAGTGAATTTACTACTGTACCCTGCTCTATTAAAGCAGCCAGGGCAGCTATATCTGGAGCTAGAACCCTATCCTGACCTAAATAATCTATGTTATCTCTAATAACCTTGTAAACTATCGCTGTCCCTCTTCCTAAATCTGATTGCGGATTTGCTGTCCTCAAATCCACAGCCTGAGCAGCTGTTAAAAACTCGATTGCCAAAATATTGGTTAAATTTTTTACCAGCTGATAAACTTTACGGGCACTTATAGAGCCCATGCTGACATGGTCTTCCTGATTGGCTGATGTTGTTATCGAATCAACACTTGCTGAGTTGGCCAGTAATTTGTTTTCACTTACCAGGGAGGCAGCCGTATACTGAGCAATCATGTGGCCGGAATTTAATCCGCCATGTTCTGTTAAAAACATCGGCAGGCCAAAATTTAAGTTTCCATCAACCAGACGAGCTATCCGTCTTTCAGAAATATTTCCTAATTCTGCCAGGGCCAGAGCTAAATAATCCAGGCTTAAGGCCAAGGGCTGGCCATGAAAATTCCCTCCAGATATAACTTCCTCGGCCTCGGCAAATAACAATGGATTATCACTGGCCGAATTTATTTCTCTAATTATAACTTCTTGAACATGCTTAATACTATCATAACTAGCCCCGTGAACCTGGGGAGCACAGCGTAAAGTGTAAGGATCTTGGACCCTATCCTCTCTCTTGGTCAAAACAAGAGAACTGTTGGCCACTAATTTTCTCACATTTTTAGCCACCTGCTGCTGACCCGGGTGAGGCCGGACCTCATGGACTAGATTGTTAAAGGGATCTAATAAACCTTTTAGAGCTTCTAAAGTTAAGGTCAAAGAAATATCAGCATGGAGCATTAAATTTATGGCATCTGCCAGGGCCAGGCTGCCATAAGCTGACATCATCTGAGTGCCATTAATAAGGGCCAGTCCCTCTTTTCCCAGCAGCTGAATTGGTTTAAGGTTACACTTTGCTAAAGCCTCCTTGCCAGCAAGTTCTTCGCCTTTAAAATTTGCTTTACCCTCTCCCATTAAGACCAGTGACATATGGGCTAAAGGAACTAAATCACCACTGGCACCTACAGAACCCTGGGAAGGGATAAGGGGATGGATGCCACAGTTAAGCATATTTTTTAGCAGATTTATAGTTGATAAACGGATGCCTGAGTATCCCTTAGCCAGAGCATTTAATCTTAATAACATCATTGCCCTTACCACTTCTTCAGGAATCGCTTTGCCTACTCCAGCTGAATGACTGCGAATTAAGTTTTCCTGCAGCTGCAAAACTTCCTGGGGCGAAATTTTGGTATCACTGAAGTGGCCAAAGCCCGTTGTAATTCCATAGACAACAGACTTATTTTCTATTAAGTCTTCCACCTGCTTTCTGGATTTTACTATTTTCTCTTCTGCCTCTGCTGTCAGCTCCACTTCTTCTCTTTCTCGGGCACAACTTTTCACTTCTTGAATTGTTAAATTATCCCCATTTATCTTAATCATTTTTCTCCTCCTACCCCTGCTAAAGTTCTGCACTAAATGATTTTTGGCAGTTGATTAGTCTGCTAAAACACTAAAGGGATGCAGTTTAAGTAACCTGCATCCCAAGTCTTTACTCGAATATTAATAACTAATTTTTGATATAAAGAGGCAAAGTAATGAATTGCCATAAATTTTATCTCCAGCTAAAAATTATTAACCCTAATTAAAATTAGCTCTCCTGAATTATTATTAAAAGTCAACGTCTAATTCTCTATTATCTTCAGAAGGTTTCTGTTTTTGCTTTTGCTCTTCTTTTTCCTCAGAATCATTATTGGCTGATTTGCCATCAGGCTCCTCATCAGCATGATTATTACTTTCTCCTACAGAAAAATTAGCGGAATCAACAGAAGAATTTTTTTGATTGAGATGAGCTTCAGGCTCAGCAGTTCCATTTGAATCAGAGGAAATAGTCTGGGTTGCTGGTTCAGATTGCTGCTCCTGAAAATCTTTATCTTCTGATTCTGAAGCAGTTTTTTCCTGTTCTGGAGGAGACTCCAACTCCTCACCCTGAAGTATTTTTTTGATTTGATCGGCATTGAGTGTTTCATGCTCCTTAAGAGCTTTGACTATTCTTTCCACGGCATCAGCATGTTCCTTTAAAAGTGTTTCTGCTTTACGATAGCACTGGTCTACCATCGAACTCACTTCTTCGTCTATTTCAGCAGCCACACTTTCGCTGTAATTTCGTTGACGAGAAATATCTCTACCCAGAAAGACCTGTTCATCGTGTTTTTGCCCTAAAGTCAGGGGTCCTAATTTTTCACTCATACCATATTCTGTAATCATAGCCCTGACAATCCTGGTAGCTCGTTCTAAATCATTTTGGGCTCCAGTACTTATATCATCTAAAAATATAGCCTCAGCCACTCGCCCGCCAAGTAAAGCCGATACTCTATCTAAAAGCTCTCTTTTGGTCATGAAATTGCGATCATCTTCAGGTAAAGGTATGGTGAAGCCACCAGCTCTTCCTCTGGGGATAATAGATACCTTATGGGTTCTATCAGCATGTTCCAATAATTCACCTAAAAGTGCATGGCCAGTTTCATGGTAGGCCACTAAATTTCGTTCCTTATCAGAGATAACTCGGCTCTTCTTAGCAGGACCGGCTATGACTCTATCGATGGCATCGTCAAATTCCAGCATACTTATACTGTCTTTACCCCGCCTGGCTGCCAGAATGGCAGCTTCATTAGCCAGGTTTTCCATGTCAGCCCCAGAAAATCCAGGTGTTCTCTTAGCCAGGGTTTCTACATCCACATCATCAGTGGTGGGTTTGTTTTTCATATGAATTTCCAGGATAAGCTCACGTCCCCGGCGATCAGGTTTATCTACCATTACCTGACGATCAAACCTTCCTGGACGGAGCAAAGCAGGGTCAAGTACATCGGGACGGTTAGTGGCTGCTATAAGAATTATTCCTTCATTGGGTTCAAAACCATCCATTTCATTTAAGAGCTGATTTAAGGTCTGTTCCCGCTCATCATGACCGCCTCCGAGACCGGCGCCCCGCTGACGTCCCACAGAATCAAGTTCGTCAACAAAGATTATACAGGGAGAGTTTTTCTTTCCCTTTTCAAAGAGATCTCTAACTCGAGAAGCTCCAACTCCAACAAACATTTCCACAAAGTCCGAACCGGATATAAAGAAGAAAGGTACTCCGGCTTCTCCAGCTACTGCCTTGGCCATCAAAGTTTTACCTGTGCCTGGAGGTCCAACTAATAAAATACCTTTGGGGACTTCAGCTCCAAGGCGAGCAAATTTGCGCGGATTCTTCAAAAATTCTACTACTTCCTGCAGCTCTTCTTTTACTTCTTCGTAATTTGCCACATCATCAAAGGTTTTATTTTTATCGCTTTCAGTCATCTGGGTAGCTTTGCTTTTACCAAAGGACATCATTTGACTTCCGCCGCCCTGCATCCGTCGCATAATAAATACCCAAACAACTATCAATATCAGTATTGGGAACATATAACCAAAGATATTCAACCACCAGGGTGCCGATGGTTCCGGTTCGGTATTTATTTCCACATTTTGGGTTCTAAGTTGTTGTAACAAATAAGTCATATCATCAGGTGGGATATTTACTGTAAACTCCCGCCCATCATAAATTCCTTCAGCTTCTTCTCCACCGATTAAAGTTACCTCATCAATATTTCCTGCTTCAATCTGTCTAATAAAATCAGAATAGGTGAACTCCTCAATCTCTTGCGGAGTTTGTTGCATAAAAAATTGAGCAATTAAAATTGATAAGGCAATTAGCAAGAGATAAAAGCCAATATTTTTTGCAAATTTTTTCAAATTGCTAATCCTCCCCTCCTAAAATAGAACAAAATTTAAGAAGTATAATATGATTACATAATAATTAACTATAATAGATATAATAATTTTATTTTAAAAAAATAAGGCCAGACTATAAACCGGTCCTGGAAAAATCCTCTATTACACAGTAAACCATTATAGCATAAGAAATATCCTTTGTAAATATAGTTATGTCATTTTATTTATCAAAACAACAATAAAGCCTGCTTTTTATTTTTAATTATATAATTCTTCTTTAAGCACACCTATATAAGGCAGGTTGCGATATTTCTCAGCAAAGTCAAGGCCGTAGCCAACTACAAATTTATCGGGAATTTCAAAGCCATTATAAGCAACTTCAACATGTTTCATCTCTCGCCTTTCAGGTTTATCAAGCAAGGTAACAGCTCTAACCGAAGCAGGGTCTCTAGTTTCTAATAATTTAATCACATGCTTTAATGTTAAGCCAGTATCAATAATATCTTCCACAATCAATACATGGCGGCCACCAATATCATCTTCCAGGTCTTTTATTATTCTAACTGTACCGGAAGATTCTGTGCCACTACCATAGCTGGAAACATCCATAAAGTCAAAGGTCACTGGAAGATTAATATTACGGGCCAGATCTGCCATAAACATTACCGCACCTCGCAGTATACAGATTAAAATCAATTCAGTATCTTCATCGTAATCCTGTGAAATTTGTTCTCCCAGTTCTCTAATTCGCTGTTGAAGTTCTTCCTCAGTGATAATAACCTCAGCTATATCTTCATTTAGTACCTTTAATTTCATCTTTTTTCCCCTTCCTTCTTGTCTAAAGGTAAAATAGTTTTGGCTAAAGCAATAAAATATACTTTAGTCATTTTTGACCAACTTAAGTTGTAATACTTTTTCAGTTTTTTCGGTGACCTTAACCCGTTCATCTATTCTTTCACCAGCTAACCAAAGAATTTTTCCATCCTTATCAACTAACACCGGCAATCTATCTCGTTGATCCAGAGGGATTTTATTATTTATCAAATAATCTTTAACCTTCTGGCTTCCCCCTAAACCTAAAGGATAAAAATAATCCCCCTCTTCTCGGTTCCGGACAAATACTGGAAAGGCAATTTCAGCATAATCTAATAAAGCAGTATTTCTTTTAAAGGCCAGAGTCTTCCAGTTAGAGGGTAGTTTTCTAATCTGAGCTGAGATAAACTGTGAGTCAAAAAGCTTAACCTTGCTTCCCGGCACGATTTTTTTGCAATAATTGGTTCTTTCAGCCTGGAGAGCCTGCCAGATACTGTCCCGAAAAGATATTTGGCCATACTCTACTCTTACTAATAAATTTTTAGGGAAATGATAATCCCGGGCTGGCCTATTTTTTCCCTCTTGAGCTGCCTGAGAGATTATGGCAACAATTTCATCGTAATGTTTTTGGTAAAAGCCCTGCTTTGATGATAATAACTGCTTGATTATAAATCTAATTAATCTTTTCTGCAAGACCGGGTCTAAAGAAGCAATATCCTTACAATTAAAGTCCAAACGATGTTCCTCTGCCCTTTGTATTAAATTATGATATAAGTTTTTGCTGATTTTAACCATGAATTGATTTTCACCGGTAATAATTTCAGCAGTAGAAGCAAGGCTACTTATAATTTCTGGATTAAAATGGGTCTCCAGATAGGGAAGCAATTCATTACGAATGCGGTTTCTGGAATATTTTAAAGACTTATTGCTTTTATCTCTTCTGGGTTCTAAATTCCTCTCCTGGCAGTAATATTCAATAGTTGAGCGCTTAAATTTTAATAAAGGCCTAATTATTTTTAACTCCCGATAATAACTAGTCGGTTTTATTCCCTGTAACCCCTCAATACCACTGCCGCGAAAAAGATTAAAAAGCAAAGTCTCTATGCGGTCATTTAGTTGATGACCCAGAGCTAAAATTGGCAGTTCAAGTTCACGGGAATATTTATAATAAAAAGCCCGGCGAATTCTGCGGGCCAATTCCTCTGTCCCCGCCTGAGTTTTCTCAGCTATTTCAGGCAAATTAATCTCTTCAATTATACAGGTTACATCTCTTTCCTGACAGAAGGCCTGAACAAACTTTGCTTCCTCTGAAGAAGCTTGCCTTATACCATGATCAAGATGAAAAACAGTTAATTCAAACTCTTTTTCTTCACTATAACGATAAAAAAGATCCAGTAACGCTAATGAATCAGGCCCACCTGAAACTCCTAATAAAATACCACTGCTGGAGGAAAAAAAATTTTGTTCCTGACAGTAGGATTTAAATTCATTAAATAAATTCACAAAATTTCTCTCCCTGGATTAAAATAAATAAACTACTGATATTCTTTTATCATTGTTACTGATAAAATTCTAGATTTCATCTGATTCTCCTGCCTTAAGAGCTGTTATTTATTCGATAATTGTTAAATCCCTATTAAAGGAGGAATTTATTATCCATTATTTGTTTATTTGTTCTTGCAGAAGCCCATAAAGAATATCCTGGTCACTGACAGTTATCTTACTCACAGCAAAATTTTCCATTAAAGCAGCTAAAATAGCTGCTCCTGCCGGTATAATATCAGCTCTTTTTTCTGGCAGGCCAGGAGTTTCCCTGCGAGCTATAATATCCCGCTTAGCTATTCTTTCTATTTGTTTATTGACCTCCGTTAAGCTAAGCTGAGTTCCTTCTATTAGTTCTCTTTTATAAGTCGTCATTTTATTTTTAATAGCAGCTAAAGTCGTAATAGTACCCCCCACTCCAATAACAGCTGATAAATCAAAGTCAAGCCCGGCTGCCTGGTGGATTGTTTCTTCTTTTATGGCTTTAATCTCCTCTGGAGATATCTCTCTATTGGGATTAGCAATAAATCTTTCAGTTAAGCGGACTGCTCCTACCTGCAAGCTATGGAGTTGAATTTCATCTTTTTCTCTGATGATAATTTCCGTACTCCCCCCGCCAATATCAATAACCGCTCCCGGAGTAGTCTTTCTACCTATATTAGCCCCTAAATAGGCTAAGCGGGCTTCTTCTCTGCCCGAAATAATTTCTAAATTCAAATTCGTTTTTTGTTTAATTTTATCTCTGAGTAAATTATCATTTTCAACATCTCTTAAAGCGCTGGTCCCCACCATCCGATAACTATTTACCTGATATTCTATCATTTTATTCTTAAAGTATTTAATAGCGGCTATAGTTTTCTTAATAGAACTTTCTTCTAACATCTTGTTTTTTTCTAATCCCCTGGCCAATCTGGTGGTTTTAAGATCATAAAAAATTGGTTCAATGCTAATCTGTTGCTGAGACTCCCTCTCTATTGGCTCCCTGCTTTTTATTACTTTGATCTCAGCTATTAATAATCTGCAGGAATTGCTGCCAATATCTATTGCTGCTGATAATTTATTGATTATTATTCTCCTCCCCGGATAAATACTTTTGACACAGATTACAATCTTGCGATATTATCAATCTCTTACTAACCTCAGCACCTACAGGGTTATCATAATCAGCATAGTAATGGGCAAAATGAGTGTGCAAACACTTTAAACCAGCTTTATCTTTTATGCCCCCTACGCCAGAATACAGAAGAGTTTTTAGTAAATTTGCTGAAATTTCCCGGGCCTTACTTTTATCTTCTTTAGATAATAATTGTCGTCGCAGAGCTGCATATTCTTTATGGGATTGCTGTAGTTTTTTCGCAAACTTCAAGTCTTGTTGATATTTATCTGTTAACTCCTTCAATAAGCCCTGATCTTCCAAGCGACCTATCTCTTTTCGCATTCTAGGACAGGATAACCAAAAAATAGTTGGCGATATCAATTCCCCGGTGAAGGGTTTTAGCAATAGGAGCTGCGGGAAACCTGCCGGGCATTTTTTTATAACTTTAAAAACATTGGTTAAAGCGGAATCAAGCTGGGCAGCTATTATTGTTTTTTCCCTCTGACCGGGATAGGGAAGCTCTTTATTCATTAATTTATCCCTCAATTCTCTTAAACTTCAAAAAAGATCATAAATTAAAAACACCCCCAAAGCCGGGGATGTTTTCTAGTTTAATTTAATAATACAAAAAGTTTCATATATTTCGCTATTTATTTAAAAAGGCGGATCTTAAAAATTATCCCCGCCCATTACCACCGCGCTTAGCTTCTCTATTTTTTAGATCCTGCTGACGCTCACTGCTTTGTTTAAGAAAATCATCCATCTTATCTTCAAAAGAGCGTTTAGGGGCATGATCAATACGATCAGAAGGATCCTCCAACTGCTTGATTGAAAGCCCAATCTTTCCATCGTCATCAATGTTGATTACTTTGACTTTTACTGTTTCATCTTCCTTTAAATAGTTGCTGATATCCTTCACATAGGTATTAGCAACCTCAGAAATATGAACCAGACCGGTGTCGCCAGTGGGAAGTTCAACAAAAGCACCAAAATTAGTTATCCCCGTCACTTTACCTTCTACTGTTTCTCCTACCTCAATGGACATACGTTAAATATCCTCCTTAATAATTATATTAATATAATTATAACCTAACTCAATGGCTCTGTCAAATAAAAACATTTTTTACTAACCCCCATTATGCGGCTTTATAATTATCTGCTGATTAAACCTTTAATGCTTTCTGCCAGGCCATCTAAGAGAGAATATACCACTGGCAAAAATACCAGGGTTAAAAATGTTGAGCTGAGAAGGCCTCCAACTACCACTACCGCCATTGGAGCCTGTACCTCAGCCCCTTCTCCCAGGCCCATAGCCATCGGTAACATGGCTAGCATGGTGGTCAGAGCCGTCATAGCAATGGGTCTAAGTCTGACCATCCCGGCATTAATCAGGGCTTCTCTTTTTTCCTGACCATTATTTCTTAAAATATTAACGTAGTCCACAAAGACAATGGCGTTATTTACCACAATCCCCACCAGCATTATCGCTCCAATGAAAGCTATAACACTCAATCTATGTCCGGTTATAAAAAGTCCACCTATGGCACCAATTACTGCCAGGGGTACGGAAAACATAATGGCAAAGGGATGGATTAAAGATTCAAATTGGGCAGCCATTATCATATATATCAATACCACTGCTAAAATGAAGGCATAACTTAGGTCAGCAAAGGCTTCCTCCATTTCTTCAGCCTCTCCAGTAATATTAACCAGATAACCCTCGGGAATATTGAAACCAGAGAGTTTAGCCTCAATATCTTCAGCCACAGCCCCTAAATCACGACCGTCTAAATCCGAGCTAACTGTACCCGTTCGCTGCTGGTTTTCACGATTGATCTGTACCGGACCAGCAACAATCTCAATTTCAGCCACTTCCTGTAATTCAATCAGACCAGCTTCTGGAGTTGCTATCCTCAATCTTTCTAAGTCAGTAATATTTTCCCGGCCAGTCTCTGCCAGGCGAACCCTGATGTCATACTCATTTCCTTCAGATCTATACAGACTGGCCACCGTTCCATCAAGGCCCGTATTTACAGTATTGGCAATAGCCGCTGTAGGAATTCCTAATTGAGAACTTTTATCCTGATCAACTCTAACCACAACTTCAGGCCGACTTTCTTCAAAACTGGTTTCAACATTCATAGTGCCAGATACTCCTGCAACTAAATCAGCCAGTTGCTCTGATAATTCTTCCAGAACAGCTAGCTCAGGACCCTGAATTCTTACTTCTACAGGAGAGCCTCCAGCTATTCCCCCAAAATCTGCTGCCATATCAATAACTGAAATATCGGCCCGGGGGATTCCAGAGGTTTGCTGTTGTATCTCCCTGATAATATCAATGGTTGTCCTGTCTCTATCAGTGCTGGAGATTAAACTCACCTCTACATTGGCCTGATTTGAACTACCTCCAAGACCTAGCAGAGCAGCCTGTCCCGCTGCTCCCACTGTTGAGTAAACTGTTTCCACCTCGGGAATTTCAGCGACTTTTTCTTCAACATCGAGAGCAATTTTATTTGTTTCAGAGAGCCTTGTGCCAACCGGGAGTTCAATCTCAACAATTATCTCTCCTTCATCCATGGGAGGTATAAACTCAGCCCCAATAAAGGGAACTAAAAAAAGACTGAGACTAAAAAATATTACCACAATAAATACCACTAGAAATCTATGATTTAAAGCAGCTCCAATCAGGGAGCCGTATAAATTCTTGATTTTAACTCCTGTTGTGGCCAGTAGATTAATTTTATCTTTTTCAGCAAGGACACCATTTAATAATTTAGAGGCCAGCATTGGAATAAGAGAAAGGGCCACCAGCAGAGAAGCAAATAGGGCAAAGGCAACAGTCATAGCTAGTTCACTAAATAATTCAGAGGCTATACCCTCAATATAAACTATTGGTAAAAAAACAGCAGCTGTTGTCAGGGTCGAAGCAATAATGGCTGAAGCTACTTCACCACTACCTTCAGTGGCAGCCAGCATTGCCCCTGAGCCTTCCTGGCGCATTCTATAAATATTTTCAATTACAACAATGGCATTATCAACTAACATCCCTATCCCTAAGGCTATTCCACCTAAAGTCATCAAATTAAAGGTTAAATCTGCAAAATACATCAGAACAAAAGTTGCTACCACCGATATGGGAATAGCCAGGCCTATTATTATGGTCGTCTTTATATTTCTAAGAAATACATATAAAACCAGAATAGCCATTAAGGCTCCTAAAGCAGCATTAAGACCTAAGTCGCCTATGGCTTCAATGATAAAGTCAGCTTCATCATAGACATAGGATATATTCATATCATCACTGAGGTTGGCCTGAATTTCCTCTATTTCCTCTCTGATGCGCTGAGAGACGATAACAGTATTAGCTCCACTTTCACGCTGTATCGATAATCCGATTCCTTCAACCCCATTTATTCTGGTATATTGGCTTGTATCAGATTCTCCATCGACCACTTCAGCTACTTCTGATAATTCTAAGCCAACTTCATTTAACTTCAGGGAGTTAATCTCAGCTACCGAGTCAAACTCACCGGTAGTCCTGGTTAGCATTTCTATCTGGCCATCTCTCACACTACCGCCGGGCATTCTGATGTTCTCCCCCTGCAGAGTTTCAACTAAATTTGACAGGGTCAAGCCATAACTATTTAATTTATCCTGGTCAACATTAACCTGAATTTCCCTGGTTAAACCACCTACCACATCAACAGTAGCTACTCCTTCCAGCCTTTCCAGCCGGGGAACTATCATGTCCTCAACCCATTCAGTCAGGGCCAGAATACCCAGATCACCTGACACACCCAGGGTTACCATGGGTAACATTTCTGGATCAAAGCCGACTACAATAGGGTCTGAGGCATCATCTGGCAGCAGGCCCCGCACCAGATCAATCTGCTCTCTAACATCAAGCATGGCGAAATCCATATCAGTTCCAAAGGAAAACTCGGCCATCACCATTGATTGATCTGAACTGGAGACTGAGGAAATTCCTTCTAAGCCATCGACGGTGCCTATTACATCTTCAATCGGCCTTGTTACCATGCTTTCAATCTCTTCTGGAGCTGCCCCTTCATAATCAGTTAAAACTGCCACAATAGGAAACTCTAAATCAGGAAGCAGATCCAAACCCAGATCTCCAAAACTAATAAAACCCAGGAAGATAATAATCAAGATGGCCATTATGGTGAAGATTGGTCTCTTCACCGTGAATTTAGAAAGATTCATACTCAACCACCTCTAGCGACTGGCCATCCTCTAACCTCGCCTGGTCATAAAGCACAACCTTTTCTCCCCTACTTAAACCAGAGGTGATTTCCAATAGATCATCGGTTTCCAGGCCAAGCTTAACGGGCTGCAGGCTGGCTTTATCATCTTCAATTACAAAGACCTGGCCTTTATCATTTTCCCGGGCAAAGACTCCGTCCCGGGGGATAACTAAAGCATCAGCTACCTCTTCAGTAACAAACTCCACTTTTCCTCGCATGCCGGCTCTAATTTTACCTTCCAGATTGGGCACTGTAACCTCCACTGGAAAACCTCCCTGCTCTCCGGCCATGGGAGGTATAAAACTAATCCTGCCGGTAAAATCATCCTCTGGAAGGCCATTTACATTAACCTCAGCACTTTCACCGGTCTCCAATAGGCCTACATACTGAGCATTAACATTAGCGGTGGCCACAACTTCAGCCAGATTAATTATAAAGAACAACGGATTTCCTGGAGCCACCAATTCCCCGGCCTCCATCTCAATTTGAGCTATAGTGCCTTCAGCCGGTGCTGTTATTTCCACATCATCATATACAGTCCTTGCCATATCCAAACCAATCCTGGCCTGCTCCACCTGGGCCTGAGCAGCTTTTAAATCTTCTTCGGTTGGACCTCTTTCCACTTCAGCCAGCATAGCTTCTGCCCCTTCCAGGGCAGCCATTGCTGCCTTATACTGGGTATTGGTCTGACTTAACATTCTTTCCTCTTCAACTCTAAAATCATAGAGGTCGACAGTCATATCACGGAAAGATTTAGCACCGTCAACAGCAATTTCTGCCTGACGCAGCCCGGTTTTAGCCATTTCCAATTGAGTCTCTGCCTGCTCTCGACCGGTTTTTATCTCCTGATACTGCTGCTCACTGATAGCTCCCGCGGCAAAAAGACTGGCCATTCTCTGATAATTATCCTCAGCTTCCTGATAGGCTAACTCAGCCTGCTCCACTTCTTTTTCAGTTAGCTCAAGCTGAATTTTAGCCTGCTCCAGCTCATTTTTCACCTGCTCTAACTCCATATCATCGGGTGTTCTCTCATCATATATATCTTCTGCAAAACCAACTTCATCTCTGGCCCCAGCAACAGAAATCCTGGCCTCCTCAACCTGAGCAGCAACCTGTGCCAATTCCTCGTCGGTTGCCCCGCCCTCTAACCGGGCAAACTCTGCCTCTGCAGCTTTTAACTGAGCCCGGGCCTGTTCCAATTCAAAGTGGTACATTTCAGCATCTATTTTAGCCAGAAGTTGACCTTTTTTAACCTGGTCACCAACTTCAACTTCTAAAGTCTCCAGCTCCCCCTCCAGACGAGGCATAACAGCATATTCACTCCCTGGCTGCATAACAGCATTGAAACTATTTTTTTGCTGAAGAGCTCTTTTATCCACCTCTGCAGCTATTACTCTAAGGCCATTATTTTCTTCAACAATCTGGCTCTCAGCTTTAACTTCCTGTTCACCTATTAAATCACTATATTGATCTACAGAATTATTGGTTAAATATAATCCACCAGCTAAACTTAAAGCTACTACAATAAAAATCAATAAAACTTTTTTGCTCTGTTTTTTGATTTTAAATATAAAACTTCCCATTAATTACTGGACCTCCTCAACTAATTTATCGGCTTCTCCTAAGACTAAATAAAGGTCGGCTAAAGCTTCCACTTTACTATTTCTGGCCTCTTTTGCTGTCAGCCTGGCCTGACTATAACCGGAGTGGGCGTCTAACACCTCGGTGCTGGTGCCAACACCTTCAGAATACCTTAATTCAGCTAAATTCAGCTGTTTCTTAGCCTGCAAAATCATTTCTTCTCTGAGTTCTTCCTGACTTTTAGCATCATATAAAGCATTTAAAGCTCTATTAGCTTCTATATATAATCCATCCTCAGCTTCCTGCCTGTTATACTCCAATTCCTTTATTTCAGCTTCAGACTGTTTGATCTCAGCCTGCCGCTGCCCTCCAGTAAAAATATCAAAGTTGACATTAACTCCTAAGCTCCAGGAACTATCAGAAAAACCAAAACCTTCATCTTCCCAGCTATAATTAGCCATCATTGTGATTGTGGGAAATCTTTCAGCTTCAGCCATTGTTAAACTGGATTCCGCTACTTCCTGCTGATAGGATAAAGCTTCTAGTTGAGGATTATCAGCTACATCTATAAGTTCACTGTCTTCAGCCTTTGACAATACTTCTTTTTCCAGACTGGCAAAACTCTGGTCTTCCCCCTTAGAGAGACTTATATCACTTTCCCGCGAAATTCCCAGCAGGCTTCTAAAGCCTTCCCGGGCTAAATTTAGATTACTTCTAGCCTCAATTATCTCCTGTTCAGCTTCAGATAAAGCAATTTTAGCCTCATGGCGGTCTAACTCAGTAATCATTCCCGCCTCAAGATTGGCTTCGACAACTTCAAGATGACCCTTTAATTGTTCATTAATATCATATTGGAGGTTAAGGAGCTCCCGGGCCAGCAAAACATTATTGTAGTTAATAATGACTTCATGTATCAAATTCTGTCTATTGCTAATGTAATCTGCTTCTGCGGCCTGATAACCGGCTTCAGCCTGAGCTATGCCACTACTTATTCTACCAAAGGTATAGAGGGGCTGTTGCAGGGATAGTTCCGTCTGCATTACGCTATCCGGTTGTTCAAAGCCTTCTCCCAGCATAGAAAAAATATCATTAGAAAAGTCAGCCAGATCCTCAGCCCATTCTTCCGGGATATCGGCAAAATAATCTTCCATGGTACTGGCTTCCAGTTCAAAATCAAATTGGTCCATGTCTCCGCCCAATCTCAAATAGTTGCTGGAGATAGAGAGACTGGGATATTTAGCTGATTCTGCTATTCTAACCGTGCTTTCTATACTCTTAAGACTCTGGCCGGTGGCCAGTAGACTTCTGTTATTCTCCAGGGCTATTGCCAGACTATCAGCTAATGTTAAGTCGGTAAAATTCTCAGCTCCTAAAGTTGAGGGGCTTAAAACTATAGAACCTATAAAAAGCAAAAATAGAAAAATTGATATTATGGTTAAATCAAAAAATTTATCTCTCTTCACCATTGCTTACCCCCTCGAGGAATAGTCCTAAAGCATGGTCTACTAACTCTTCCACCGTATAATCCTTTTCTAAAAGGGACATGCCATAGGAAGTTGTCAGGGCCAAAAAACTGTGAGTCATGAGTCTTATGTTCTTATCTTTAAACTGCTTATTTTTTATACCTTCCTCCATAACCCTGGCCACAATCTGATTAAACTTCTGATTCCATCTCCATAATTCCTGCTGACAATCAGCATCTATTTTTTGCCCTTCCATAAAAATTGAATAAGCTAATTCATAGTTTCTTTTATAAAACCGGGCATGGACAGTCAACATCTCTTTTAATTTGCTCTTAGCTTCTATGTCCTGAGCCGCAATCCTCTCATAGCGCTGATAAATTCTATTTATGACATTATTTATCATAGTTTCAAAGAGTTCCAGTTTATTTTCAAAATAATAATAGAGAGTTCCCTTGCTGGTATTAGATTTTTCCACAATATCACTCATCGTAGTCTCGTGATAACCTTTGCTGGCAAAAAGTTCCATGGCAGCCTTAATTATTATTGTCTTAGTGTCATTCTGCTCCATTCTTACTTTCCCCCTTTAATGATTCAGCAAATATGTAAACCGACCAGTCAGTCTACAATAACTAAAATTTTATCATCTGCCGGGCTCCCTGTCAAATAATTTATCTTAAAGAACTTTAGCGACAAGTAAGACTTTAAAGATGATAATGGATAATGGGGCAAGGATAATGCCTTGAAAACCCAGGAGATTAAAACCTACAAAGAGCCCAAAAAGAAGTACTAAGGGATGGACCCCGATATTGCTTCCCAAAATTCTAGCTTCCATAAAGTAACGAAATCCTATTACAAAGACATATATTGCAAAAAAGATAAAAGAATATAAGGGATTTAAGAAAAGGTGCAATACCATTAAGGGCCAGAGAACTCCCCCAGGACCAACCACCGGTATCAAATCTAAAATTCCAGCTGCCAGGGCTAATAAAATAGCATAGGGAAAATCCATAATGGTAAGAGTTAGCCCCACCCAGAAAGTGGTGTTGGTGATAATTGTTAATTGAACTTTAATGTAAGTACCAAAATCCCTTAATAACTTGGCTCTCTCCTCGCCAGTGAGGTTGACCCTCTGCGAAAGATAGTCTAACAATTCCTGTCTGTCTTTAGTGAGATAAAATGAACTTAAAACAGTAAAAATAATAAAGACAAAGAACATGGGTACATTAAAAGTGAAATTCACTATTCGATCTACCAGTTGAGTGAAGAGGATATTTGCTCGCTGATAAATAGACTCTATCGCTTCAGTTATTAATTCGGAAAATTCATCGGGGATTAATTCATAAAACTCTTCCTGTAATTGAATAAAGTTTTCAAAGCCGCCAATTATTTGTTCCCTATACTGAGGTAACAGGCGACCTAACTCTATTAATTCTCCGACAAAATTAGATAATAAAATTAATAAAAGAAAGATCACCAGAAAAAAGAAAATAGCCAGTACAAAAAAGACAGCCGGTAGGCGAGGGATTTTCTTGGTCAGTAGGGAAATGGGCTTCTCAACTACAAGAGCAATTAGCAGAGCTAAAAAGAAGGGGGTCAAATGGAAAATCAATAACTTTAAGGTTATAACAATTAGCAGAAATACCAGTATTCTTTTTATGATGTCATAATAAGAAAGTTCAAGTTTAAACACTTTTCCACCTCAATTTATATTGCTGATATTAGTTACAGGGCCTTGCAGCTTAAAGAGATTCTCTCCCTTCTTTCATCCACATCAAGCACTTTAACTTTGATGATATCACCTGGTCTCAATATCTGAGAGGGATCTTCTACATAATGATCTGCTAATTCTGAAATATGCACCAGGCCATCAATTTTTAATCCTATATCAACAAAGGCACCAAAATCCACTACGTTTCTTACTGTGCCCTGCATTATGCTGCCCACTTCTAAATCAGTTAAATCCATAACTCCTGTTCGAAAGATAGGTGGGGGCACTTCATCTCGAGGATCTCGGTCAGGAGCCTGTAAAGCAGCTAAAATATCTTTTAAAGTGGGTAAACCCACCTCTAATTCCTGGGCCAGGTTTCCAGGATTACCCTTAAGCTCACTTAACTTTTCTGTAAATTCCTGTTCCTGAGCAACAGTTAATAAATCTGGCGGTTCAAAATCAACTTTAGCTAACACTCTTTCAGCAATAGAATAGGATTCGGGATGAATCGGCGTTCTGGCTAAAGGGTCTTCCTCACTGTAAATTCTCAAAAAACCTGCTGCCTGCTTAAAGGTTGCTGGTCCAACCCCCTTAACGGAGCGAAGTTGTTCTCTGGTGGTAAAGGCTCCTTTCTTTTCCCGAAAATCACAAATTTTCTTGCTCTGCCCAGAATTAATACCAGCTACATAGGCTAAAAGAGCAGGAGAAGCGGTATTTAAATTTACTCCCACTCTATTAACCACCGATTCAACCACAACTTCGAGTTCTTCTAAGAGAGCTTTATTATCAAGATCATGCTGATATAAACCAACTCCTACTGAGCGAGGATCAATTTTAACGTGTTCAGCCAGGGGATCCTGCAGCCGCCTGGCAATAGAAACAGCCCCGCGCAGGCTAACATCAAGATCCGGTAATTCCTCGCTGGCAAGTTCACTGGCAGAGTAAACCGAGGCTCCCGCTTCATCAACTATAGTATAGGGAATCTTTTGAGAAGCATCCAGGTTGAGCTCATTGAGTAATTCTTCAGTCTCCTGCGAAGCAGTTCCATTACCGCAGGCAATTACATCTACCTCATGGTCAGCAACTAATTCTTTTATTGTCTTTTTGGCCTGGTCCCATTTTTTCTGCGGGGCATGGGGATAAATTTCTGTGGTCTTTAAAACATTGCTCTCCCTATCGACAATGGCTATTTTGCAACCTGTGCGAAAAGCTGGATCGATACCCATGATAACTTTATCCGGTAAGGGGCGCTGTAATAAAAGGGCCTCTAAGTTATCGGCAAATACTTTTCTGGCATGTTCGGCCGCTTTTTCTGTCAGCTCGCTGCGTGCTTCTCTCTCTAAAGCCGGTCCTAAGAGGCGATTGAAGGCATCATCAATGATCTCCTTGAGCAGATTTTTTAAAGGTGAGTTTTTCTTGATAATCTCTCTACTCAAACGCTTAATAATACTCTCCTCTGGTGGATCGATTTTAACTTTTAAAACTCCCTCTTCTTCTCCTCTATTCATGGCTAACACTCTAAAGGGGGGGATATTCTTTATAGGCTGGGTGAAATCATAATATTGTTCATAAACACCTTTCTCGTCAATCTCTGCCTCTTTAACTTCACTGGTTATGCTGGCCTGCTGCCAGTACCTCTGACGAGAAAGGGCTTTCAGTTCGGGGTCTGAGGCTATTTTATCAGCTAATATATCTTTAGCCCCAGTGAGAGCTTCTTTAAGAGAAGAGACGTCCTGGTCAGGGTCAACGAATTTCTCAGCTTTATTCTTTAAGTCTGTCAAGTTAAGCTCCTGTTTCCAGATAACTTTGGCCAGTGGTTTTAAACCCCTTGCTTCAGCTTTATCGGCTCTAGTCTCTCGCCGGGGTTTATAGGGATAATAAATATCTTCGACTTCCTGTAAAGACTTTGCTTCTTCCAGTTTTTTCTCTAATTCCGGGGTTAGTTTATCCTGGGCGGCTATTTTTTCTTTGGTAGTATCTATTTTTTCTTCCAGTTTAGCATGATAGCTAATTTTCTCTGCTAAATCTCGCAGTTGATTTTCATCGAGACCACCTGTCTTTTCTTTGCGGTATCTAGCAATAAAAGGGATGGTATTGCCAGAATCTAAAAGGCTTATCACCGATTTTATCTGCTCTATTGATATTTCAAGTTCCTGTGAAATCTGCCTAATTGATTTTGAAGAAACATTATAGTTCACTTTTAAAACTTCCTCTCTTTATCTTCTTTCTATCTAATAATGGTTTTCGATAAAATATTTCTAAGCTGCTAATCCTGTTCTTCCTCTTCAAAGGGGATTATTAGTTCTTCCCCTGGTTTTACTAATCCTAAGCGCTGCCGGGCTAGTTTTTCTAAGTATTCCGGGTCATCGAGTTTCTGCAATTCTTCTTCTAATTTATGCTGATATTCCTTAGCTTCTCTTATCTGCTGTTGTTTTTCCTGGACTTCTGACTCCAGACTGCGAATTTCTAAATAATTATTAATTAACTGTAGACCCATTAAAATTAATACCAGCAGTAAAAATATCGGCAAAACTTTATAAAGAAGGATTCTTTTTAGAGAAAAATCCATAATACCCCTCCTAAAATACTGCAGAGTCCTGTTGTTATATTTATAATTCTGGATAAGGGGGCTATTTCCTTCACCGAAAATATAAAGAGGCCCTTACCACCACTCAGGTAGGAGCCTCCTTTTTATTTAAAAGGCTATTTAGTTTTTAAATAATACCTCTTTAATCACTCTGGGTAATAAAAGCTTCTTCAGTTTCAGCATCAAAGAGACGCATTTTGGCCTGGTCAACACCCAGTTTAATAATATCGCCGACTTCGGCCTCACTTTCTGCATCTACTCGAGCTATCATATTATGTTCTCCTGTGGCTAGATAAAGATAAATTTCTGAACCCATGGGCTCAACAACCTCTACCTCAGCCTCAAAAGAATTATCTTCTGTTACTTCAAAGTCCTGTTTTAAGCTTGTATCAGAAAGATCTTCTGGTCTAATGCCAAAGACTATATCTCCTCCGGCTGCCTCAGTTATATCGGGATAGTTATTGATCATCTCTTCAGATATTTTGAGTTTAAAGGCACCATTGCCCTCTAGATAATACTCATTTCCTTCCTTAACTAACTCGGCGTCTAAAAAATTCATAGCCGGGCTGCCAATAAAACCAGCAACAAACATATTCTCCGGATAATTATAGAGGGATAAGGGGTCATCTACCTGTTGTATGAAGCCATCTTTAAGAACTACAATTCTATCCCCCATGGTCATAGCCTCAGTCTGGTCATGGGTAACATATATAACAGTGGTCTGTAACCTATCGTGGAGTTTAGATAATTCTGCTCTCATCTGTACTCTAAGTTTAGCATCGAGATTGGAGAGGGGTTCATCCATGAGGAAGACCTTGGGCTCTCTAACTATCGCTCTACCCAGAGCTACCCTCTGTCGCTGACCTCCAGAGAGCTGTTTGGGCTTTCTCTCTAAAAGATTTTCAATACCCAAAATTTCAGCCGCTTCTTCCACCCTACGTCTTATTTCATCTTTGGGAAATTTACGGAGTTTTAAACCAAAGGCCATATTGTCATAAACATTCATATGAGGATAAAGGGCATAATTTTGAAAGACCATGGCAATATCTCTATCTTTAGGCGGCACATCATTGACAACTTCGTCGCCAATTTTGATTGTACCTTCGGTTATTTCTTCCAGGCCAGCTACCATCCTCAAAGTGGTGGATTTACCACAACCAGAGGGTCCTACCAGGACAAGAAATTCTTTGTCTCTTACTTTTAAGTCCGCGCTATTTACCGCTACCACATCGTCAAAACGCTTAGTTACATTTTCCAGGGTTACATTAGCCATTAATTAAACCTCCTAAAGTTTAATTTGTTTTTAAAACTCATCAAGTGGTACCGCCTGCGATTATTTCAGGGTCATAAACCTTAATTTCGCTGTCTATCTCCTCTTCTGCCAGCATTTTTAATAATTTTTCTGTGGCTTCTTCAGCCATCTTGGCTAAAGGTTCATCAACTACTGTTAACTTAGGGCTGATAATATCTGCAATAAAATCACTTCCTGTGCCAATGACTTGAAAATCTTCTGGCACAAGATATCCCCCAGTCTTTATGGCTTCTATCAGACCTAGAGCAGCGAAATTTTCTGTTACGTATATAGCCAGGGGAGGTTGGTTTTTTTCCACAATATTAAAGAAAACCTGATAGCCCTCTGCTCTATCTGTTACTCCAGAAAAAATTTCCCCTGAGCTACCGAGATGTTGCTGGCAGGTCGTAATAAATCCTTCTTTTCTTTCCATCTCAGCATACTCCTGCTCATTACCTAAAACTAAAAGCGGTGGCTTAACATTGTTCTCCTCTAGCAAATGTTCAGCAGCTAAAATTCCCTCAGCCTGATAATCAATTAAATGCGAGGGAAGCAATAACTCCTCTAATAACATATTAATCAAAACCATATTGTTCTTGTTTTCTAAAGCTAAACGTAAAAATTTACCCTCGGCAGGAGTGCCACCTACAATTATCGCTCCATCAAATTGATTGCGCTGTAACAGGTCTAAATAACCAGCAGCTTTTTGAGAGCTACCAGCGGTATTACAAAGGACCACCTGATAACCAGCTTTGTTGGCGGCTTTCTCCACCGAGGCAATTAAACCAGGGTAGCTCAAATCCTTTAAATCCGGCAATAGTAGGGCAATAACACTGGTTTTATTTTTAGCCAGCCCCTGGGCCAACCTATTGGGTTGATAATTATGTTTGTCAGCCAGTTTTAAAATTTTTTCCTTGGTCTCTTCGCTAACTCCAGGCTTATCATTTAAAGCTCTAGAAACCGTTGACTCAGCCACACCTGCCATCCTGGCCAAATCTTTAAGAGTTATTGCCACCGTTAACAGCTCCTAACGCAAGCGCTTGCAAAGGGCTTTAAAAAAATAGCATTAATATTTATATCTCTATTAATACTATTTCTAGTCGGAGATAAAAAGTCCTGCTTAAAATTTAATTTTTTTATTTAGCCAGCAAAATTTCATCTTTATCGTCAGTTTCTTTTACTTTGACAATTATCTGCTCTTTGCTGGAAGTGGGGATATTTTTCCCTACATAATCGGCTCTAATTGGAAGTTCTCGATGTCCCCGGTCCACCATCACTGCTACCTGAATACTGGCAGGTCGACCTAGATCCATCAATGCATCCAGGGCTGCTCTGATAGTTCGGCCGGTATAAATAACATCATCAACTAAAATTACTGGACGGCCATTTATATCTACCGGAATTTTAGTTTGGTGGACTATAGGTTGACTTGCTATCTGAGATAAATCATCACGATAGAGAGTTATATCTAATATCCCACTGGCAACTTCTTCCCCTTCGATCTCTTTTATTTTTTTTACTAAGCGATTGGCCAGTGGCACCCCTCTAGTCCTTATTCCAATAACAATTATATCTTCAGCCCCTTTATTTTTTTCAATAATTTCATGGGCTATTCTGGTTAGAGCTCTGTCCATCTCCTGAGCGTCACTAAGTTCTTTTGTTTTCTGATTGGTATCAGCCATCTAATCTGCCTCCTCTAATATCACATCTAATTTTACATCAGCTGTACTGGCAAAAACTAAATCTCCATGACCAACTCTCTCCGCCGGACCTATACCAACGGCAAACATATCAGCTGCCAGGGCGGCATCGATACCAGCTTCAGCATCCTCCAGGACAGCACATTCCTCTGGTTCTACATTGAGCTTTTCCGCTGTGTGGAGGAACAGATCAGGAGCTGGTTTAGGATTTTCCACACTATGTCCATCAGAAATTGTATCGAACAAATCACCAATTTCCAGAGCCGAAATGACAGTCCTGGCATTACGACTTGCTGAAGCCACAGCAGTTTTTAAGTTTCGATTTTTAACCTCTAAAATTAATTCTTCAGCTCCTGGCAACATATCCTCGGTTGTCATTTGCTTTAATTTTTCTTGATAATAACCGTTTTTCTTATCCATCAACCGCTGCATCTCTTCTTCAGGTAATTCCTGGCCATCAAGGATAATTTCCAGCGATCTGCGACGGGAAACACCGCGGAGCTGTTCATTTTTTTCCCGGGAAAAATCAAGACCCTCTTCATCGGCCATTCTCTGCCAGCTTTGATAATGAAACTCTGCCGTATCAGTAATTACCCCATCGAGATCAAAAATAATAGCTTTAATGGACATTTTATTCTCCTTTCTGTCATAAAAAATAAATTAAATTTTACCTCAGATTAGCTTTTTTGAAAAGGCAATTTTTTCTTTCTTAACAAGGTTTGGCCGCCAAATTTCAATTTTGCTGGCCTTACCCTTCTCCTGCTGAGGAAAGCCATCAACTAACTCACAGATTTTACCAAAATCAAAGTCAGATATAGGGTGATCAATAAAATGATTATTTATTAACGTTATGTGAAATTGCCAATCATTATAATTTTCCAGGGAAGATATATTTTCATCCCTCAATTTTAGATGTAATTGATCAGCAAAGTCCGTTAAGCTGGCAGTAGCTTTAAGCTTTAAAACCAGATAGCTGCTGCCTATTTGCTGTAAACAGGTTAAATCATCTAATTTTAAAATAATATTTTGAGAAAAGTTCTCTGCCTGTTTTTTAATAACCTGACTGGCTAGAGTAACTCTTTCTTTTTTTATCCTATCAATAGTTATATGGAGTTGAGGGAAGTCACTCTTTTGCTCCAGGCCCAGATATTCAAATAATTTTCGTTGCAGCACCTTTATTGCCTTCTCCAGATTTTCATCTGGTAACAGAACTACAAATAATTCCCGCTTGAGATCAGCTGGCCTAACCATAGTGTACCCCCTGAGATTTATTCATAAGTAGCAGGCATAGTTAAAAAATATCATTTTTTTAAGAGATTTGTTAGTAATTATATCAGGGGTGATATCTAATCGCAAATATCTTCCTCTGCAACTTTATTTTCTTCAGCTATATTTTCCACTGCAACCAGCAAATTATTTTTACTGGCAAAGACCTCAACTTCTGGCTTTTTGATAAGTTTTTGCCAGACTCTTTCCGCCTCACCCCTGGTATAATCACGCTCTTCTATTTTTCGCTCCTCTAACAATAATATTTTTTTATCAGTGAAGTCCAGCAGTTGTTTCAGATTGTTTACATTGCCATGACCAAAGGGCAGGTCAGAAACAACTACTATATCAGCAGCTGCAATTTTATCTTTATTTTGGTCCAAATCTTGCTCTTCAATATAGGAAAAGGCCTTTATATCCACAACCTCGTATCCTAATCTTCTAGCTAGCTCCCAATCACTATCACCCTGATTTAAGATTCCACAGCTTAATTGATAGTTTCTTTCATAAAATTCTTTAATTAGTTGCTGGCCCGTGCCACCACCACTTATTAGATGAATTTTCAAATTGGTTTTTAACTTTTCAGGCACACATTCTGCTCTGCCAGGCATTAAAACAACATAGGGACGGCCTGTTAGATAGTTTTTTCTTACCTTAACCTGGGTATTATATACCTGGCCAATATTATCTTCAGTCAGTACCTCCTCTGGCTCACCGCTGGCAAAAATTTTTCCCCTATGCAACAGCACTAATCTGCTGCAATACTGGCCAGAAAGATTTAAATCATGGGAAACAACGAGGATAGTCAAATTCCTTTCCTGATTAAGATATGCCAATAAATCAAAAATCTCCCGCTGATAATTGATATCTAAACTGGAGGTGGGTTCATCTAATAATATTATCTCTGGATCCTGTGCTAAAGCCCTGGCGATAATAACCCGCTGTTTCTCTCCCCCACTTAAACTATTAAAATCCCTATCGCGAAAATTCCTGGTATCGGTAAGAGTTAAAGCTTCTTCCACTATTTTTCGATCATCATCTTTAATCTGGCCCCAGCGCCCCTGGTAGGGATGTCTCCCCATCATCACTATATCATAAACCGAAAAATTAAAACCAATATTTGTCTCCTGAGGCACTACCGACATCTTTTGAGCTAACTCCTTATTAGGGATTTTTAGTAAATCACTTCCCTCCAGATAGACCACCCCACTATCCGGGGTAAAGAGATTGCTGATATTCTTCAATAAAGTTGATTTCCCAGAACCATTAGGACCAATAATAGCGGTAAATTCCTGCTCTTTTATGGCTAAATTAATCTCATCTATAATAGTATTTTCCTTATTATAGCCAAACTTTAACTTATCTATATTGAGCATTTATTTTCACCAACTTTCAGACTTGCGCTTCCGTAATAAATATATAAAGTAAGGCCCACCTACCAGCGCCGTTATTATACCTACCGGTATCTCTAAAGGAGGCATTAATGAACGGGCCAGCATATCAGATAGAACCAGAAAAACTCCTCCTAAAACAGCCGCCAGTGGAAGTAATTTTCGGTGATCAGGGCCAATGAGCAGGCGAGCAATATGAGGAACTACCAGACCAATAAATCCGATACTGCCACTAACTGCCACCACTGCAGCAGTAACTAAGGTGGCACCGGCAATCAACATTTTTTTCACCTTTTCCACATTCAAACCCAGATGATGGGCACTCTCCTCACCCATAAGAATAAGGTTTAAATCATTGGCAAAAAATATAATAGGAATTAAACCCAGAAAATAATAGGGAAGGATCATTCGGATATCTGACCAGCTACTACCAGAAAGGCTGCCCATCAACCAGAAAACAACTCGCTGTAAATCCTGAGTGCCCAGCACCATCACAAAAGATCTAATAGCATCCAGCATAAAAGCTGTTGCTACACCAGCCAGCAAAAATGTCATTACAGGTATTTTGTTGTTGACCCGGGCTAAATTATAAACCAAAATAACGGTCAGCAAAGCTCCCACAAAGGCAAATAGCGGGATAGTGTTGAAATATAAAAATGTAAAGCTTAAATTATAGACAATGGCAAAGGTGACAGCGGTACCTGCCCCGGCAGAAATGCCAACAATATAGGGATCCACCATGGGGTTTCGAATAACCCCCTGAAAAACAACCCCTGCAATAGCCAGTCCTGAACCCACCAGAAAGCTTAAGGCGATACGTGGTAGGCGGATATTGCGAATTATCACGGCATAGCGGGCCATCTCCCCTTCATCAGTAATCAAAGCCTGTATAACAGTCCGCAGGGGAATATCGGTGCTACCCAGTATGAGAGCTAAAAAAAATGTGAAGACCATTACCAAAAATGTAATTACTACAACCAGAATATTTTTATGTTTTACTAGCAAAAATATCACCCTATCAATGAACATCACTTAATCTGCTGGTTCCAACAGAAAGTTGAAATCACAGGAGCACTTCTCTAAGGTAATTTTATGTTAAGATTGATATTAAGTCAAATAAAAAACCCCCGAATAATCGGGGTTGTCGTCTAGTATAAAAATGGAGCGGGAAACGGGATTTGAACCCGCGACATTCACGTTGGCAACGTGACGCTCTACCGCTGAGCTATTCCCGCCTGTTATCAGTTAGATTAGCAGTATTCTGCAAAAAATCTTGCCGGTAAATTAATAAGTGGTGGAGGGGAAAGGATTTGAACCTTTGAAGGCATCGCCGGCAGATTTACAGTCTGCTCCCTTTAGCCAGACTCGGGCACCCCTCCACAAAAATATTTCCCTCTTGTAGAAATAAAATGAATATGGTGGAGATAAGGGGATTCGAACCCCTGACCTCTACACTGCCAGTGTAGCGCTCTCCCAGCTGAGCTATATCCCCACTTTAAATGGAGCCGATGACCGGACTCGAACCGGTGACCTCTTCCTTACCATGGAAGCGCTGCTACCACCTGAGCTACATCGGCAGATCAATAGATTATATTTTTTATTTAATTTTAGCAGCTTTGATTAAATCTAATTCAAACAATAAGTTTATTAAATGAAAAAGTGGCGGGGGCGACGGGATTTGAACCCGCGATCTCCGGCGTGACAGGCCGGCGCGTTAAGCCACTTCGCTACACCCCCAAAATGGTGGGCGAAACAGGGCTCGAACCTGTGACCCCCTGCTTGTAAGGCAGGTGCTCTCCCAGCTGAGCTATTCGCCCGAAAAATGGCACCCTCAAGGGGATTCGAACCCCTGTCGCCAGGATGAAAACCTGGTATCCTAGACCACTAGACGATGAGGGCGCAACTATTAACTCTCTCTAATGGCGGAGAGGGAGGGATTCGAACCCTCGCCAGGTCTAGATGACCTGCTACAGGTTTAGCAAACCCGCCCCTTCAGCCACTTGGGTACCTCTCCAGGTTTGGTGGGTCTAAGAGGACTCGAACCTCTGACACCGTGGGTATG